>Ga0172379_10000430_pt1 | contig 106072 bp, 96 predicted proteins | sample GrowelOW334metaG_FD_119756 | JGI IMG/M metagenome (GOLD analysis project Ga0172379, IMG submission 119756) | Groundwater microbial communities from an aquifer near a municipal landfill in Southern Ontario, Canada - Groundwater well OW334 metaG | ecosystem: Environmental > Aquatic > Deep...
CGAATTGTTGCGTCGTACACGCGCCCAGGGCAAACCGGGAAACAAACTGGCCCGCATCGAGAAGATTGCGGCACAATACCGCAATTTATTAAAAGCGGAAGTTGACAACAATTCGGTAGACGTATTTGAAACCGGACTTTTGCTGGCTTATGCCTATCCCGAACGTATAGCTTGCGCACGTACGGGCAACAATGCACAGTTTCAACTGGCTAATGGGAAAATAGCTACTGCAGGGCATCGCGACGATCTTGCGCATGAATCGTGGCTGGCTGTTGCCAATATGGATGCAAGGGATGGATTGGGAAAAATATTTCTGGCGGCTCCGCTAAATCCAAAGGATTTATTGCCGCTGGTGAAAGAAAAAGAAACGATCCAATGGGATCTGCGTAAAGGCAGCTTGCAAGCCACTAAAGATTTGCGAATTGGCAGCATTGTATTGAAATCTGTTCCGCTTAAAGAACCCGATGCGCAATTGGTGGAAGAAGCATTGAAACAATTCTTGCATTCGGAAGGCGAAAAGGTGTTGAATTTTGATGAGCATACCTCACAATTACAAAACCGGATTCTGAGTTTACGCCAATGGAATCCTGATCAGGATTGGCCTGATGTGCGCACCAGTGCTTTATTGCAAGGCGAAATGGAATGGCTTATGCCTTTTACAATTCATGCGCGCAAAAACGAAGACTTGGAAAAATTGAATCTGGGTGAAGCCATACATAGCAGTCTCAATAGGGATCAGCAAGAACTGTTGAACAGGTTGGCTCCTGAAAAAATCGAAGTGCCGAGCGGATCCAAAATCATGGTCACGTATTTTGCCAACGGCGATACGCCAATCCTGGCTGTGCGATTGCAGGAGGTTTTCGGATTGGCCGATACACCCAAAGTGAATCAGGGAAAAAATGCGGTGGTCATGCATCTTTTATCACCCGGTTATAAACCGGTTCAGATCACCGGAGATCTTCGCAGTTTTTGGAACAATACCTATTTTGAAGTGAAGAAAGAATTACAGCGCAGGTATCCAAAACATGCCTGGCCTGATGAACCCTGGGAGGCAAAAGCGGTGGCTAAAGGGAGGCCGAAGAAATGAAGAATTAAAAATTAAAAATGCTTGCGCGCCAAAGCGCAGCGGCGGCGGGAAGAATGCATTGCCTCGCCACAACTTTAGCGTTGGTCGACACAATTACATAATAACACAATTACATCTTTACATACTTACATTTATCCACCGAAGCTTTAGCGTAGGTGGGCATTCCTCCCCCCTCACGATGATTTCCGCGGTGGACGTGATCCTTTATTCATCGGTTTACGCCCTGAGGAAGGACGCCTTGAAAAGCTACGTTCGCGTTTGACTTCGGGTTCATATTTAGGTGCTTCACCTAAATTTACCGGTAAGGGTAATTTTGGAACTTCTTTACCGATCAACGTTTCGATTTCAAAAAACCGGCGTTGATCTTTAGGGTTGATGAAGGTAATGGCTGTTCCGGTGCTCTCGGCTCGCGCAGTTCGTCCGATGCGATGAATATAATCTTCAGGATCCGGTGGCACGTCATAGTTAATCACCAGACTGATTCCGTCCACATCTATTCCGCGTGAAAGAATATCGGTTCCGATCAGGATCTGCACTTCGCGGTTACGAAACTGCCGCATGAGTTCTTCGCGTTCTGGCTGTTCAAGATCGCTGTGAAAAGCACGGATGGTTAATTTAGAGCGTTTCAGTTCACGATCGAGTTCCTTTACTTTCTCTTTGGTACCGGCAAAAATAATTACGCTGCTGTGTTCCTTCTCAGTCAATATATGTTTCAACAAAGCCACTTTCTGGGTGTCGTAAGCCATGTAAGACTGTTGCAAAATTCCTTCAGCGGGCTTGCTCAATGCTATGCTGACTTCTTCCGGATGCTTTAATATCTTATTAGCCAGCATTCGGATTTTAGGCGGCATAGTGGCTGAAAACAACAAAGTTTGACGTTCGGCCGGCAAATAGGTAATGATTCGAACAATGTCGTCGAAAAAACCCATATCGAGCATACGATCTGCTTCGTCGAGGATCAGGTGTTGCAAGCTGCTTAAGTCGGCCGAACCCGATGAAGTCAATAAGGAAATCAAGCGACCGGGAGTTGCAATAATCACATCAGCACCTTCACGCAATGCTTTCAATTGTTGCGTAAAGGTATTACCATCTCCACCACCATAAATCGGGATGGAAGTGATACCTGTAAAATAGGCAAATCCTTCGACTTGTTGATCTATTTGCTGCGCAAGTTCGCGTGTTGGTGCAATGATGAGGGTATTCACTTTGCCGTGCCCTTGTACGGTTATTTTATTCATCACCGGTAACAGGTATGCAGCAGTTTTTCCGGTGCCGGTTTGTGCGCAGGCAATAATATCTTTTCCGGCTTGAATAATAGGAATAGCTTGTTCCTGTATGGGTGTTGGCTGATCGTACTGCATGAAATCGAGTCCATCCAGCAAGCGTTGATCAAAATTAAAATCTGTAAATTTCAGGGGGATGATGGTTTAAGGAAACAGTTGTAGGGATTATTCCCATTCAATAGTTGCCGGTGGTTTTGAGGAAATATCGTATACAACGCGGTTAATGCCTTTCACGCGGTTTATGATGCGGTTGGAAACTTCGGCGAGGAAATCGTAAGGCAAATGACTCCAGTCGGCTGTCATGCCGTCCACAGAAGTTACGGCTCGCAAGCAAATCACATGCTGATAGGTTCTTTCGTCGCCCATAACACCGACTGATTGTACAGGAAGAAATATAGCGCCGGCTTGCCATACACTGTTGTAAAGACCTTTTTCGCGCAATGCGTCAATAAAGATGGCATCCGCTTCCTGCAGAATAGCTATTTTTTCTTCTGTCAACTCACCCAGGATTCTTATGGATAAACCGGGGCCCGGAAAAGGATGACGGCTCAGGATGATTGGATCAATACCCAATGCAGTACCAACGGCACGAACTTCGTCTTTGAACAAAGCACGTAAGGGCTCTACAATTTTAAGATGCATTTTTTCTGGTAATCCACCTACGTTGTGATGTGATTTGATTGTTGCTGAAGGTCCTTTTACACTTACACTTTCAATCACATCGGGGTAAATAGTACCTTGTGCAAGCCATTGAATGTTGTTGAGTTTTTTAGCCTCGTCTTCAAACACTTCGATAAAAACACGTCCGATGGTTTTACGTTTTTGTTCCGGATCAGAAATACCTTGAAGTTCTTTCAGGAATCGTGCACGGGCATCTACTCCAATTACATTCAGGCCCATATTGAGATAGGCTTTCAACACACTTTCGTATTCGTTTTTACGCAATAATCCGTTATCGATAAATATACCGGTCAGGCGATCTCCAATTGCATTTTTCAATAAAACGGCAGCCACAGAAGAGTCTACCCCACCCGACAGTCCCAGAATTACATGATCGTTGCCAAGCTTTTGTTGCAAGTCGTGCGTGGTTGATTCAATGAAATGTGTGGGTGTCCAGTTTTGACTGAGTCCTGCAACGTTTACAATAAAATTGTGTAAAAGAGTTTTTCCATCCGTAGTATGCGTTACTTCCGGATGGAATTGTATAGCGTAAGTTGGTTCGTTTTCTATTTTAAAAGCAGCTACCTTAACATCACCGGTGCTGGCAATAATTTTAAAGTTAGCGGGTAAATCTATGATAGTATCGCCATGGCTCATCCAAACCTGTGAACCTGTTGAAATATTTTCGAATAATGCATCGTCGGAAACCGTACTCAGGTTAGCACGTCCGTATTCTCTGATTTTTGAAGGAGTAACTTTTCCGCCATTGTTCTGAGCCAGGTATTGCGCCCCGTAACATACGCCCAGAAGCGGGTATTTTCCACGGATACCGGAAAGGTCGATGGCTGGTAAAAGTCCATCGTTTACCGAATAAGGGCTTCCGGAAAGAATTACTGCACGTACATCCTTATCCAGTTCAGGTAAATGGGTGCAGGGATAAATTTCTGAGTAAACATTCAATTCGCGCAGGCGGCGGGCAATAAGCTGTGTGTACTGGGAACCGAAATCAATGATAAGTACTTTTTCTTCCATAATTGGGATGCGAAGATAAGGTTTGCTTCGGTAATTGAACACCAGGTTATAAAATGCGCAAATTCAGGTTAACATACACCTGTTTTTGAATATGCTGCTTGTATGAATGAAGAATTAAAAATGAATAATTAAAAATGCTTTGTTTCGCCAGACTTTAGCATTTTAACGACAAACCGCAACGCGGTTCAACCCCCATAACTCAATGCTTAGGAAACAGCCCTCAACCGCAACGCGGTTGTACAAAGCGCTGAGGATAAAAATGCTCATCACACTAAATAGTCGCGCCTTAGCGCCTCAGCAATCGGAAAAATGCTCAAGCAGGAATCAGGAATTAAGAATTTGCACCAGGCGCAGGAGCTCCGGATTGAGTGTTCGTGGTGTTGAGGTGGCATCACCAAATGGGGTCAATAAAATTTGATTATTCACCACTCCAACCATTTTATTTACTTCACCTTGCATGAGGGCTTCAACAGCTGCAACTCCCATACGCGAACCCAGAACACGGTCTAAAGGGCTGGGTGATCCTCCTCTTTGAATATGACCCAGTATGGTTACACGCGGATCGAATTCGGGTAAATGTTGCTGTATACGTTCTACAATTTTATAAGCACCGCCATCTTCGTCGCCTTCGGCCACAATTACAATGGAAAAAGATTTTGGGCTTCGGCGAAACATATTGATCATAGCTGCCCAATCGTTTTTGGCTTCCGGTACCAGAATTGTTTCTGCCCCCCCCGCTGTTCCAACCCAAAGCGCAATATCTCCTGCTTTCCGGCCCATCACCTCCACAAAGAATATCCGGCTATGCGATTCGGCTGTATCACGGATTTTATCAATGGCGTCCAAAGCCGTATGTACTGCTGTATCGAAGCCAAGGGTAAAATCGGTTCCATTTACATCATTATCAATGGTTCCCGGTGTTCCAATGGTTGGGATTCCGTGTTCTTCATACAATGCCATTGCTCCTCTGAATGACCCATCGCCTCCAATGCAAACCAATCCTTCAATTCCCTGATTGAGTAAATTCTGATAGGCCTTTTGGCGTCCCTCCGGTGTAAGAAATTCAGCGCTGCGGGCTGTTTTCAGGATGGTGCCGCCACGCTGAATAATATTAGAAACCGACCGTGAATTCATCTGTATCAATTCATTCTCAATCATCCCCTGATAACCGCGCATAATTCCGATCACCTCCAACTGGTTGTAGCACGCCGTACGCACCACAGCCCTGATGCAGGCATTCATGCCCGGTGAATCTCCACCTGATGTAAATACGCCGATTTTCTTCATACCTTTTTGTTGAGGTAAAGATAACAAAAAAGCCCCGAATGAATCCGGGGCTTTCAGAACGATTAAAAGTTAAAATTAATTTTCTCTTTGGTAACGTACAATGAGTTGAACATCTCCAGCTGTTGCAGCACCACTTACTACTGCACCGGTAGGACTTGCTGCATAAATCAATCCGTAGAAATATACCGGGTTTGTTATTGTGCCACGAATTGTGCGGTACATGATGATATCGCCATCTACGACAATATTTGAAGGGTTACTGGGTTCACCTACACTTACGCGCAATACATTGATCAATGAATCGGTACTCAGTGCATCATTATTGAATGTATTCGCATCAATTTTGCTGTTTACTTTGATAAATCCGGTATTGTTACGAACAGTCCATGTGGTGATTTTTTCAGCTGCCACCGACCATTGATCGGCGTAAATTTCGGTTGCATCCTGAGAATTCGGTGCAATCAGTTTATTACCGGTGGTGCGTGTGCAATAAGCAAAATCCATATCGGCCTGCATTGCTGCATCTCCTTTTACGTCAACTAAAAAGTAAGACGCTTTACGTTTGGCAGACCAAAACTTGGCTTTGGTATCTACCTGATTGCCCAGAAATGGCTGATCTTTTTCAACTGTATTGGAGATGCACGATAAGGTAGATGAGCTGACAGCATTACCTTTAGCTCCAATCAATATACAGCTCACTTCGTATTTAGTACCGTGTTCATTCACTATAACAGTATCGTAATTTTCAAATGAAGTTCCTGATAATGTTATTATTTCATCGTCGATGGTTACTACACCATTGGTGGTGGTTTTCCAGGTGTATTTAATGGATACCAGGTTATTTTCGGCGTTACCGGTAGCCTTGGTATGAATTACAAATTGAGTCCCAACAGGTACTGAATACAATCCGGATGGACTCATACTGAATTCGTCCATTTTCACATCGTCTGTTGTTGTGGTTGGATCTTCTTCTTTATCCTCGTCCTTTTTGCAGGAAGTAAAGGCCAGCATAGAAGCTATGCCTAAGTAAATAAATGTTTTTTGTAGTTTTTTCATGTTGTTAGTTTTAATTGTTGTTTAATATTTTGCTGGCAATACGATGACTATTCACTTTCAGCAACGCTATGGCGTTCATAATAATCATCATCAGAACGTCTGAACTCGTCAAAATTGTATTCCGGCATCAATTCTGTTTTAACATGTCCGATGGTTTCGTTTAATGCTTCCTGAAATTTGTTGAAATCTTCTTTGTAGAGGAAAATTTTGTGTTTTACGAAACTTCCGTCATCAAATTTTTTCTTACTTTCTGTGATGGTGATAAAATAATCATTCCCTTTGGTCGACTTCACATCAAAAAAGTAAGTTCTCTTTCCGGCCCTGATCTTCTTCGAGTAGATCTCCTGCCTGTCACTCTTGTTGTACTCCTCCATTGTAGTTTTTCTATTTCTTGCTATTTTTTTAATAAATGCGAGGCAAAATAGGCGATGACACACATATTTCAAAATTAATAACCGAGATTTGACTAAAATTCGCTCAAAGCTGTTTCTTCCAGTGTTTGCCGTTGGTGTAAAGCAAAATAATAACCCCTTTTTTCGAGCAATTCCATATGTGTTCCCTGCTCAATTATTTTTCCTTCATCTAAAATCAGGATATGGTCGGTATTTTTTACGGAAGAAACGCGATGACTGATAATGAGAGCAGTTTTTCCGGAAATCCGTTGCTGAATTCGGTTAAGAATAAAAGCTTCTGTTCGGGTATCAATGGCAGACAGGCAATCATCCAGAATCAGGATTTCGCTTTCCCGGATCAGGGCACGTGCAATAGAGACGCGTTGTTTTTGCCCACCCGACAATGTTATTCCCCTTTCACCAATAATGGTTTCCCCACCGTCATTCAATTCTTCCAGGGTTTCTGTTAAGCCGGCATCCTCTATGGCAGCATTCATTCTGCTTTTTCTCAACTCCTGATGTTGATCCAGTCCAAATGCTATGTTGTTATGGAGTGTATCCGAAAATAAAAAAACATCCTGCGGAACATACCCTATCCGATTGCGGTATTGAACCAGATCTATTTCACGCAAATCGTGATTGTCGACCTGAATGGAACCGGAACCAACATCCATCATTCGCATCATCAATTGGGCAATGGTACTTTTGCCTGAGCCGGTTGATCCCAATATTCCCAGCGATTTACCTTTACGCAGTTCAAACGAAAGGTCGCTGAGTGCCGGAGTTGTTTTGCCCGGATAGGTGTATGAAACATGGTTAAAGGCAATCCGATCTTTCCATTGCGTAGGTGGTGTAATTGGGGAAACAATGGTGGGTTGGGTTTGTAAAAACTCGTTGATTCTTTTTTGAGAAGCGGCAGCCCGCTGCATCAGTGAAGTAGTAAATCCAAGCGCGGTAACCGGCCAAACCAATAAGTTTACATACACCACATATTCAGCAATATTTCCAACCGTTATTTTACCATTAATCACCATCATCCCTCCTACAAATACAGTTAAAATGGTACTTAGTCCGGTAAGGAATACCATGAGCGGAAAGAAGGTGGCATCCACTTTAGCCAATGCCATAGAGCGGCGCCTGAATTCCATGATCAGACCGGATAGTGCCGACTGAGAATGCGCCTCCACGCCAAACGCTTTAATTACCCTGATACCATTGTATGCTTCCTGCGTAAAAGATGTAATGGTAGAAAGTTGTTCCTGAATAGCGTCGCTTCGCTGATTGATGATATTGTGCACATAAAATATACTGAACGATAAAACCGGCAATGGCAATAAAACATACAAGGCGAGTTCCGCATTTACGCCCACCATAGCCGGAATTACCACGCCAAAGGTGGCTACCAGGTTGATAAAATACATGATGGCCGGGCCGATATACATACGCACCCGGCTAACATCCTCCGAAATACGGGCCATGAGATCACCGGTATTATTACGCCGGTAAAATGCCTGATCGAGTTGCTGGTAATGCTGATAGATCTCATTCTTTAAATCATACTCAATTTTTCTCGACATTACGATGAGGCTTTGACGCATTACAAACAGAAAAATTCCCCGGATCAGGGCAAACAATAAAACCAATCCTGTACATTCCAGAATTATTGCTGCTATTTCTCCCGAAACTCCAGCTCTTGCAGCATCTCCCAGTCTCAGGTGAATCGTCAGTTCATCAATGGCACGTTGTACCGATTTGGCCGGAAAAACCGAAAAAAGGTTGGACCCAACCACGAAGAGAATTCCGAGTAAAAAACGGTATTTGTATTTTATAAAATACTTATTCAGATGAGCTAACTCTTTCACGGGGGTATGGAATTATGAATTCTTGAAAATTGAAGTACTTTTGCAAACTAAATTATTAACCCGCATTTAACGAAATCACTATGTCAACAACTCAGGGAGCTTCTCAAAATCAGACAGATGGCCTTTTCGGACAACTTGCCACATACGACCACGAACAAGTGGTTGTTTGTCAGGACAACCATACCGGCCTGAAAGCCATCATCGCAATTCACAATACAGTTTTAGGTCCCGGATTAGGTGGAACCCGTGTTTGGAACTATGCCTCTGATGCCGACGCTTTGAATGATGTGTTGCGTTTGTCGCGCGGAATGACTTATAAAGCGGCCATTTCCGGATTAAATCTGGGTGGTGCCAAGGCTGTTATTGTTGGTGATGCATCTGTTATTAAAACAGAAGCGCTGATGCGTAAATTCGGTCGTTTTGTTGAAAATCTGAACGGGAAATATATCACTGCCGAGGATGTGAATACCACTACCAAAGACATGGAATATGTACATATGGAAACATCGCATGTGGTGGGCTTGCCCGAAAGCATGGGCGGTGGCGGGGATCCTAGTCCTGTAACAGCTTATGGTGTTTACATGGGAATGAAAGCTTCGGCCAAACATGTATGGAACAGCGATAGTTTAAGCGGAAAAAAGGTAGCTATTCAAGGTATTGGAAAAGTAGGCGGACACCTTCTGGAAAGACTGCATCAGGAAGGAGCTCAACTTTTTATTACGGATATTAACGAAGGAATACTGGATCATTATGCCAAAACATTGGGAGCAACCGTGGTGAAAGGCGATGAAATATATGGATTGGATGTAGATGTGTTTGCACCTTGTGCTCTGGGAGCAGTGTTAAACACTGAAAATATTGGTAAATTGAAATGCCAGATTATTGCCGGCGCTGCCAATAACCAATTGGCTGATGAAAATATACATGGGCCAATGCTGTTAAAAAAGGGCATCGCCTATGCTCCGGATTTTTTAATTAACGGTGGCGGGCTGATCAATGTTTATCAGGAGCATATCGGATACAACCGCGAGACTGCCTTGCGCAAAACAGAACATATTTACGATATCACATTGCAGATTTTCAAAAATGCCGAAGCCAGCAAAACGCATACGCAACAAGCGGCCATGACCATGGCTCAAAACCGCATTAACGACATGCTGAAAGTTCATTCTACCTATTAATTTTACCTTTTTGGGGATCGTCTGATAAAAAGCGATTCCCTTTTTTATATTTAACGTTCTGATTCATGTTTAACAGGAGATTTTTGAGAGCCAAAGTTTTTCAGGAGCTGTATGCTTATTCGCAGGATGAAGAACCGCAATACAGTTTGCACGAAAAAAGCCTGTTGAAAAGCCTGAGTAAGGCTTACGAGCTGTATTTCTATTTACTATCGATGCCATCGGAATTCCGTTTTTTTGTAGGTAAACAACTTGAAAACGAGCAAGCCAAATATTATCCGCGCGAATCCATTATCAATCCGTTGAAGGCGATCTATCAGAATAAAGCCATACTTAAACTGGAAGAAAGTGAGTTGCTGAAGAGCCGTGTAAAAACCTATCATTTAAAATGGCTGAATACCGATGATTTATTCAAATCAGTATGGCATGAACTGAAAAGCAATCCTTTTTTTGAAAAATACGGCGATGCACCTGAACATACTTTTACCGAGGACCGTAAAGCACTCAGCGAGATTTACCAGATTATTATCGGCGAATCAGAGTTGTTCAATGCCTATATGGAAGAATTGTTTATCAACTGGGAAGATGATCAGACTGTTGTTACTTCTTTCCTGCTAAAAGCCATCGACAAGATGAAGGAAAACAGCAGAGATGAATACATTGGAATTGCCGCTGATGATGCGGAAGACAGGCAATTTATGTGCGATTTGTTTAGCCAGACCGTGGAGAAAAACGAAGAGTTGACGGCATACATTGCATCCAAAACCAAAAACTGGGAACCTGACCGTATTGCTGTATCTGATCTGTTGCTGATGAAACTGGCCTTGTGCGAAATACTTAATTTTCCGTATGTGCCGGTTAAAGTAAGTATCAACGAATACCTGGAATTGGCCAAATTATACAGCACGCCAAACAGTCATGGATTTATCAACGGAATTCTCGACAAAGTGCAACTCGATTTACGTAAAAACCATAAAATAGAAAAGCTGGGCCGTGGCCTGGTAGAATAAATGTGCAATTCAATTTAAAGACCATGCATATGAAAAACAGTATCCTTTTTATTGCCTTAGGGCTGCTCACAGCAGCTTGCGGAAACAGTAACAAACCGCAAAAAGCCTCTACCGATGCCGTATTCAATGAAGCTTCAGCCGATACTAGTCAGACTTCCGACAAAGGAGTTCCTGCCATTACGTGGGTGAAGGTTATGCATGACTTTGGGAAAATTACCCAGGGTGAAAAGGCAGAATATTCATTTAAATTCACCAACACGGGTTCAGGCCAATTGCTGATTTCGAATGCGGTAGCAACCTGTGGATGTACAGTACCGCAATATTCCAAAGAACCTATCAATCCGGGAGAATCGGGTTTCATCAAAGTGATTTTCGACAGCGAAAAGCGTCTCGACCGGTTTGAGAAATCAATTACCATTACCAGCAATACCTCTCCTGCCGAAACGGTTTTGTATATAACCGGAATGGTAATACCCAAACCCGAGGAACAGGAACGGATCATGAACCAATAACCAAGTACGAATTACAAATTACGAAGTACGAATTATCTCAAGATGAAACTTGTACTTATTAAGAAAGATGTCTCTTAACATTATTACATACTTACACATTTACATAATTATAATCCTGCTACCCCTATAACCAATAACAATTAACCAATAACTAATAACTAATAACTAATAACAATGACCAATTTAAACATTCTAATGATGATGGGCTCCGGCGAAGGTGGAGCGATGTCTTTTCTGCCCCTGATCCTGATTATGGTGGTATTTTATTTCTTCATGATTTATCCGCAAATGAAGAAGAACAAGGAGCAGAAAAAATTCCGCGAAAGCATTGGCAAAGGCGATAAGATCGTTACCATAGGCGGAATTCACGGAAAAATTCTTGAAATGAACGATGTTACTCTGATCATCGAAAGTGAGGGCACCCGGTTGAAAATTGACCGTACCTCTATTTCCATGGAAGCTTCCCGTGCATTGAACGCACCGGAGAAAAAATAATCCGTTATATGCTTAAAATAGGAATAACCGGATGCATCGGAAGCGGAAAAAGTACCGTTGCATCCGTTTTTTCTCATTTAGGCGTTCCTGTTTACAATGCCGACGAAAGAGCAAAATGGCTCATGGCGAATGATGTGGATCTGATTGCAGGAATTAAAAAGTTGTTTGGTATGGAAGCGTATCAAACCGATGGGAGTTTAAACAGAACACTTATTGCTAAACAGGTTTTCGAAGACCGCAAAAGTCTGGACCAATTAAATGTCTTGGTACATCCTGCCGTTTACCGTGATTTTGATGCATGGTGTGCTCTGCAGCAAGCGCCTTATGTGATCAAGGAAGCTGCTTTGATGTTTGAAAGTGAGAGTTTCAAACAATTGGTTGCGGTTATAGTGGTTACTGCTCCGGAAGAATTACGCATTCAGCGAGCAATGCAACGTGATGGAATTACCCGTGAGGCTGTTTTGATTCGTATGAACAATCAAATGACACAGGAGGAGAAACGAAGCCATGCACAGCTTGAAATTCAAAATGACGAAGAACACCTGATCATTCCTCAGGTGCTGGTCTTGCATCAAAAGTTTACACAAGGCAGTTAAGTTTATTCAAAACGGATTACCCGCGCAGGAAGAATCCGGTTCACAAAACGTACGGGTAACATCAGAATCAACAGGCAAAATACTGCTGAACCTATATTGATCAACAAAATATCCATGGTTTCCATTCGAATCGGTACCTGACTGATGAAATACGATTCCTGAGGCAATTTAAGCCAGCCTCCATATTGTTGCGACAGGCAGAGACCAATACCGATCAGGTTGCCCAAAAATAATCCGCTCAGCATAAGAAAAGCCGCCATATTCAGGAAAATGCGACCGATGCCGGCATTGTTCATTCCCAACGCTTTTAAAATCCCGATCATATTGCTTCGCTCTACAATCAGGATAAGCAAAGCGGTCATCATATTGATGCAGGCTACTACCACCATCAGTATAATGATTACGATTACGTTGAGATCCAGCAAGCCAAGCCAGTCAAAAAGTTCGGGATATAAATCGCGCGACGATTGAACCTTTTCGTTGTAAGGAACATACGCTACGATATCGTTTACACGCTTTTCTACCTGCGTAAAATCGTCTACATAAATTTCGTAACCGGTAATAGCCCCTTCAAACCAATTGTTCAACTTCTGTACCTGCCGCATATCGGCAAACACATATAGTTTATCCATTTCATCAAAACCGGTATCGTAAATGCCGGTTACATTAAACCGCCTTGCACGGGGTGGATCCTGCACAAAATAAACTGTTACCCGGTCGTGCAATTTCAACTTTAAGGTGGAAGCCAGTTTTCGTGATACAAGTAAGTTGTTTGAAACAGCAGAATCAAAATGGAGCGTATCCCCTTCTACCAGATAGTGTTTCAGAAAATTCCAGTTGTAGTGATTATCGATTCCCTTGAGTACAATTCCTTCAAACTCATCGCTGGTTTTAATGATGCCGGGTTTGGTTGCAAAGCGCTGAATGCTTTGTACACCGGGCGTTTTCAGGATCATCCTTTCCATGATAGTGTCGGTCATGATAGGAATAGTTTCGAGCGAGTTGTTCAAATCCAGCTTCGAAATTTGTATATGCGTACTGAATCCGGTTATTTTGTTTTTAATCTCAAGTTGGTATCCTTTTACAATGGCTTGCGAAATAATCATGATAGCCACACTCAACCCTACTCCTGCCACTGCAATACGAATGATCAGCGACGATGTTCCGGTATGTTTGCCTGTTGAGAGGCGTTTTGCGATATAAAAAGATAAATTCAAATTAATCCCTGCGATGTTCAATAATCCTTTCGAATATAAAAAGCCCTTTGTACTTTTTCTGTTTTTGTTTGTCTTTACCTGCATATCGGCACAGGTAATTACGGGTGCAGAGCAACCCGACAAGTATTTACCAATGTTGCACAACAAACGGGTGGCACTGGCAGTAAACCCAACTTCGATGATCGGGGGAATGCATTTGGTGGACAGCCTGAAAAAGCATAAGATAAAAATTACAGCGATACTGGCTCCCGAACACGGATTCCGGGGGAATGCAGAAGCCGGGGCAAGCATAAAAAGCGGAATGGATAAAAAGACAAAGTTGCCTGTGATCTCTTTGTATGGTAAACACAAGAAACCCACTCCTCAGGATTTAAGCAAAGTGGATATAGTGGTATTTGATATGCAGGATGTGGGTGCGCGTTTTTATACGTACATATCCACCTTACATTATATCATGGAAGCCTGCGCCGAAAACAATAAACCCTTGCTGGTTCTGGATCGTCCGAATCCAAATGGATTTTATGTCGACGGACCTGTACTCGACCCCAAATTTTCTTCCTTTATCGGAATGCATCCGGTACCCATTGCGCACGGAATGACCATTGGAGAATATGCACAGATGATTAACGGTGAAGGCTGGTTAAACAAGGGTTTAGCTTGTAAGCTCACAGTGATAAAAATGGAAAATTACGATCACAACACGCGGTATAATTTACCTGTTAAGCCTTCACCAAATTTACCCACCATGGAATCTGTTTACCTTTATCCCAGTATATGTTTATTTGAAGGCACCAATTTCAGTCTGGGTAGAGGAACATCCACTCCGTTTGAATGTGTAGGCAAACCGGGGTTGAAAAGTGGTACCTATACTTTCACCCCACGTTCAATCAAGGGAGTTGCCGATAATCCACCGTATATGAACAAAGAATGCAAGGGATTTTTATTGACGGCTTTTGCTAAAAACGTGTTCCCAGCAAATCCACGTATTTATTTGTCGTGGCTGATTGATTTGTATCATCAGGATACTGCACAATTAAGTTTTTTTACTCCTTTTTTTGATAAGCTGGCCGGTACGGATCAATTGCGTTTGCAAATAGTAGCCGGTAAAAGTGAAGAAGAAATTCGTAAGAGCTGGCAGGCTGATCTGCGAAAATTCCGTGACATGCGTTTGAAATACCTCTTGTACAAAGATTTTAGCGTAATTTACAGTTCCGAAAAATGATCCGTCCACTAACTATTCTTATCCGAAAGTTCATGTTGATTGAGTGGCGTCAGCGCTATGCTATCAGCGGAATATTATTGCATGTGGTAGCATCGGTGTTCATTGTATTTCTCTCTGTTAAAATTCTCAATCCTCCGACCTGGAACGCCTTGTTTTGGTTGATCATGTTATTTACCTCGATCAGTGCAGTTGCCAAAAGCTTTATTGCGGAAAGTCAGGGACGGCATTTGTATTATTATGGAGTAACCTCACCGCAAGTGATGATTCTGGCTCGCATTATTTACAATGCCATGCTGATGTTGCTGATTGCTTCACTCAGTCTTTTGGTGTATTCGGTGATGATGGGCAATGACGTACAGCATATGCCTTTGTTTGCCCTGGCAGCTTTGCTGGGATGTCTCGGATTTGCAAGCACCTTTACCCTGCTTTCTGCTATTGCATCCAAAGCAGGCAATAGTAATTTGTTGATGCCGGTTTTGAGTATTCCGGTGATCGTACCTTTGTTTCTGGTGCTGATTAAAGCTTCTAAAAAAGCGATGGATGGAATTGATCCGGGATTGATCTATGGTGATTTATTCGTACTGCTGGCACTCAATGTGCTGATCGTTGCGCTGGCTTATTTGTTGTTCCCTTTTCTTTGGAAGAATTAGGTTCTTTACATAAAACCCAACTGCAACTTCGCCGATTCGCTCATCATATCCTGACTCCAGGGCGGATCAAAAGTGATTTTCACTTCAACACTTTGTACTCCGGTAATCTGACTCAGTTTTTGTTTGATTTCTTCGGGCATGCTTTGAGCTGCCGGACAGAATGGAGACGTTAGCGACATGATGATTTCAATATCCAGGTTTGGATTCACGTTCACTTCATAAATCAATCCCAACTCATAAATATTAACCGGAATTTCAGGGTCGTACACGGTCTGAATTACATTTATTGCTTCATTCTGTACATCTACAAAATTGCGGGGAGTTGTATGGGATGTTTTGGTTTCTTCCATGTCGGTAATGTTTATTAAAGCGACATTATGCTCTTTTAGGTGCTTGTGCGTACACTGCTGCATATTGTCTCATCTGGCGAATCATATTGGCAAACCCATTGCTGCGCTGGCTTCCAATCATGTTTTGCATGCCAATTTTTTCGATAAAATATAAATCGGTTGCATTTATTTCTTCCGGAGTTCTGTTATTCCAAACCGACCACAGGAGATACACCAATCCCTTGGTGATTTCGGTATTGCTGTCAGCTTCGAATTGTAATTTGCCGCGCACAAAAGACGGATAGACCCAAACCTTACTCTGACAACCCTTGATCAGGAATTCATCTGTTTTATGAATATCGTTCATGACCGGCAATTTCTTGCCCAGATCCATCAGGTAGAATAAGCGGCTTTCCATATCGTCTTCGAACAATTGAAAATTATCAATGATTTCGTTTTGTATATCGTTTATGGTCGGATTCAACAGCAGTTTTATTTATTCGAATGACGTACTATATTTTCGAGAGCCTGAATAAACACATCGATTTCCTGTTCCGTATTGTAAGCGGCAAAGGAAGCGCGGATGGTGCCTTCGAGCCCGAAATGACGCATCAGGGGTTGTGTACAATGATGACCGGTTCGCACAGCAATACCACGTGCATCCAGCATCATACCCACATCGAATGGATGCATTGCAGGCAAAATAAAGGATTGTACCGAAATCTTTTTATGAGCAGTTCCGATGCGAACAATAGGTGAAGTACCGGGATACTTTTCGTTGATAGAATCAAAACCCTTGCTGCAATGTTCCATGAGTCCGGATTCTATTTTCGACAAGGTTTCCTTACCTGTTTCGTTCACAAATTCAATTGCCTTCCCGAAGGCTATGACGTCAGCAATATTGGGTGTTCCTGCTTCAAATTTATAGGGTAATTCGTTATACGTGGTTTTGGCAAAAGTCACTTCCTGAATCATTTCTCCCCCACCCTGGTAAGGTGGCATGGCATCCAGCAAAGCGCGTTTTCCATAGAGTACACCAACTCCGGTTGGGCCATATAATTTATGCGACGACATTGCCAGAAAATCACAATCCAGATCCTGCACATCCACCTCGAGGTGGGCGCAAGCCTGTGCTCCATCGAGCAAAACTACTGCGCCGACTGTATGAGCATATTCAATCAGCTTTTTAACCGGATTGATGGTACCCAATGCATTGCTCACCCACACGCAGGAAAGAATTTTGGTTTTAATTGTAAGCAGGGTATCGATGCTATCCAGCAGCAATTCACCCGCATCGTTAACCGGAATTACACGCAAGATTGCCCCTTTTTCTTCGCATATCATTTGCCACGGTACAATATTGCTGTGATGTTCCATTCCAGTAATCAACACCTCATCGCCGGGCTTCAGAACGGATCTGCCATAGGTTTGAGCAACAAGATTGATGGATTCGGTAACCCCTTTTGTAAAAATCACTTCTTCTACTTCAGCTGCATGAATGAACTGCTGTACTGTTTTTCGGGTGGCTTCAAAATATTCGGTAGCCCTTGCTGCTAAGGAATGTGCTGCACGATGAATATTGGCATTGTCGTGGGTGTAATACTGATTTAATGCATCAAGCACCCGTTGAGGCTTTTGTGTGGTGGCGGCATTATCGAAATACACCAGAGACTTTCCGTTTATCTTTTCATGCAGCAATGGAAACTGCTTCCGGATGGTTTCAATATCATGCATTCCCTTGGTCATATATGGGGTCAGATAGTGGCATCAATCTGGTCTTCCAGAATGGTAACCAGTTCAGGTATTTTAATTTTTTCGGCAATATCACCGGCAAAGGCATTCAACAAAAGCTTACGTGCCACATCCTCCGGAATACCGCGACTGCGCATGTAGAACAAGGGTTCCTCATCCAATTGACCGATGGTAGCTCCATGCGTACATTTTACATCATCAGCAAAAATTTCGAGCTGGGGTTTGGTATTAACGGTTGCTTCATCGCTCATCAGAATATTCTGGTTGCGCTGATAGGCATTTGTTTTTTGAGCACCCTTGTGTACCATTATTTTTCCGTTGAATACAGCAGTAGAATGATCCTTGAGGATGCCTTTGTATTTCTCGTCGCTAAAGCAATTCGGACTGGCGTGATCAACGCGTGTATGATTGTCTACCAATTGCTCATTGCGTGTCAGATAAAGTCCGTACAGCAAGGAGTTGCAATCAGAACCGTTCATATAGAAATGGAGATTATTACGCACCAGTTTTCCATCCAGAGTAAGCGTAACCTGATTGATTTTTGTTTTTGCTTCCTGAAATACCTGAGTAAAATTATTGTGGTAATTCTCTCCTGTTTCGTGTTGTAATTTATAATGTTCAACCTCGCTTCCTGCACCGGCATAAATTTCATTTACCACATTGGTAAAACCCGGATTGGCTCCAATGGAATAATAGGTTTCAATTACAAATGCAGTGGCCTCTTCTTCTACCACAATTAAATTGCGGGGTTGTGCCAGAGCCGGTCCCAGCACCGAATCGGTAATATGATTAAGGATAATAGGAAATTGAGGTTTCTTTCCTTTGGGAATAAAAATAAATGCCCCATCGGGACTTAACGCCGTATTCAACGCATTCATTGCTTCACCATGGATGGGAGCATATTTTGCAAAATGTTGCTCTACAACTTCGGCACATTGAATGCGTGCGGTTTTGATATCGGTCAATACAATGGAAGCATCTTCCTCCAGCAGTTCAGACAATGCAGGGTAATACTGTCCGTTTATAAAAACCAATCGATTGGCTTTTAAACTTTTAACCATGGATTGGTGAAGTAAAGCTTTTACCTGCTCCATATCCGGTTGCAGCGTTTTGAATGCTCCTTTCTGAATGGATTTCAGACTCGTGTATTTCCATTCTTCCATTCGGGTAGTTGGAAATCCCAGTTGCTGAAATTCAGCAAAAGCAGTTTCACGCAAATTCATCGAAGATTCAGAATGTTCCTGTTTGCGGAATTGTTCAAATTCCTGCCGGAGAACTTCACCAAACATTCCCGCTTCGTTATTGGATAAGGCTGATTTTTGCACGTGCAGATAATTATGCGTTAGCTTCAACTTCAGTTTTGATCCAGTCATACCCTTTTTCTTCCAGTTCGCGTGCAAGCGATGCATCCCCACTTTTTACAATGCGGCCTTTGTACAAAACATGCACAAAATCGGGTACGATATAATCCAGCAAACGCTGGTAATGGGTGATCACTAAAAAGGAACGTTCTTTGTCGCGCAAGCGGTTCACGCCATTCGACACCAGGCGTAAGGCATCAATATCCAGACCCGAATCAGTTTCATCCATGATGCACATACGTGGCTCGAGCATGGCCATCTGAAACACTTCGTTGCGCTTTTTCTCGCCTCCGCTAAAACCTTCATTGAGCGAACGGCTGGTAAGCGATTTGTCCATCTCCATCAGTTCCATTTTTTCGCGCATCATCTTCAGAAACGCTGTGGCTTCCATGGGTTCGAGTCCTTTATACTTGCGCTTTTCGTTTACAGCGGTCTTCAGAAAATTGGTCGTACTCACACCGGGAATTTCTACCGGGTATTGAAACGCCAGAAAAATTCCTTCACGGGCACGGTCTTCCGGCGACAATTCCAGCAAATCTTTTCCTTCAAAAGTTACTGTTCCACCTGTTACCTGATAATCGGCTCTGCCGGCCAATACGCTGGAAAGTGTACTTTTCCCTGCACCATTCGGCCCCATGATGGCATGCACCTCTCCGGGGTTAATCATGAGATTAATACCATTCAAAATGGCTTTCCCGTCTATCTCTGCTTTTAAATCCTTTATTTCTAACATTTCTCTGTATATAACTTCTCCGGTTCAAAAGTGTTTATCCAACACTGCCTTCCAGACTTACTGATAATAATTTTTGTGCTTCTACTGCAAACTCCATGGGCAATTGGTTGAGTACTTCTTTGCAGAATCCGTTTACAATTAAGCTGATGGCTTCTTCTGTTCCAATGCCACGTTGATTGCAATAAAAAATCTGATCTTCCCCTATTTTACTGGTACTTGCTTCGTGTTCAACCGTTGCGGTTTTGTTGTTGATTTCGAGATACGGAAAAGTATGCGCACCGCAACGTTCGCCGATCAACATACTATCGCATTGTGTGTAATTACGTGCCTGAGTAGCTTTCTTATTTACTTTCACCAATCCGCGATACGAATTATGCGAATGACCTGCTGAGATACCTTTCGAAATTACCCGGCTCTTCGTGTTTTTTCCGATATGAATCATCTTGGTTCCGGTATCGGCCTGCTGATAATTATTGGTAACTGCTACCGAGAAAAATTCACCACTCGAATGATCCCCTTTGAGAATACAACTTGGGTATTTCCAGGTAATGGCTGAACCGGTTTCTACCTGAGTCCAGCTGATTTTAGCGTAAACTCCTTCACAAATTCCCCGTTTAGTTACGAAATTGTAAATGCCTCCCTTGCCTTCTTTATCGCCCGGATACCAGTTTTGTACGGTTGAATATTTTATTTCGGCCCGCTCGTGTGCAATCAACTCTACAACGGCTGCATGCAATTGATTTTCGTCGCGCATAGGCGCTGTACAACCTTCCAGATATGAAACATAGGATTCGTCGTCAGCAATGATGAGCGTGCGCTCAAACTGGCCTGTATTCTCTGCGTTGATCCGGAAGTATGTAGATAATTCCATCGGACAACGAACTCCTTTGGGGATGTATACAAAAGATCCGTCACTGAAAACGGCTGCGTTTAATGCAGCATAATAATTATCGGTATGCGGAACTACAGACCCCAGATATTTTTTAACCAAATCGGGATGTTCGTGTACTGCTTCGCTGATGGCGCAAAAAATGACTCCCTTTTCTTTGAGTTGATCTTTAAAAGTTGTAGCAATGGAAACCGAATCAAACACTGCATCCACAGCAACACCGGTCAACCGCTTTTGTTCGCTGAGCGAAATGCCTAGTTTCTCAAAGGTTTTGAGCAATTCAGGGTCTACCTGATCCAGACTATCTAATTTGATTTTCTCTTTTGGAGCTGCATAAAAAATAATTTCATCGTAATTGATAGCCGGATAGGTGAAATTCTGCCAGGTGGGTGGTTCCAGTGTGAGCCAATGCCTGTATGCTTTCAGCCTCCATTCCAGCATCCATTCCGGTTCCTGTTTTTTTGCAGAAATAAAGCGGATAATATCCTCGCTCAGCCCTTTGGGAGCTGTATCCATCTCAATTTGGGTCGTAAACCCGTATTTGTAATCCTGACCTACGACCTGATCAATGATATCTACCTTTTCCTTTTCACTCATAACGATTTGGCCTACAAATGTACGTATTATTTGTAATTAGTCTAAATTTAAGACAGTTTTATCCCTCATTTGTTTGGGGTTTCTGACAAAAATCATCGCCAACTTATCAACAGTATGGCGGTGCTAATCCCTGGACTAAAGAAAAGGTGAATTGGGCTCTTTGCTCACCACATTATAAACCAGACGATCAACAAGGCGGGGGAAAAACCGGTTTAGCCAACGTGTCATTTTTCCTTGCATGGTCAATGTGGTCTCAGCTCTGCGTTGCCTGACCATGTTAACGATATGCAGAGCTACCGTTTCAGCCGGCATCAGTTTTTGTTCGTCGAGCGGACTGTCTTGCTGGGCCTGTCCCGACTTGTTCAATGCGGTATTCCGGATATTGGATGCAGTATATCCCGGGTAAATAACTCCTACATGCAAACCTGTTTTAAGGTTTTCAATCCGCAATGCATCCAGAAAACCATTCATGGCAAACTTGCTGGCACTATATCCGGTACGGGCCGGAAGTCCTTTGATACCGGCAATGGAGCTTACTCCTAACACACTGCCACGATTGCGCAATAGTTCGGGTAAAGCAAATTTGGTACAATAAACTGCTCCCCAAAAATTTATTTCCATCAACTGACGAATAACATCAATATCAGTTTCGGCAAATATTGCACGCATACTAATACCTGCATTGTTGATGAGCACATGTATGGTTTTGAATTCCTTAATAGCAAGTTCTATCAGTGTACGACAATCCTGCTCTTTACTTACATCACAAGTTACTACAAGGGTTTCAGCATGCAACGCACGAGTTTGTTGTGCAATGGCATCGAGTTTTTCGCGGTTACGCGCTGCTAAAACCAACTTACATCCTTGTTGCGCGAATGCCAGGGCGGAAGCCGCTCCAATCCCTGATGAGGCGCCTGTGATGACCACAACTTTACCGGACAGGTTTTGCATGATGAAAGATAAAATTGAAGGGATAAAGTAGGGAGTTATTATTGCGACAACTGACTCTTCCAAATGATGGGAGTCCCATTCGTTGGAACTTCCGGAAAATCAATCTCCATACCATCAAGTGCTTCTTCTATGGCATCTTCCAGGTAAGCCTGGGTAACACCGGATGCTGATTCCCAATTATCATCGATTGCACCACGATACACCAATTCGCGTTTTGAATTGAACAAAAACACCTCCGGATTGGCTGATGCTCCAAATTGTTTGGCAACCTTCTGATCGTCGTCTTTCAGATACATAAAGTGCAATTCATGCAGTTTGAAGTGGTATGTTGCCCGTTTTATTCCCTCCAGCGAGTCTTCAGGTGCCTGATCCGAATCGTTTGAATTGATCCCGATGATCGCGAGATTATCATCTTCGTATTTCTCGAACAAATCGATCAAACGTTGGCTATATGCCTGAGATACAGGTGAAGTGTTGCTCGTAAACACCACCGCTAAGGCATATTTATCGGCAAACTCAAAATGAGAATGCAGTTTATCATCGTAACCCATGAGATTAAATCCGGGTAGTTTATCACCAATTTGCAGCATATCGTAAATCTCCTTTAATTTGACCTCTGCAAAATAAACCATTTTTGCATCAGGGATAAAATATTTGATGAAGATTTTAGAAGTTCAGAACAAACAACAGGAAAACGATTTTTTGCGGGTCGCTTCCCTTCTCTACAAAAACGATTCGCAATTTGTTCATCCTTTGGAGCAGGACATTCGCGAAATTTTTGACCCCAAAGAAAATCCATATTATCACAACGGCGATGCCCGTCGCTGGATACTCTACAATAATGCAGGAGAATTAATAGGACGCGTTGCTGCGTTTTATCATTCCAAATTAAAGAACCAACACGGTGAATCAACAGGCGGAATGGGCTTTTTTGAATGCATCAATGATGAGAAGGCTGCTTTTTTATTGTTTGACACCTGCAAAAACTGGTTGAAAGAAAAAGGACTCCCCGGTATGGATGGACCAATCAATTTTGGTGAAAAAGATCGATTCTGGGGCTTGATGGTAAGTGGTTTTAACAACCCTTCTTATCTCGAGAATTACAATCCACCCTACTATCAGGCCTTGTTTGAAGCTTATGGATTCAAAAAAATGATCGAGCAATCCACTTCAGAAATCACCCTCGATGATTTCAATTTCGAACGTTTTAACCGCATTGCCGGTCGCGTATTAAACAATCCGGTTTACCGCTTCGAACATTATAAAGACAGCGAGATTGATCGCTTTGCCCGCGACTTTGTGAGTATATACAACCAAGCCTGGTCGTCGCGCCCCGACTTCACACCCATGACCCTTGAAAGGGTGATGACCACACTAAAAGCATTGAGACCCATTCTGCTCGAAGAGATCATTTGGTTTGCTTATGCACACGATGAGCCTGCCGGATTTTATGTAAACACAATTGATGTAAACCAGATTTTTAAGCACCTCAAAGGCAAGATGGATATTTGGGGGAAATTGAAATTCCTCTGGTATAAAAAATTCGGAAAAATAAATCGTGCCAGAGGGATTGTATTTGGAGTGATTCCGAAATATCAAAATCATGGGCTCGAAACCGGAATGATCATGCGCTTGTATCAGGCAGCCGTGAAGCTTCCACATTTACGAGCATCTGAACTCGCATGGATCGGTGATTTTAACCCCAAAATGCATTCCCTCTTCAATGCATTGGGAGCCAAAACCACAAAGATTCACTACACGTATCATTGTACTTTTTAAGTTGAAAACCCTTTATTCCATTGGTATATCAGATTTGCCCACCCTTGCCGCAGAAATCATTGCCCAGGGTGAATCCACCAATATCTGGGCTTTTTATGGAAATCTGGGAGCGGGAAAAACTACCTTAATTAAGGCTATATGTGCAGCGCTTAACATTGACGAAACGGTTTCCAGTCCTACTTTTTCGTTGGTCAACGAATACCGCAACCCTACCGGAGAAATAGTCTATCACTTCGATTTTTATCGCATTAAATCGATCGATGAAGTTTATGATATGGGGTATGAAGAATATTTCGGCAGCGGACATATATGCCTGATTGAATGGCCTGAAAAAATCGAATCTTTACTTCGACCTGAAACGTATTTAGCGGTCAGACTGGAAAAGGAAACAGAAGATTCACGCAATGTGCAGATCGAACTCATGCGTCCGGCTTAGCGCAAACTGCTTTTCAGTTTCTGAAAATAATCAACCGACTTTAACAACCGGCTTCCATACCAACTGAACAATTCTCCATCTACCAACAATACCTGCGCGTTTGGCAACAGTAGCTGCACAGCGTTTTGATGTTTTTCTTTGAATGGAAAGGGTTCTGAAGAAAGGAGTATAATTTCCGCTTCAGTATTTTTGAATGCTGCATCGCTGATCTCAGGATAACGCGAAATTTCATGAAGAAAAACATTGGTCCATCCGCAGCGTATAAGCATATCGTTGATAAAGGTATCGTGCCCTGCTGCCATCCAGGGATTGTGCCAGATAAAATAGGCTACCTTTTTTGACGCTTCGCCTGACTTCAACGCCTCAAATTTTCCCGATACCTGATCTATTATTTGCTTTGCTTCTGTTTTTCTGTTTACCAACTCACCTATTTGTTGCATCATGTTCAAAGCTCCGTTCAGATTTGTGATATCACTCAGCCATACCGGAAATTCTTCTGCTAAAGTTTCAATCTGACTGCGTTCATTTTCTTCCTTGTTTCCAATGATCAGATCAGGTTGCAGAGCCCGGATCTTTTCCAGATTCAGTTTCTTGGTCCCTCCCACGCGTTCTTTTGCTTGATGCGCCCAATCCGGGTGAATGCAAAAAAGGGTCTGACCAACCATTTCATCCTTTAATCCCAAATCGTATAAGAGTTCGGTTTGTGATGGAACCAATGAAATAATCCGCCGGGGTGGCCATGCAATAGATACTGTTCTGCCGGTTTGATCGGTAAATACTTGAACCATGGTCCCGAAATTACTTCAATAGCCTTAAAATTTTTGCTTTATTTGTGCAAACAACACAAATATGGAAAACAAGAAATCAATGTGGTCGTATGCCCTGACTTACGGTGTAATTCTGGGATTGGTATCTGTGGTAGTGAATATTCTGTTCTACTTTATTTCGCCTGTGGATCCGGCAAAATTGGGTAGTGGAAGCAGTTGGTTGCAAACAATAATCGGTATAGCAATAACAATTGCAGTTCTTATCTGGGGCACACGCAATTACCGCGATGAAGCACTGGATGGTTTTATTTCCTATGGCAAATCGCTTGGTTTTGCATTGGCAATAGCCTTACCCTACATTTTTATCATGGCTATCTACATGTTTTTCTATGTTAAATTTTTGGTTCCTGATCTGATGCAGAGTGCCATGGATGCGCAAGCCGATAAATTAGCTGAGCAAGGTTTGTCGGATGAAGAAATTCAAACCTCCATGAAGGTGATGTCGGCGATGGGAAATCCTATTGTTACCACACTAATGGGGATGATAGGTTCGTTCTTTACCGTATTGATTTGCGGTTTGATTTCTTCGATATTCACCAAAAAAGAAGCTGCTTCATCTATTTAACACCAACATGAATCCTGATATCACCGTCATTATCCCCCTGATCAACGAAGAAGAGTCGTTGCCCGAACTGTCTGAATGGATCACACGGGTGATGCAGGAAAATAAGTTCACTTATGAAGTACTGATGATGGACGACGGTAGTACCGATGGTTCCTGGGACGTGATCCAACGTTTGCACACAACCAATCCGAATATCAAAGGCATTCGTTTTCGACGGAATTATGGAAAATCAGCTGCATTGAATGTAGGCTTCCAGGCTGCCGAAGGCAACGTGGTAATAACCATGGATGCCGATTTACAGGATAGTCCGGATGAAATACCGGAACTCTATAAGATGATTGCCACAGATGGTTACGATATTGTTTCGGGATGGAAAAAAAAGCGCTACGATCCGATAACCAAAACTTTACCAACCAAATTGTTTAATTGGGCCACACGTCGCATGAGCGGTTTACATTTACACGATTTCAACTGCGGACTGAAAGCATACAAACAGGAAGTGGTGAAGAATATTGAAGTCTACAACGAAATGCACCGGTATATTCCGGTGATTGCCAAGTGGGCCGGCTTCTATAAAATTACGGAGAAACCGGTTCAGCATCGTGAACGAAAATATGGCAGTACCAAATTTGGACTCGAACGTTTTGTGAATGGTTTCCTGGATTTGCTGACCATTTTCTTTGTTTCCAAGTTCGGCAAAAAACCCATGCACTTCTTCGGTGTTATGGGTACATTGGTTTTCTTCACAGGTATCTTCATTACCATCTATGTGATTGCCGAAAAGATTTACAATTCATACAACGAAGTCATACAGCGTAGCGTAACGGATCAGCCTTTGTTCTACTTAGCTTTGGTAACCATCATTGTGGGAGTTCAATTGTTTCTGGCCGGATTTATCGGAGAAATGATTTCGCGCAATGCCAGCGAACGCAATATTTACGGTATCCGTCAAAAAACAGGATTCAACGCGTGAAAGTACTGATCGTTGGTCCGGCTTATCCTTTACGTGGCGGACTGGCAACATATGATGAACGTTTAGCCCGGGAGTTTATCTCGCTCGGACATACTTGCAATATCCTGAGTTTTTCGCTCCAATATCCGAAGATCCTGTTTCCCGGAAAGACACAATTTTCTACCGATCCGGCTCCTGAAGGCTTGCATATCCTGTCTGAAATCAATTCCATCAATCCATTCAACTGGATCAGGGTTGGAAATCAAATAAAAAAGGACGGGTATGACCTCGTGGTTTTTCGTTACTGGATGAGTTTTATGGCACCGGCTTTTGGAACTATTACACGACGAATTAAACAAAACAAGCATACCCGGATTCTGGCTATTTGCGATAACCTGATCCCCCACGAAAAACGCTTTTTCGACAAGGTCTTTACGGGCTATTTTGTGAATGCCTGCGATGGTTTTCTGACGATGTCGCAATCGGTTAAAAGTCAGTTGGAGCAATGGCCCGTGAACAAACCGGTGGTTTACAATCCACATCCGATGTACGATATGTTTGGACCAACCATGCCGGTTGACCAAGCACGAAAAATCATCGGATTAGAAGATGAAAAAGTGCTTCTGTTTTTTGGTTTTATCCGGCCGTATAAAGGTTTGCATTTGCTGTTGGATGCTATGGCTGAAGAACGGGTAAAAGCATTAAACATAAAATTGGTGATTGCCGGTGAATTTTACGAAGATGCGCAACCGTATTTTGACCAGATCAAACAACTCGGTTTGGACGAACGTGTAAAACTGGTGAACGACTTTATCCCCAATTCCTCTGTTTCAGCATACTTCTGTGCCGCTGATGCTGTAATACAAACCTATTTAGGTGCCACTCAAAGTGGCGTTACTCAAATTGCGTATTTCTACAACAAACCTATGATCATTACCAATGTGGGTGGATTAGCCGAATTAGTACCACATGAAAAAGTGGGGTTGGTAGTGGAAGTCGACAAAGATTCTATAGCCGATGCAGTTGTACGTTTTTATCAGGAAAATCTGGGCCCCGGAATGTTGCCAAATATACAGGAGGAGAAGAAACGATTTACCTGGGATGCCATTGTACAGGCGTTGATCAGTTTGAAACGGAATTAGCGCATATAATCAATTTCAAACCCGCTCATCCCCTTCACTTCTGCTTCCTCCCAATTCACAGCACTTACTCGGGATAAGGGTGGTCCTTGCCTGCAATAATTCACCAACTGATTCAACTGTTCTTCCGAGCCTTCGGCCAGAACATGCACTGTTCCATCGGGATGATTCATTACCCGACCGTTAATACCTAATTCAAGTGCCTTCTTGCGTGTGTAATTCCGGAAATTGACACCCTGCACAGTTCCTTTAACCCAAATATGCCAATGTTTCATGTTTGTTCAATAGCATGAGTGTAACAAACATATTCAAGTAATTCACGCGTTTGTTTTTCCACCAAATCATAGACTTCATAAAACCCTTCCAGCTTTCCATAATATGGATCCGGAATAACTACTGGTGCATTAAACCATTCTCCAAACAAGAGGATGTTTTTCTTTGAATATTTATTAAAGAATATGTCCAAATCCCTCTTATTGGAATGATCCATTACAACGAGATAATTAAACTCATTTGCATCTTGTGAATGGATAGCGCGGGCCTTGTGTCTGAGTACAATTCCCTTTTCAAGACAAACCTGCCGGGCTCGTTCATCAGGTAATTCTCCGATATGATAGGATGCCGTACCAGCCGAATCGATATGAAAACGATGTGCAAGCCCCCGCTCTTCTACCAAATGACGAAAGACCCCTTCGGCCATGGGTGAGCGGCAAATATTGCCCAGGCAAACAAACAATACTCCGATCATGCGGCTATTAATTTTGCAATTCGGTAAGCGCCAGCCAGGCCATCAGTCCCGCACCATATTCCAGCGCAACTTCGTCGATATCAAAGGTGGCTGTATGCACCGACGATACAATGCCTTTGCTTTCGTTGCGTGTTCCCAGGCGGTAAAAACAAGCCGGCATTACTTGCGAGTAATAAGCAAAATCTTCGGCAGCCATCCAGATATCCAGATCAACTACTTTATCTGCTCCCATGTATTCGATAGCAGCTTCTTTCATGCGGGAAGTCAATACTTCATTGTTTTTCAAGAACGGATACCCTTTGCGTACTTCAAATTCGCAACTACCACCCATGGATTCTGCAATCGAACGGGCCATATCTTTCATGCGTTTGTGTGCTTCAGTTCGCCAGCCTTCGTCGAGCGTACGAAAGGTACCTTCCAGCTTTACTTCATTGGGTATAACATTGGTAGCTCCCTCGGCAATCACTTTACCAAACGAAAGCACCGAGGGTATAATAGGACTCGCATTGCGACTCACGATTTGTTGCAAAGCCACCAGCATATGTGCGGTGATTAATACAGGGTCAATATTCAGATGTGGCATGGCACCATGTCCACCTTTGCCTTTTACAGTAACATATAATTCATCGGTGCTGGCCATGTATAATCCACTGCGGAATCCAATGGTTCCAACCGGCAACATCGGCATCACATGTTGTCCGATTATCGAAACAGGTGCAGGATTATCCAAAGCTCCTGCTTTAATCATCAGGCTTGCTCCACCGGGTAATTTTTCTTCACCGGGTTGAAAAATCAATTTGATGGTTCCTTCAAATTCATCACGCAATTGATTCAGAATAAATGCTGCGCCCAGGAGGTTTGTCGAATGTACATCGTGTCCGCAGGCATGCATCACACCCGGGTTTTGCGATTTATAATCCACGTCATTTTGCTCCTGTATCGGCAGTGCATCCATATCGGCACGCAGTGCAATCACTTTTTGATCCGGATTCTTACCCCGGATCAAAGCTACAATGCCGGTCTCGGCAAGAGTTTGCGTTTCGGTGATACCCATTGCATGGAGCTTATCCAGGATGAAAGCATGTGTTTCGTGTTCCTGAAACGACAATTCAGGATGCGCATGGATATGCCGGCGCAGGGCAATAAGATCAGGTAATATGGATTGAGAAATTGAACGTACTTTTTCCTTCAGACTCATGGGTCAAAAGTACCATTTTGTTTGAATCATCCCCACGATGGTGTTCAAACCCTGTTCAATAAAATAGACTTTGCCTCAATGAGCGGGTTCGTGCAGGCTTTGAGCATATTCCAGAATAATCCGCACAGATGTCGGATTCGGGTTCAGGGAGATTTCATCCAGATCGTTTACTACTTTTTCCATGGCAAATACTTCATCCTGCAAATCAGCATGCACCAGGCATTCTGCTTTCAGCAAGGAATTTTCCCCTTGGGTGGTTTCGTGATACAGATGGCGAATAACAAGGTTTGGAGTGTAGATTTTAGGCATACGCATGAATTAAATACACCTAATAAACGCCCATTACTGCTCCCTATTGTTCAGGACAGTAAGATTTTTCCGCACGATTGGTTCTGAGCAGGTTACAAATCTACCTGTTGTTTTACCATCATCTTGCGGATATTGTTCAGGGCATAACGCATGCGACCCAGCGCTGTGTTAATACTCACACCGGTGGCATCTGCGATTTCCTGAAAACTCATATCGCCCCAATGACGCATGATCAGCACTTCGCGTTGCTCTTCCGGTAATTGTTTTACCAGTTGCTTCACCTTATGCTCGCTTTGCTGGCGCATGATGATGTCTTCTTTGGATTCCTCGGCAATGCGCAGGTAACTGAAGATATCGTTGCCGGCACTGTCGGTAATGGTTACATCGCGTTTCATTTTGCGGATGTAATCGATCGCCAGGTTGCGTGCAATGCGGGCAGCCCAGGGAAGAAACTTGCCTTCCTCGTTGTAATTGCCCTTGCGCAGGGTATGGATAATCTTGATAAAGGTTTCCTGGAAGATGTCTTCAGCCAGGGCACGGTCGCGCACCAACAAGTATATTGCTGTGTAGATGCTTTTTTGATGACGCTTGATGAGGGTTTCAAGACAGGCCTCATTTCCGTTTAGGTACAAATGGATCAACTCCTGATCACTAATTGTCTGTACGTTCATACGTGTTTGTTTTAAGGTGAACGAAAGAAAAAAATTAGTGTAGAGTTGTATCTATAGGTGCTGTCTTTGTATGTTAAATATTAAATCAAATATAGAGCCAACCGCATGAATAACAAATTTATGCATCTTAAAATTTAATTAAAGTCCACAATTAATGCGGTGGATATGGCTGAACGTCCTTTCCGGAATCCATGAATTCGTGTTTAAAACGCCTGCATTGCATCTATTTTTAGCAGGGAATATCCTTTTGAATGCCGTAATTTGAGCCGCATTTTAAGCATGAAATTCAAGACCGGAACAGCAAGCAAACATATCGTTATTAAAGGTGCCAGGGTGCATAACCTCAAGAATCTGGACGTAACCATTCCCCGCAATCAGTTGACCGTGGTAACCGGAGTGAGTGGTTCCGGAAAATCGAGTCTCGTATTTGATACCTTATACGCAGAGGGACAACGACGTTATGTTGAAAGTTTATCGGCCTATGCGCGGCAATTTTTGGGCAAAATGAACAAGCCGGAAGTAGATTTTATTCACGGAATCTCCCCCGCTATTGCCATCGAACAAAAAGTAAATACGCGCAATCCACGCTCTACCGTTGCCACCACCACCGAAATCTACGACTACCTGAAATTGCTTTTTGCACGCATTGGAGTCACCTTTTCACCGGTTTCGGGAAAGGCTGTAAAGCGCGATACCACCGAAAGTGTGATGGATTATTTGCATGCTCTGGAAGAAAATACCAAGGTTTGGCTATTGGTCAAAATTCCCTCAACGGATAAAGAACTGCGTAAGCAACTGGAAATATACCTGCAAAATGGATTTACCCGCTTGTTGCTGGATGAAGAACAGATCCCGATTGAAGACTTCCTGGCGAAAAAAGGAGCCCTTTCTACTAAAAATCTGTTCCTGCTGATTGACCGGTTTACTATACAACCCAACGATGAAGATAACCGTAACCGCATAGCTGATTCAGTACAAACCGCCTTTTTTGAAGGACACGGTGAATGTCTCGTACATATTATTCAGGAAGGAAAAAAATTCAAATCCGAGTATTTCAACAACCGGTTCGAGGCCGATGGAATTACGTTTGAAGAACCCAGCGTTCATTTTTTCAGCTTCAACAATCCGTTTGGAGCGTGCCGCACCTGCGAAGGCTTCGGATCGGTCATCGGGATCGACGAAGACCTGGTGATTCCCGATAAAAGTTTGTCTATATACGAAGACGCAATCGTTCCCTGGAGAGGCGAGAAAATGCAGGAATGGAAACACCATTTCATCAAACTCAGCGCTAAAAATAAATTCCCGATTCACAAACCGTATTTTGAATTGTCGGCCGGTCAAAAAGAATTTTTATGGCATGGCGATTCAAGCTGGGAAGGTGTGCATGGATTCTTTAAAGAGCTCGAAAAACAAACCTATAAAATTCAATACCGGGTAATGCTGGCCCGTTACCGGGGAAAAACCGGTTGTCCGGATTGTAAGGGTACACGCCTGCGCAAAGACACCAACCATGTACGTTTGATCGACACCAAACTTAAAAAAGCAAAGTATACCGAATACCGGAATCTGGCTGAAGTTTTATTGATGAGCATTGATGAAGCCATTGCCTATTTCAACGATCTTCAGCTCAGCGACCAGCACCGAAAAATTGCGCATCGCATGATGCAGGAAATTACCGGTCGGTTGCAGTTTATGCACAATGTAGGATTGGGTTACCTGAGCCTCAACCGCCTTTCAAATACCTTATCCGGAGGCGAATCGCAGCGGATTAACCTGGCCACTTCCCTTGGCAGCAGCCTGGTTGGTTCTTTATACATTCTGGATGAACCCAGCATTGGATTGCATTCGCGCGATACCGAAAAACTGATCGGTGTATTGCAGGATTTGAAAAAACTCGGAAATACGCTGGTTGTGGTTGAACACGATGAAGATATTATGCGGGCAGCAGATCACTTATGCGATATCGGGCCACTTGCCGGAATACACGGCGGCGAATTGATTGCAGAAGGAAACTACGATGAACTGATTGCACAGGAAAGCAGTCTCACCGGCAGATACCTGAGTGGTGCGTTATCCATAGAAGTACCTACCAAACGCCGCAGCAGCAATGATTTTATAGAAATAAAAGGAGCACGTCACCACAACCTCAAAGGCATCGATGCCAAATTCCCATTGCATCAGCTTGTAGTAGTTACCGGAGTCTCCGGTTCCGGAAAAACCACCCTGGTTAAAGGCATCTTATATCCTGCTTTGCTCAAACACCTCGGACAATACAGCGGAGAAAAGACCGGTGCATTTGACCGGCTCGATGGTCACCTAACTTCCATAAAGCAGGTAGAGATGGTGGATCAGAATCCTATCGGAAAATCTTCGCGTTCTAATCCGGTAACTTATATCAAGGCGTATGATGCCATACGCGAATTGTATGCGGCATTGCCTTTATCGAGATCGCGCGGATACAAACCACAGCACTTTTCGTTCAATGTGGATGGTGGTCGCTGCGAAACCTGCCAGGGCGAAGGAGAAATCACCATTGAGATGCAGTTCATGGCCGATATCCATCTTACCTGCGATGAATGCAACGGCAACCGCTTTAAAGAAGAAGTGCTGGATGCACAATTTAACGGCAAATCCATCAGCGATGTTTTGCGCCTGACCGTGGATGAAGCGGTTGATTTTTTCAGTAACGAAAGAGCCATCGCATCTCGTTTGCAACCCTTGCAGGATGTTGGTTTGGGTTATGTAAAACTGGGACAGAGTTCCAATACCTTATCCGGCGGAGAGGCCCAACGCGTTAAGCTGGCTTCCTTTTTGGGCAAAGGAAAAACGAAGGAACAGGTTTTGTTTATTTTCGACGAACCCACTACCGGCCTGCATTTTCACGATATCCGCAAGCTGCTGGATGCATTCAATGCTCTTATAAATTTAGGACATAGCATCGTGGTCATTGAACATAATCTGGAAATCATCAAATGCGCTGATTGGGTTCTGGATTTGGGTCCCGAAGCCGGTATACTTGGTGGCGAATTAGTATTTGCAGGAACTCCCGAAGACCTGGCCAAAGTAAAAGGAAGCTATACTGCCCAATACCTGAAGCATAAATTGTAATTCCGCTCGGGTTGTTAAAATAAAGCGGGATTTAAGCTCAATCTATCGCATCTTTTCCCTTCATTTTTAGAGCAGAAAATTTCCGGTTAAGGTAATCCATATCATGATTGACATTTGTGTCAACTTGTGTAATTTTGTCACACCTACCCACGACTCTGTAGCTCAGTTGGTAGAGCAGCTGACTCTTAATCAGCGGGCCGAGAGTTCGAGTCTCTCCAGGGTCACAAAATGAGTGTGAGAGTGAGTTAAGAGTGTGAGGAAATTAATTCACCCTCATACGCAGTTCTCGGACTTTCAGTCCGCGAGTTTATTCTTGATGTGAATACATTAAAGTATGATATTCAGGCAAGGTGGAAAGGCTCACGGACTGCAAGTCCACGAGAACTGTGATTTCAAAAAGGCAATTGATTGTATTCTGATAATTCCTTTAATTTTCTTAGCCAAATTTTGGTTTTGACCATGTAGACTACATTATGGGGAGCCGGTTCATGCACTCTTATTGTCACAGGAACATTTCTATAATATTCAATCTCCTTGTTACTTAAGTTATAAAAGCCAACAACAGGGATTTTAATTTGTGTAATTTCGCATCCATTATTTCCGACACTAACGACATGCATTGAGTCAATACTAATTGACTGATTTGATTCATTGTAATTTACTGATGAAATAAAGCTATACGTACAGTTGTCATCACTGCAACATGTCCTTGCATAATATTTATTATCATTATTTACAATAAAAAAGAAAGCATCGAACATAGGATTTTTAGGATCATATTTATAAATCACTGAATCTGTTCCCTCATAATATGTGCCGATTGAATCGTGAACTATTTTATAGTACCCTGTAATCGTTGGTTTAGTAATAGATTCAGTAGTTGGTTTATCTTTTGAACATGAGACAATGAGTATAAAAATTATGAGCCCAACAAACTTTAAATGTGATTTCATGCAGTTCTTATTTAATAAACTTTTGACGTACCATTAAAATTAATGGAAGCTTCATTCTTTCTTATTGTACTGTACTTATTCAACGCTTCTTTCGCATCAATTTCGGTGAGGAATATCAAACATAAGATGAGGAATAGAAGACTCTTCATACTGATAACCAAAGATATTGCTATTTAAGTATATGAATGTTTCTTTTAATAAAAACTAATTCTCTAAAAGTTACAAAATTCCATTTCTTCGTTAGAGCATTTCTCTTTGGCATCATTTTTTCTTATGTTTATCGAAACATAATCTTTATGAAAAAACTGATCATGGTTTGCATGGCCTTTGGTTCGATCGCTGTTGGCTGCAAAACAAAAATGCCCGGTATGACCGAAGTTCAAACTCCTTTTACCGGCAACAAATACGAAAGCAATAACCGTTGGGTACGCGCAGTAGCCAGCGGTGAAAGCATGCACCTGGAGACCAGCAAAGACAAAGCCCTACTCTCAGCCAAACAACGCCTGGCTGCGGGTGTTCAAACACAAATAAAACAGGTAAGTGAAAATTATAAAGGAGAACGTCAGGCCGATGAAACCATCGGTGATTTCAACGAGCGTTTCCAGCAATTAACCCGTGAGGTGATGAACCAGATCCTGGTGGAAATACAAACCATCGACGAAAGGGTTTTCCAAAACGGCCAACGCAATTACGTGACCTGGGTTGCACTTGAAGCCCGCAAGAAGACCATTTACAATAAGTTGAAAGAGCAGGCCAAACTCAGGCAATCGCTAAGCGATAAGGATAAAGCAACGATTGAAAAAATGATTGATCAGGCGATCGCAGATCTGGATGACAAGGATTAAGTATGAATTGGATTACCGCATAAACGGCAACTTGGTCATGGAGCGACCAGCCCCCTGCATCTTGCCAATGGTCTTCATCATCTTGCGCATTTCTTCAAACTGTTTCAACAGTTGATTCACCTGTTGAATATCGGTACCGCTTCCACCGGCTATGCGTTTGCGTCGTGACCCGTTGATAATATCCGGAGTTTTGCGTTCGGCTGCCGTCATCGAATTGATGATGGCTTCAATGCCCTTGAACGAATCGTCGCTGATATCAATATCCTTTACGGCTTTGCCCACTCCCGGAATCATGCCCATCAGATCTTTGATATTGCCCATCTTTTTGATCTGCTGGATCTGGCTGTAAAAATCTTCGAACGTAAACTGATCCTTGAGGAGTTTCTTCTGGATCCTTTCGGCTTCATCCTGATCAAATACTTCCTGGGCACGTTCTACCAAACTCACAATATCTCCCATACCCAGGATCCGTTGAGCCATCCGATCCGGATGAAACACATCCAGCGCTTCCATCTTCTCGCCGGTACCTACAAACTTGATGGGTTTATTGACTACATTTTTAATGGATAAGGCCGCACCACCACGTGTATCTCCATCCAGCTTGGTGAGGATTACACCGCTAAAATCCAGAATATCATTAAAGGCTTTGGCCGTGTTTACGGCATCCTGTCCGGTCATGGCATCCACTACAAACAGAATTTCCTGTGGATTCAAGGCTTTTTTCAGGTTGCCTATCTCACGCATCATTTCTTCATCGATGCTGAGCCGACCGGCAGTATCTACAATCAGTACCTTCGCTCCTGCTTCACGCGCTGCCTTGAGTGCTCCTTCTGCAATTTTAACGGGATTGGTATTGCCTTCTTCAGTATAAACAGGAACATCAATTTGTTCGCCCAATACTTTCAATTGCTGAATAGCGGCCGGACGATACACATCGCAGGCAGCCATCATTACGCTCTTTCCTTTTTTCTTGATAAAGGCCGCCAGCTTAGCTGAATGGGTGGTTTTACCCGAACCCTGCAAACCCGCCATGAGAATAATAGCCGGATTCCCGTTCAGGTTGATATCTGAGGTCTGACCTCCAAATAATTGAATCAGTTCATCGTTTACGATTTTAACCAGCAATTGTCCGGGAGAAACACTTGTCAGTACATTTTGTCCGAGAGCTTTTTCCTTTACGGTATCGGTAAATTGTTTTGCTATTTTATAGTTCACATCCGCATCAATCAACGCCTTCCGGATTTCTTTCACCGTTTCGGCCACATTGATTTCCGAGATCTTTCCCTGCCCTTTGAGGGTCTTAAAAGCCTTTTCTAATTTGCTGCTTAAATTATCAAACATAGTTGCCCTGAATATTGGGCTGCAAAGTAAGCGGATTTGGAGCAAAAGGAAAACGCCGGATGTTCCCAATTTTCAAAATCGGGAATCAACCTCTTTACTTTATGAGTAAATTTTACTCCAGTACATAGCAATTAAACTATTTTCCTTTAGATTGCTCTAAGCTTAAAACCACCACGTTATGGCACATACCGACCGCAAGTCGTTCCTCCAGCAGGCCGCCGTTACTCTTTTATCCGGTACTCCGGAAATGGAATACAATGATCCCTCCAACAAAAAATTACCACGACATCTTTCTAAAACATCTACAGGTATTACGCCATACGCCGGAACATTTGGTACTGCCGAAGTGTTTCATCTGCTGCGGAGAACGTTAACCGGCGTAAGTAAAAGCGATATTGAATTCTTCAAAACAAAAACCATGAGCGATGCGGTGGATTATCTGCTCACCCTGCCTGCCAATCCTCCTCCACCGCCAGTTAATACATATAGTTATAACGCCAATCTCAGCGACCCTAATGTACCCATCGGGCAAACCTGGGTGAATGCCCCGGCCAATGGCACGCTCGAATTTGCTCGCCGGCAGTCGCTTAAAGCTTGGTGGATGGGGCTTCACCTATCACCTGAAAGAAGCATACGGGAAAAGATGACTTTGTTCTGGCACAATCATTTCTCTACTGAAATGAATACCGTGCAGGATTCACGTTACCTGTATAAATACAATGCTTTATTGCGTGCCAATTGCCTGGGAGATTTTAAAGCTTTTGTGAGCGCTATCACACTCGACCCGGCAATGCTGGTTTACCTCAACGGAGAAGACAATACCAAAAATGCTCCGGATGAAAATTACGGGCGCGAATTGCAGGAGTTGTTTACCATCGGAAAAGATCTGGCCAGTCATTATACCGAAGACGATGTGAAAGCCGCAGCCCGGGTGCTAACCGGATGGCGGAACAACCGCAACGGCATTGCATCCTTTTTCGACCTAACCCGTCACGATACGGGCAATAAACAGTTTTCATCCTTCTACAGTAATACGGTTATCACCGGCCGCAATACATCAACCGCCGGTATCGATGAATTGAACGATATGCTCACCATGATTTTTAATCACGATGAGGTCGCAAAATACATCTGCCGGAAACTCTATCGCTACTATGTGTATTATGTGATTGACGAAAGTGTAGAACTCAATGTAATCGAACCTCTGGCAGAGGTATTCCGCGACAGTGGATACAATATCAAAACCGTGATGAGTACTTTGTTGAAGAGCGAACATTTCTTCGACCCGCTCAACCAGGGTTGTGTAATTAAAGCTCCGCTTGATTTTTTAACCGGTGCATCGCGTGCCATGAACCTGCAATTTCCGGATGCCAGTTTGCTTCAGGCGCAGTATAGTCATTGGTTGTATTTGCAGCAATACGGATTTGCCATTGGACAGGATTTGGGTGATCCACCCAATGTGGCCGGTTGGCCTGCGTATTACGAAGATCCGCAGTATTACGAGATGTGGATCAATGCCGATTCGCTACCCAAACGAAATCTGTTCAACGACATGATGGTGTATACAGGCAACAATCGAAACGGATTTAAACTGATCTATGATTGCATCGCTTTTGCCAATCAGTTTTCGGATCCGGGTGATCCCAATAAACTGATCAGCGAAATTACCCAATTGTTTTATCCTGTTGATATTTCGCAAACCACCAAGGATACCCTTAAAGTTTCCTTTTTGCTCTCAGGACAAAGTTCCGATTCATACTGGACTACTGCGTGGGTTACCTATGTAAACAACCCCAGCGACACCAATGCAAAAAACACGGTGAACTCGCGTTTACAAGGTTTATTGAAGTATTTATTCGGTCTTGCAGAATATCAATTAGCTTAATCCTCCATCAATATGAAAAGAAGAAAATTTATTGGAACCGGAATTACCGGAGGATTGCTGCCCCTGTTGCTCAATGGTTTTTCGATTCGTGCCATGGCTGACAATCCCCTACTCTCCTTTTTGGGAAAAGCAGGCAATTCAGATCGCGTTTTGGTATTGATCCAACTCAATGGTGGAAATGATGGTTTGAATACGGTGATTCCCATAGATCAATATTCCAATCTGACCAATGCGCGTTCGAATATCATCATTGCTCAAAATAAAATTCTGGCATTGAGTGGTAACGACAAAACAGGATTGCATCCCGGCCTGGCTGAAGTGCGTGGGTTATATGATAACGGACGGGTAGCCATTATCCAAAGTGTAGGTTATCCCAATCCCGATTTTTCGCATTTTCGTTCGACCGATATCTGGCTTACGGCTTCTGATACCAATCAATTTTTAGACGAAGGTTGGATGGGACGATATCTTGATACCAAATACCCGGGTTATCCTACTGGTTTTCCCAATACAACCTATCCTGATCCACCGGCCATTCAGATTGGTGCCATGGTGTCGCCGGCTTTGCAGGGACAAGACGGGTCATTTGGTATGAGTATTTCTGATCCAACGGCATTCTATCAGTTTGTAAGCGGAACGGTCGACCCTGCACCCAATACTCCGGCCGGTCATGAACTTACCTTTATCCGTTTGGTTACTCAGCAAACACAATTGTATTCTACCAGTGTAAAAAATGCAGCACAAAAGGCTACAAATATTTCGACTTTGTATCCTGCCAAAGGAGTGAATACACTTAGTGATCAGTTGAAAATTGTGGCGCAATTGATAGCCGGTGGTTTAAAAACGAAAGTGTATATGGTGAGTCTCGGTGGATTTGATAATCACTCAGCCCAGGTAGTGAGTGGTGCAACTGAAACAGGAACGCATGCCACTCTGTTGTCAAAAATTTCTGTTGCCGTGAATGCCTTTCAGGATGATTTAACAAAATTAGGTGTAGCCGGACGAGTTATGGGAATGACCTTCTCTGAATTCGGACGAAGGATTAAATCGAATGGAAGCCTGGGTACAGATCATGGTGCTGCAGCTCCCATGTTTTTATTTGGTGAAAAAGTGAACGGGGGGATTTATGGCAATAACCCAACCATTGCAGCCAGCGTTGGAGTGAATGACAATATCCCGATGCAAAATGATTTCCGTTCAGTCTATGCCAGCATCATCAAAAACTGGTTTGAAGCCAGCTCAACTGAATTGAGTACGGTTATGTTGAAAGACTTTCCCATTTTGCCGTTTGTAAATGGTGCAACCGGACTTGAAACACTTATTGCGCTGGATCAACAAAGTGTGACTGCATATCCGAATCCGTGCAGAGATTATACTTCTATTCGATTCAATACCACAGGAGGATTGCTACGCATTCGCTTGTTTAACAGCAACGGTCAATGCATACAAACCATTGCCGAAGCCACGTATCCAAGAGGTCAATTTGAAGTAATGGTGAATACTACAGACCTCTCATCTGGTTTGTATTATTACCAGGTACAATTGGGCGATGAACAGGTAATGAAAAACTTTCTTGTAGTATAAAAATCAGTTGGCTATCAGTTCGCGTGCTGCATCCAGAACCTTGGCAGAAGGATTGTCGCCATGCAACATACGCGCTACTTCACTCAACCGGCCTTCTTCATTCAGGCTTCGGATTTGTACTTGCGTGGAATGTGCATCGCTTGATTTGATAACCACAAAATGCTTATCGGCTTTGCCGGCTATTTGAGGCAAATGAGTGATTGCCAAAACCTGATGCTTTGATGCATGCTGTTTCATTACACGCGCTACTTTTAACGCAGCTTCTCCCGATATACCGGTATCGATTTCATCAAACACAATAGTTGGCAACGCTACCTGATCGCTCAACAGCGATTTGATGCATAACATTAACCGGCTTAACTCTCCTCCGGAAGCAACCTTGTTCAACGGTTTGGGTTCTGAACCGGTATTGGCCGAAAACAACCATTCAACCTGATCGGATCCATCGGAGCCCGGATTATCGGTTTGTTGCATTTGTACCATCAATGTTGCGTTGGGCATTTCAACTTGTTTCAACAATTCCTTCACCTTCTTTTCTAATACAGGAATCGCCTTCAGACGGAATTGATGCAATTCACCTGCTTGTTTCGTGAGTTTTGCAGTTAGTTCTTCCAATTCAAATTTCCGATCCTCAATTTCGTTTTGCAACGATCCTAAAGAAGCCAGCTCTTTTTCGAGTTTTTGTTGCAGGTTGATTAACGCTGTATTATCCGAAACGCGATGTTTCTTCTGCATGCTGAACAAGGCCTGAATCCGTTCTTCAATACGGTTCAATTCTTCCGGATCGGCTTGCACATCCTGATAAATCTGGTTGAGTTCGGAAGCCACATCTTTGAGTTCAATCATTGCTGCATCCAACCTCAATGCCAATGCATTAAGCTCCGGCATATGCTTTCCGGCAGTAGCCAGGGTATTCCGAATATGCCGCAACTGATCATCAACCGATTGTTCTTCATTGTTCAATGCCTGCATAGAAGTATACGTTGCTTCACGAATATTTTCAGCATGACTCAATCGCTCCAGTTTCTTTTCCAACTCTTCCTGTTCGTTTTCCAGGGGTTTTAATTCGGCCAGTTCATTCAATACAAAACGGAAATAATCTTCCTCACTGCGCGCTTTTTGTTCCTGGTCTTCCAGTTTACTTAATGTTTGGCGCGTCCTGATAAAGTTTTCATAAACCGTTTTATAGGAGGTTAACCTGGACTGATTGCCGGCCAATGCATCCAACATTGAAAGTTGAAATTCCTTATTATTGAGTTCAAGTGTTTCGTGTTGTGATACAATTTCAACCAACTGAATTCCCAATTCGCGTAACTGTTGCAAATTCACCGGTGTATCGTTGATAAAGGAGCGAGACTTACCGGCAGGTGTAATTTCGCGCCGGATTACACATTGCGCATCGTAATCCAGTTCATGTATTTCAAAGAAAGATTTTAGTTTGTAACCATCTATTTTAAAAACGCCTTCCACTACACATTTATCGGATGCATTGAGCAGAATTTTGGTATCAGCCCGTTCGCCCAGTATGAGTCCGAGTGCACCCATGAGGATGGATTTACCGGCCCCGGTTTCACCTGTTATAATATTCAGACGTGCATCAAATCGTATCTGCACCCACTGAATAATGGCGTAATTTTTTATGGTAAGTTGTTGTAGCAAGCTTCCTGAATTTTGGTGTTACGAATTAACCAAATTGGAAGCAAAAAGAAAGTGTAAACAATACACATATGCGATTAATTCAACTTCGACAAGGCCGTTTCAAGACCTTGCAACATGGGTTGAATTTCTTCCAGTTTGCAAGTTCCCACACTCAGACGATACCAGGTTGATTCTTTGGGAGATCCGAATGACGAGAATGGAACAACTGCAATCCCGGCCTGATCGAGGATATAAGTAGTTACATCCTGCTGCGATTCCAAACGGTTTCCGGAAGTATCGGTTTTTCCCCGCAGGTTGAGTTGGATGGTCAGATAAATGGCGGCCTCGGGGTCAATTGAATCAACTGCATAACCTTTTAGCCTGAGTTGTTGAAAACCAGCATGAATCTCTTCAAGGCGCTGATGAATTTCATTTTTAAAATGATCCAGGTATGTATCTATTTGTTTTGTTTCGGTCAGATATACGGCTGCTGCCTTTTGTTCCGGCATCGGACTCCAGGCGCCAATATGCGATAAAATGGACTTCATTTTTCCGATTACCTTAGCCGGCCCCATAGCCCATCCAACACGTACACCGGTTGCAGCAAATGATTTGCTCATCCCATCCACAAACAAAGTATACGGCCTTAATTCCGGACAAATAGTAACGGGATCAAGATGTTTGGTTTTGCCATAACATAAGATCCAGTATATCTGATCAAACAGGATGTATAATTTCTTTTCATTGGCTCCTCTCCGATTATTTTCTTCAACAACCAAATCGCAAATTGCTTTCAACCCTTCACGCGTAAAGGTGGTGCCTGTAGGATTTAACGGAGAACACAAGGCTAACAATGTTGCACCATGAATATGCGGTTTCAGCTCTTCTGCGGTAAGCATGAAATTATTTTCCGGCTGTGTTTCAACGGCAATATGTTCACCTTCTACAAAATGTGTATAATGGTTGTTGTTCCACGATGGGACTGAGTAAATTACTTTATCTCCTCTGTCAACAACCGAACGGTAAATTGCATAAATCAACGGACGACCACCACTGGAGATGAGAATTTCATCCGGACTATACGAAAGTCCCTGATAATGTTTTATAAAATTACTCACTGCCTGACGCAAATCTGCATTTCCCTCGGCGGCCGGATAATTGGTAAATCCCGATAAGTATGCTTCAATTATTAATTCGCGGAACCGCTCAGGAATGGGAAACAACGCCGGATTAAAATCCCCGATCGTAAAATTATAGATATGCCGGCCCTGTTTTATTTTCTCCTGTATTTCAGAAGCAAGCTTGATAATTTCTGAACCGATCAACGATTCTGCTAAGTGTGATAAAGGCATATGCAAAAATAATTTACCCCGAACGTTTACGACTTCAATGTAAAGCAAATAATCAGAGAATTCCTATGATTGAATCAGCATGATTTACTAATATAAAGCAGGCACATAAAACATATTAACCTTTAATTTTTTCGTATTTGTTAGTGTTGGAAATATTGATTTCATTCAACAGGGTTAAAACCTTTGGCTTTTCTACTGCCGGTGCACTTTTATATAAGTTTACCAGTTCATCGGATTTGGATTCAAAAAACACCAGCAACAAAACGGTATTCGGCGCCACTTTAAAAACTTTTTGTACCAGTTCCAGACTGGCGAAAATATTTTTCCGTGCTGTCTCAGCATCTTTAGTCAGCAAATCCAGTCCCTGACGATGGTATTTGTAGTTGGCTTCCCGCATCGGTTTGAAACGGTCGTTCATCACATTATCGATCAGGTTATAACGCGACCGGATATTGCGTTCAAACGGTTGCCATCCTGCCCCACCTGTCGGTTGCGCGTTGTTGGCAATATTGAATGCTTTATTGTAATAAGCATTTCCACCATATAAACCATAAGAATCAAAATCGGTAGCTATGGTATAATAAGCATAAAAGGAAAGCAAAGAAATCAGGTTATTGGTGAATGAATTGTCGTTGTATACCAACGGCTCAAACTCGTTGTAAACAAATTCCCAGTTTTCGTCGTTCATGTTAAATGTTATGGTATTGTATGAAGAACCATAAACCGGGCGTCTGCTCTGGATCTGGCAACTTCCCCTATAACTGTTGGTTGCCATATCAAACTGTGTGAGAATGATCTGGAGATTCATTTCAATACGCTCGTTCTGCTCCACTTTTTCTGTGGTCCAGCGGGTATTGTTCATGAAATTGTTGATGGCTGCCTCCAGTTTCCGGAATATGCGTTTATCGTTTAATTGAATTTGATTATCGAGAATGGTTGCCGTGCAAAGCAATTCCTGTGCATTGACAGAGAATGCGAGCATCCCCGCCACAATCAGACTGAACAGTTTACGCATGCAGGAGCGAAATGATTTTATGAACAATGTCGGTAGCTACCTCATTCTTGGATTTGAGTTTATAATCCGTCACAACCCCGCCTTTATCAATTATGCTGATTTTATTGGTAGTGTGACCAAAACCGGCACCTTTTGTTTTAAGCGAATTCAACACAATAAAATCCAGGTTCTTGGCCTTTAATTTCTTCTTTGCATTCTCTACTTCGTTGTTGGTTTCCAGGGCAAAACCAATCAACAATTGCCCCTTGGCTTTTTTACGCCCCAATTCTGCCAGTATATCTTTGGTCTTTTTGAGTTTGAGGTGCAATTCGTCGCCGCTTTTTTTAATCTTGGTAATGGAAACTTTTTCCGGTGTATAATCTGCAACTGCTGCGCTCATTACTGCAATATCTGTGCGTGAAAATTGTTTGAGAGTCTTCTCATACATCTCTTCAGCAGATGTTACGTTGATGCGGGTAATTTTTTCGTGCACCTCATGCAATTCAGTCGGACCAGAAATTAAGGTTACCTGAGCGCCATGCCGTGCAAACTCTTCAGCCAGGGCAAAACCCATGCGACCGCTGCTGTGATTGCCTATAAACCTTACCGGATCAATGCTCTCATAAGTAGGTCCTGCAGTTACCAGTACCTTTTTGTTTTTCAACTTTTGGGTTGTAGTTAAGGTATTGAGGATAAACTGTAAAATATCTTCCGGCTCAAGCATTCGTCCCGGCCCGGATAAACCACTGGCCAGCTCCCCTTCGGCTACAGGTAAAATAATATTGCCCTGCGCACGGAGCGTTTCTATATTTTGCTGTGTGGCCGGGTGGGCATACATATCCATATCCATAGCCGGGGCAATGCATGTTTTACCGCGAAAAGATAAGTATACCGCAAGCAGCAGGTTATCGCATAATCCATGCGCCATGCGGGCAATGGTATTTGCTGTAGCCGGAGCAATGAGCAGCATATCGCCCCATAATCCTAAATCTACATGGTTGTTCCAGATACCTTCTTCATCAGAAGTAAAATGTGTCAGAACCGGATTCCGGCTCACCGTTGAAAGAGATAAAGGTGTTACAAATGAATGAGCATCAGGTGTCATGACCACTTTTACTACTGCGCCCTGTTTAACCAGAAGACGCACCAGCGAAACAGCCTTATATGCGGCTATTCCACCCGTAATGCCGAGAACAATTTTCTTCCCCTTCAACATATTAATGCAAGGACTATTCTTCCGACTCTTTCAGTTCTTTGAGTTCCTTTTCGCGCTTTTCACGTTCCGGATTGCGGTGGTATAATTTGTCGTTCAGGAACTCTTCAGCAGCAATTAAAGTTGGTTTGGGCAAACGCTCGTAATAGCTTGATATTTCGATTTGTTCGCGGTTTTCAAACACCTCTTCAAGGGTATCGCTGTCGTTCGAGAATTCCTGCAATTTGGCATGCAATTCTTCTTTGATTTGTGCCGAAATCTGGTTTGCACGTTTTGAAATGATTGCAAGCGATTCGTAGGTATTTCCGGTAATTTCCTCGATTCTCCGCATGTCGCGCACCACAGTGGTATTGGGTGCATTTTGATAGTTGATTGCCATATAATTTACTCGTTTTTAAATGTTAATTTTTCTTTTCTGTCAGCTTCCATGTTTTTAAGTGCATTTTCTGATTTACTGACAAATCCTTTTACCTCCTGAACGAATTTGCTGTCAGGATTTTCTTCGCAAAAAATCATAGCCACCTGTATGGCGGTTTGATAACGCTCCGTCTTCTTTTCTTCAATGCTGTTTTGGGCAAGCAGGTAATGCGACTTTACAGATAAATAATCCAGTTCTTCCTTTTGCGCAATTTCCGGATAGTCCCTAACCACATTCTGAAGTGCCACAATGGCGCTTTTATACTCTTCTATATCATAATACAATCGTGCTTCTTTGTAGGCTTTTTGCGACAATTTATTCCTCAGTTTATCCAGCAAGGTATTGCATTCAGCAACATATTTGCTGTCGGGATAAACCGTAACGAACATATTGATGCTTTCGATGGCTTTATGTGTATCTGTTTGATCGAGATAAGCTGGTTGCGATTCCAGATACATACAATAGGAAGTCATATAAAGACTTTCTTCAGCCCATTGACCCGTGGGGTAATTTTCAAAATAAGCTTTAAACTGAAAACCGGCCAAAGGGAAATTTTTAAGTGCATAATTGCAATAAGCACTGTAGTAAAGTACCTTTTCGGCCATAGCAGTACCGTTAAAATTATCCTGCAACTGTTCAAATAAGGTTACAGCCCGGTAATAATCTTTCTTATTATAATAGTATTGGGCGAGTTCGTATTTTTTGTTCAGATCCGGGTTTTTGAGCGTTTTTTGGTAGTTACTGCAAGAACCGGTCAGGAGAACAACAAGAGCAATTAAAATAGTAAGAGTGGCCTTCATTCGCAATGATTAACGGCAAATGTACACCATTTATTCCTGCTTGTAAAGAGCCGAAAGTAGCCTATTTTAATTTTATGAACCTTGTATTCAAACATTTATCGCAATTTTTGATGCTTTTTTTTACTCCTTTTTCCAATTCTTTTACCTTGTGCGAAACCAAATTGAAAAAATCACTTTTAATAGCCTTGCTCCTTATCGGGTCAACATTCCTGCAGAGAGCTGCTGCTCAGGTTGCTGCAACAAAATTTAATCCTGATTCTGCAGATGAATTGACCGATACTTTTGCATCTGAGAAACGCATAATTCCGAACGACACATTCCAATTTTTCAAAACACGTTCGGATAGCCTGATCCATTATTCCTATACTTTTTTGGGCAACCGTTACCGGAGGGGTGGCATTGGACTAAAAGGGTTTGATTGCTCAGGATATACCATGACAGTTTTCAAGGGCTTTGGAATCAAACTACCACACACTTCTGCCGGTCAGGCATTGATGGGATTTGAAGTGAGCCGGAAGAACATTCGCAAAGGTGATCTGGTATTTTTTCGTGGAAGAAGCCGTAAAGGCAAAAGAATAGGTCATGTTGGTATTGTCATTTCTAATAAGGGAGAACCGGTACGATTTATACATTCAAGTACCAGTGAAGGAGTTCGCATAGACCGGTTGGATTTTATGTACTACAAAAAAAGATTTATCAAAGCTACCCGGCTTCCCGAATTGCAATAATTGCATTGAAGGATCTTTAAAAAACGCGTATTCCCAATTCTTGGATTCTTCTTGTTTAACGCAGGTTTAACATTCATATTTGCAAGGGAATAGTGTTTCCTTTTAGGTGTCAAATTGAGAAAAAAGAGACTATCTTGAATTTGCCGGTTTTATGCTGATTTATATCTTACTTGAGTATGAGCAATTCCCACTTGAAATGTGAATTATTTATTTAAGTTTGCACGTCTTTTTAAGGGTGAATATGTCTGAAATAATCAATTATTCCGCGCTTTTGATCCAGTTGGCAGTAGCCCTGGGATTCGTTGTAGTAGCCATGGTTGTTTCGCATATGGCGGGACCCAGTCGCAAAACCAGCGACAAGCTCATGAGTTTTGAATGCGGCATCGAAAGCAAAGGCAATGCCCGTATTCCATTTTCCATAAAATACTTCCTCACTGCTATTCTCTTTGTATTGTTTGATGTGGAAGTTATTTTTATGTACCCTTGGGCCGTTAATTTCAAAGCATTGGGCACAACAGGATTTATCGAAATGTTTCTTTTTGTAACGACCTTACTGGTGGGCTTCGGCTATATTATTAAAAAAGGCGCGCTTAACTGGGAATAAACCAACCAACCAAACCAAACTAATCCTCACGCAGCAAACATGTCAACCGATTTAATTACCCGTGAAAAGGAAAGCAGAGTTAAGATAGTAAAAGGACCTGAAGGAATCGAAGGCCCGGGGTTTATGGCTACCTCTTTTGATAAGGTAGTAGGATTGGCACGTGCCAATTCTCTATGGCCATTGCCTTTTGCCACTTCCTGTTGTGGAATTGAATTCATGGCCACCATGGGTTCCAATTACGATCTGGCCCGTTTTGGATCTGAACGGATGAGCTTTTCACCCCGCCAGGCTGATATTCTGCTGGTGGCCGGTACTATTGCCAAAAAAATGGGTCCGGTTTTGAAACAAGTGTATCTGCAAATGGCTGAACCCCGCTGGGTTTTGTCGATTGGCGCCTGCGCATCCAGCGGAGGTATTTTTGATACCTATTCTGTTTTACAGGGAATCGACCGTGTGATTCCGGTAGATGTGTATGTACCGGGATGTCCGCCTCGTCCTGAGCAAATCATCGACGGCTTAATACAAATTCAGAACCTCGTAAAAAACGAATCGCTGCGCAGAAGAAATTCGCCCGAATACAAAGCACTTTTGGAACAATACGGAATTCAATAATATGGCAGAATTATCAAACATTTTTGTACTCGACGAGCTGAAGTCCGCATTTCCGGAAGATATTTTAATGCAGGAAGAACCGTATGGCTTACTGACCATTGTTTTAAAAGCCGGTCGTCTTAGAGATGTCTTAAAGTTTTTGTCTGCCCATCCTGATATTCAGGCACAATTTTTAACTGATTTGTGTGGCAGCCATTATCCAGATAACAAAGATGGTGAACTGTGCATGGTGTATCATATGTACAGCATGACGAAAAATTACCGGATCCGTATCAAATGTTTTATTCCAATTTCTAATCCGGTTATCGCATCCATTTCCGATTTGTTTCCGGCAGCGAACTGGCAGGAAAGAGAGACCTTCGATTTTTACGGAGTGTTGTTTGAAGGACATCCCAATTTAACACGTATCATGAATGTGGAGGAAATGGACTATTTCCCCCTGCGTAAGGAGTATCCATTAGAAGACGGTTCTCGAACCGATAAAACCGACAATTATTTTGGAAGATAAGATGCCGAATCAAGACGATATAATCAATGCCCATGAGGATGATCTGGTAAGTGAATACACTACCCTGAATCTGGGACCCACGCATCCCGCCACACATGGTATTTTCCAGAATGTTTTAACCATGGACGGAGAACGAATTGTAGATGCTGTACAAACAGTCGGATACATTCACCGTGCATTCGAAAAAATTGCCGAGCGCAGACCGTATTATCAAATAACACCACTTACTGATCGCCTGAATTATTGCTCCTCTCCCATCAACAATATGGGTTGGCATATGACCGTAGAAAAGTTATTGGGTGTGGAATTGCCAAAACGCGCACAATACATGCGTGTGATTATTATGGAACTGGCCCGGATCTCTGACCATTTGGTATGTAATATGGTCATTGGTGTAGATACAGGTGCATTGACCGGATTTACCTATATGTTTCAATGGCGTGAAAAGATTTACGACATTTTTGAACATATCTGCGGATCGCGGTTAACCAGCAATATCGGTAGAATTGGCGGTTTAGAGCGCGACTTCAACGATGAAGTTTATAAGAAGCTGCGCGCTTTTCTGAAAGAGTTTCCAAAATCATTTCAGGAATTTAGCAACCTGCTCGAACGCAATCGCATTTTCTTTGACCGTGTAGTAGGTACCGGACCTATTACTGCTGAACGCGCGTTGCAGTACGGTTTTACCGGCCCAAATCTGCGTGCAGCAGGCGTTGATTACGATGTTCGGGTTATGCATCCTTACAGTTCTTACGAAGATTTTGATTTTATCATTCCGGTTGGTACTAAAGGCGATACCTATGATCGCTTTATGGTTCGTCAACAGGAAATACAGGAGAGTTTGAAAATTATACATCAGGCATTGGAAAATCTTCCGCAGGGAAAATTCTTTGCCGATGTTCCGGAGTTCTACCTGCCTCCAAAACAGGATGTATACAACAATATGGAAGCGCTCATCTGGCACTTTAAAATTGTGATGGGTGAAACGGATGTACCCAAAGGAGAAGTCTATCACAGTGTTGAAGGTGGAAACGGTGAATTGGGCTTTTATCTCGTGAGCGATGGTGGTCGCGCTCCTTTCCGCCTGCATTTCAGAAGGCCTTGTTTTATTTTCTACCAGGCTTATCCCGAAATGATTCGCGGAGGTATGTTGAGTGATGCCATCCTGACCATGAGTAGTATGAATGTTATTGCCGGAGAACTCGACGGTTGATTAATTAATGATAGTGACGATGAGTGAAACAAATACACCCGACCGGGTTCAGTTCAGCGAGGAATCCGAAAAACTGATTCGCAGTCTGATGACCCGTTATCCGGAAGGAAAACATAAATCTGCCCTGTTACCTGCCCTGCATATTGCACAGGCCGAATTCAACGGCTGGCTGAGTGTACCGGTAATGGATAAGGTTGCAGAAATTCTGAATATCCAACCGATTGAAGTTTATGAAGTGGCTTCCTTCTACAGTATGTTTAACCTGAAACCGGTTGGAACCTGTCTGATTGAAGTTTGTCGTACCAGTTCCTGCTGGCTGCGCGGTGCAAATGATGTGGTAGCTCATCTCGAAAAACGATTAGGAATAAAGGTTGGTGAAACAACGATTGATGGTAAATTCTCGCTCAAAACGGTTGAATGTCTCGGATCCTGTGGCACTGCACCCATGTTGCAAATTGGCGAACAGTACCATGAAAACCTGACGTTGGACAAACTGGATGATATTCTGGAATCGCATAAGTCTATGACAAAACACAGTACCTATTTCGATCATACTACTTTCCGTAAAAACTAAATCATGGGAAGACAACTCTTACTCGAACATATCAATAAACCAGGCATTCAATTGTATGAAGGATACCGTGCAAACGGAGGTTATGCATCAGTAGAAAAAGCACTGAAGCAAATGACTCCCGAAGCGGTTGTAGATGAAGTAAAAAAATCGGGATTGCGCGGACGAGGTGGCGCCGGATTTCCTACCGGAATGAAATGGAGTTTCCTGGCCAAACCTGAAGGGGTTGCGCGTTATCTGGTTTGCAATGCTGATGAATCAGAACCGGGAACCTTTAAAGACCGGTATCTCATGGAGTTTATTCCTCATCTGTTGATCGAGGGTATGATTACTTCCAGTTATGCCTTAGGTGCCAATACTTCCTATATTTATATCCGGGGTGAATATTTTTATCTCGTTCGGATTCTCGAAAAGGCAATTGCTGAAGCATATGCAAATGGCTGGTTAGGTAAAAATATTTTAGGTACCGGTTTTTCACATGATTTGTATGTGCATCCCGGAGCCGGTGCTTATATCTGCGGAGAAGAAACAGCTTTGCTAGAGTCACTGGAAGGCAAGCGGGGAAATCCGCGGATCAAACCTCCTTTCCCTGCAATTAAAGGCTTGTACGATTGCCCAACTGTTGTTAATAATGTAGAAACCATTGCTTCTGTTGTTCCAATCGTTAACGAAGGCGGAGATGCGTACGCAAAGATTGGCATTGGCCGTTCTACCGGAACCAAATTGATTTCAGCGTCAGGTCATATCAACAAACCGGGCGTTTACGAAATAGAAATGGGTTTGCCTGTCGAGGAGTTCATTTTCAGTGATCAGTATTGCGGTGGCATTTTAAATGGTAAAAAGTTAAAAGCTGTAGTAGCCGGAGGATCTTCAGTACCAATTTTACCTGCCGACCTGATTCTTAAAACGGCGAATGGCGAACCGCGTCTGATGACCTATGAAAGCTTGGCCGATGGCGGATTTGCATCCGGTACCATGTTAGGTTCGGGTGGATTTATTGTAATGGATGAAAGCACCAGCATCGTAAAAAACCTGTTTACTTTTGCCCGTTTCTACCATCACGAAAGTTGCGGACAATGCAGTCCGTGCCGCGAAGGAACAGCCTGGATGGAAAAAATCCTGCACCGCTTGATTGATGGTGAAGGTACCTTGGAAGACATCGATTTGCTTTGGGATATACAAAGCAAAATAGAAGGCAATACCATTTGTCCGCTCGGCGATGCTGCAGCATGGCCCGTTGCCAGTGCAATCCGTCACTTCCGTTCAGAATTTGAGGAATATGTGAAGCATCCTTCGCAGGTGCGCGATATCAAATATTATTTTCATTGTAACAATTTAGACCCCGCTGTAGCTTACAGCAGCTTATAAGATGGCGAAAGTAACCATAGACGGAATTGAAATTGAAGTGCCTGATGGCACGACAATTCTTCAGGCTGCCCGCATGATAGGCCCTGAAGTAGCACCTCCTACCATGTGCTATTATTCGAAATTGAAAAATAGCGGTGGTTACTGCCGCAGTTGTCTGGTTGAAGTAACCAAAGGATCAGAGAAAGATCCACGTCCTATGCCCAAATTGGTGGCATCGTGCCGAACAGCTGTAATGGATGGAATGGTGGTTGGAAATACTACTTCTAAAAAAGTAATTGAAGCCAGGGCCAGTGTGGTTGAATTTCTGTTGCTCAATCATCCTCTTGATTGTCCGGTTTGCGATCAGGCCGGCGAATGTCATTTGCAGGATCTCAGTTACGAACACGGGAATTATAAAACACGTACTGAATTTGAGCGCCGCACATTTGAGAAGCTGGATATAGGTCAGAACATTCAATTGCATATGACGCGCTGCATTTTGTGTTACCGCTGTGTAAAGGTAGCCGAACAAATTACAGACGGACGCGTACATGGTGTAATGAACCGCGGTGATCTATCTGAGATTTCAACTTATGTAACTGAAGCTATCGACAACGATTTCTCCGGTAATATGATTGATGTGTGTCCGGTGGGTGCATTAACTGATAAAACGTTCCGTTTCAAAAGCCGTGTGTGGTTTACCAAACCGGTAGATGCCCACCGCGATTGCGATAAATGTTCGGGTAAGGTTGTTTTGTGGTACAAAGGCGATGATGTACTTCGGGTAACCGGAAGAAAAGATCAGTGGGGCGAAGTGGAAGAATTTATCTGCAATACCTGCCGTTTCGATAAAAAACAAACCAGCGACTGGACGATTGAAGGAGTGCGTGAGATCAACCGGCATTCGGTAATCTCTGCCAACAAATACACCAAACTGGTTAAGCCCAAAGAATTTACCCTGAACGATATTAAAGCCATCACCGAATAATGGATTGGAGTATACTTCTCGATAAAACCGTTCTCATCCTCATCATTTTTTTGGTGAGTCTGGGGATCGCCGCCTATTCAACATACGGAGAACGTAAAGTTGCGGCTTTTTTACAAGATCGTATTGGCCCGGATCGTGCTGGCCCATTTGGCATATTACAACCATTGGCCGATGGAATGAAAATGTTCATGAAAGAAGAAATCATTCCCAATGCTTCCAACAAATTCCTGTTTATTCTGGCTCCCTGTCTTTTTATGATGACATCGCTGATGACGAGTGCCATTATTCCCTGGGGCAAATCGTTCAATTTCGGCGGGCATGAATTTAGCCTGCAGGTTGCTGATTTGAATGTTGGAATCCTATATCTGTTTGCTGTTGTTTCTATCGGTGGTTACGGTATCATGATAGGTGGATGGTCGTCCAACAATAAATTTGCATTGTTGGGTGCCTTGCGCGCTTCCTCACAAATGATCAGTTACGAACTGGCCATGGGGATGTCGCTGGTAGCCCTGCTTCTTTATAACAATACACTGAGCTTACGCGAAATTGTAGATGCACAGGCAGGCTTTCACTGGAATGTGTTCTATCAACCGCTGGGTTTTTTAATCTTCATGATCACTGCATTTGCCGAATGCAATCGTGCTCCGTTTGATTTACCCGAAAGTGAATCGGAGTTGGTAGGGGGATATCACACCGAATACAGTTCCATGAAATTGGGTTTGTACCTGTTTGCTGAATACATTAACATGTTTATTTCTTCGGCAATCATTGCTTCTCTTTATTTTGGAGGATACCATTTCCCGGGTCTCGATAACCTTGATTTGCCGCAAAATATTGCTGCCTTACTGAGTGTAATGGTTCTCTTTGGCAAAATTATTTTCTTTATCTTTTTCTTTATGTGGGTTCGCTGGACCCTGCCCCGCTTCCGTTACGATCAACTGATGCGCCTGGGCTGGAAGGTTTTGATCCCTTTGTCAATTCTAAACGTATTGCTTACCGGAGGATGGTTAACTTTTATGAAATAATTGAATTAACCACAAGAAAAAAAATCATCTATGCAAGCATTAACCAACCGATCTAAAGTAGTTTCCAATCATAAACTCAACTGGATAGAAAGCCTGTATTTACCGGCTATTTTTCAGGGAATGGTGATTACTTTTAAGCACTTGTTTAAGAAAGCAGCTACTGTACGCTATCCTGAACAAAAAAGAGATATAGCACCGGTATACCGGGGTTTACACGTATTGAAACGCGATGCTCAGGGACGTGAAAACTGTACGGCTTGCGGTTTATGTGCAGTGGCTTGTCCGGCTGAAGCGATCACAATGGATGCTGCAGAGCGCAAAAAAGGCGAAGAACATTTGTATCGCGAAGAGAAATATGCAGCCAAATACGAAATCAATATGTTGCGCTGTATCTTTTGCGGATTGTGCGAAGAAGCTTGTCCGAAAGACGCTATTTACCTCACCGATCGTTTAGTTAAACCGGAGTATTTCCGCGATGATTTTATTTATGGCAAAGACAAACTGCTCGAAGGAATCAAACCGGAAGAACGTATCGATATCAGTAAGCGAAAGAAAAATTACGAGATGAATCCTTCACCTGAACATACCCGTTAATCGAATTGAACCCATGAGTCAGATAATATTCCTTCTTCTTTCCCTGGTTACGGTTGTGACAGCTTTGTTGGTTGTTTTTGCCAAAAATCCCATGTACAGTGTATTGTCGCTTATTGCCTGCTTTTTCACCATTGCCGGTCATTATATTCTTTTGAGTGCACAATTTTTAGCAATTGTACATCTGATTGTATATGCAGGAGCCATTATGGTCTTATTCCTGTTTGTGGTGATGTTGTTAAACCTGAATGCCGAATCAGAACCTGTTAAATCGAACCGTTTACGCATAGCTGCAGTTATTTCAGCAGGACTGCTTCTGCTTACTTTCCTGGCAGCGTTGAAATCAACCATGCCGGCAGTGTTTGCATCTCCTCTTAAAGCTGATCTTGGAAGTGTTCAACAAGTTGGTCAATTGTTGTTTACCGATTTTCTGCTGCCGTTTGAAGTATCCTCCATCCTGTTTCTCTCTGCCATGATTGGCGCAGTGGTACTGGCTAAAAAAGAAAAAAGATAATATGGAAACATTTATACAATCCATTCCGCACAACTGGTACCTGATCTTGTCTACCCTTCTGTTTTGCATCGGAGTGATGGGCGTATTGTTCCGGCGCAATGCCATCATCATGCTGATGTGCATTGAATTGATGTTGAATGCAGTGAACTTGTTGCTTGTGTCGTTTTCGACTTATAGCGGCAACAACGACGGACAAGTATTTGTATTTTTTATCATGGTGGTGGCTGCAGCTGAGGTGGCGGTGGGATTAGCTCTGCTGATCAGTATCTATCGCAATGTAGCCAGTACAGATATCAATGTGCTCAATAAATTAAAAGGATAACCAACCGAATAAACCTTCATCATTGTGACTGAACCTTTTTTAAGCGACGTAAATTTAGTGGTTCCCGGTATGCTGATTCCGCTATTGCCCCTGGCCGGGTTTCTGATCACCGGATTGTTGGGAAAATTTTTACCCAAATCAGTTAACGGCTGGATTGCAACCCTCAGCATTCTGGCATCTTTCATCTGTTCGGTGCTGGTCTTCCAGCGTCTTGATCCGGAACATTCAGTCAATATTGACCTTTTCACCTGGTTTAACCTGAGCAATTTGCATATCAGTTTCGGATTGCTTATAGATCCGCTCACGGTGGTTATGTTGCTGGTGGTGACCGGAGTTGGATTTCTGATTCATCTGTATTCTTTAGGTTATATGCACCATGACGAAGGGTTTACACGCTTTTTCGCATACCTCAACCTGTTCATCTTCTTTATGCTCATGCTTGTCATGGGCAGCAATTACCTCGTCATGTTCATTGGTTGGGAAGGTGTAGGTCTGTGTTCATACCTTCTTATTGGATTCTGGTTTAAAAACGATGCGTTTAATGATGCCGCTAAAAAAGCATTCATCATGAACCGGATCGGTGATTTGGGATTTTTGTTGGGCATGTTTTTAATGCTCTTTCATTTTGGTTCGCTTGATTTTGATACAGTGGCAACACAAGCTGCAGGTTTGGGTTCAAACCAAACATTGGTTATTGCTATTACACTCTTGTTATTTATAGGAGCAACCGGCAAATCTGCTCAATTGCCTTTGTATACCTGGCTACCGGATGCTATGGCCGGCCCAACTCCTGTATCGGCACTCATCCATGCGGCAACCATGGTAACCGCCGGTATCTATATGATTGTTCGTTCCAATGTTTTATTTGCATTGGCTCCGGCAACTTTAACGGTTATTTTAATCGTGGGTGTGGCTACTTCAGTTTTTGCTGCGGTTATCGGATTGATGCAAAACGATATCAAAAAAGTACTGGCATATTCTACGGTGTCGCAATTGGGTTTAATGTTTGCTGCGCTTGGGCTGGGGGCTTTTTCAAGCGGTATGTTCCATGTAGTGACACACGCTTTCTTCAAAGCGTTGTTATTCCTCGGTGCAGGGAGTGTGATCCATGCATTAAGCGGTGAACAGGACATCCGGAAAATGGGTGGCTTGCGGAAATTAATCCCTATTACTTACTGGACTTTCCTTTTGGCTTCCCTTGCGATTTCTGGTGTACCTTTTCTCTCGGGATTTTTCTCCAAAGACGAAATTCTGGCACATGCATTTGAACATAGTAAATTAGTTTGGGTGATTCTTTCGGCAAGTTCACTGTTGACCGCATTTTACATGTTCCGCTTGGTATACCTCACCTTTTTCAATAATTTCAGAGGAAGCGAAGAAACCAAAAAGCATATTCACGAATCGCCGTGGACCATGACTTTTCCATTGATCATCCTTTGTATTTTATCGATTGTTGGCGGATACCTCGGATTGCCTGAAGTGCTAAGTCACACACATTTATTCGGAAATTACCTTTCATCTGTTACCGAAGGTTCAAAGGCTTATCTGGCCGAAACCGGACCTGTCAGTCACAGTACCGAAATAACGTTGATGGTGTTTGCCGGCCTTGCAGCTATTGCAGCCATCTGGTATGCCCGTAAAAATTATCTGGTACAGCACCAGTTACCTGAAGCAGATGTTCAGTTAACCGGTTACCGTAAATGGATTTACAACAAGTTTTTTGTTGATGAATTTTATGAAAAATTTATTGTGAAGCCAGTTCAACTCTTGTCGGATCTGTTCCTGGTAGTGATTGATAAATTGGTGGTGGATCTGATCGTGAGTGCTGCAGCGTGGTTTATTGGATTATCCGGACGTACGTTGAGGCTCTTACAAACCGGAAATACAGGCTTCTATTTGTTTGCCATGGTCTTTGGTATGATTCTATTATTTGTAATTCAACTGTTCATTTGATGATAACGCTAAGCTTACTCTTCTTCCCTTTGCTGGCTGCAGTGCTGGTTTTATTAGCAGGGAATAAATATGCCTCCCGGGTGGCACTTGGCCTTGCTCTGGTTGAAGCAGCATTAACTTGTTATGTATTTTCCTTGTATAAATCTGCCGGTTCTGATGCATTTTATTTTTACAGGGAATGGATTTCAGATCCTAAAATTAGTTTTCATTTAGCCATCGACGGGTTGAGTTTGTTGATGATCGCATTAACCAATGTGTTGCTTCCGCTGATTATTTTATCTGCATTTAACCGCGACATTAAAAACAAAAAGGGCTATTTCTCGCTGATGTTGTTTATGCAGTTTGCACTGGTGGGTGTATTTATGGCCATGGATGGCCTCCTGTATTATATTTTCTGGGAACTGGCACTCATTCCCATTTATTTCATCGCCTTGCGCTGGGGTGGTCAAAACCGTGTTTCGGTGACCTTGAAATTCTTTATCTATACTCTCGCCGGAAGCTTGCTGATGCTTTTTGGATTTATTGCTTTGTATTGGTATAGCCCTGCACACTCCTTTGATATCCGTGATCTTTACAACAATACTATTTGCAGCTGCAAACAAGGTTGGCTGTTTTGGTTGTTCTTTCTGGCCTTTGCCATCAAAATTCCCATTGTACCCTTTCATACGTGGCAGGCCGATACGTATCGCGAGTCGCCGACACAAGGCACTATGTTGCTGGCCGGTATAATGCTCAAAATGGGAACCTATTCACTGATCCGCTGGTTATTGCCGGTATTGCCGCATGGAGTGGCAGAATGGGGTCCGTGGGCTATTGCATTTTCTGTGATAGGCATTGTATATGCATCCGTTATCGCCATCATGCAACGTGATTTGAAGCGTCTTTTCGCCTTTTCATCGCTTGCACATGTGGGATTGATCAGTGCGGGGATTTTTGCCATGAATATTCAGGGATTGCAGGGAAGCGTTGTTCAAATGTTGGCGCATGGTGTAAATGTTGTTGGACTTTTCTTATGCGCCGATATCATTTTAAACCGAACAAAAACTTTGCAAATAGAGCAATTGGGTGGTATACGTAATCAGGCTCCTCAATTCAATACGTTGTTTATGATTATCGTATTGGGTAGCGTTGCCTTGCCTTTGACCAATGGATTTATCGGAGAGTTTTTGTTGCTGTATGGCGTGTATGAATACAATACCTGGCTTTCCGTCTTTGCCGGTCTCACTATAATTTTAGGAGCTGTTTATATGCTACGCATGTTTCAGAAAACCATGCTCGGTAAGAATAGCGATCAGACCGGGATATTTGAAGATCTCTATTGGAACGAGAAAATAGTATTGGGCGTGATTGCTGTTATCATTGTGGTAATGGGAATTTATCCGCAACCGGTATTCGATCTGGCACAACCGGCTCTCGAAAACATATTAAATAAAGCATTGATTCATTAATTGATAAACCGAACCTAAGTGAATACATTAATCTTAACTACCATTCTCGGTTTGTTGTGCATGGTGATGGAAATTTTTAACCTGCGCAAGCTCCTCGTTCCGGTCCTGATTGCCGGATTGTGTGCTGTTTTTTATGTGAATTATACCGGATGGGAATTGCTTGCACCGGTTAGTGTTGGAGGCATCAACATGGATCATATGATGCAGGTTGATCATTTCAGTATGGCATTTAGTGCGCTGTCCATTTTCCTTACAGCCATGATCATTCTAATGGGTTCCGATTTTTACCGCAACGAACAACATCACCTGAGCGATTACCTTTCGATTATAGTTTTCATCCTTTGCGGTACACTCGTATTGTTTAGTTTCAACAATCTGGCGATGTTGTTTCTGGGCATCGAAATCGTTTCCATATCGCTGTATATTATGGCCGGCAGCAAACGTTTCGATCTGCGCTCGAACGAGGCCGGATTCAAATATTTCCTGATGGGTGCTTTTGCTTCCGGTTTTCTGTTGTTCGGCATAGCACTGGTTTATGGATCTACCGGCTCATTTGAACTGGCTAAAATCTCAACTTATGTAGAAGACGGAAACCTCTCCCCTTTGTTCTACGCCGGATGTTTACTCATCATTATCGCTTTGTTATTTAAGGTAGCTGCCGTTCCATTCCATTTCTGGAGTCCGGATGTGTATGAAGGTTCTCCGGCATTGGTTACTGCTTTAATGTCAACACTGGTAAAAGTTTCCCTTTTTGCAGCTTTCTACCGCTTACTCGAAAATGGATTCTTTGGAGCGTATGCCTTTACCACACCCATCCTGATGTGGGTAACTGCAGCCACTTTGATATTGGGAAATCTCACCGCATTGTTTCAGGAAAATTTCAAGCGCATGCTGGCATATTCCGGAATATCTCATGCCGGTTATATGCTGATGGGTGTAATGAGCATGCCTGCTCAAAGTGAATCGGCACTGTTCTTTTATGCAAGTGCATACGCCATCGCCTCAATCGGAGTTTTTGCTGTAGCTATTCCGGTTTTTCTGGCACAACGAAACGAAGGAGTGAATGCCTTTAACGGATTGGGTAAACGTAATCCATTATTAGCTGCCTTACTAACCATTTGTATGTTGTCGGTTGCCGGAATTCCTCCCTTTGCAGGTTTCCTCGCCAAATACTACATCTTCTCGCAAGCTTTTCAATCCGAAATGTTTGGTATTACCTTACTGGCTGTGATCACCTCTATTATTGCCGTTTATTATTACTTCAGAGTAATTGTGGCCATGTATACCAAAGAGCCTAATGATACCGAGGTAAAACCCGCTCCGGTTTACTGGATCGTATTGTGGATTTGCGTTGCTCTGAGCATTGTATTGGGAATCTTTCCGGATAGTTTGATGCAACTGTTGAGCTAACGGTAGAGACGCAATTCATTTCGTCTTTTGGTTATTACACGTGTGTCATGTTCAACCGCGTTGCGGTTGGCTTTCATGTAGGAGCTTTGTTGCCTGGAGTTATGGATGAAGGACCGCGTTGCGGTCAATCCCGGATGCAGGAAAAATTCCAATTGCATTTAAATATGGGCATTGCATGTATTGCCCAATCTATTTACCAAAAACCAACAATATTTTCGGTTAAGATTTATGTTTTGAACATCCCGTTTTATTGAGGGCATTACATGTAATGCTCCAACATCAACAATCAATCTCCACACCGAATTGTTCAAGATGATGCATACAATGTTTGAAATGAAACTGCAGCCATTCATGAAAATTCAGGGGTCCGAAAATATTGTGCATGCGGGTAAATGATGGGTCCTGCGATTTAAAAGAAGACACAAACAAATCAATATCGTTTTGCAATTCAATTAACGCTGCTTCAATATTCGCATTTCGCAATTGCTTGTATTCATCGGTATAAATCGGATTCTGAAAGTTGTGCTGCATGGGCCGGTCGTTCAAGAGCCCAATTGCCTTTACCCGTTCCAGTTTATCTTCGGGTGTTGTTTGGGGCATGGTGAAACTTCCGTTGGATGCTTTAAATGGCCATGCCAAATGTTCGATCATTTGCCTTACGTTCATGGTTCCCCATAGCGCAGGTGTATTTTCGGGGATAGCACCTAACTGATGAATAAGTCGGTTCCTGAGATAAAATTCTATTTCTTCAGCAGTTTTCATTTTTACTGATTTTTATGCAGGTTATACAGCGTGATGGAATGGGTCAGCGTGATCAATTGAATGCCATAATTCCCTTTCTTCCAATGATTCGATTTTGAGAGAGATGCCCGATAGATCCCTGCCTGTTTCACTTTGATTCGATCGGAATAAACGATGTAACCCGTTGAGTCGGTAATGATGAGCTGTATTTTTTGAGGACTGTTTAAAGCATAGGCTACATGCAAACGTTCATCAATGAAACGGGCATCCAATAAACTATTTTGCGTGATTCGATCCAGAGAATCTTTACTGTCCATTATTGCTCTGGCCATTGCGGCATCAGGCACTCCGTAGCCGATATAATTGTTTGGTCGGGTATAATTATCCGAACTGAGTTTTATCGCCTGGGCAATAGCCGATGTACCCGTGATGGGGCAAGCCTGCATCAAACAGGCAATGGTACCACAAATCAATGGACAAGCATATGAAGTACCATTTCCGGGATACACAATCCCGTTTTCCGAAAGTACCATGGTTCGTTCTCCCATAGCCACAAGGTCCGGCTTTACGCGCCGGTCGGCAGTAGGTCCGATCGAACTGAACAAAGCCAGATTCCCCGTCTCATCCACCCCACCAACCGTAATTACATCTTTCACATCAGCGGGTGCAACAATTTTTCTCCAGTTATTATCGCCTTCGTTTCCCGAACTGCATACTACAACCATGCCTTTTGCAACAGCCAGAGTAGCCCCTTTGGAGATTAGTGTGGTATTCCCATTTAACTCTTTCAGCCGGTGATTTTGTTGTTTATCGTCGAACTCATTATAACCCAGCGATGATTGAATGAGATCTGCACCGGCGCTATCGGCCAATTCAGCTCCTAAAATCCATAAGGCTTCTTCGAGCAGGTTTTCATTTAAAGCATCTTCAGTCCGGATCAGCAGATAATTTGCAGCATAGGCCGTGCCCACCAAACGGTTGGGTGCATAGGCAGCCATGCACGACAAGACACCGGTACCATGCGCATCATCATCATACACCTGAGTATTTCCATCCACCAGATCTCGTGTTAAAACGATTTGCGACGAATCAAACAAATGCCGGAAATAGGAAATATGATTTACTTTACTGAATCCCGCATCCAAAACTGCCACTGTTATACCTTTGCCGTTGAAGCCCAGTTGATGCAGTGCAGGAGTATTCAACATCTTCACCTGTAAAGCAGATTTTCCATAAAAATCAGAATCCTGTTCGAGTTGCTTTGAAGGATTTACTTTGGCTTCCAATGTTTCCACCAACTCGTGTATGTCCTTTCTGACCACTCCTTGCAACACTTTGCGTTCGCCGAGATACGTTGTACTGCTTATAAAAGGTAAATTCCGTATGGTATCCGACAATTTTTTTTGTTTGCTTTCAACAAGGATTGCATTCATCCAACGCGATGTTCCGGTTACCTGAACACCAAGTAGGCTTAGTGTTTGAGTAAATACCGGATTGACCGGAATATCATTCATCCCGATAGAAATCTGCAATCTGTTCTTACGTTGAATGGATTTTGAGGATAGGAATGCCTCCGGCTTCGACATCTTATACTGACTGGTATCTTTACCATTCAAAGAAATCCAATGATAATATTTTCCGGATTGCGCTGATGTATATACAGTTTGCAGTAAAAAGATAATTGCGACAATTTGTTTCATATTCCCTATTCATGCCAGGCATTTTTAATGAAGCAAAGCATGCAGTTGTAAATTTAACTCAATTTAACTCAGCAGATTTTACCGTTCAAAACTTTTCTCAATCCAGCCTCCGGCAATCACATCGTTACCTTCGTAAAATACCGCTGATTGTCCCGGTGCGATCGCTTTTACATGGGTGCGAAAATCCACTTTCATTTTATCTCCCACCATGGCAATATCTGCCAGTGATCCTGAATCTTTGTATCGGATTTTTGTGAGCGACTCCAAAGGTTGATCCAATGTAGCATATTTCCCCATATTGATACCCCTCACCCACATACCGTTGCGTTGCAAATCATCTTCGCGTCCCAGGATCACGCGATTGGATTCGGGTTGAATTTCTATCACATACAATGGTTCACCTACAGCTATTTCCAATCCTTTTCGCTGGCCAATGGTATAAAACGGATATCCGCGATGTTTACCCAGAATTTTCCCATCTACCCCCACAAACATTCCTCCTTCAACTTCTGCTTCCAGTCCATCCACCTTACGTTTCAGAAATCCGCGATAATCATTATCGGGAACAAAACAGATTTCATAGCTTTCACTTTTCTTCGCCAGCTCTTCATACCCCATGTCGATCGCCATCTGACGAATTTCCGTTTTGCGGAACTGCCCCAGCGGGAAGCGGGTTTTGGCCAGACTCTCCTGCGTCAGACCCCACAATACATACGACTGATCTTTGTTTTCGTCCAATCCTTTTGAAACTACATATCTGTTGTTTTCCCGGCGCACCTGTGCATAATGTCCGGTGGCAATAAATTCGCAGTCGAGCTGATCTGCCCGCTTGATCAGGGCTTCCCATTTGATATGGGTATTGCACAATACGCATGGATTAGGCGTGCGACCAGCCAGGTATTCTTCTACAAAGTTGTCGATTACAAAATCGCCAAATTCATTGCGAATATCCAGAATCATGTGATGAATGCCGTGTTTTACGGCAATAGTGCGCGCGTCGTTGATCGAATCAAGGCTGCAGCATCCGGTTTCTTTTTTACTCCCTCCTGCAGTGGCATAATCCCAGGTTTTCATGGTGATTCCGACTACCTCATAGCCTTCTTCACGCAACATGACAGCCGTTACGGTACTGTCGAGGCCACCGCTCATGGCGACCAGAATTTTTCCTTTTTTGCTCATATTCAAAACATCACAGGGTAAATAGCCCTGGTGATTGATGGGGGCAAAGATAATGAAGAATGAAGAATTAAAAATGCATTGTCTCGCCGAAGCCTTGGCGTAGGCGGAAAGAATTAAAAATGCATTGTCTCGCAATAGCTTTAGCGGCGGCAGGAAGAATGAAGAATGTCTCGCCGAAGCCTTGGCGTAGGCAGACTTGTCTCGCTATAACCAACGGAGGCAAACTAGTGTAAATCCATATCCATTTTTCTGCAACTTCAACCGAAGTTGGAGCTCTCAGTATCATCAGCATTCAGTTCCTGTTAATCCTGATCTCTGTCTGTTTTCAATCTCCTTTATATCCCTATATTTGAAAGGTGCACTTAAAACGAATGGTCGTTTTGTTTATGATTTTTATTTCGCTACAGGCATTTGGCCAGGTAGTGTCTAAATCTTTCGAAGAGCCAACTCCTATCCTGAAGTTCAATATCCTCAGTCCGATTGTAGGTACTCTCTCCTTTCAGTACGAAAAACCTATTGATTCACATAGCAGCAATCAGTATGGATTTTACATATTTACCGGGGATATCGCCGGAGCTTATATTCCGGCTATTGGATTTGGTGTTACTTATGATTACCGCTATTATTTGCTTTACGAAAACCAACGTGATTTTTATATTCAGCCGTTTGTACGATGCCAGACCTTTTTTACCAAATTGGGTGTGAACAACAACAATGTATCTTCATACAGTGTTCCGGGTGGTACCAATCTGATTGTTCTGAATGGTGGATTTGTATTGGGCAAACAATGGATCCTGTTTAAACGACTGGTATTCGATGCTTTTGCAGGTCCTATGTATTCTGTTGGGGATTCAAAAAATGCAATACCCGTTCAGGATATTAAACCCTTTTACAGCGGATTCTGGTACCGGGCCGGTATAACAGCCGGATATAAATTTAACTGAATTTAAACACATGAAAAGCTTAACCATACTATTTATTTTCACTGCTTGTTTAAGGCAGGTTTCATTTGCACAAACAGATTCGGTTTTGACGATAAAGCCTTTACACGAAGCTAAAAAACACCGGTTCTTATCCGACTCCCGCAACTCTATTAAATTTAATTTACTGAGCCCCTTTTACAGCAACCTGAGTGTTGCGTCTCAGCATATGATAGACGATGAGAAGAGTTTTCAAATCACGGCGTCGTACATGGATTTCAGTGGAGTATTTGGCGGCTCTGATGAGAGTTATGACAAGGATAATCAGGCAACAAAAATGGTATCATTTGCACCAGAGTTCCGTTATAATCTGAATGGCAAATATCTTTCGGGTGTCTATTTCGGCGCCTTTTTCAGATACTACTATATGAATTACACATATGATTCTATCGAACGTGGCAGTTATTATAACCCTAACCCCATAAATGTAATTCCAAAATCTTATACCTATCAGGTTTTGGGCATTGGATTGGTATTTGGAAGTCAAACCATTTACAAACGGAAAATTTTATTGGATACATTTATCGGACCCGTATACAATATCATGCTGGCCAGCAGTCAAACCATCAAAAGCAACTCCGACCTGCAGGTACATGATGATATACCCAATTTGTTTTTACGCGGGTACGGCATCCGGGCAGGTATCTTTATTGGATTGGCTTATTAGATTATTCCGGCCTTCCAAGCATGAGGCTATCGTGCAATATTTTATAATCTGCCTTCATCCAGTTTTGTAATTCCTCAATAGATATTTCAGGTTGCCTTCCTTGTAACAAATCCGGTTGTCCGGCATCAACCCATGCTGTATACCACATGCATCCTGTTAATTGTATAGCCAATCGCATGCGGCGTTCCACCTGCCCGTCGAGCATGCGGTGATAGGCTTCTGCATAACTTCTGGAATACGTTTTAACCGAATTTTGTCCTTTTCGCTCATAAACATATTTCTGGTTTGCTGGAAATTTATGGTTGAGCTGAGCTTCCATTTCCAGCACCGAATCTTTGGCTAAAAAACTCCCGGAGCTTGCCATCCATGCTGTTTGCAAGGGATTATGTAAATAATACGATTTGCCCACAAAAAAATCGTATTCATCGCTGAACAATTCCGGCAATCGCGATTCCCAGAATCCATGTATTCCTTTTTGATTGGTCAATTGCCCGTTGTAATTCATGGTTGCATGCAAGGGAACACAGGCATCGGCCATATAATGTCCCAAATCTGCCGAAACCCTGATAATACGTTCAGCGTCTCCGGATTTGAAGGCTTCAGTAAGCCGGTACAACATGCGTTGAATATGCCAGGGTACTATGCCATAGGCCAATAAGGTGTCTTCGGAATATTTAGCTACAGCATCTTTCCAATTGGGCGGAACGGTATCTATGGGCCAGGATTTTTCGTAATAATCCAGATCTATATAGTGCCTGCAAGCTTCAGCTGTATCGGAATACCGTCTTTTATCCGGATCAACAGCATGTTCGGTAATGACAGAAATATGTTGTTTATAAAAACCCATCAAGGGTCCGGGCAAAGTAAATACCGCCATGCGGTTAATCAATTTATGTCCGAAAAAGCCCCAGGAAGCAGCATAAAACGGAGAGATCAGGCAAAGTCCCAGGCATAAGAATTTAAGTTGTTTCATTTTCAGGCCGTTTATGTAAAGCTAATGCTGGTTATAGAATGCTTTACCAAGTTTGATCAAAATTGAGGAACTTTGGCTGTTAAAAAAAATATTCATGAAACAATTCTTCAAATTTCTGTTTGCAAGCATGCTTGGATTTCTGGTAGGAATCTTCCTGCTGATTCTTATTGGTGCCGGCATCCTCTCCACGCTGATTAACAGCGGCAGCAATCATGAAGTCAGTCTGAAGGAACACAGCATTCTGGAACTGAACCTGGATTATATGATTCCGGAGCGTAGTTATAATTCGCTGAGCAATGTATTTGAGCTTTTGAATGATAACGGATCTTCACAACCCGGATTGAAAGAAATTTTAAAAGCCATACACTCGGCTGAAAAGAGCGATAAAATTGATGGGATCTACCTGCCCCTATCCTTTTCACCCAACAGTTATGCCACACTCGAGGAGATCCGGAATGCATTGATTGACTTTAAAAAAAGCGGTAAGTTTATCCTTTCCTATGGTGAAATGGCCGAGGAGCATGCTTATTATATGGCGAGCGTTTCAGATAGTATTTATCTGAATCCGGCCGGCGAATTGTTGTTTAACGGCTTCAGCTATTCAACCGTGTATGTAAAGGAAATGCTCAACAAACTGGGTGTTGAAACTCAATTGATCCGGCACGGAAAATTTAAAGCGGCCGGCGAACCCTTCGTGGCCGACCGGATGAGCGATGAAAACCGGGAGCAAATCCGCCAGTTTATGGGAGGTATTTACAATCATTTTATACAACAAATTGCAAAAGCACGAAAGAAATCCATTCAGGAAGTACAGGACATTTCCAATCAGTTGAAGATCCGTTCGGTGCAAGATGCACTGCAATTGGGAATGATTGATGGGATCAGATATACCGATGAAGTGATGTTGGAATTGGGTCAGCGCAGTCATAAAAAAGATAAGAAGGATCCGATTCTGGTTTCAGTAAATGATGTCAATGACGCTATTTCAACCACTTCGTATTCCGTGAAAAATAAGATTGCTGTAATTTATGCTTCCGGAGATATTGTGAGTGGAAAAGGCGATGATGAAACCGTAGGTTCCGAAACTATTTGCAAAGCATTGGCCAAAGCACGTAAAGACAGCAGCATTAAAGCAGTGGTATTGCGTATAAATTCTCCGGGTGGCAGCGCGCTGGCATCCGATGTGATTCACAGAGAAGTAATGTTAACGCGTAAACAAAAACCGGTTATTGCTTCGATGGGTGCTGTTGCAGCATCGGGTGGTTATTATATTGCAGCACCGGCTACCCGGATTTTTGTTGAACCCAATGCCATCACTGGATCTATAGGTGTATTTGGTATGACTTTGAATGCCGAAAAATTATTACGCGAAAAGCTGGGATTACGGTTTGAAAAAGTCAACTTCGGTGAATTTGCAGATATGGGAAGTGTGGATCGCGCTCTTACACCACAAGAAACGGCCATCATTCAACAAATGATTGATCGTATTTACATGGATTTTATAACCAAAGTTGCTACAGGACGAAACATGCGTATTGAAACGGTAGATAGTCTGGCACAAGGCAGGGTTTGGAGTGGCACCGATGCGCTCCATCTCAAGTTGGCTGATGAAGCCGGAGGCATTGAAGATGCCATCGCATTTGCCGCAAAACTTGCAGGACTGGGTAAAGAATACCGTATTATCAGCCTGCCCGAACAAAAAGAACCACTTCAGGAAATGTTGAAGAATATTTCAAAAAGAGCTGAGCTTTATTATATCAAATCTTATTTGGGTATTGATTACCCACATGTGGTGCGTGCCAAAGAAATGCTCAAATACCAGGGCATACAGGCACGCATGATGTGGAATACAGAAATTCATTAAGCGTTGATCAGGATGAAAATAATATTCTCACTCTCCTTTATTCTGGCACTATCTGTTTGGGCAAATGCCCAGCAAAATGTTTGTATCGCCTTTTACAATCAGGAAAACCTGTTTGATACCATCGACGATCCACACAAAAACGATAACGAGTTTTTACCCACAGCGCGCAATCAATGGAACAGTGAAAAATATTTCAACAAACTGGATCATATGGCTCAGGTAATCGCTTCATTGAATGAAAACAAAGGACCTGACATATTAGGTATGTGTGAAGTTGAAAATCTGGCCGTTGTACATGATATGATTCAACAAAAAAGATTGAAATCACTAAAGTATGCAGCTGTACACTTTGAATCGCCTGATGAACGCAGCATCGACAATGCTCTAGTTTATAAAACTTCAAAATTCTCGTTAATTACGGCTTATCCTTACCCGGTAGTTATTGATACGTTGCCACGCTTTAAGACCCGCGATATTTTACTGGTGAAATTGCAGGCTAAAAACAAAGCAACGCTTATTCTCCTGGTAAACCATTTCCCTTCCCGCCTGGGTGGTCAGGAAGCCAGTGAATTTAAACGATTCAGAGCAGCAGCGGTATTGAAACATATCTTCGACAGTATTCACGCAGCAGATCCAAATCAGGCTGTTATGGCCATGGGCGATTTTAACGACGAACCCAATGATCCTGCGATGGATTCCATTCTTGGCGCCGGTCCCGATTCGGGTTTCGCATTTTTTAACCCGATGTATGCGTTACATCAATCCGGTATGGGCTCTCACCTATACCGAAAACACTGGAGTATGCTCGATCAGTTTGTGCTCAATCCTGCACTTTATTCGGATAAAGGAAAATTCAACTATTCCAATGGTTCAGCCTCCGTTTTTCAACAAGCCTGGATGCTCGAAACCGATGAAAAATATAAAGGTGCACCCAAACGAACTTTTGCCGGTGCCAAATATTTAAACGGGTACAGCGATCATTTTCCTGTTTATATGTACCTGAATTCACGCTAAAAATATGGATGACATAACGCATTACTTTAAAGATCTCACTCCAAAACAACAACTCCAGTTTGATGCCTTGCTGGAACTTTATCCGGCCTGGAATGAAAAGGTGAATCTGATTTCGCGCAAAGACATTGACAGCCTCTTTGAAAAGCATATTCTGCATTCGTTAGCCATCGCAAAATTCTTACCATTCAAACCCGGCACCAAAGTGCTGGATATAGGTACCGGTGGAGGTTTCCCTGGGATTCCGCTGGCTATATTTTTTCCTGAAACAGAATTTGTGCTGTGCGATTCCATTGCCAAGAAAATTGCAGTAGCCGAAAATATTGCTGAATCCATCGGATTATTAAATACTGATTTTGCGATCGGAAGGGTTGAGCAACTCCGCGAGCAATTCGATTTTATTGTGAGTCGTGCTGTTGCACCTATGGAACAACTCTTCCGGTGGACCCACAAATTGCTTTCTGAAAAACAGCGCAATCCAATTCCAAATGGATTTTTATTGTTAAAAGGCGGAGATCTGGAAGAAGAAAAAAAGGAGTTGTTGCAATTGAATCGCAAACTGCATATCGAAGAAATACCTTTGTCAGTGTATTTCTCAGCACCATTCTTCGAAACCAAGAAGCTTATTTATATCAGCAGGTAATAAAGTTGAGCCTGATCAAAGTTCAACTGCTGAAGGCGCTGATTTGCGCCTCGGGATTACCAATCAACAAGCGCTATTCTTCAATCCGGGCCACTTATCCCCAATTTCTTCCGGATTCCTGAATTCCTGCCTGCATTATTTCCATAATTTTATAACTTGCTCCTCCACTGATACTCAATCCAACTATGCTTAAAAGACTTTTTATTTTGATGATGGCAATAACCCAGCTTGCCATTGCTCAGCAATCCTTAACACCTGAACTACTCTGGAAACTGAATCGCGTGGGTAATCCACAACAATCACCTGATGGGAAAACCGTGTTCTTCGAATTGCGCAAATATGATTTGAGTAAGAACAAAAGCATAAATTATATATGCATACTTTCTGATAAAGCCGGAAACGAATATTCCAGTATTACGGGAGATGTTGCAAACGCTTTTGATGCCCAATGGAGACCCGACGGTAAAAAAATCAATTACCTCTCATCGGAAAGCGGAAGCGTACAACTTTATGAAATCAATCCGGATGGCACTTCTAAAGTACAGATAACTCAGATTGAAGGTGGAATCAATGGATATAAAATATCCCCGGATTTGAAGCATCTGGCCTATTGTGCAGATGTGAAACTGGATCAATCAGCAAATGAATTGTACCCCGATCTTCCATTGACTAAAGCAAGGATTACGGAAGGTTTATTTTACCGCCATTGGGATGCATGGCACGATTATGCTTACAGCCATATGTTTATTGGTGAAATCAGCAAGGACAAATTAACAGGCAAAGCAAAGGATATCATGCAAGGAGAAAGAGTGGATGCCCCTTTACAACCCTTTGGCGGAGATGAGCAGTTTAACTGGAGTCCGGATGGCAAAATGCTGGCCTATACCTCCCGGAAATTAAACGGAACGGCAGAAGCTGTGAGTACTAATTCTGATATTTATTTATACGATCTGAATTCACAACAAACAACAAACCTCACGGCATCGATGCCGGGTTATGATACCGATCCGCAATTCTCACCGGATGGTGGTAAAATTGCCTGGACCAGTATGGAACGCGCCGGTAACGAGTCGGATAAGAACCGGTTGATGGTGTATTATTTTGCCACAAAAAACAAGGTAGATATAACGCTTGACTTTGATTATTCCACCGAATTCTTTCAATGGAACAAACAAGGGAGTGCCCTTTATTGGATCTCCGTATACGAAGGAACCAAGAATATTTATTATGCCACAGAGCAAGCCGGCAAGGCCGGATTTACGTTCTCTTCTGTTAAAGTGCTGACCACTGGAGATCATGATTACCTCTCTTTCAGTATTCACTCTCAAAGCAACTCCAATTTTCGCATCATTGGTGCACAGCAACGGTTTAGTTATCCAACCGAATTGTACTCCGTATTTGCTGACGGCATGGAGCGTCAGATTTCAAATACCAACCGCGAATATTTAAAAGATATACAATGGGGTAAAGTAGAAAAACGCTGGGTAACTACAACCGACAACAAAAAAATGCTGGTTTGGGTGTTTTTACCTCCGGGTTTTGATGCAAATAAAAAATACCCGACTCTGCTCTATTGCCAAGGTGGACCGCAAAGTCCGGTATCTCAGTTTTTCAGTTACCGCTGGAATTTCCAGCTGATGGCGTCGCAAGGGTATATTGTGGTGGCTCCCAACCGTCGCGGACTCCCAGGATTTGGCTCAGCCTGGAACGATCAGATCATGGGTGATTATGGAGGCCAGTGTATGCAGGATTTGTTATCGGCCATTGACGATGTAAGCAAAGAATCCTATGTCGATAAATCGCGCTTAGGTGCAGTAGGCGCCAGCTTTGGAGGATATTCTGTGTATTGGCTGGCCGGCAATCATCAGAACAGGTTTAAAACTTTTATTGCGCATTGTGGCATGTTTAATATGGAGAGTTGGTATGGCAGTACCGAAGAAATGTGGTTCGCAAACAATGATAACAAAGGACCTTACTGGCAATCTCCAAAACCCGAAAATTTCAAAGCCTCTCCTCACCAGTTTGTTCAGAACTGGAATACGCCGATGTTGGTTATCCACAACGAAAAAGACTTTCGGGTGCCTCTGAATCAGGGAATGGAAGCATTCAATGCTGCACAGTTAAAAGGAATAAAAAGCAGATTTTTGTATTTCCCGGATGAAAATCATTGGGTTACAAAGCCACAGAATAGTGTGCTCTGGCAACGTGTATTCTTCGAATGGCTCAAAGAAACATTAAAATAATCACGGATTAATTCCGTTTTACAACATTAAACTTATACAACGCATACTTATGAAAACTTACCTCCTGCTGATTGCCATTTGGATATTTCCATTGACGATATTGGCTCAAGAAGTACCCACAGCTGAACTGGAAAAGATTATTGAAACTTCGCCGGAAGTAAAAACCGGGAAACTGGAAAATGGTCTTACTTATTATATCATCAAGAACAAAAAACCGGAAAACCGCATGGAATTGCGTTTGGCTGTGAATGCCGGAGCAACATCCGAAGAAGACAATCAACAAGGCTTGGCGCATTTTGTAGAGCATATGGCTTTTAATGGCACGCGCCATTTCAAGAAAAACGAGTTGGTAAACTATCTGGAATCCATTGGCACTAAATTCGGACCGCATTTGAATGCCTATACCAGTTTTGATGAAACGGTTTATATGATGCAGGTTCCGACTGATTCAGCGACACAATTCGACAAAGCTTTTCTGATTTTGGAAGATTGGGCACATGGAATCACGTTCGATTCCAATGAGGTGAATAAAGAGCGTGGCGTTGTAATTGAAGAATGGCGTTTGGGACAAGGAGCCTTGGAAAGGATGCGTAACGAGTATTGGCCAATGCTGTTCACCGGATCACGTTACGGACATCGCCTGCCTATTGGTCAAAAAAATGTACTGGAAACAGCACCTGCCTCCTTATTGAAATCCTTTTATAAGGATTGGTATCGCCCGGAATTAATGGCAGTTGTTGCAATAGGTGATTTTGATGTGGAAGTGGTTGAACAAAAAATTATTACCCATTTCAGCAAACTCAAAAATCCGGCTAAACCTCGGGCTCTTACTGCCTGGGATGTTTTGGAAACACCCAATTTGCAAGTGGCAACGGTAAAAGATAAAGAAGCCCCGTATTCCATTGTTCAGGTTATTTACAAATTACCCAAAACAGAGTTGAAAACCGAAGGTGATTACCGCCGGATCATGCTGGAACGTATTTTTAATGGAATGATGGCCTCCCGTTTGGATGAACTGACTCATAAACCCGACGCTCCTTTCAATTATGCATCCATTCGTTATGGTGAACTGGTGCGCTATAAAAACAGTTATTCTGCCTTTGCCATAGTGAATGAAAAAAATATCATGAAGGGCTTGACTGCTCTGGTTGATGAAAGTGAACGGGTAAATCGTTTTGGATTCAATGCTTCAGAATTTGATCGCCAGGTTATTCAAATGCAACGTCAGTTAGAGAAGCAAATGAACGAATCGGATAAGACAGAATCCGCACGACTGGCGGGTAAAGTAGTTTCTTCTTACCTGAAAGGAACCGCATTGCTTAATGTGCAAAAGGAATTCGAACTGTTTAGTAAATATATTGGAACCATTCGTGTTGAGGAGATCAATCAATTTTGCAGGGAATGGGTAAGTGAACCTACTAAAAATTGTTTGGTAATACTGCAAACACCCGATAAGCCAACTATTAAAATACCTGAACACAGCGATATAATGGATGTAGTGCGTGAGGTGAGTAAAAGAGATATACATCCCTATCAGGATTTTGCTTCCAATACTCCGCTTATCCAAACAAATCCGGTCCCGGGTAAAATTGTTGCCGAGAAAAAGGACGGAGAGAATGCCATTACTGAATGGAAATTATCCAACGGGGCAACTGTGGCATTCAAAAAAACCGACTTTAAAAACGATGAAATTCAACTGCGCGCTTTCAGTTGGGGTGGCGCATCTTTGTACCCGTTGGGAGACGATGCATCAGCGTCGGAAGCAGCGTCTATAGTGTCAAATTCCGGTGTTGGCCAATTAAATTACAATGACCTGAACAAATACATGAAAGGTAAGATCGCCAATGTCAGACCGTATATTTCAGAGACTTCTGAAGGCATGTCGGGAAGCTCAAGTTTGCAGGATTTTGAAACCATGATGCAATTGGTGCATTTGTATTTTACTGCACCTAGAAACGACACCGCCGGATTTAAATCCTATATGGAACGTCAGCGTGCCTTTATAGAAAACCGTAGCCTGGATCCTGAAAGCGCCTACGAAGATACTATTGAGGTTACCATGAGCAATTACCACCCGCGTCGCCGCCCATGGACATTAGGTTTGTTGAATGAAGTAAAACAGAAAAGGGCTTTTGAATTATACCGTGAACGCTTTGCTAATGCAGCCGATTTTACTTTCACTTTTGTTGGAAATGTGGATGAATCTATTCTTAAAAATATGGTAATGCAATATCTGGCTACATTACCCGGAAATGCATCCAAAGAAAAATGGGAGGATGTAGGCGTTACAACTCCAAAAGGGAAAATCAGCAAAACCGTGAAACGAGGTATGGAGGCTAAAAGTACAGTTACCATGCGTTTTACAGGTGATGCCAAATTTGATCCCAAAGCAAATATGGATATGAAAGTGTTGATGAAACTCATGAGCATCAAATTGCGTGAGAGTCTGCGCGAGGAAAACAGCGGTACTTATGGCGTTAGTTGTTATGGTGGGCTGATGCGAATTCCCAGACAGGAGTTCTATGTGAATGTTTCATTTGGTTGCGCCCCAGGCAATATAGACAGGTTGACCAAAGCAGCGTTGAAAGTCATTGACAGAGTAATGGAGGAAGGTTGTGATGAACAAGATTTGATTAAAATCAAAGAAACATTTCGGCGTGAACGGGAAGTCAGTCTGAAAGACAACAACTGGTGGTTAAGTACCATCAATCAGTATTATGCCATGAATGACCCGATTCCTTCACAAAAAGAGTTCGAAGAATATTTCAATAACCTGAAATCGGAAGACTTTAAAGCAGCAGCAAAGAAATATTTTGTGAAAGATAATTATGCTTACTTTACCTGGGTTCCGGCGGAATCCAAATAACTTAATTATTCTCTGGTTACCCCTGCTCCTGCTTATTTTACCTGCAGGAGTACGGGGACAAACCGATAGCTTAACCACAGATTCTAAACCGCGCGATGGCATTGCCAGGCTAGACGCTACCTCCAGTTGTCAGAGGCAGATTTTGACGGCACAACAAATCAAGCTCAGCGGCTATACGCGATTAACAGAACTGGTTCAGCTTTTCGACGCGTTTACTTTTTCCACTTCTCTGGGTCAGAACTGGCAACTCAATGCAAACGGTATGAATCCTTTGCACAATACACAATGCGTGATCATGTTGAATGGACAACGCATTCAGTATAACCTCACACAGGTCTTTGCATTGAATGAATTGGGTATATCTGTGAATGATATAGAACGCATAGAACTGGTACATACACCGGATCTGTATCTGGGTGAATTTGCAGATAAGGGTTTGATCCACATTGTTACAAAAAACAATTTTAAGGGATTGCTTTACCGTGGTCATATGGCCTACGGTTATGATGTATTGCAACAAATGCCCCATTCTAAAACCTTTTCCCAAACCTTTGGATTCAGCAAAAAAGGTTTTGCCATACAGGTTTCACAAAACGCATATCTTACCGAAGTGTACGATCGAGCAACATCATCATACTGGACTAGTATAAATCCATTACAAGCAACCCGTTTACACATCACCTATTCTCACAAGCGTGTGACTCATCAGTTGCAAGGTAATTTGCATTTAAAACACGGCCTTCTCAATTTTGACCTTACACGCCCCAACAATTTGTATTCATTGGGTTACCTAAACCATATTACACTTAAACCCGGACATTCATTCAGAACATCCGTTAACCTGGCTTCCAACAGTACGGCATCCTTCGAAAATAAAGGGTATCTCGTTCAATCGAATGTATACCATCATTATCGTAAGCCGTTCAGGAAAGATCAACTGCAACTTAAAACTGGTCTGGGATTTGATTATTCGTTCTTACCATACCGCTATTTTTTTTACGGGCAAACCATATCAACTCAAACGGCAACCTTAAGTAATAAGTTAATCAAGCCTTTTGTTTCATTAACAGTTCCCTTAACCCGTAAATTATGGCTTACTACCGATCTTCAGGGTGTTTCAAACACGCATGACTTTGGATATAAAACCTGCATTACATTGTATAAACGCATCAGCCTGATTTCAAACTGGAGCCTGGTCGGATCCTACAATAAACGATTACTGGATGAAGATAATTCCCTGTATGCTACGTATTCCAATTTGCCTATTCATGCTTATTCGGTGAATAGAAGTTCAGACCAATTTACACTGGATGCCAATCTGGCCTTAAATGTGGGAAACAATTTCAAACTTTTCTTCTCGAACGGATTGCGTTATTTGTCACATCAACCGGGTAATGGAGATTATTACAATACACCTATACTTATGGTGGATCCCATATACTTCTACCCCAACTTTTCATACAACCTGAATACCACGAACTGGATCATGCGTTTCAACCTGCATTACGATGTATTGCGCAACCTGTTTATGGATTTCAATTACCTCCGCACCTCGCAGTGGGCAGGCGACGAAGCTATGATATCCGGAATTCCGAAGCACAAAACCACCTTGGTATTGAATTATCAGTTACCCGGAAACTTTAACGTTTGGTCGCGTTTTTATTATCAAAGTGCAACACAATGGAGCCATCTTTTCAGCCATATCTATATGCAAAATCCGATAAGTATGGATTCCCGCTTAATAACTGATTTGGGGTTGAATAAATCCTTGTTTAAGAATCGGATGAATTTAAATCTCACTATAAATAATCTATTCAACACCACAGAACAATACTATCCTTATGGAGTAACACGAGGACCAAGGGCACAGTTGAGCCTGGCCTGGAACATTGATCAGCTGTTTGTTTCGGCAAGTGCAAAGCCCTAAATTCGCAGCCCATGTTTATTGAGCTGAAAAATCCCTTGTTTAAAGACTTGCAGGCTGTTGTAGAACAACAACAGGTGCAGGCATTTATTGTTGGCGGATTTGTGCGCGATCATTTCTTGCACCGCGAATCCAAAGACCTCGATATTGTAGTGTTGGGTGATGGGATTGAGCTGGCCAAAGCATTTGCCGAAAGCCGAAAGGGAAAAACCGACTTCGCCTTCTTTAAGAACTACGGCACAGCCATGGTGAAAACAGCCGATTGGGAAGTAGAATTTGTTGGTGCCCGAAAAGAATCTTATGCGCATCATTCGCGCAAACCTACAGTAGAACCCGGAACATTGACCGATGATCAAAACCGTCGCGACTTCACCATCAATGCAATGGCTGTGAGTTTAAACAAAGCTAATTTCGGTGAATTACTGGATCCCTTTGGTGGATTAACAGATATTGAACATAAAATAATCCGGACGCCGCTGGATCCCGATATTACATTCAGCGATGATCCGCTTCGCATGATGCGGGGAATTCGTTTTGCAACACAGATACGTTTCGAGATTCTACCTGAAACCTTCGAATCCATCAGGCGCAATAAGGAACGAATCGGTATAATTTCATTCGAACGCATCAACGAAGAACTCAATAAAATCATGTTGAGTAATAAGCCGTCCGTTGGTTTCAATTTGCTGTTCGATTCAGGTTTGCTTCATCTGGTATTCCCCGAACTGGCAGCCTTGCATGGCGTTGAAACCAAAGGTGGAAAAGCCCATAAAGACAATTTCTACCATACCCTGATGGTACTCGACAATATCTGTGAGGAAACAGGAGATCTCTGGCTTCGCTGGAGTGCTTTGTTACATGATATTGCCAAGCCTCTTACAAAACGTTATGCACCAAGCGATGGCTGGACTTTTCACGGTCATGAAGATAAAGGTTCACGTATGGTGAACAAAATTTTTCGTCGGTTGAAACTTCCATTGAACGAGAAGATGAAATTTGTAGAAAAAATGGTAGCCCTGCATCATCGTCCGAAAGCATTAGCCGAAGACGGAGTTACCGACAGTGCAATCCGCAGATTGATTGTAGATGCCGGCGAAGACCTGGATGCATTGTTTGCTTTATGTCGTGCCGACATGACTACTAAGAACGCCAAAAAGCGCGAAACCTATCGTCGAAATCTGTCGCTGGTATTGCAACAGGTGAATGACGTTACCGAACGTGATGCACTGCGAAACTGGCAACCTCCAATTCACGGAGATCATATCATGGAAGCTTTTGGCATGAAGCCCGGTCCTGAAATTGGCACCATCAAAAACGAAATTCGTGAAGCCATTCTCGAAGGCCGGATACCCAACACCTTTGAAGATGCGCATAAACTCATGCTCGAGTTGGGCGAAAATCTGGGATTAAAAAAACGATAATCATGTATAAATTCAGCACGACCCTTTCACTTTCATTTTTACTCTTACTGAGTGCCTGCAGTAAAGATTCAAATGACGATAGTTTCAATGATCCCTGTGGAGGTTCATCACCGGGTGGATTTGTGAGTTTATTAATTTCAACCGACGACGATATACAAATGGGTATGCAAACGGTGAATTATATCGAAAGCGATACCAGCGGAATGATTGTGATGGATTCCATACAATACAAAGAAGCATACCGGCATATATATCGTATCCGCGATACCATTTTAAATTCGGGCAAGGTGTATTATAAAAACACGTTTCCATGGCGCATCCGTTTAATTAAAGACGATAAAACCCTGAACGCTTTTTGTACACCCGGTGGATTTATTTATGTGTACACCGGCATCATCAAATACCTGGATAACGAAACGCAACTGGCAGGTGTGATGGGACATGAAATTGCTCACGCAGACCGGCGCCACAGCGCACGCCAGATCGTTTCACAGTATGGAATCATTGCATTACTCAGCATACTTTCTGGCGGAGATCCTAACATGCTCGCCGAATTATCAGCCAACCTGGTCTTGTTAAAATTCAGCAGGGAACATGAAAGCGAAGCCGACGATTACTCCGTTCGTTTTCTATATCCAACGGTGTATGATCCCAGAGGTGCAAAATACTTTTTTGAGAAAATAGGTAGTCAGGGTACACCAGAATTCCTCAGTACTCACCCAGATCCGGGGAACCGTGTTATTGCGATAGAGAACAAATGGAGTTGCCTGGGTGGCCGAACCGACGGACAATTATTTGATACCCGTTACCAGCAATTTAAGGCGAGTTTGCCGTAGGTTGGTTAATTGTTAATTGTTATTCGTTATTGGTTATTAGGTTAATAGTTATTGAGTATCGGTTCACTGGCGAGCTACTTCGTACTTCGTACTATGTAATTCGTAATTTGTAATTATGTAATTGTGTTAATTGCAAAGAGACATTTTTGTTACTTAGTAAAGTTCTCTGGTTAGCTACTTCGAACTTCGTTAATAGTTATTTGTTATTGAGTTATTAGGTAGCAGCTCATTGGTTAACTAATTAGTACTTCGTAATATGTACTTTGTAATTCGTAATTATGTAATTGCGTCCTCCTCCTCTATGGCTTCCGCGGATGATATACTTGTGTTGAGAGCCTGGAAGCATTCATTTTAAGATTCATGCTTCTGCTTTGTCCATCGCGATGTGCCTTCAGGCCTTCGCGCGATATAGTTGATTATTGAGTAAATATTCTCTGGTTAGCTACTTCGTACTTCGTAATTTGTAATTCGTAATTGGAAATAAGCGTTTTCAAATCACAAGGTTCACAATTTTACCCGGAACGAAGATTATTTTCTTTGGAGCATTTCCTTCCAGCCATTTTTGAACCACAGGATCACCGTTAATAATAGCTTCAACCTGAGCACGGGTAGCCTGCAAACTCATTTCAATATTGGTACGATGCTTACCATTGATGGAAACAGGATAGCTGAAATTTTCTTCGACTAAATATTCCGGATTAAAAGCCGGAAACCTGGAATTAAATATGCTGTCGGTATGGCCCAGGTTATGCCATAATTCTTCAGCAATATGTGGAGCGTATGCACTCAGGCAAATCAGCAACGGTTCCAACACTTCCCGTTTCGAGCACTTGAGATCAGTCAATTCATTCGTACAAATCATGAATGCCGGAATGGAGGTGTTGAATGAGAATTTTTCTATATCCTCTCCCACTTTCCGAATCAAGGTATGAACTATTTTCAGTTCCTTCTTTGTAGCTGCATCATTCTTTACTATTAAGGCACCATCAGCATTGAAAAACAGTTTCCAGAGTTTTTTCAGAAAACGCTGAACGCCTTCAATACCCTGTGTATTCCAAGGTTTGCTTTGCTCCAGTGGACCCAGAAACATTTCATACAAACGCAAGGTATCCGCGCCATAATCTTCAACAATTTTGTCGGGTGTAACCACATTGTGTTTCGATTTTGACATCTTTTCTACTTCGTGTCCGCAGATATATTTACCATCTTCCAGTATGAAAGTAGCATCTTCAAAATCCTTACGCCATATTTTAAATCCTTCCAGATCCAGTTCGTCCAATGTTACCAGACTTACATCTACATGCAAAGGCGTCACATCGTATTGATCCCTGAGTCCATAAGAAACAAACTGATTCGAATCTTTGATACGGTAAACAAAATTACTCCTACCCTGAATCATGCCCTGATTGATCAGTTTTTGTGCCGGTTCATGCATCGGAATAAGTCCACGATCGTACAGAAACTTAGTCCAAAATCTGACGTACAATAAATGACCGGTGGCGTGTTCGCTTCCACCCAGATACAAGTCTACATTTTTCCAATAAGCTGCTGCTTCCTTACTTACAAATTCCTGCTCGTTGTTTGGATCCATATAACGCAGAAAATACCAGGAAGAACCTGCCCAGCCTGGCATGGTAGTCGTTTCAATGGGAAACCCATTTACTTCAACTGTTTGTGAATTTTCATTCCACATCCATTTATCGGCACGTGCCAATGGAGGTTCACCATCCTCAGTCGGAAGAAATTTGTCAATTACCGGAAGTTCCAGAGGTAATTTATTTTCCGGAATACAATACGGAACACCATTTTTATAATACACAGGTATAGGTTCTCCCCAATACCTTTGCCTTCCAAAAATGGCATCCCTCAACCGGTAATTGGTTTTGCCTTTACCCAGTTTTTGTTTCTCTATAAATTCAATGGCTTTTTTAATGGCAGGTTTTACATCCAGTCCATTCAGAAAATCGGAATGGATCATTATACCCTCTTTGCCATCATATGAGGCTGTACTTAAATCATGTCCGGGAGGTGTTTCGATCACTTGTTTAACCGGAAGATGAAAATGTTTGGCAAAAGCAAAGTCGCGCGTATCATGAGCAGGCACGGCCATTACAGCCCCGGTACCATAACCGGCCAACACATAATCAGCCACCCAAATGGGCAATTCCTGACCTGTAAAAGGATGCATGGCATACATACCGGTAAAGGCTCCGCTTACTTTTTTTACATCCGACATCCGTTCACGTTCACTCCGGTTTTTAGCTTCCGAAACATAATGCATAACATCATCCATACAATCAGCTGCTACCAACTCATCCAACATTTCATGTTCAGGAGCAATAGCCAGATAACTTACACCAAACAAGGTATCCGGTCGTGTGGTAAAAACTTCTATATCGAGTGGTGAATCCTGAATTTTGAATTGAATGCTTGCCCCCTGCGATTTTCCAATCCAGTTGCGTTGTGCTTCTTTTAAACTATCGGTCCAATCCAGATTTTCAAGATCCTTCAGCAAACGCTCTGCATAGGCAGTAATGCGCATACTCCATTGATTCATCAGCTTGCGTTCAACCGGATATCCACCCCGTTCACTTACACCGTCTTTTACTTCGTCGTTGCTTAATACAGTACCTAATGCCGGACACCAATTCACAAACGCTTCGCTTAAGTAAGCGAGTCTGAAACCCAATAAGATTCTTTGTTTTTGCTCATCCGGAAATAACTTCCATTCTTCGGCTGTAAATGCCGGAAACTGCATTTCCATGCTACCGGTTAAGCGCTTGTCAATAACTCCTCTGAACCCTTTGGTTTCAAAAGTCTGAATCAAGGTTGAAATCGGTTCGGCTTTATTTGTTTTTGTATTGTACCAGGATTCGAATAACTGAATAAAAATCCATTGGGTCCATCGGTAATAGGACGGGTCTGAAGTACGAATTTCACGGCTCCAGTCATAACAAAATCCCATTTTATCCAATTGTTCCCGATACCTGTTAATATTGTTTTCTGTTGTGATGGCGGGATGTTGTCCGGTTTGAATCGCATATTGCTCAGCCGGCAAGCCGAATGAATCATACCCCATAGGATGCAAAACATTGAATCCGTTCAGTCGCTTATAACGGGCATAAATATCAGAAGCAATATATCCTAACGGATGACCAACATGCAGTCCGGCACCACTTGGATACGGAAACATGTCCAGCACATAACATTTGGGTTTTAATTCATGCGGAGAAACATGGTAAATACCTTGTTCGTTCCAGTAACGTTGCCAGCGGGCTTCGATTGTTTTAAAATCGTACTCTTTCATTGAACTTAAGTGGAGTAAATGAGAACGCAAATGCCGGTTGAGTCCGTGCATTCATGGCTTTTAGTTGCCTCTGTTATTGCGGTTATTTCTGAAATTTCTGTTGTTGTTATTGCGGTTATTTCCACCACCTCTGTTTCTGTTGTTGTTGTTGCGCGGACGATTGCTTTTTTCAGGAACTGATTGACGAACGTTTCTGAACTGCACGGCATTAAACTGAACATTGTCTGCATCTGCGGTCATTTTAATTTTACCTCCGGAAAGCATTTCCAGATGAGCTAAAATTTCTTCATCGCTGAGCATTTCTTCATTCCAACTTCTGCACGATTGCTTCATAAACGAACCAATCAGGTTGATAAATCCGGTTTTGGTCGGTCCTTCTTCCATTTTTGCAGCTTCAGCAATCATCTTTTCTACATTCTTGCCGTAAAAACGAAAACGTATTTTTTCCTGTGGATATGCCATGGCCTCAGGTTTGGCCTGAAGGATTTCCGGAGTTGGTATGGTATAAGGACAATCTACATCGAGTTTGAAATTGGAAATAATGAAAAGGTGATCCCATAATTTGTGCTTGTAATCCGCTACATCCCGCAAATGAGGATTGAGGTTTCCCATCAGTGTGATTAATGCCAAAGCCAGTTTATTTCTCTTCTCGTAATCAGGTTCGCGTATCGCATACTCCACCATTTTCTGGATATTGCGACCGTATTCCGAAATAATAAGGTCTCCGCGCTGGGTATTGTATTCAGGTAATAATGCCATAATTTGTCCGCAAAATAGCGCTAATTTTCGGGATAAATCAATTTGAATCAACTATCTCCTCTGACTGTTAATTTTTTCTTAAAAAAATTAACATTAATTCTTAAAAATCATTGAATTAACCCAACTTTAACGGGAATCATACTAAGATGGACTAATTTTGTATCCAGTAACCTAACACTGTGTGTAAATCTATAAAATATTAGTGCTAAATTGGTACCCTAAATGAACATCAAAAAGCCCTTAAGACTTTTATTCTATATAGCCGCCTTTACCTCCACATTGGTTGTACCGGTGAAGGCTCAAAACATTGTTGCATCTGGTACCAGCGTAATGAACGTTGAAAAAATGGTTCGCGACTACCTGTTCAACGGCAATAAAGACGTAACCCTTAAAAACATAAAATTCACCGGTGGCTTTGGGGCTGTTGGTGCTTATAAGGCTGTGGGTACCCCGTTTGGAACCACTGAAGGAATGATCCTTTCTACCGGTTCAATTTATATGGCAAACGGTCCTTACATGCACGATACTACATCTACAGTTTGGGGAAGTGTTCCGGATTATGATGCAGAGCGATTAGCACATGGTGGTATTATGCCTTTCCCTCCACCTGATCCTCCGCAACCACCAAAAACACAGGATGCAGCTGTTCTGGAATTTGATATTTCTACTCCTGGTAACGGATTAACTTTTAATTTTCAGTTCGGCTCCTACGAATACGATGATAGTTTACATACCGATACGAGTATTACTATTGCGCGCGACTTTTTCGCGATTCTTGTACAGGGAACCGGATTAGGAAACGGATGGGAATATATTAATCTCGGAACAGTTACAGAATTCCCGCCTCCACCGCCGCCGCCGGCAGAAGCCACCGGGCCAATTGAAGTTCCAATCAATTCATGGAGCGTAAATAATGGTCCAAATAGTACAGGCCCCTGTATGCGTTGCGATAAATTTTTTGATAACCGTACCAAAACCGGTGGAGCTTATCCATTTACCTCAATGCCCGGATTTACCGGCGTTTTCACGAAAAGTATCAATATCATTCCATGCGATACTTACCATGTAAAAATTCTGATTACGGATGTAGAACATCCATTTATCGATTCGCATTTATTCCTCAATATTGAAACATTAAACCCGCCGGTATATGAAGTTGTCGACAAATACAAAGTAGGTACAGCATCATTTCCCGTAGATACCGTTGCTTATGAAGATTGTGATTATGCAGAGATTCGCATTGAACGCTATACCAATATTGGTGCTACAGGTAGTGTTAATTTAACCTATACCGGAACTGCAATTCCTGGTGTTGATTACAAAGCCTTGCCGCCAATTGTAAACTTTGCACCCGGTCAACGGGTTGCCATTGTTCCTTTGTATGCCAAAAAAACCGGACCCAGTACTCCTCCCCGCACAGTAATTGTAAACAATGCAAACGAGATTTGCGGTGTACTGAAATATTTTTCCAAAGCCTATTACCTGAGAAAAGATATTCTCAATTTTACCCTCGGTCCGGATACCAATTTGTGCGAAGGACAACAAATCATGTTGAACGCATCCAACAATCCGCCGGCCGAATACTATGTGTGGCAGGATGCCAAGAGTGGTCCAACATACAATGTTACAAAAACCGGCAAGTACAGTGTGCGTGCGCGCATTGGAACCTGCTTACGATCCGATACCGTGAACATCAATTTTAAACCATTGGTTAAGTTTACCCTCGGTCCTGATTCTTCGATTTGTTTCAAAGACAGTTTAAAACTGGATCCCAAACTTTCGCTGGCCGATACAGCAATCAAATACCTGTGGTTTGATATGAGTAATAAACCTACCAAAACTGTAGGTTCTTCCGGAAATTATCACCTGAGAGTTACCCGAGATGGTTGCAGCACTTACGACACTATGAGCTTAACCGTTAAGCCTTTGCCTGCAGTAAGTTTGGCCAACGATACGGCTTTCTGTTACCAGGGTACACCGGGTTATACCATCATTCCCAATACGGATCCGTTTAACGGCTTTTTGTGGAGCAATGGGTCCACCAATTTCACCCTGAATGTGCAGTCGTCCGGTACATATTGGCTCCGGGCAACCAGCAACGGATGTCACAATTACGATACCATGAAGGTGGCCATGACGCAAACTCCACCTTTAAATCTGAGAGATACTTCCCTGTGTGAAAACTATGCCTTAAAACTCAGTGCCCCCGGCGGATTTTCGTATATCTGGAATAACGGATCAACCGATTCAAGCATTACTGTTTACAACGGAGGCACATTTATCGTCCGTGCCAACAATGCCGGTTGTATTGCCTTTGATACCAGCATTGTAAACCGAAAAGCAAGTCCAAGAGTAGATTTGGGAAATGATACAGCATTGTGTAAAGGTCAAGCTCTTATACTGGATGCAACATCACCGGATCCTGTAACGTATAAATGGGGCGGTGCCGGAAACGGTTGTGGTACTCTTTCTCAATGTGCTGCCTATTCAACCGGTAATTATATTGTAACCCTCACCTCACAAGCCAACGGTTGTATCACAAAAGATACGTTGTACTTTTTGGCCAAGCCATTGCCTGATCCGAAGCTGGGTAAAGATACCAGCATCTGTTATTTTACTCCGGTTACTTTAATTGCTCAGGGACCATACGACAGTCTGATGTGGTTTGACGGGACTACCGGATCCTCATACACCTACGATAAACCCGGTGATTATTGGGTTAAAGCATACAACAACAATTGCTCGAATATTGATACGGTACACGTAAAATTATCGCCCTTATCTCCTCCGATGACCCTCTCAAAGGATACCGGATTTTGTAAAGGCAGCGCCATTATATATGATGTAAGTTGCATTGGATGTACCTATTTGTGGAGCGATAATTATACCCTTCCTATCCGTACCTTCAAAAAAGGGGGTGAACATATTGTAACCATTTCAAACCTGAGTTGTTCGCGCAAAGACACCATCTCTATCGATGAGATTATTCCTGCATCGGTATTCCCCAAAGATACTTTCATGTGCTTTGGCCAGGTGCTTACGCTGATCAATCCAATTGCGGGTGCAAAATCCAGGTGGTTCGACAATACCATCGGCAATACCAAAAATGTAAACTCGGCAGGCAAATACTGGTTACGTATCAACAACAAAGGCTGCCAGTACAACGATACTATTCAGGTCAATTACGTGGGTGATCCAACAGTTGATCTGGGTCCGGATATCTCAACCTGTTCGTCAGAGAAATTAATATTGAATGCCTCCAATGAAGGCAATACCTCATATTTATGGTCGAACGGCTCAACCGCCTCTACCCTAGTTGTTGAAGGTTCCGGTTTAATCAGCGTGGATGTTACCCGTTGCGGAGTTACCGTTACAGATGAAATCAATGTGGATTATCTGTCCAGAGAAATGACCTTCTTTGTTCCCAACGCATTTACTCCCGACAACAACGCATTGAACGAACAACTCATACCCCGCGGTAAAATCAAAGAACCATTTAATTACCGCTTTAGTATTTACAACAAGTGGGGTCAGAAAGTATTTGAATCAACCGAATTCAGCAAAGGCTGGGACGGAACTATGAATGGCATAAAACTGCCTTCCGATGTGTATGTGTGGGCAATTGAAGCTTATTCCGATTGCTATGCCGAACCATATTATCTGGGTAAGGGTAATGTGACCTTATTGAAATAACACCATCCAGTTTCTATACCTCAAACTGATTCGTGTTTCTCTTTCTTAATTTCTTCCTACTTTTTACAAAATTGCCATCACTGTCACTTTTGGCATACCAATTGCAAAACAGTTATCGTTAATCTTTAAAACTGTTTCTTATGAATGTTTTACAATTGCGATTTATGATGGTAAAGGCAGCTACCTTATTGGTATTGCTAATTGCTGCTTTGGTTAGTTAGACCGGCGTTTTACCCATTCGCTGGCCATCTTGCGCGTTTCCTGATCGGTTTGAATCAGGTTCTCAAGATTTGGTTGCTGTATAAAAGGCAACTGATCCATGCAATATGCATTGAGTTCGGCAATATCCAGAAAACTGATTTTATCTTCCAGAAAAGATGCGACACTGATTTCGTTGGCTGCATTTAAAATGCAGGAGCTATTTCCTCCTTTTTCAAAGGCCTGATAAGCCAATTTCAAATTCGTAAAAGTTTCCAAATCCGGTGCTTCAAAATCTAAACGATTGCATTCCATAAAATTCATGCGGGGCAATGAAGTTGATACTCTATCGGGGTAGAAAAACGCATAATGAATGGGGAGCTTCATATCGGGCAATCCAATTTGAGCTTTTATACTTCCATCGCGAAACTCAACCATGCTATGAATGATGCTTTGTGGATGCACCACCACATCCACCTGAGCCGGTTTAACACCAAACAGCCAGCATGCTTCAATTACCTCCAGTCCTTTGTTCATGAGCGTAGCAGAATCTATGGTAATCTTTGCACCCATGGTCCAGTTGGGATGTTTGAGTGCCTGTGCCCGCGTTACCTGAGCCAGATCAGCGCGTTTTTTGCCGCGGAAAGGTCCGCCGGATGCTGTTAAAATAATTTTCTCAATGGAATCGGGTTCTTCTCCAACCAAACATTGAAAAATAGCTGAATGTTCTGAATCAACCGGAATAATTTCAACCCGGTGTTGGTTGCATAAATCTGTGATCAGCTGTCCGGCAACAACCAAGGTTTCTTTATTGGCCAGTGCAATGCGTTTTTTATTCTCGATGGCTTTGATGGTTGGCATCAAGCCGCTATAACCCACCATGGCTGTAAGAACCGTATCGGCCGAAGTTATTTCCATTAAATCGGCAATGGATTTATTTCCGGCATATACTTTAATGTCTTTACCTTTTAAGGCATCATTTACCTCCGTATATTTACTCTCATCGGCAATTACCACATGGGTTGGATTAAATTCAATGGCCTGTTTGATCAACAATGCGGCATTGGAATTTGCAGTAAGCAATTCGATAGAAATAGATTCGCGGTTTGCTCTTGCAATTTCAAGAGCCTGAGTTCCTATACTTCCCGTACTTCCAAGAATCGCTATTTTTTTAACTTGCATGACTGGTGTGCAAAATACCATTAAAAATGAAAACGGGCTGTAAATACAGCCCGTTTTTCGTCTTCAATGTATAAATTCAGATTACTCTCCAACTTCTACCTTAGCCTGATAAGCACCGCCAAAAGCTCTATCTTTTATTTTAGCTTCTAGTTCATCCGATAATTCTACATTATCGAGTAACAGTTGCTTAACGGCATCGCGTCCCTGTCCGAGCTTGGTTTCATTGTAACTAAACCAGGAACCGCTCTTTTTGATGATCTCCATTTCAACACCCAGATCAACGATTTCGCCAACCTTGGAAACTCCCTGTCCATAGATTATATCAAATTCAATGGTTCGGAATGGAGGGGCTACTTTATTTTTGGCCACTTTTACTTTGGTGCGGTTACCTACAATATCATTTCCATCTTTCAACTGACCTATACGGCGAATATCCAAACGTACTGATGCATAAAATTTCAGAGCGTTACCTCCGGTTGTTGTTTCCGGATTGCCGAACATCACTCCTATTTTATCACGCAACTGATTGATGAAAATACAAATACAACCTGTTTTGTTGATGGTACCGGTAAGTTTACGCAAAGCCTGACTCATTAAGCGGGCCTGTAAACCCATTTTAGAATCACCCATATCGCCTTCAATTTCAGCTTTCGGTACCAATGCGGCTACCGAGTCAATAACGATGATGTCAATGGCACCGGATCGGATCAGGGCATCTGCAATTTCGAGTGCCTGCTCACCATCATCCGGTTGTGATATCAATAAATTGTCGGTATCGATTCCGAGTTTTTCAGCATACGATTTATCAAAGGCATGTTCTGCATCGATGAATGCCGCCATACCTCCGAGTTTTTGTACCTGAGCAATGGCATGTTGCGCCAGTGTGGTTTTACCGGATGATTCAGGACCGTAAATTTCGATGATCCTTCCTTTGGGTAAGCCGCCAATTCCCAAAGCAATGTCGAGTCCAATGGAACCGGTTGAAACTGCTTCCACACCATCCACCGTTCTATCGCTCATTTTCATTACGGTACCTTTACCGTATTCTTTTTCCAGCTTATCTATGGTCAGCTGAAGGGCTTTCAGTTTTTCCTTGTTGTCGCTCATATATCGTGTATTATTCATGGTTCGAAGTTCTGTTACTTAGTTTAATTGTAAAAGCATTGTGTATAAATTCATTGCGAATGTGAAACAAAGGTAATTCCATCACTTCGCATCCTATTTGCGATGTAAGTAAACAAAAAAAGGTTGCCTTTCGGCAACCTTATTCAAAATAAAAATAAGTCTATTTCTTTTTAACGTTTCCAGCCGTTTTCCACTCGGATAGGGCTTTCTCTACATTGTCTTTAAAAAAGAAACCTTGTGGATTTTTATCGCCCAATTCCTTCGCTTTAGCAGCATGTGTGTATGCTCCCTGCATATCTCCCTTGCCGGCTAAGGCTTGCGCTTTGATCCAGTTATTAAACCACTGATTGGATAAGGCAATGGATTGATTGGCATATCCCAGGCATTTGTCGTAATCTTTGGTGTCGAGGTAATAACGTGCGGCATTGTTGTATACCTGCCAGGTTGAACCAACTGCTTTATCTATAGCTTCAATGGTTTGACGTGTTGTAGGACAAGCTACTTCAAAGCTCACTTTTACCTTTTCCCATTCCATAGAAACGATTGCTTTTTCAGCCGTAAAATCAGTGATGGTATATGCCAGACGCTCACGGTTGGCTATTGCAACCGGTGCCGCATTGAAGCGCGTCTGATCATTGTCCTGCTTGTATTGGTCGGTTGATGCCGAGGCGTCTTTATTGAGAATCACAGTCCATGAACCTTTGGAAGGAATAAAGAAAAGGGAGTAGGTACCTTTGGGAACATCTGCTCCATTTACCTGAACATCTTTTGAAAATGTAATTTTAGTGGCCGAATTGGCACCTGCTCTCCATAATTTATCAAAGGGTACTACTTCGCCCCAGATTGTACGTCCTTTTACGCCGGGACTGCTGTAATCAATGGTTATATCCGTATAGCCTACGGTTTGCATAACCATGGCTTTCGGGCTGGGTTGCGGTAAAGATAATTGTGCGAAGGAACTCATCGAAGCTCCAATCATTGCGGTAAGGAAAAGTAACTTTTTCATTTTTTTGGTTGTGGTTAAGTTGAGTAAAAGGTGATATGTGTTTAAGAGTTAAGTGATATGTGTTAAAGAGATAAGTGATATGTGTTTATGTGTTAAGTGATATGTGTTGATATAGTCCAACGCCGTTGTGCTATTTCGGGCAAACCCGCCTGAACTAAAATCTGCGACGAGACAAAGCCTTTTTCATTATTTCCGCCTACGCTAAAGCTTCGGCAGGACAATGCATTTTTCAATATTCATTATTCATTATTCATTACAAATTAGGAGTTCTTCCTCCATCAACCGGCAAATTAATACCGGTGATATATGCGGCATATTCGCTGGCCAGAAATGCGGCTGCATAGGCCAGTTCTTCGGGTTGTGCAAATCGGGCCAATGGAATTTCAGCCAACATTTCGTGACTGACTTCATCGGTAGTATGTTGTTGTTTTTGAGCTTTTCCTTCAATGATTTGTTTTAACCGGTCAGTAGCGGTAGCCCCGGGTAATATATTGTTCACTGTAATCCCAAACGGACCTAGTTCATTGGACAGCGTCTTGGCCCAATTGGCAACAGCACCCCGGATGGTATTGCTTACGCCAAGTCCTTTTAACGGAGCCTTAACCGAAGTTGAAATAATATTGATGATACGGCCATAACCAGAAGCACGCATGCCATCCACGACCTGTTGTACCAAAACCTGATTGCATAACAGATGATTGGTAAATGCCGAAAGGTATTCGTTCAATTCAGCATCCAGTGCCAGGCCGGCTGGTGGTCCACCGGTATTGTTGACGAGAATCTGGTAAATTCGTGGTTCGTTTATTTTATCCGCTAATTTTTCTTTGAGTGATTCGGGTTTTGAAAAATCAGCAGCGATATAATCATGCACCTGTCCTTTGGAAATATCCAGATCCTTCACGATTTGCTGAAGGATACTTTCGTTGCGCGCAACCAGAGTTACATTGGCGCCTAATCGGGCAAACAGTTTTGCAATGGCATTGCCTATGCCTCTTGATGCACCGCAAACAAGTGCATTTTTACCGGTTAAATTGAATTGCATACTCATGCTACGCGAATTAACTCAAATTCCTGAACAACTGCTCCAATCGTGTTTTTTTAAGTATTTTTTGACCTGTCTCACCACTGGCAATCAATCGGTTGTCAACCCTGGCGGTATAGCTGCAAATCACTTCATTTCCGTTTACCCTTAATAATTCAGCTTCAAAGCGAACCGTTTCACCAATCAATGCAGGTGCATGATGATCTACATGCAGATAAGTCCCTATGCCTTCTTCGTCGTGTTCTTTCATTTCAAGCGCAAACAAACGACATGCCCATTCAGCATCACGACCTAAGGCAAATGTGGCATAAACCGGATGTACTTCTCCTGAGTCAAAGGTGGCAGTATCTTTCTCTTCTATGACTTTGTTATACGATTTCGTATCACCGGCTTGAAATGGATTGATCATAGGCTGTATTAAAAATCGTGACCCATACGGCTGCGTTTTGTATCCATATATTGTTGGTTGTGCGGATTGGACTCGGTATGAATCGGAACATTCTCTACGATTTCCAGACCGTAACCGATTAGTCCTGCGCGTTTGGTAGGATTGTTGGTCATCAGGCGCATTTTATGCACCCCTACATCGCGCAGAATTTGTGCACCAACACCATAATCACGTTCGTCGGGTTTAAAACCTAATTGCACATTGGCATCCACGGTATCTAATCCTTGTTCCTGCAATTTATACGCCTTGAGTTTATTAATCAGACCAATCCCTCTTCCTTCCTGATTGATATAGAGAATCACACCTTTACCTTCCTTTTCTACCATTTCCATAGCCTTTTGCAACTGATCTCCGCAATCGCAGCGCATGGAATGGAAAATATCACCAGTAACGCATGAAGAGTGTACGCGCACCAATACCGGATCTTCGGGCTTCCATTCACCTTTTTTCAAAACCAGGTGTTCTTGTCCGGTGTCTTTTTGTTCGTATGCCAGCAATTCAAAATTTCCATAATGAGTTGGCATTTCTACAGAAATTAAACGACGTATCAGGGACTCATTTTTCAACCGGTATTCAATCAGATCCTGGATGGTAATGAGTTTTAAATCGAAGCGTTCTGCTACTTTAACCAAATCAGGCAAACGTGCCATGCTTCCATCCTCATTCAGAATTTCAACAATACAACCAGCCGGCTCAAATCCGGAGAGACGCGCCAGATCAATGGCTGCTTCTGTATGTCCGGCCCGCCGCAATACACCATCTTTCATGGCCTTGAGCGGAAAAATATGTCCGGGTTTACCCAGGTCTTCAGGACGTGTATCTGGAGCTATCAAAGCTTGCATGGTTTTAGCACGGTCGCTTGCCGATATTCCGGTTGAACAACCTTTGCCCAGCAAATCCACCGATACGGTAAATGCTGTTTCATGCACTGCATTGTTGTCTTTTACCATCAGGTTTAAGCCCAACTCATTGCAACGTTCTTCGGTTAATGGTGCACAAATTAACCCTCGTCCGTGGGTTGCCATAAAGTTTATTACTTCCGGAGTAACGTTTCGCGCCGCTGTTAAAAAATCTCCTTCGTTTTCACGATCTTCATCATCGACTACTATGACCAATTTACCATTGCGAATATCTTCTATCGCTTCTTCTATTGTATGAAATGCAAAACTCATGCTGCTGTAATTAATGACTTATAAAATTGTAACACACGATGTATGATTTTTGTGTTATCGTATACTGAAATGGCCAGTTGGTTTGCCTCCAATCGCAATTTTGCTGCTTCTTCAGGATTCCTCAAAAGCCTTATCAGTTGTGCTGCGAAGGTATCTTTATCGCTTGCAAGTAACAAATGTTTTCCATCTTCACAGGCAATGCCTTGTGCTCCCAATGGAGTAGATACTATTTCTTTTCCCAAAGCCAGTCCTTCCAGAATTTTGACGCGGATTCCGCTACCTGCAAATAACGGAACGATCATGATTTCTTTCTGTTGCATAAATTCAATAGCGTCCTCTACCTCTCCTACTATAACAACCGAAGCGGAAGCATAGTGTTTAAAACTTTCCGGCATTCCTCGTCCGGCCAGGTAAAATATAGCTTCCGGGACGCTCCGGTTTACGGTTGGCCAAACTTCTTCCAGAAACCATTCCATGGCCTGACGGTTGGGTAACCACTCCATGGATCCCAAATGAAAAACCGATGCTTTTTCAATGGCTGTATGATTGGGTGAAAGTCTCCCGAGATCAATCCCAAAGGGCGATACAAATATGGGCGACTTGCAACCCATGGCTTTGAAAACATCGGCATCCTGCTGAGTAACCGTAGTCAAACCATCAAACAGCCGGATCGCGTTGTGTTCAGCCTTTTTCATCCTTTTAGCCAATAATTGCAAGTACCAGGCTTTGATCGGTTGCTTCTCATTTTTGGCCAATGTTTCCCAAATCTGATACTCCACATTGTGTTGTCGCAATATACAGGGAGCCTTGCTGTGCTTACGAACTGCATGAATATAGGGTGAAACAAATAATCCTTCGAATACAATAACGTCAAAGGATTTTGTTTTCAATATTTGAATCAGCAGGTTCTCAAATGCAGGCGAAACAAAACGCTGAATATTGTATGAATCCGACCCAAAAAGATTGAGAAATGCATCCAGGGGCCGTACATCGGTATTGAGGGTTATAGTCTTCCAGTCGGCCAGTTGTTTCACATCTGCCGGAAGCTTTTCCATTTCAACCCAATGCTTGTTTGTATTGATGGCACAAACGGTAACCTCGCATCTGGCCTCGTGATAACCCTTCACATAATTGAAAAATCCCAGAGCCCCCCCATCTTTGAGTGGCCATGGTACGCGATTCATGATTTGTAAGATACGCAATCCGCTCATGCAGGAATCTTTCGTTTAAACCATTTTTGAAACAAGTTTCGCCATGCCGAAGTATCAAACAAACCCGAATCATTTGCTGCCTGATAGGTCAGAAATACACCAATGGGAAGCAAAACGGCTATTGACAACCACATTCCTACAGCCGGAGAAGACGACCCGGTTTTAGCCATTTTTTCACCCACTATGGAAACAATATGAAATACGAGGTATAAGATTACTGAAATTACAACCGGCATACCAAATCCGCCCTTGCGAATGATGGTACCAAACGGGGCTCCTATAAAAAACATGATGATACACGCGATGGATAAGGTGAACTTGCGATGCCATTCTATTTCATGTCGAATCAACATTTTTTGATTGGCTTCGGTGTCGTTTACCACAAAATCGAGAGCTGATTTTATAACCCGCGCATTGTTTAACGCATTATCAACCACCAATGCCCTGTCTCCGGGGAATGAGTCTATTAACGGAACTTCAACTGCCATTGTAGGTTTGTGCTGTAAATAAAGCGGGTCGTTTAGTTTGAGGTAAAAATCATAATAGCTGTATACGGATTTCAGGCGTTGGTTATTCATATTTACAATGGAATCCATTTTATCCCGCAATTGAAATATGTTCAACATCTGGTAACCATCTTTGAATAAATTTTCGTCTGTCCTGTTCAACTTAAAAGAAAATAAATCGAACATGATTTGTTCTTCGGCAAATGAATACGTGGTATGCGGCATAGTCCGGTCATACCCTTCTACCTTATCCAGTTCTTCATACCGGGTTCCGTTATACAAATTAAAAAAGAGATACCGGTCGTCGCTGCTCATGCGCATGGTTCCTCTTTTGGCTGTCATAACAACGGGATGCAAATTGGAGAACCGGTTGTCATAAATCAGAATATCGTGGAGTTCATTGGTTTCCGGATTTTTACCTCCGATGCGCATGCTGATACCTTCTATCCCATTGTAGAAAACCCCTTCCTTGATCATCAGGGCCGGCTTTTGCTGACGGATATCGTACAATAGGGCAATGTGCTTGAGTTTAGCCTTGGGAATAATCACATTGGACACAAAAAATGCGAAAGCACTCAGGGCGGCCATAACCAGAAACATGGGCCTGAAAATACGCCAGATGGAAAATCCGGCAGACTTTGCTGCAATGAGTTCGTATGACTCGCCCAGATTTCCGAAACTCATGATCGATGCCAGCAGAATGGATAAGGGTAAGGCGAGTGGAATGATGCTGGAAGAAAAATAGAAAATCAATTTTGAAATGACCCATATACCCAGACCTTTACCGGCCAATTCATCGATATACAACCAGATAAACTGCATGATCAGGATAAACAAGACCACAAAAAAGGTTGGCAGGAATGACCTGAAAAACTGAATACCGATGAGTTTGTCGATCTTTTTCAAAAGCGGAAACGCTATTTTCGAGGATGCAAAAATCGACAATTAAACTGACAAATCACCAACTGGATTTTGCTTCATCGACTGAATATCCTCTGCTCAAACATCAAATTATGGAACAGGTAGGTTTGTTGTTGCACGATACTGCAAATCAGCTGAATGATTCGGATTTGTTTACTACCGCACAGCACTGGAAGGTGACACGGGGCGAGAATTATGATAAAATGCCTTATCTGGCTTTGGATTTCCCCAGTGTTTCTCATAAATCCTTTCCGGTTTTATACAGAACATTGTTCTGGTGGGGACATTATTTTTCGCTGAATCTGCTGGTTCGGCGCGAGCTGCTGACCAAACAGCGAATCCGGTTAAGCGTACCTGCTTATGTATTAAACGGTGAGGATCTTTGGGATAATAATGTGGAACGTAGTTATATAAAAACTGCCGAAATTGATTTGAACAGTTTGCAGGGTGAATATGTTCGGATCGCGCAGACCTTTCCCATCTCAGCTTATGAACAGCTGAATCTGGCACCGGATGTCTATAAAAACTGGAAAGTAGATATGGGAATTTGAGCCTGGATCAGGCGCCAATATTCTTTTTCAATTCGTGCACCTGACTGTCCCACAACTGAGAAGCATTGCGTTCATCCGCTATATCCACAAAATCGGTGATGACCAAAGCAACATCGTCCGTTAACTCATCCTGGATGATTTCAAATTCGAAGTATTCATCGGCCGGACCTTCCATCCAGCGAAACTTGATTAAACGGTTAGGAACTTTTTTAACTACCTCAGCAACCTGCTCATCGTTGTCCCACTTAAATTTATAGGTATTGTTATATAAATCTACATCATCGGCAAACCATTCAGATAAACCTGATGCACTGCTGATATAATTATACAACATGGTTGGTGATGCTTTGACCTCAAACTCCAAACGTAACTTTTTCCTTTTTGTCATACTGGCTCTAATTCTGTGATCGCCTACGGGCAAATATATGTTTTTAAATGTTTTTACAAATTTTATTTCAGAGGGCTGAAGGGCACCATTTTACCCGCTTTTCAGATAAAGTATGCGTCTGCACTCAATCTTTCAACAATGCAAACGGAAACCTTATAAAATCCTTAATTCGCATAACTGAATAGAACTGGAATTGTCGGACTCCTTTGCACAATTTGTTGATGTTGTTTTGCCCTTGCCGGTGGCAAATCATTATACCTACCGGGTTCCGCTGGAACTGGAAGCTGAGATTGCTGCAGGCAAACGGGTAATTGTACAATTTGGCAAACGGCGTTATTTTACTGCAGTCGTTTTAAAGGTACATGCTCAACCGCCCAAAGGATATGAGGCCAAGTATATTCTTAATATATTGGATGAAATGCCTTTGATCTCTCCGGAGATGATTCGCTTTTGGGAATGGATGGCCGCTTATTATATGTGCACATTGGGCGACGTGATGCAGGCTGCCATCCCGGCTGCCCTCAAACCGGAAAGCCAGACCCGGATATCGCTCCATGCTGATTACATTCCGGATGCTGTAGAACTCAGCGATAAAGAATATTTATTGGTTGAGGCCTTACTGCAACAACAACCCCTTGAAATTGATCAGGCAGAAGATATCCTCAACCAGAAAAACATCTTTCCGGTTTTAAAGAGCCTGGTACAAAAAGAAGTTATTTCCCTGAGCGAAGCAGTAGATGCAGATTACCAGCCGCGTACTTTAACAGCGATACGATTAGGGGAAGCGTATCAACTCGAATCAACCCTTGAAGTGTTGTTTCAGCAACTGGAGAAAAAAGTCCCCCAACTGAATGTGCTGATGGCTTATCTGGTGCTCAAACAAGAGCAGGAACATGTGAGCAAACGCATGTTGTTGCAGCAAAGTCAAACAGCCGAGAGTCCGCTGAACAGTTTGATCCGGAAAGGTATTCTGGAAAACTATCGGTATAAATCAGATCCTTTGTCGGGGAAGATTTCCGAATTGCGCACGTTTGAACTCAACGAGCCGCAGCAACAAGCTTATGAATCCGTGCAGGAACAATTCAAACTGCATGAAGTAGTGCTGCTTCATGGTATTACTTCGAGCGGTAAAACCCATGTTTATGTAAGGTTGATCGAAGAACAACTGGCATTGGGCAAGCAAGTGTTGTTGCTGTTGCCGGAAATAGCTTTGACTTCTCAAATTGTATGGCGCATTCGCAAATATTTCGGTGAAGAAGCCATTGCTTTCCATTCGAGATACAGTATGCACGAACGCGTTGAAATGTGGATGCGGGTGCAACAAAACAAAGTAAAGATAATTATTGGTGCACGTTCAGCTGTCTTTCTCCCCTTTCATTCCCTTGGGTTGGTTATTGTAGACGAAGAACACGAATCTTCTTATAAACAACAGGATCCTGCTCCCCGCTACCATGCCCGCGATGCAGCCATTTACCTGGCCTACAGCAGGGGTTGTAAAACATTGCTGGGTTCTGCTACTCCTTCTTTTGAAAGCTATTACAATGCTCAGCAAGGCAAATACGGATTGACCAAATTACATTCCCGATTCGGCGAAATTGGTTTACCAAAAATGGTCACCGCAGATTTAGCTGAAGAAAAAAGAGTGCGTACCATGCATGGTCTGCTCACCTCAGTATTGCATGATAAAATCAAGCTTGCCCTGGAGAATCACCAACAGGTTATTCTGTTTCAGAATCGCCGGGGATATGCACCTTTACTGGAGTGTCAGCAATGCCATCATATTCCCAGATGTCAGAATTGTGATATCTCGCTTACCTATCATAAATACAACGATAGTTTAAAATGCCATTACTGCGGGTATACCTTACCCCTGATGAAAAACTGCACGGCCTGCGGTTCGCATCTGGTCGATCTGAAAGGTTTTGGCACTGAGAAAATTGAAGACGAATTGCATGTGCACTTTCCGGAGGCACGCATTGCACGACTCGATTTTGATACAGCCAAAGGGAAAAACGGCCATCACGAAATCATCCGCAGCTTTGAAGCGCACGAAAGCGATATCCTGATTGGTACACAAATGCTGAGTAAAGGACTGGACTTTGGAAAAGTTACGCTGGTGGGCGTAATCAATGCCGATCAATTGTTGTTTTTCCCTGATTTCAGGGCATTCGAAAGGGCATTTCAATTATTGACCCAGGTTAGCGGAAGAGCCGGCCGTGGTAGCATTCAGGGCGAAGTGGTCATTCAATCAGCCGTTCCTCAACATCATGTGATTCAAGAAGTGATTGCCCACCGATACGACGTGTTGTATGTAAACACCATTGAAGAACGAAAGCAATTTGGTTATCCTCCGTTTACACGTTTGATTAAACTTACCATCAAACACAAAGACCTGAAAACGGCCAATCATGCAGCATTTGAACTCTTTCAACGCTTGCAAAAGCGATTGGGCGATAACCTGATCGGACCGGAAAGTCCTTTTGTTTCGCGCATCCGAACTTATTATGTAAAGGAAATACTGGTTAAACTGGATCGGGAAAGCAAGTTTTTGCATGCATCCAAACAATTCATCCACGAACACATGAAGCAGGTTTTAACCATGCCCGATTACAAGCGTTGTTTGATTTATGCGGATGTGGATCCAATGTAATCTTAGGGTAACTCCGATTTTACTCAAACCGCAAATGCTTCACACTCTCACCTGAATCGCGCAATTCAGCAAGCGCATCTATTCCGATATCGAGGTGCTTGCGCACAAACTTTTCAGTCACATCCTTATCGCTCTTTTCTGTTTTAACACCTTCCGGAACCATAGGATTATCGCTTACCAGCAAAAGTGCTCCTTTCGGAATACTGTTTACAAATCCAACAATAAATAAGGTTGCTGTTTCCATATCAATTCCAATGGCGCGGATTTTTTTCAGGTAGGCTTTAAATTCCTCATCGTGCTCCCAAACCCTGCGGTTGGTGGTATAAACCGTACCGGTCCAGTAATCGGTATGGTGGCGAATGATAGCAGACGATACCGCACGTTGCAAACGAAACGAAGGCAATGCCGGAACTTCAGGTACCATATAGTCATCGCCGGTACCCTCGCCACGTATGGCAGCAATGGGTAAAATCATATCGCCCAGTTTGGTAATGCTTTTCAATCCGCCGCATTTCCCTAAATACAATACGGCTTTGGGTTCAACGGCCATCAGCAAATCCATGCAGGTAGCTGCCATGGCACTTCCCATGCCGAAATTCAGAATGGTAATGTCGTTGTGGGTTGCCGATTGCATGGGCCTGTCTTTGCCCAGAACTTCCACTCCGAATTGTGTGGCAAACATTTCGACATATTGAATAAAATTGGTAAGTAAAATAAACTTGCCGAAAGCTTTAACAGGTCGACCAGTATAACGGGGCAGCCAGTCTTTTACAATATCGGATTTATGAATTGTCATAGGTTAAAGATAAGCGAAATTCAGGAAATGTTAGAAAGGATGACCTGACTTATTGGAAACATACATAGAATGATTGCCAATTTCGCTGTTTGAATCAATAATTCTCCGGAATTCAGATATGCTCTACTTTCACCCATAAAAAAAGCAGCCCTAAAGCTGCTTTTCCTACACTCCCAATACTAATGTAACCTCTATTGAATCATTAGTTTTTGTGTATAGCTATTTTCTCCCTGGCTCACCTTTACCCAATATAACCCGGAAGCAAGTTCTGCTGTTTCGAACGAATAGCGTGTTTCTCCTTCTGATTTTAAATCCACCTTAAATGCTTTACCGGTATAATCAATAAGTGTAGCCGTTTGAACCAGCAGGTCGGGAAGTTCTATAAATACTTTACCGCTGGCCGGATTCGGATAAATCATCAGGTTCTTTTCAGCATTCACATTTTTAATTCCTACCGTTGCTTTAAACAATATGCGCGATGATGCCACAGTATTCCAATCTCCATTCTCATAATCATAGGTAAATCCAAATACCGGTTCGTCGCCGGCATCGTACAGGATGGTTGTTTTCCGGGAATTGATCCAGGCATTATCTACCCAGTCTTTTTCAATAATTTCAATCAATTTGCCACCGGTATTATAGGTGTATAATTCATTCCGGATGGGTGCAAACTCAAAATCGGAACCGTTTACAGAAACAAATCCATAAGTAATGCGGCTGTCAATATTTCCTTGGGCATTGTAGGTGAAGGTATCTGCACTTTGCGGAAACCATTCCATCGCATCTTCGTCGTAATTAAGTTGCAATGTAGATGTGAGGTTTTCTCCATCAAAATTATATACCCGCTGAAAGGATGAATCGGTATCGGCTGATGGATCCGGTGTGATCCATACTTCCTGAACAGGTTTACCATCCGGATTGTAATAATAATATACCAGATAAGGATAGGCTGCTTGTGTATAGAACAAAGAATCCATTATTCGTTTGCCTGAACCATCATACATGTAGCGGTAACGGGCGTAATCTGAATAATTGGTGGAAGTGGGCGGGTTAGCACTCTTCACGTCGATGTTTCTGACCTGATTATCCGTTTCGTATTCGAAAGCATATTTTAAACGCTGACGGTACACGAAGCCGGGATAATTGTACAATGCATCTTCGTAAACCAGGCCCAAACGACTTTGATTGTCAAGTAAAATGCTATCCGATTGTACATAAGAATCCATCCATGCATTGTTCTCCCAAATGCGGGTGGTTCTGTTGGCGAGATAACCTGGAACCGGTGAAAGTATAAATGTATTGAGCTGAGCATTGATCCAGTTGCCTGCTTGTGTTTGATCCGCGTTCTGAAATAACATATACGGATACTGTGTGGATAATTGCTGGAGACCGGTTTCCGGTAAATCCACAATAGAAGGAACAATACTTTTCTGAGCCTGAATGGCGCATGATAAGGAGATTCCGAATAAGAGGAGTTGAACTTTTTTCATTTGTTAAGTAGTATTTAGTACCAATGACAAACGAAACGTTACATGCGTTGCACGTAGTATCCTGAATTCGACAAACGGCTGAATTCAAGGATATCCGGATACAAAAAAAGCAGGCCGAAGCCTGCTTTTGTAAAGATAATTTTAAGTTTTTATGCGTTGCTCAATGCGGCAGCACCACCCACAATTTCTGAAATCTCGGTGGTAATGGCCGCCTGACGGGCACGGTTGTACTCAATTTTCAGGGCTTTCAACAATTCACCGGCATTATCGGTTGCTTTATCCATGGCTACCATGCGGGCTCCATGCTCAGATGCAAAAGAATCCAGCATCGACCGGTAAATTTGCGTTTTCAGGATTTGCGGAATCAGCGCTTCGAGAATCTCTACACTATTGGGCTCAAAAATATAATCGTTTTTCTGCGATGGTTTGGCAAATCTGGATGCATCAATCGGCAGAAACTGGTCGGTAGATAATATTTGTGTAGCTGCATTTTTGAATTGGTTATACACCACTTCTACCACATCGTAAGAGCCGCTTCGGAATTCATTCAACAAATAAGTACCCAACTCAAATCCGGTTTCGGCATTCAGGTGATGAAATGCATCACGGAAATTTTCATTCACCTGCATTCCGGCACGGATAAAAAATTCGGAACCCTTTTTACCCACCGGTAAAATGGTGATTTGTTTTCCTTCGTATTTTTCCTTGATCAAACGATTCGCAGCCTTCTGCACATTGGAATTGAATGATCCACACAAACCGCGATCCGAAGTTATTACCACAATAAGCACGTTTTTCACTTCGCGTTTATGAAAATAAACTTTGAGTGAATCCACATCAATGGAATCAGCCAGATTTCCCAAAACACCATTCAGTTTTTGTGCATACGGACGCATCTGAACAATGCCGTTTTGGGCTTTTCTCAGCTTGGTAGCTGAAACCAGCTTCATCGCTTTGGTAATCTGTTGCGTTGAAGAAATGGATGTTATACGAATGCGAACTTCTTTTAAATTAGCCATAGTGCTTTTGCTTAGCAGTACTGATGCATTGCTGCATCACGACACCTGTTTATACGTTGTATTTCGCGGTTAAATCTTTAGCAACTGACTCAAGTACACCGGTTATTTCGTCGTTGAAATTACCTTTTTTCAATTCGCCCAGAATATTCGCATGTTTGGCTTCCAGAAACTGCAGATAATCGGCTTCAAATTCACGGATCTTATTGATCGGAACATTGTTCAACAATCCTTTTGTTCCCAGGTAAATAATAGCTACCTGCTTTTCAACCGTAACCGGAGAGTACTGACCTTGTTTCAGAATTTCCACGTTACGTGCACCTTTTGAAAGTACGGCTTTGGTAGCTGCATCAAGATCGGAACCAAATTTTGAGAATGCTTCCAATTCGCGGTATTGTGCCTGGTCCAGTTTTAAGGTACCGGCAACTTTCTTCATGGATTTGATTTGAGCATTACCCCCTACCCGCGAAACGGAGATACCTACGTTGATAGCCGGACGCACACCTGAGTTAAACAGGTTCGCTTCCAGAAAGATCTGTCCGTCGGTAATGGAAATAACGTTGGTAGGAATATAGGCCGAAACGTCGCCAGCCTGCGTTTCAATGATCGGCAAAGCGGTCAATGATCCTCCACCTTTCACCAGATGACGGATTGTTTCCGGAACATCGTTCATGGCTTTGGCAATCACATCTGTAGAATTGATTTTTGCGGCCCGTTCCAGCAAGCGGCTGTGCAGGTAAAATACGTCACCCGGATATGCTTCACGTCCCGGAGGACGACGCAGCAACAAGGAAACTTCACGGTAAGCTACCGCTTGTTTTGAAAGATCATCATATACAATCAATGCAGGACGACCGGTATCGCGGAAAAATTCTCCGATAGAAGCACCGGCCATTGGTGCATAGAATTGCATTGGAGCCGGATCTGAAGCAGTTGCCGCAACGATAATGGTATAAGGCATAGCACCTTTTTCTTCCAATGTTTTAACAACCTGCGCAACGGTCGAAGCTTTCTGACCGATTGCCACATATATACAATAAACAGGTTTGCCTGCTTCGTAAAATTCTTTCTGGTTGATGATGGTATCGATACACACGGCTGTTTTACCGGTTTGACGGTCGCCGATAACCAATTCACGCTGTCCGCGTCCGATTGGAATCATAGCATCAATGGATTTGATTCCAGTTTGCAATGGTTCTTTTACCGGTTCGCGGTAGATAACACCCGGAGCTTTACGTTCGAGCGGCATCTCATACAATTCGCCGGTGATCGGACCTTTACCATCGATGGGCTGACCCAGGGTATTCAATACGCGACCTACCATGCCTTCGCCTACACGAATGGAAGCAATACGGCCGGTACGTTTTACGGTATCTCCTTCTTCTATTCCGCCTTGCGATCCCAACAATACAACACCTACATTGTCGGCTTCCAGATTCATCACAATGGCTTCAGTACCGTTGTTAAAACGAATCAACTCCCCCGACTGCACTTTGGTTAAACCGAATATACGGGCAATACCATCGCCCACCTGGAGCACAGTACCAACTTCTTCCAACTCAGCTTCCGACTTAAAGTTAGTCAGTTGCTCTCTAATGATTGCGGAAACCTCATCAGGTCTAATCTCTACCATAATTAATTTATTTTGAAATGTACGTGTTTAATAATTCTTGTTTTGCTTTATACAAGCTGCCTGTAATGCTGGCATCATACAGTTTGTTATCGGAATGTATGATGATTCCGCCAATGATTTTCGGATCCACAACGGAAGTAACTTCAATTTGTTTACCGGTAAAGCTTTCAATGAATTTCCTGATGGCGTCATTGGTATTTGCATCCAGGGCAATGGCCGATTTCACGGTAGCTGTTCCGATATTTTTTATGAGCTGATATTGCTCGATAAAAACTTCTGCAATGGTTTGTAAATAGTATTCTCTTTTCTTTTCAATGATCAGTGCAAAGAAATCCATGGTCACTTTTAGAAAACTTTTTCCAAAAATAGCCTGAAGAACAGCCATCTTTTGATGCCCATGAATAATCGGACTTTTCAACAAATTCATCAGCGGATCTGTTTTTAAAAGAAGGGCATGAAATTCACGCATATCTTTAAATCCGGCATCCAGCGTATTGTTTTGCTGAAGTAAATCTACCAGCGCTTTAGCGTATCTGTTGGCTACTTTATATTCCGACATATTAATTCAGGCTGATTGATTTCAGATTGTCGTTTACAAAGGCTTCCTGCTGTGTGCGATCTTCCATTTTATGACGCAGAATTTTTTCGGCCATATCCACCGACAACACAGCAACCTGTTGCTTGAGTTCATTCATGGCATTGACTTTCGCCCGTTCTATGGCCTCATTGGCATTGGCTACAATCTTGCGTGATTCTTCATCTGCCGAACGTTTTGCCTGTGCAACAATGGCATCTTTCATATCGTTTGCCTCCTTCAGCATTTGATCCCTTACTTTACGTGCTTCTACCAATAATTTCTCATTGTCAGATTTCAGGGCATCCATCTGCTTGCGGGCATCGTCAGCTGCATTCAATGCATTGTTGATGGAGTCTTCACGTTCACGAATCATCTGCAGTATGGGCTTCCACGCAAATTTGGATAACAAATACAACACGATACTAAACGTGATGGTCATCCAGAAAATTAATCCGATACCGGGTTTTACTAATTCCATTTTATTTTTATTGAACGGTTACTGTTTGAAAGTATTTATCTGATACTTCCGGCTTAAACAAAATACAGGAATGCTGTTTGAAGCAACGCTGCTGTATAAAACTATAGTGATTAAATAAATACGATCAAAAGACAA
>Ga0172379_10000431_pt1 | contig 105894 bp, 156 predicted proteins | sample GrowelOW334metaG_FD_119756 | JGI IMG/M metagenome (GOLD analysis project Ga0172379, IMG submission 119756) | Groundwater microbial communities from an aquifer near a municipal landfill in Southern Ontario, Canada - Groundwater well OW334 metaG | ecosystem: Environmental > Aquatic > Deep...
CACCAATCAAATGCCGGCAGATTTATCCAACCGCGATTTATCCGGATTAAATTTCAACCGTGCAAAAATACCCGGTGCAAATTTTGAAGGCAGCGACCTGCGCAGAGCCAATATGTACAACTGCGACATATCTAAAGCCAACATGAATAACACGCTCATGTACGGCATAAATATGTGGTACGCCAACGCCAAAGAAGTAAGCTTAAACAACGCAAATCTAAACTACGTAAAATTAAACGAAGTAAACCTCGAAGGATTTACCGGAATAGACGTTAAATTAAAAAACACATCTTTTGAAAACTGTGATTTAGATAATGGTACATTAAAAGCCGATCTGCGTGACATTGTTCTAAATCGAAACAATAGCGCAGCTAATTTAACATTGGCCGGATCAACAATTTCCTCAGCCGACGTTGCAAGTGGAATTTTTAAAGCATTAGACGTAAATGACAAAGATGTTAAACACGCCGAAAGCACTCGAAATAACATCCTGGATATTATCAAAAATGAAATTCATGAATTCAAACAAGGACGCCCGTCACCCACAACCGGAAAGGTTATTTCCCCGGAATATATCAAAGAATTTATACTAAACATCGAAGCCAAACATTCAAACCGTTATGAATCCAGCGGCTACAACGATTTAAACAATATAAGCAACGGTGATTACCTGGAAGCAAAAGAACACCGCGACCTGAACTCCAATCGCGCCGAACAGCGTGGTATTGCCTACGAATTTACAACCGAAGAAAAAATTACCGCCGAAAAACTATTAAACCACGTCAAAGAACTAGTAAAAGATTTGCCGGATAAACAAGATAAATGGTATGCCGAGCGTGTAAACGGCAAAACACAATATTTTCGTTCGAAAGATGAAGCAAAAGCATATAAAGCTGAACACGAACCTAAAGAAAGATTATTAACCAGAGAAGAAATTATGGCCGGATTAAATGCCGCGAGAATGCGTAAATTAGGCGCTAATTTACGCCCAATTCCCGAAGACATAGCAATTGCCATAAAAGAACATCGCTTATGGTTAAACAGTAAAGAAACGCAAGGAAAGCAACTTGAATTAAAAAACATAGACCTAAGAAATACTGATTTATCGAAAATCAACTTTTTTTCCGCAAAAATTATCGATTGTGATCTGTCTGGATGCAAACTTGATTCTACTAATTTCCGAAAAGCAGACGTTTCAGGAACAAAATTTATTAAAAGCATGGGTATAAATTGTGATTTTACTGATACGAAAATGATTAACATCAACGCATCGATGTCGAACTTTTCTAATTCAGTATTCAGAAATGCAATTATACCAAAAGGTGATTTTACCCAAAGCAAATTAACTAACTGTAATTTCAAACACGTCCAGGCAACCGGTATTGACTTTAGCTTCAGCGCTATAGACAAAGTTGAATTTAATAAAGCGTCACTCCCTTATATGAAATTTGAAAATACCAATGTAAGAGAAAGTGTTTTCAACCAAGCTTCGATGGAATATGGAACGACCGAAAGCAGCAATTTTAAAGACTCAAAATTCATTGAAACAAATATGAGTAATAATCAGATTTTAGAATCAAATTACGAGTATTGCAAAATGACAGAAATAAACATGCGTTATGGTGATTATGAAAAATCAAGTTTTGTAAATTGCGAATTTATTAATGCAAAAATTGACGAAGTAAACCTAAATGAAATTTCTTTTATCGATTCAAACTTTGAAAAAGCCAGTTTCTACAATACTTCATTAGATAAAACCGAATTAACTGGCTCGAATATTGAAGGAATAAATCTAACCAACAACTTTGAACGCGAAACGGAACCGTCGTTAACAAACAGAACGTTAGATAATTTTAGATTAAACAACGACAAAAATATCATTGACCAACCCGAATTAATTCAAAACACAATAAACATTGCTGATGAAAAAAACCAGGCAATGATCGAGCAAATGAAAGAAATCGACAATAACAAAGCAGATTTAAAAATGTTTAAAGCTTTCGTTAACGTATACAACAATCAAGAAACTGCGTTAACAGCAGAGGGCGAAGCAGAACGCGTATCAAGATTAACAGTATACAAACAAAGAGTATTAGATACCGAAACTAAAATTAAACAAGCCCGGGAAAAAATAACCACTTTACAAACCGAAATATCCCAACTGCCGACATTCGAAATTACCAAAACTCCGGACAAAGAAATCCAAAACAGTAAGCTCCATTTAGTAGAAAAAAATCAAACTATCAAAACAATCGAAAAAACACAAACTAAACTCGAAAACACTAAATCAAAAGAAGAAAAACAACTATCAACCACCACAAAAACTGTCACTAAAAAAACCAAAGGAATGGAACGTTAATCCAAACTACTGAGCACTTTCTTTTTCAGAAGTTAAATATAGTTGGAGGTTGACATGACCGAAGAAAACCGAAAAATATTAAACAAATTACTTAACGCGGAAACCAGAGATTTAACAATTTTAAGTGACAAATTAAGAAATGATAAAGAATTTATGTTGGAAATGGTTAAAGATGGTTGGCCGACAATCGATTTTATTGGCAACAATTTATTAAATGATCGCGATATATTTCTTGAAGCAGTTAAACAAAATGGAATGTTGTTAGAAATGGCTGGCGAAGAAATTTGTAGCGATAAAGAAATAGTAATGAAAGCAGTAAATAACGTTGGATATGCACTGGCTTTGGCAAACCCTGCACTCCAAAACGATCGGGATATTGTCTCGGCAGCTGTCACTAAAAACGGTGCTGCATTACAATACGCAAGTGATAATCTACGTGCCGATCCAATAATTATCGAATTAGCAGGTGAAAACGGCAAAGATTATACAATCACAATGCCAACAGATGAAGAAATAAAACGCGAAGCAAAAGCTGAATTATTATACGAAATAAATTTCACCGAACACTACGGACTGTCCTTAAAAGACCAACCAAACGAATGGAAAAACGACAAAGAAATAGTTATAGCATTTGTTGCACAAAACGGCTACGAATTAGAATATGCAAGCACGGAACTACGCAATAACCGTGAAATCGTAATGGCAGCAATCAACGAAAACGGCGCCGCACTTAAATATGCAAGTACTGAACTCAAAAACGATAAAACCATAGCAATGACAGCAGTTTCAAACGACGGTTACGCTCTAGAATTTGCAAGTCCAGAATTACGTAACAACCATGAAGTAGTTTTAACTGCTATAACTGGAAGCGAATTTGCATTAGAATATGCAAGTTTAAAAGTAACTATAGATATAGTAAAACACAACGGTTGGAACTTAGAATACGTAAACGACGCATTTAAAAACAACCACGATGTTGTTATGGCAGCAGTCTCTAGATATGGATATGCTCTTAAATATGCCAGCCCTGAGCTCCAAAATGACCGTAATATTGTTCTACGAGCAGTAGCGCAAGATGGCACATCGCTAGAATTCGCAAGCCAGGAGCTCCGCAACGATCACGACGTTGTTATGACGGCTGTAACAAAAAACGGTTACGCATTAAAATACGTAAATCCAACACTTCAAAATGACCGTGAAATAGTCTTGGCGGCAGTTAAACAAAATGGATTTGCGTTTGAATTTGTAAACGACCAATTGAAAACTGATCCTGAAGTAATTCGTACAGTTGATAACGATATGGCGATTCAACAATATGAAGCAACAGAACTTGGTATAGAAAAAGACAATAATTATATTAATAAACCAATTTCTGACATACCCCAATCCCATAAACCCTACCAACCACCATCCGTTGAGCAACTAGCCGCGTTAAAACAATCCTCTGAGCAAAAAATGGGGACAACAAGCATAACAAAAGAACCTGCGCAACGAATAATAAACCAACAATCAAAAGGATTAAGCCGCTAAATAAAATTAAGGAAAGGAAATCATGAACAGAGTAACATTAATCGGTAATCTTACTCGTGATCCGGAAGTCAAATACACCGCAAAAGAAAACAAAGCAATTTCAACATTCACGTTGGCCGTAAACACAGGTTACGGCGAAAAACGAAAAACTGATTATATCTACGTAGTTTGTTGGCAAAAACTAGCCGAAATTGTTGGTAAAAGGCGCACGTATTCTCGCTGAAGGACGATTAAATGTAAAAGTATGGGAAGATAACGAGGGAAACAGGCATACAACTTACCAAGTTGTAGCCAACCACATCGAGTTTTTATCGCCAAAATCAAACAACCAGGAAATACCGGCTGAAACAATAGCTTCTGAACCAGAGTTATCCGAAGACGATATCATCATTTAAAGAAGAAAGACCAACCGAATACGGTTGGTCTTTCTTTATCTACAGCTATATCGTTTTAGCTTTTAATACCACTGGCAGCGCAATTAAACAAATAACCGCTAAGATTGCTACCGGAATTAATTCTAGTTGAAATTTGTAAATCAAGTAAGTACACAACGTCGGCAAACATCCGCCAAATATAGCGGTGGGAAAGACGAACGCTACACACATTCCAATGCCGCGTATAGATGGTTCGAAACTGCGCGAGAGAATATGCCATATTACGCCGTCAGTACACGCTAAACAGGCTGCAAAAACGATTTGAACCATAAATATATACTGCACGCCATGTTTGAATAACAAAAAGCCTGGATAAGTTAAAAACAACAATGACAAGATGCTGAAGATAACCATTTTCTTGTGCTGACCGTTTTTTGTAAACCAGCCAACGAGTAAAGTAAATGCAACCAAGAAAAACAATCCGGTTGTGTTACTGGCCAGTGCAATGCTTTTATTAATCCCCAAAAAAGTTGTTAGATACGTCGGCAACCATACAAATAATAAGTAATAAGATGATTGGACAAATATATACACAACCATTATCTGCAAAACAACTTTGACGTTGCTTTTATCTTTCGAAAAAAAGGTTTTAACTACATCACGAACGCTATTGTGGACCGGCTGATACTCTTTGCTTTCTTCGATGTTGTTGCGAACGTAGAGGATAAACAAAAATAGAATAAATCCGATAAAAAACGGAATACGCCAAGCATAATCCAATATTTCTTTTTCAGTAAAAATTGTATATATGCAATACCCGGACAAAGAACCGAGCAGTGTACCTAGCATGGAACTCGCTGCAGCAAAGCTGGAAAAGAAATTTTTTTTATGCGTTGAAGATACTTCGTAAATGTAGCAGGCTGATATCGGCAACTCGCCGCCTGAAGCAAATCCCTGAATTAATCTGAGTAATATTAACAAGAAAGTCGCAGTCATTCCAATTGAGTCATAAACCGGCAGTAAACCGATTCCGATTGTCGGAAGCGCCATGAGTATGATTGTCCACTGCAAAGCCTTTTTACGGCCAAAGCGGTCCGCAAAATAGCCGAAGATAATTGCACCGATTGGGCGGATTAAATAACTGACAGAGAACAGAAAGAAAATCTTTAGAATTTCAAGCACCGGACTTTGTGAAGCAAAGAATAAGGCGCCGATCGCGCCGCCGAGAAAAACATAAATTGAAAAATCGTACCATTCCGCAATGTTTGCAAAAAAGCCAATCAATACAAGTTTTTTTGTGTTCATCTAACCGTAGCACGGATACCGCCTGCTTTAGCTGTGCGAAGGAAGTGCGGCTTCGTGCGTTCTCCTTCTGTTTGAAATATTTAATCAAATGTAGTATAATGTTGGCAGGAGGTTTGTATGCTACTTACGCTCAAAATCAAACTACTGCCAACCAATGAACAACGCGAAAAGTTACTCAAAACAATGCGAGCGTTTAATGCCGCTTGCGATTATATTAGTCAAAAAGCATTTTCTACCTCTACTTTCCACCAATCAGGCGTTCACCGATTGACTTACTACGAAGCGCGCGAGAAGTTTTTGCTATCCTCGCAAATGGCCGTTCGTGCCGTTGGCAAGGTTTGCGACAGCTACAAGCTGGACAAAAAAACTTTACGAACATTTCAACCGCTTGGCGCAATTGTTTACGACCAGCGTATTTTGTCTTTCAACGGTTTAGAAACGGCATCTATCCTAACTCTCGACGGCAGGATTAAAGTCCCTATGGTATTCGCCGAATATCACGACGGGCTTGTTAAGGGCAATCACGTTCGCGGACAAGCTGACTTGTGCTATATCGACGGTGAATTTTACTTAATGCTTGTCGTTGATATTCCAAACGCTCCGAAAGGCAAACCGATTGAATATCTCGGCGTTGACTTCGGCATAGTACAGATAGCGAGTACTTCTGACGGCGATAGTTTCTGCGGCAAGGCTGTTCGCAACGTCCGTTACCGCAACCAAAAGTTACGCAAGAAGTTACAGGCTAAACAAACAAAGTCGGCAAAACGGTTGCTCAAGAAACGCCGGAGAAAAGAACAACGATTTTCAACATGGGTTAATCACAACATTTCTAAAAAGATAGTCAATGTTGCTAAAGACACTCAACGCGGTATCGCTATCGAAGATTTGAACGGTATTCGCGAACGAGTTAATACGGTTAGAAAAGCACAACGAATTGCACTATCTAATTGGGCGTTCTATCAACTTCGCCAATTCTTGACCTACAAAGCATTTCTAAATGGCGTTGAATTGGTTGCTGTTGACCCTCGAAACACTTCTAGGACTTGCCCTAAGTGCGGTAATATCGACAAAAAGAATCGCAAAACACAATCTAAATTTCAATGCACTGCCTGTGGTTTCGTTGCCAATGCAGACATTAACGCGGCTGGCAATATTGCTAGTCGGGCTGTTGTAAACCAGCCATACGCGGAAGTTGCCTAGCGTAGATAATTATCTGCAAAGCCCCTGCCTTTAGGCATGGGGTGGTTTACTTCTATACTCCTCGTAAATGTTTAACAACACTATCAATATTACCATAAATTAATTTACTTTTGATATTTGAAACATGCGCTTCAATTGTTTTTATAGTAACACCTATATTAACGGCCATATTTATCCTGACATCATCATTTTTAGCATGTAACAGGCACATTAATTCTTTTTCAGTCAAAGGTTCGTAAAAAAACTTCTTTAAATCAAGATATTCCATAAACATAGCCAGCGCCCGCGGTTTACTGGCATATATTCCTAAATAAGACCTCAACAAAGTTATTAAATCAACTTTCTTTGTATAATCGTCGCTATTTGTAAGAATAGCGATGATTTTTTTTGAATTACTACGGCTGGCAAACGGTATCTTGTACATATTTTGATAATGAACAAACCCGGTTTTATCGAGAAAAACACGTTGTTTATCATGGACAAATTTTCCGGAACTAACTACTAATTTATCCATTTCATTTACTTTATCAACAAACGCATTACCCCAAAACGGCCGCATGAAGATATCCAACTCACTCAAAGTTAAACCAATTATCTCTTTAATATTGTTTAACTTATATATCTCTAAATTAGCTTGATTACTAACGATGTATTTCCCGGTATTCGCGTTTTTTACATGAACGCTAACCGGCAACGTGGCAATCATCTTTAACATATTGTCGATTGATACATTATATAAATTTTGATAGATATTAATCATAAGTTAACATTCATTTTCTTTGCATAAACAATTACACCACCCATCATGTTTTTCTGCAAATTTGTAACAATTTCATGATAAGTATCATAAGTACTGTTAAAAGCCGATTCACCAAACGTATTGATAATGTCGTTTTTACCAGCTTCAATTTTATTCATTAGTGTTTCATACCAAGTTAAAAACTTTTCATTCATATTGACAATGCTGGAAATATTCCAGTTAGTACGAGCCAGCATTTTAGCAATCTCACCTTGTTTTATTGGTAAAAAGGGGTTTTCGTCAAATCTGAATATTGACGGGAAATACTGTTCTCTGTCGGAATAATCAAAAATCATGATTTCACCGTTATTTTCGGTGATTTTATTCAATGAATAAAGCGCTTTCTCCTGATCCACAAACGCATAAAAGGTAGTAAATAGGCATAATAAGTCAAATTTTGTATTAATTACACTATCGACATTATGCACATCAGAAACATAGAAACTAACATCTGGATAAGTCTGTTTTGCATACATAACCGATTCTTTTTCGATATCAAATCCGGACACAGCGCCCCAATGTTTTTTTTGGATATAATCTGCGGTTTTACCAAGCCCGCAACCAACATCAAGTATTTTTCTATTCACGTCTTTTTTATAAGGAGATAACGCAATATCGATTGCTTTATCTTCACCAGGATGCGCATAATCACCGCCTCTAATTTGTGATAATAACTGTTTACCTTGAAACCACCGCATAAATTCCATCAATTTTTCTTTTATCCTCCGTTATTTAATATATTTAAATGCAAACTTAGGGTTTTTCCTTATAAAGGTATTTCCGCAATTGATATATATTATTAATAAAGCAAAGCATTCAGCGAGTATTGTATAAAAAATCGCGAAAGGTAAATAAAACCCTTCGCGATCGATTATCACGTAACAATATTATTTTTTGGAATACGCAACCATGGTTGCAAAGTTTCTTGAGCAAGAATACGCGAAAACGACACTACTTCACCAATAATACTAACTTCATTTACCTTATAGCTTTGCTTCTCATATTTCCGGAAATTTGTCGGCAATAATACTACCTCGTCATTACACATAAAACAATACGCAAAAACTGCTTGCTGCTTCGCTACAAATAAACCAATACAACTTTCAACCATGTCGTTGGTTCTGCGTAATAACAGATTATCGTCCTTTTCAATTTGCGGGGACAGGGAATTGTCCGGCATTGTTATAAAAAAATACTCATAAGCAGAATTTATATAACCCGGCAACGGTTCATACCGCACTGGTTTTTGTTTTTCAAAAGACATACCTGGATCATATGAATAAAACAACGGCGCATAAGGAATTTTTTCTTCATTTAACTGGCAATCCATGCCGACGAGCTTATCAAGAGACATGTTATAAAACTTAGCTAACTTTTGTAAATCCGGCAAAGACAGATTGCCCTTATTTGTTTCTATCCGACAATAAGTTGCTTCGCCTATATCCAATAGCTTCGCTATTTCTTTTTGCTTAAGTTTTTTCATTACACGTAATTCTCTAAGAAAGTCTCCGAACATTTGCACCTCGAAAATGTTTTACTGAATTAAAACAATTATAACAGAATCCGCATAAACATTTACCATTTCAGCTATAATAGGTAATTGCTATATATGGAATTAAGCGTTGACAATTCCACAAATAACAACTAAAATGTAACTAAAACATATCAGAATTAGATATGAAAAGGAAGTAAATGCTAAATGGAAGAAACTCTTGGTGCACGAATAAAAAAACTACGAATAAAAAAAGAAATTTCTGGTAAATATATGCAAGAAAAACTGGGCTTCGCAATATATAAATCATATTGGATGATTGAAAAAGATATGGTAAAAGTTGACCATGAACAATTAATAAAAATTGCAGAAACATTAAACGTAGACATGAACACTTTGTTAAAAGGAATAAAAAATGCAACCAAAAAACCAAACTGAATTACATTATTTGTTGTGCTGCAAAGCGAGAGAATGGTTGTACCAACATAATTATCAACTTGTCGCCCGTGAAGTTTGGCAGTTTTTTTCTCCGGGTTACACTGAAAACATTAAAAAAAACGGTAACAGAAGAGATATTGTTGATGTTGCCGGCGTAAAATTTATAAAAAAATGGGAAAGCAACGTAGGTTATAAAACAGTCGATCATAAATGCGCAACAATCGAAGCAAAAGCCAGTATTGAAGATTTCAAAGCCGGATATTGCAGGCATGATTATGGCGCAGAATACATTATCACACCACAAGGAATGTTGACAGCAGAAATGATACCAAAAGGCATTGGACTATTAGAGCTAACTCCAAAAGGAGTATTTTGCGTTAAACCGGCCAGACATAAAGGAAAACAATTTTCAGATATGTTGTTGCCCTGGATCTGCGCAAGAGCAACTAGTGAGTTATTGAAAATCACTTGTCCGGAACATAAAGATATGTTCGAAAAAGCAAAGATAATTAACGGCATAAAATAGATTTGTTTTTTAGGAAAAGGAAAAAAGAAATGGAAATAATAGACAATTTCAAAAAAAACCGACAAAACTATTTAAGACTTATACTCACACCATTGGCCATAATAGCAATACTGTTACTCTGCAACACGTTTAATTTACAAAAAAACATAACCGATAATGCTGTTTTGTCGAATGAAACCTTAAATAATGATGTAATTAAAATTAATGGCAACTGGAAATTTTATCCCGGAGAAACAAAATTACCAATTGCGAAAAATACAGCATATCAATTAAAAGCTCCGCCAAGTGCTTTCAATAATATCTGGCAAACAAAAGCTGCCGGCATTTATACGCTAAATATTAGTACCGAAAACAAAGAAAACAACCATTTGTCCATATACACAAAAGATTTATCAGACAATGTAAAAATTATAGTCAACGGAAAAATGCTCAATAAACACCACAAACACATTTTTGGCGCCTACGATCTTAACCGGTACGATTTTTATGCAAAAGACAATATCGAGATTTCACTCTTGATAACTAAATCCGATAACAACTATGTAGCGCCAATATACCTTGGGAAAATCGAAAATATAGCCAACGTCATCACAATAGAAACGTGTATCAACATTATCGTAATTGCAATCGCGTTTTTAATAATCGCTATTTTGATTATTCAACGATATAACCTCAACCGCGAAAAAACATTGGTCATTTTAACAATCTTCGTAACATTAAATTTGCTTTATTTTTGTGCAGCGCTGGCCAACTTATCGAGTTGGTTTATAAAAAACATTTCTTTCGAATATTTAGTTAAATTTTTCAATATCTGGATGGTTCTAAATTGTTTATATCTAAATAGGTTTTTGTGGGAAAACTCAAAAAACAAACACGAAAAATTAATGCTTTATACAACTATTTTAATCACAGCAGCGTCTTTAATAGCCTTAATTTTACCAACTTTCCTGTCATTTTTACTGTTTTCAATAATTATCATATCAACACTAACGCTATCTTTGCTTATGCTATACGATTCATTCAAAAGAAAAGTGAAAAGCATGGTTTACCTGACATATAGTACCAGTTTCTTAATTTGTATCGTTAGTTTGAATTATCTTTGGCAATGCAACGTCAATCCACCGGCGTGGATAACTGCACTATGCACAATAATGTTTATAACCACACAAATGTTATACATTACAGACAAGCACAAACAAAATTGGGAAAAAGAACGCAACAGCGCATTAGAACAAGCATATTTACGTGCTCAAATAAGCCCGCACTTCATTAATAACGTATTAACGTCTATTGTCACACTAATAGATAAAGATCCGGGAAACGGCCGCGCATACCTGCAAAAATTCGCAATATATCTTAGAGAAATGTTTAAAACTGATCAAACTAAAAAACAGATACCATTAATAGAAGAAATTGAGCTAATTGACAGATATTTATCACTCGAACAAATCCGCTACAAAAACAATATGTCTTACATAATCCAAATAAATCCCGAACACAACCAGGTATTAATTCCCCCGTACACTATTCAACCGATTATCGAAAACTCAATAAAACACGGTAATTTAGCCGCCGGATTACCAGATATTTTTACAATCGCCTCAATCAAAGAAGGAAATTATGTGAAAATTCAAATATCAGAAACCGGCGAAGGTATTGAAAATAAACAACTGGATGTTATATTGAAAAACCAAAAAGGCGTTGGATTAGGCAACGTTATCAATCGCGTAAAAGCATTCAAAGGATATGTGACGTTTAAACAATCACCCAATAAATTTTGTATAAATCTATTTTTAAGGAGTAGCAAATGAACGCAATTATCGTTGACGACGAACCATTAGTAGGCGAATATTTACGAAAAGAGTTGGAATATTTTCCCGATATTGAAGTCTTGAAAGTAATTGATTGTCCGTTGCAAGCATTGGAATTTTTAAAAGAAAACAATGTCGATATTGTTTTCACCGATATACGTATGCCTAAACTTAATGGTATGGAATTAGCAGAAGAAATATATTCGATAGCGCCAAACGCGGAAATTGTATTTGTAACGGGATACGCAGATTATGCAGTAAACGCTCATGAATTAGACGTCATGGATTTTTTAATGAAACCTGTTGAACAAAAACGATTAAAAACAACGATTAACAGAATACGAAAAGAAATTGAAATCAACAGATTACTTAAAAACGTCAAAAATGATGTAACGATTAATTTTTTTGGAAAATTTGAAGTATTTATTGGTGATACAAAATTGCTGTTCAAAGGGAAAAAACAAGAAGAGTTTCTTGCGCTTTTGGCCCATTATGAAAACGGTGTAAAAAAAGAAACCATAGAAGAAACATTATGGCCCAATTTGGACTCGGCGCGTGCCGGAACAATAATGCGTGTAACTATTTATCGATTAAGAAATATTTTGAAAAATTCAAATATTTCCATTGAAAACGGTAAATCGTTATGTTGTCAATTAATTTATCCATATTGGAATAGTGACGTAAACATTTTGGAGAAAATGTTATCCTCATCAGAACCAATAACCAAAGAACAAATAACAAAAATGCAAAAAATATATAAAGACGGTTATATGGCTATTAATGCATACGATTGGGCAAGAGATAAAAGAGCGGAATGGAATAGACGTGTCGCAAAATATATAGATGTAGAAAACCTATGATAAAACAAATCAAACTTTCAATCTTAACGGCTTTCTTGATTATATTTTTATCTCAACTTGTTTCATCTGAAACACCAACAATTTACGAAATAACCGACGCCCATAATCACTATACCGATATATTGCAAAACTCAAACGGTATAAATGCGTATATTAAGTGCATGGACGCCGCAAAAGTTTCTGATTCAATACTTACTGGCTTTCCACTTAGCGAGAGCCGGGAAGAGGGCATTCCGTTAGATAGCGCTATGTTATATTGGGATAAAGAAACAGATTACATAATTGCTGAAGCTTATAAATCCGCAACCACTAACCAACAAAAACGTTTACACCCGTTTTTATGCGGAATAAACGGCAACGACCTGCAAAGTCTGAACCACATTAAACGCATGATTCAACTTTATCCGGGAACGTGGCAGGGAATTGGCGAAATATTCAGTTACCATGATTTTTTAAGCTGGCGGACTTATGGCAATATTCCTTCACCAAACAGCCCCGCCTACAACCAAATTTATCAATTTGCCGCCAAATATCAATTGCCAGTGCTGATTCACTGCAATATGACACTGGCCGGATCAAAAATATTAGATTATCTTCCGGAAATGATCGCTGCAATCAGCAACAATCCGAAAACAACATTTATCTGGACACACGTCGGAGTATCTAATCAATTGAAAATTGAAAATTTAACAATCGTTGCTGATAAATTACTAACCGAACATTCAAACCTATATTTTGATATCTCTTGGCTAGTTTACGACAATGATATTGCAAAAAACAATAATATAAACCCGGAGTGGATAACACTGATAGAAAAACACCCAACCAAATTTATGATCGGCGCTGATTTAACCGGAAAATACACCCAGGAAGCCTATATTCACGAAATCCGGAAATATGACTTACTATTAAACAAATTACAACCAGAAACCGCAAAAAACGTAGCAAAAAACAACTTTATGCGATTACTGCCGAATAAAGGAATAACATTACTTTCGGAAGATAGAGTGACGATCTAACTTTAGAAAAGAAAGGCGCAAAAATGCTAGATACAACAGATAATACATTTCAACCAGGTGATAGTTGTCCATTCTGCAAAGGTGTTATTATTATAGATAAACTACCCCATTCAAACAAAAACTTCCTTTGTTGTGATAACGCACCAAGTTGTGATTTTAAAATAGAAATAAATTCATTAAAGAAAAAACGTCTAGTATTAACCCAAGACGAAAAAACAAACACATTATATAAAACACAATCAAAACGACTACCAAAACCTTTTGAAAAAAAGATTTATTATTGTCCGTTTTGTGGGAAAGCATTAGTAATACAAAGAATAAGAACCGATTATTTTGTTTACAAATGCGAGGAAAACAACTGTGAATATTATCAAAATAATTTATTTTCATTAACTGCAGAACAAAAAGAAATTTATCAATTAAAACCCTACAAATTCAGACTTCGATACTATTTTCGAAGAAAAGTATCCAATAAAGAACGAGAAACACAATTAAAATTAAACATTTATCTACAGCGATTTGCTTCTAAAAAAACATTAGCCTCTATAAACAAATAATGCGTATTAATTTTTTCCTATACTATGCATCTTCAAAATGATGTTTAGTATCAAATAATTATGTGAGTTTCAAATATTGTTGTACCGTATCATTTAACTATGGAATTAGAAAAAATATTTTTCACAGATACTAACCCAATAAACTACTCCTACAAAACCGTCAACGGCAACAATTTTTGCTAATCGTTGACGGTTTTTATTCTTAGTTTTAATAAACATTTATTATTTTTAAGGAGTGAAAAATGAACAGAGTAGTTAATGTACGAAACGAAAAAGCCGATGTGTATATCGGCCGCGGCAGTAAAAAGGGAAATCCGTTTTTTATTGGCAAAGACGGAAACCGCGACGACGTTATAGTGAAATACAAAAGCTATATTTTGAACCGGCCAGACCTGATCGCAGCTCTGCCGGAATTGAAAAATAAAAGTTTAGGTTGTTACTGTGCTCCGCTGCGCTGTCACGGTGATGTATTAGTAGAGTTGATACGAGAAATAGCTTAACGAATAACATAGCCACCAGGCTCTAGCTTGGTGGCTACTGGCGCAATACACGAATATTCATCCACGCCACGCAGTCAATCAAGAACGTGCGGATATGCCATACTCTCGTCAAACCGCAATATCCCGTATCATTGCAATTTGACTTCGTGCACGGCCGTAGTATAGCTCAAGTATTAACAGGCTTTAGCCGAAGGAGAAATATTAGAATGTCTAACAGCTACACCAACTACATAACCCCCGACATGGAATATCACGGCAAACATATTATCCAATGGTTAATTGAAGAATTATCCAATCCAGGAAGGTTTACTTTTGGAAGTAAAACTATCGACGAATATATGCACAAATCCATTCTAAATAATTTAGAAAGCGTTACGTATATTACTAAGCACAACGAATGTTATACATCAGAACGCCTAATATTACGAGACAACAACGCTGTTTTCGTCGAGGGTTTATCCGCTTTGCTGGACAAAGATTTCGATTCACTGACAATGCGTTTTTATTCTCGCTCAGTTATGAATAGTTTTGTCAGCAACATGTCTTATTTGTTCCCGAACACAGCGATATCTTTACACGCCTACGACTATTGCATAGGAAGTGATTATAAATTCGCGTTTCACAACGGCCACATGACAGATTATATATATAAAAATATCTACGATTAACCACCGTAGATGTCACACACAAAAGACAGCACAAGGGTAAATACACCGCTACGCGGCCCTTGTGCAATCTTTTTTTAAGTGCGTGGCAGTCTATAAGCATAACTAAAACAAATCAAAAAACGCTGGCGAGCAATAATCGCAACAGGAGATTGTTATGCTGTTTGAAAATTTAGAAATCAATTACACCGTATCACGCCCGGACGGTTGCGATACAGATTGGGACACAATCGACGCACTCGTTGGCCAATACAATTAATATACGGTTGCTCATGTTCCATAGAGGCGAGTTGGACTCCAAATCCGACTGTGGTGAGTGCAAGTCTCACAGCTTCCGCCAAACATGTTTATTTTAAGGAGTTAACATCATGCAAACTATAGAACAATCTTTAGAACGCAATAGACAATTTTTACTAAGAAAATGCGGAAAAACAAAAATAAGCTCTGCGATAAAAAATTTACGCAAAGCATTAGATAACAATTCTGATTTTTCCAAACAATTAACAATTGCAAAATTAGAAATGGAAACAATACTTATTGCAATCAAGTCTTGCGAAAAAGAACTTGAACAGCTTAATTTACGTATACAATAAAACTCATTCGGAATGGTGTCTGAGAGGTTTAAAGAGCTGGCCTTGAAAACCAGTGACTCTGCAAAGAGCCGTGGGTTCGAATCCCACCCATTCCGCCAAATCATTTCTTTTCATCTGTTTTTTATTTAGAAGGGTTCCCGAGCGGTTAAAGGGAGCAGACTGTAAATCTGCCGGTTCGCCTTCGCTGGTTCAAATCCAGCCCCTTCCACCATTTTATATGTATAACCTTATTTTAAGGAGTTTTTATGAACACTTCAGAACAAAACCGCGCCAACCGGCGCGACCGCAAAATTGCAAAAAGAAATGCGCCGATAACGCTAGGATTGCCATTAGGCAAACCAAAATACGCTCGATTAGCATCAGACAAAAAACGTCGTCAAGCAGCGAACCACGCTATAGCTTGACACCAATTGTTGTCTGAGCAACATTTATATCAAATTTAATTAATTAGGTTGGATCGACAGCCGTAAGCCAGAGTGCATCGACATAAAAGGAACTTAACAATGAAAACAACAAACGCAACAATCTCGTTCGTAGGCGCACCGATCACAATCAACGGAAAAAAACGCGCACACATTAGTTTAACAAACGAAAACGGCGAAGTAACCCGCGCATACGCTTGGGACAAAACAGCCTTTGCTTTGCAAAAAGTAGCAAAAGGCACTCAAGCCGAAGTAACTACCGCACAAAATGCCTTCTTGCCTAAAGAACATGCTTTAGCAGGTTTTTCGATGGCATATAGCCGGCACATGGCCGGTGAAATCACACAGAAAGCCGCTGCTGCTTTATGTGGCGTAAGTGCCGCAACATATAAACGTCGTGTAATTGACGCTATTAAAGTTGACAATATTTTGTCCTTTAAAGTTGCTGCATAAAAAAACAAGCTGGCTCGTTAAATTTTAACGAGCCAGCTTTAATTTGCTTTTAAACTCAAAAACAACTTTTAATAAAAATTCAGTTTATTGCCACCCTTGAAAGGAGGTGATATACTTACCCCTGCCGCCACATCGATTAAAAATCATATTTAATTGATTTGACGGTACTCCTGAAGAAAGGAGGTGGTCCCGATGGTTGCAATAACCGTCGCGCTTTCTGTGATTCTGGCAAAACTGGCAACAGCAATTTGGTTGTTAACTCAATCAATTAACCTGTGGCGAAGTTGGTCAAGAAAAGCAAAAAGCCAGCGTAAGTCCTGGCGGAAACGCTGACCATTATCTAAGATGGATGTCGGACTGACCTCCGGCATCTGTCTATGGGGTAATTATCTAACATATTCATTGATTTGTCAAGAAAATTGGAGGTTTAAAATGAGCTTACGAACAAACAATATTATAACCCTGGTAGCTATAATAGCGGTATTGATAGAAAGTTTTATTGATCCCGTTAAATATGTTGGCCAGTATGTATATATCGGCTGGAACATACTGCTTACCGTGATTATAGCATACGCTTTGTACTGCCGGTTCTTCCGGAAGAAAACCCAAAAAAGAAAAATATCGTTTTGATAACCAAAAAAAGACAGATTGCTAACGCGGTCTGTCTTTTTTTATAAATTTGGAGAGAAAATGGGAATACTAAAACATATCAAAAGAAACAACCTTGACAGAGAATTGTTTTTAAACAACAGAGAATCCACTAAAGATATGTGGCTTGAAGGCATTTTCACAAAAATCAATAGACGAGAAATAACCAAACAAAAAGCAAGAAATAGTCTTGCTGGTAAGTTTTGTGATTGCGGACAAAAATTATTAAAAAGATATGGCAAAAATATGTATATCAAAGATGTAGGCAACGGATGCGGTCACATAATATACGTTTGTGATTTTTGCCGAGACAAAATGATTGCGCAAGGATACGGACCATCATGGTTATGAAACTTAATTTTTTCGCATTATGCAAATGCGTTGATGAGGCAAAAAACACACAAATAGACGAAAACGCATTTAAATTTGTTCTAAAATAATGAATACTCAAACCTCGTAACTTCGGTTACGGGGTTCTTTTATTTTATACTAACAAAAAACAATTCTTCCTTTCAGAAGTTACCACCGTCACGTATTAATAAACTTCCCCGTCGCTCCCTTCGCGCATTACGCAAGGTAAATACTCGCACTAGACGATAAATGTGCGAACAGCAAAGCGGCGTGTTTGAGTGAAACGAGTTTGCCGTTTGCGGCACATCGCCATAGAACGAGTTTACCTGAAGTACGGCGCTTGACTTTTTTGCTTGCTTTTTGTGTCAAGACAAAAAGCAAGACGCGCCAGCGAAAAACGCACTCGTTCCATCTAACAAAAACAAAAAAGTTCCAAAGGAGAAAAAATGAAAACATTCAATGTTATCGTCGAATTCACGGTTGAAGCAATCGACGAACAAGAGGCTGACGATAAAATTACACCTGCTCTTATCGATTTTAAATATGATTATACCGACATTACTTTTTATGAAATAGAAAACTAAGGAGCCTCAATGTATTCAAAAATCAATCCCTTCGAATACTATAAAAACGATATCACCCACAACGACCTGCTCATCGCCTTAGACAACCAAATCAAATCCGTATACCCAGAAATGTATAACAACCTGCACTGGGGCTTTGAATGCAAATATGGCGAAGAGCGATTTCAAATAGTTAGCCATAACGCTTTTTATATTGCCGCACCATATCCCGGCGATAACGAAGGACTAATAATTGGAATTTATCAAGACTTCGGCAACCAAGCACAAAGAATCGGTTGTGCCAAAATACTCGACACCGGCTACGACGGAAAAAAATTCGTCTGCAAACTATCCGGAATCATCAACCAATGGTTCCTGCAAAACGCAATCTACAACTAAAAATACAGAAATTGGAGATGTTTATGGATCACAGAAAACAAATACTGGAAATACGCGAACAAATGACCGAGTACGGTGCAACCGGCGTAAACGACATCGACCTTCTGATGTCCAGTCTAGCCGTCGATAAAACCACCGCCAAGCGAGTTTTAGCGGCATTAGATGAAAACTTCGACAACTTAAACGTGTCAAAACTAAAAGAACAAGTTGGCAACACAACCGGAAACAAAATTGTAGCCTTCCAGGAACTATTTCGAAGACGCTACAAACCATCATTTGACAAAATTATCAAACCGACCGACGCATTAAAATACATTCAACATTACGCGCAAAACAAACAAGAACATTTAATAGTAATACTGCTTAACGGCGCCTGTGAAGTTATTAAAACATCCGTCATCACCATTGGTTTATTAGACCGATCTTTAGCACATCCGAGAGAAGTCTTTGCTGAAGCAGTTAACGAACGAGCCGCCAACATAATAATCGCCCACAACCATCCAAGCGGACAACTTTCCCCAAGCAACGAAGATCGAAAACTAACCATTCGCTTACAACAAGCCGGAGAGTTATTAGGAATACCACTAATAGATCACTTGATATTTTCCACAAAAGGCCACTATTCATTCAAAGAACACGGCGAACTATAACTATTTAAGAGGTAACTATGATTGTTGCAATAACAAATTTAAATGAAATACCAAAAATGTGCTCTTGCGTAAATATAATCCATAATTGCACCCAAACACAACGCTGTAATTATTTTCACTACGACGATAATATAAAAAAACACATTTGCCTTATCACCGGCAATGCAATAACTACAACCGACATCGAAAACACACCGCGGCCACCGTGGTGTATGCTGAGAAAATTACCAATAATTAATATTTAAAGGATATACAACACTATGAGCTACAACAAAATGATGAATTGGACAAAAAAACACACAAAACGACCAAAACAACCAATATTCGGCATGCCTTTCAAAGCCGGAGAAAAAGTTGAATCCGGTCCCGGCATGTGTAAAAGACTTTTCGAAGAAAGACGTGGCTCAAAATGGTTTTGTGTAATGGCATGGAACAAAGAACAACGAGACTATACCGACCAAGTATCAGAAACCTTCATTGAATGGGATGATGCGGTAAATTTTGCTAGAGAATATGAGAAAACTCACAATCTATCAGAAAACGCAACCGCTATTTACAACAGCTTTGGTATGAAATCATATGGATATTAACAATAACGAGGTAATAATGAACTTATTTGACATCTGCGAACCAAAAAACCAATTTTACCCTACGCCGGATAATTTAATTGACAAAATGCTGCTAAAAATTGATTTTAACAAAATTAACACTATCCTCGAACCAAACGCAGGAACAGGGAACATCCTGGATGCCATAAATCGCAAAATTAAATCAAATTGGGATTTACGCCACAACAAATACGACATCGATGCAATTGAAATAGACCACAATTTTCAACACATACTCCGAGGAAATAAACATCGTATCGTACACGACGACTTTTTAACTTTTGACACCTTAAAACACTACGACCTAATAATAATGAACCCTCCTTTTGCAAACGGCGAAGAACATCTGCTAAAAGCCATGAAAATGCAGGAATCCGGCGGCAATATCATTTGTATTTTAAATGCGCAAACGCTACACAATCCATATTCACTAACCCGAAAAGATTTATTGAGAAAACTCAACGACCTTAACGAGAACGTTGAAATTTCTTACCATGATAACGCCTTTTTAGATTCAGAAAGAAAAACAGCGGTAAAAATAGCGCTGATCAAAATCACAATTCCACTAACAAAACTCAACAGTGTTTTTATTGACGGTCTAAAAGCCGAAGAACGTTATAAACAGGAAAACAACGTCAATTATATTGCAAAATCTGAATTAATCGACAATATAGTTGATCAATACAAAATGGAAGTAAAAGCCGGGATAAAACTGATTAACGAATACAATGCAATGCTTCCATATATCCAAAACCATTATGATCCCAATTATGAATACTCAAAACCTATTATTAAATTAGAAATTGAACACGGCGAACATAATAACAGCGACATCAACAATTATGTCAGACAAGTTCGTATGAAATACTGGCAAGCTTTGTTTGCAAAACCGGAATTTACAAACCTGTTCACATCCGAACTACAAACAATTTATCACAACATGGTTGAAGACTTTATCAATTATGATTTTTCCGCATACAACATAAACCAAATCAAAAACCGTATAATGGCACAATTATCAACCAGTGTAGAAGACACTATAATCAAACTATTCGACGAGTTTTCACACAAATACCACTGGATGAACGAAACATCGAAAAACATCCACTACTATAACGGATGGAAAACAAACAAATCTTGGAAAATAAATAAGAAAATCATACTTTTGCTAAATGGATATAGCAGATATAGTCCGGGAAATTTCGATCCGGACAATTATGAAACCGGCCGCAAAATTCGTGATATCGAAAAAGTCTTCAACTATTTAAACACCGAAGACACCGACCATATTGACCTAGTACGTGCCTTGAAATATGCAAAAATAAATGAACAAACCAATAAAATCAAAACAAAATATTTTAATTTAACATTTTACAAAAAAGGCACCTGCCACATCGAAATCACCAACGACCGCCTATTGAAAAAATTCAACATCTTCGGCAGCCAACGCAAAGGCTGGTTGCCGCCAAATTACGCAAAAAGCAAATATACCGACATGACCGCCGAAGAAAAAAGCGTAATCGACGAATTTGAAGGCGAAGCAGAATACAACAAAACCCTAATAAACAAAGACTACTACATCACCCAAAACAGCCAATTGTTGCTGAATTGTGCCTAAAGGAGAAAACATGGTCAAAAAGAAAACCACCACCCCGCAAAACTTCGAGTATCTTGGAATGTTAGTGAAACCATACAAAAAACTAACCGGCATCGACGCTGATTTTGCAAGAAAGGTTTCTCGCGCCTCTCGTTCTGCTACGCCACCGGGCTGGAACTACGACGAATTTTACAAAACCGCCAAAGCCCACAATTGCGGCGATTTTGATTTATTCGAAGTAGACGGAAAACTGCGAATAGCAGGAAAACCTTGTTTTTTCGTCTACGAATAATCCCGAAAAACCTCCGTCACAAAACGACCGACGCTTTGCAAACCCCGTTACCGGCTTGCAAAACGCGGTCTTATTTGTCCGAATGAACTCATTTCTTTTCAGAAGTTAAATCAAAACTATAAGGAGTTTTAAATTATGAGCTACCAAGGAAGTTTAAGAATCAAAGACAATAAAATCATGTTTATGGAATATAGAGTCATCGGCGAAATAATAAATAACATTGCCCACGTCGATCCGATGTACCACTGCGGCGAAGTATCCGACGGTCTCGACCACAACGGATTTAGCGAAAGCAACAAGAATCTTGTTTGGACTAAAAAACCCGAAACCGCAAACAAATTATAAGGAGCAATATTCGTGGAAAATCGTAATATACTAAAAACAAATAACGCAGAAAATTTTGCAAAAATAAACGGAATGTTAGACGTTTTTTATGCACATAAAAAGCTGTTTGACGCCGTGCCACGCCTTGAAATTAAGCACGTAAGAATATACGACAACACCTTGATCTACAAAGGCTACATAATTATTGGAAAATTAATCAACAACATTGCGCACGTAAAAGACATTTATAATCAAGCAGAAGTAATAGCCGGCTTAACCCACAACGGCTACAACCAAGAAAACCAAAATCTGATCTGGACAACACAACCGGAAACCGCAGGCGTTTTATGAATGATTTACTCGAAGATTGTAAAAAAGTGACAAGTGAAGAATTTTACGAAAATCTTAAAGCGACAGCTACGGCGGGAAGAGATATAATGCCGCGCATCATTAATGATAGAGTTCCTTACATAGAAGAATGGAAGGATAAACGCGATCGAAAAACATTTGGCTATACATTTGGTGCAGAATATTTTTTAGTAAAGTAAACCGAAAAAGAATTAGGAGACAAACGAAATGAGCATCAAAATCTTAGACGCTAGCAGAATATTATCCGCCTACCAAGCCTTCAAAACCGAAGACAGGTTACACATCGAGCGCGGATATTACGAATACATTGATACAGACTGGGACAAGCACGGATTTTGCCACCTGCAAACACTAATAAACGCCAACAGACTAAGCTTCGCCAACAAATACAAAGAAACCGAAAACGTCGAGATTTTAACCATCGCAAAATACGAAGCGCTCATATCAAAATGGAACTCCGAAAAAACGACCCCCGAACAAGCGTTAATGACGTTGAAGTGCTTGTTCTACAACATCGAACTAGAATATCTACCACCGCTACCACTCTACGAAAACGCCTTAAAACAACTCGATTACACCATCAAAGACCTAACCGAGCATATACTAAAGAAAAATCCGGCATATTTAGCCGCAAAATGGGGATAAAATGGTTCGAGTAATCACCTACGACGAATACCAAAGCAACGCGACCATCCATATAGGTAAACGCATCGTCGAAATCGACGATTATGTTATTGATGAGGAAGGAGCGAGCTGGACACATATTTGCAAAACCTGCGCCCGGAAGTTGTGCATCCCTAAACACTATATTTCCGAAGGCGGCTCCGGCGAAGCCATATGCGGAATTGCCGGTTGCGAAAGACGAGCAACTGCTGGATATTTCGACATCCCACACCCAGGGACGCTGTGTGCAAAAAACTCAACCGACTGGTTTAAAACCGACGATTATCAATTATGTCAAAAATTATCCGAGACCAAATTCAGCATAATCGAATTTAGAACGTTCATGGGAGCGCAAATACATCCAAACACAAAATTCCCAAATTCAACAGTGTATATAGGAACTAAGTTTGAGTTCGATATTTCCGAAATGTCAAAAACGGATATTGTCGAAACAATCCAATCTTACGGCTACAACTCAATCGAAGCAGTGAGTGCCGCTTATCCGGAAAACGCCGACCAAATAATTGCCGAATGTCTGGCAGAAAGTTGGCCAATATCCGAAGGTAAAATTGTATTCAAAGGAACAAAACAACAAGCCGACGCTTGGATTACTGAATTTATTTCAAAGGAGAACAAATCATGACCGGAGACTGCACCCAAATATCAACCGAACTACTAGAAATCCAATGCCCGGCATGTGGCAACACGCAAGAATATAATTGGAACGGTAAAAACATCTTCGGAACAACTAAATGCGACAACATCGAGTGTGACGAAATATTTCGTTTCCAATACCACCCCGAAAAACTAAAAAAAGCCGCATAACAAACTAACTTATATTAGTTAGCTATAAGGAGAAATGTGTTCAAAGAGCAAAAACGAGACTACCGTAGCACCATACTAAACATTCTAAAAAGACACCCGCAACTCTGCCAAAAACTAATTGTCCTTTCAATCGGCTACTTAACGCCAAATAAAGCCGCCGACATGATCCGCGCCTACCAACAAAAAACCGGCTGTTACTGCGAATGGATATCCAGCATAGTAGACCGACGAATCAATAAACCAATTTGGAAAACTATGACGCCGACCGAACGCCACGATTTCGAGTTGTCTGAAAAACAAATGTACGCTACCGTAACAAAAGAACTAATCTGCGATGCCATCCGCTTGCGAAAACAAACTTATGGCGCAAAACAAGCTAAAGAAGCTATAAACGCCCAATTAACCGGAACACAAGTGCTATTTGCATCATTCTTTTAAGGAGTTATCATGTCCGACAACATTAGACATCGAATTTCATATATTCAAGATACCACCGACCAACTTTGGGAAGCAATAATCAACAAAGAACACTCAAAATCATGCGAATTAACCGAAATCCTGGCAAAACAATCCAAAGAACTAGAAATCGCAATAGAAAAGGAATTAGGAAATGGCTAAATTTAAAATAAACGTCCACTGGGAAATGTACGACATAATTGAAATTGAAGCGCCGACGCTAAAAGACGCAATAGCAATAGTCAATCACGAAAACTTCCCATTGCCGGCAACCGGCGAGTATTTAGACGACAGCTTTCGCGTCGATGAAGAATATTGCGAAACAATCGAGGAAGATTTTGTAACTATTTCAATCAACGATCATCAAGCTGAATTGCTAAAACAATTTGCCTCCAGCGACAATAACACCACGAAAACAGTAATCGAACTATGCCCGCACTGCGAACATGAAGCAACGCTGGAGCTGGAACTCCACGACAATATTCTTGCAAAAACATGTCCGAATTGCGGGAAACAATTAATGCTTTGTAGCGAATGTCCCAATAGCCGTTGCAACACTTGCCCGCACAAACCAACCGTTTTGAAAAAATACTCCGTAATGGTGGAATCCACAGTCATGGCAAGAAACGAAGACGAAGCAATGTGTATAGCCGACACAATACCTTTCAACTCTTTTTACGAAGGTGAAGTACTAAACGCAAGCTCTGTTAGCGTAGTCGAATTACAACCACAAATACACACAGTATCAGTGCGTATCGAAGTAAACGCAAATAACGCCTGTGAAGCCCAACGTTTAACTGAAGCAGCAATAAACGTCCTGGACACCGGCATAAATATAAAGGAGCTAAAATGCGCATAAGTATTGAAATCACAAACCGCCAAGCCGAATTATTAAAACAATTTGCCACAAGCAACAACATGGCAACCAGAGATCCGATAGTGCAAATCATCAACAACGACACCAAACTGCCGGTTGCATACTTCTTCACGGTAGAAGAAGCACGTCGAGTATTCAAACTACGCCGCTACGCATACACCAATCATTCAATTTATCTCGACGCACCAGGCGAGGGAACAGAAGATAGCGACTGGACTCATTTTTATCAACTGTTGAAATACATTGCAACAAATATCTGCAACGTCCAGGAGACTACGCCATGATTTTTTATATTATATTAGCAATATGGGTTGTATTAATACTACTTATATCAAAATCGACAAAGCCAATAGAGTTACTAACTAACTTAGTAAGTTAATTAGTAAACAGGAGTAATTATGAAAATACTACAACTAAAAACTTACCCGTTTTCTGAACTATCAACAAAAGCCAAAACTAAAGTTATTAAAAACTGGAATCACAATATTAACAGCATAAATGAATGCAGTTATCAAGAAATAATTGAACAAGCTGCTAATATCATTGGCGTCAAAGTTGTAAATTGGAGCATTGACATCTACACCAAATATTTTGAACTCGAATTCGACCCTTGTTATTACCCGGAACAAATAAAATCTTTAACCGGTACCAGATTATACAAATATATCCATAATTTCATCATACCACAAATAACCATTGCAGAACCAAACGACAACGACGGTTATATCTGGCTCCGTGACGATTATTACGGCGATGACGGGGCACAATATATCTTTTCGAAAATGTTAGACTTTAACCCCAAAGAAAATAAAAACACAACTTACGAAATGTTATCTTTTGCCGTAATCGACTATATTTTTGACATGTGGCAAACAGATGCACAATATCGCGAATTCGAAGAATACTTAGCTGAATATTTTAACCAAAACGAATACCTTTTTGACATAGAAAGTAATATAATAAACCAAAGATTATTCAAAGAAGTAGCTTAAGATAGAACAAAAGAGTGATAAATGTATAAAAATATTACGCCGTTGCCACCCTGCTTTTTGAAAAATTAATTAACCCAAAGGAGCCTTTATGAACTACAAACGTTTCTGTTTTGGATGGGGAATATTGTTGACATTTTATTTTCTAATGTGGTATTTCACCGGGTACAACACACTTAACACTTTAATCTTGGCATTGTTAACACAAATAGCACTATTTGCATACGATTTACACAAAAAAAACAAAATAATATCAACCATGCGAAAACAAATTGAATTTCCGCGAACAAGCACCGAAGGATTGATATTAGAATCAACTTATGCCGTATGGTTTATCACCTTAACCAGCATAATAACATATTCAATCCTCATCAGAACAGATATGAAATTATTGATCATTTGCAACTTGGCAATTATCGTATTTTTTCAAATAAGTTATCTACACATGAGAGATAATTATATTAAAATTTTGAAACACCTAATTAACGAACAAAATAATTAAAAACACAAACATGTTCTCAAGCCAGCGTTTTAAGCTGGTTTCTTTATTTTAAACTATAAATCAAAAAATATGTTATCATATTAAAAAACAGGAGTATTAAAAATGTTATATTACATAAGCTTAGGAATAGCTATTCTATCATTTATAATGGTATTCATAACACTTGCTTTAAATAATTTTTCCCGCTTAATATATTTAGCATGTGTAGCATTAATAATATCCATGCCACTAGCACTTTTATCCGCAAATAGTTATTCTTATTTACCAATTAAGCCTAACTATCTACAAGAATGGATTATGCCTATTGTGCAAAGCAACGAAAAACTATATACTACCGATAAGGATTTCACATATGTTTATATTGGCAATAACAACAACTCAACCCGTTGGAGTTTAGATATGAATGCCGAAAAAATAATAATAATTAAAGACGCTGCCGGACCGGGTTCGTCATATATTATCAAAAAAACGTCTCCAATGACTTTTATCTCATTACCGGTAAGCTATTACGAAATTCACATACCACCAAATTATTAACAAAAAGAGAAGGTAATCAAAATGTGGCTTAAACCAGTATATATGGGATGGCTAGCAATAATTGCTATAGAATTTCTTATTTGGATAATTTCCGGGTATAATATGAGCTGGCCAATAATAGGCACGCTTGCGGCTACCACTATTTGTTTAGCTTATGAAATTAGAAGCTTACACAAATACATAGAAAATTACGAAAAAAACGTCAAATTACTGCTCGATAACAAAGACGGTTTTTAAACAAACACTTCTATAATATCAAAATAACCAAAGCCAGCATTTTATGCTGGCTTCTTTCTTTTAAATTAACCCAACAGGAGGCACACATGAACCTAAAAATCAAAACACTCGCCGGTTGCAACAAACCAACCTACTCCGAATACCTACAACCAAACGACCAGGTAGATGAAGACATGGTAGATTATTTCAACGAAGTACTACCACCACTAAAAACCCGTGCCGGTTTAATTCAGTGCAGCGAACCCTACGACCACGTAAACGGAAAAGCAACATTCACAACTTTTGAGCAAATTGGCAAAGATTGGTTTTATCGCGGCCACTGCCACCACAACGAAACAGAACACAAAATTGGAATTTTTGAATTAAATACTAACTAATATTAGTTAGTAAACTTAGTAATAACAATTTTCTTTTAAGGAGTTATCCGTGAAAAATCCGATGCAAACAGATTTCCAACTCAGCCTATTTGAAGAACAACCATCCCAAGAATACATCAATTTAGTAAGCCAAATAACAAAATACGACATCCTCTACCACGTAAAAAACATATCCGAAATCCCCGATCACGAATACGACCAACTATACCGCCAATTATTAGACCTCGAAACCCAACACCCGGAATGGATAACCAAAAACTCACCAACACAGCGAATCCAGCCCGAATCCTCAACCCCAAACACCAACACGGTACCCGTAAAAATGCTATCACTTAAAAACGCCCTAAACGAAACCGAACTACTAAGTTTCTGCAATAAAATCCAAAAAGACCATCCGGAAACCAGTTTTATTGCCGAACACAAAATCGACGGACTATCCATAAGCTTACTATACAAAAACGGCACATTAACTGAAGCAAAAACCCGGACCGGAGAAAACATCTTCGCTCAAGCAACTGCAATAAACAACATACCCCACAAACTAACCGGAGACTACCCGAACGAAATCGAAGTGCGTGGGGAAGTGTATATGCCTAAAGCCGATTTTGAACGCGTCAACCAAGCGCTAGAGACTAATAATCAACCCTTGCTGGCTAATCCCCGCAACGCCGCGGCCGGCGCCATGCGCCGCCTCGACACACAAAAAACGAAAGACTACAACCTGTCCGCGTATATCTATGCCACGCCGATAAAATGGCGCGAAACACACCGCAAATTACTGAAATTCCTTCACGAACTAGGCTTACCAATTAACACCTCGTCCTTAATCTGCAATACAAGCCAGGACGTTTTAGAATTTTGCAACTATACCAACCAAAACCGCCATACTTTGCCTTACGAAATCGACGGCATGGTGATAAAAATAAACGATTGCGACCTACAAGTAAAATTAGGCGAAACATCCCACGAACCACGTTGGGCAATCGCCTATAAGTTCCCGCCCGAAATCGCAATAACGCAAATATTAAGTATTGATATTACGGTAGGACGAATGGGTGTGTTAACACCTGTTGCCAACCTAACACCGATACAACTTGCCGGAACAACCGTAAGCCGGGCCACGTTACACAATTTCGATTTTATCAAAGAAAAAGATATCCGAATAAACGACTTTGTACAAATCGTAAAATCCGGAGAAATAATCCCTAAAATACTCAAAGTAGTAATTGAAAAACGCCCGGAATACACCGAAAAATACATTGAACCAGATACTTGTCCAGTTTGTTGTGAACAAACAACCAAAAACGACGGAGAAGTAGCCGTAAACTGCACAAACCCCTTATGCCCGGCAATGATCCGACGCGCCGTATGCCATTTTGCAAAAAAAGACGCAATGGACATTGAAGGACTGTCCGAACAAACCATAGACCTATTATTTGAATACTCGCTTATTAAGGATTGTACCGACCTGTATTTACTGCGTAAAGACACCCTGATAAACCTGCCACGCTTAGGCGATAAAAGCATCGATAACCTGCTACAAAACATCGAGAACAGCAAAAAACAAGGGTTGTCGCGCGTTTTATACGCACTAGGATTGAAATATGTCGGCAGAACAGCCTCGCGAATAATAACCCAAAAATATCCAACAATGGAATTAATTACCGCAGCCCGCGTTTCCGACATCTTAAAACTCGAAGGAATCGGCGAAGCAATCGCCGACAGCCTGGTAAAATCACTGACCAAGCCCGAAATCAAACTACAAATCCAAAAACTAACTGAAGCAGGAGTAAACATGACCGAAAAAACATTGCAACAAACCCAATCCGGATTAACCGGCAAAACCATCGTAGTAACCGGAACACTAACAAACTACAGCAGAGAAAGCATCAAAACCCGCCTATTATCACTAGGCGCCAAACCGTCCGAAAGCGTAAGCGCAAAAACCAACTACGTACTGATCGGCGACAAACCCGGAGCGTCCAAAATTGACAAAGCCCGCGCCCACAACGTAAGAACAATAACCGAAGACGAATTCGAAAACATGGCAGCGGCATAAGAAAGGAATATTATCATGAACGATTATTTAGCACTAAAAAAGAATCAGGCAGACCGATTAGACCTATTCACAAAAGACAATATGTTTTTTGCATTTAGCAAACAACAACTCGAAGAAGGTATGAAAAGTTTAGGCGTAACAGATACGTCACAATTATCAAGCATACCGGGCGGTGGTATTATTTTGAAAGATAAAGTTGCTGAATATAAAGAACTCGGGACAGCTTTCAGCGACGAAATGCAAAAAGCCATTGACTCGGACACAACCGGAGAAGGCTTTATTTACAACATGTTCTTGTACGAACTAGACAACCACGAATACAGCTACACCGGCGAACTAGACCAAACACTAGACGCTTTAGACTTAACCTTAGAAGCAGTAAACGCAAGCCAACCCTTGCTAAACGGACTTAACTTAGCCATTAAAAAGCAAAGACAAATGTACGCTTAATCACCACTCGCCATCCCCTCCGCGCAATTACGCAAGACAATTACTCGCTCTAGGCGAAAAATGTACGAACAGCAAAGCGGCGTGTTTGAGTGAAACGAGTTTGCCGTTTGCGGTACATCGCCGTAGAGCGAGTTTGCCTGAAGTACGGCGCTTGACTTTTTTGCTTCCTTTTTGTGTCAAGACAAAAAGCAAGACGCGAACAGCGGAACACGCACCACGTCCACTGAAAAAAGGATATTATAATGAAAAAATATAAAACCAAATACATCCAACACTTCGACGACGAGCGCCAAATCGGCAACGGAATAATAGTCACCCTGCACTATGGCTGGTCATACGAGCCAAACGAACACCAAGGCGTGCGAGGTTTTGATAAAATAACCGAAGCTATCTCGGCATCAAGGCACAAGAACATCTACCCGTGCAAATGTGAATTATGCTTAAGAAACTTAAGGCAGAAAGGAAATAAAATAAATGAAAAATTGCAAAAAACAATAAAAGAGCATTATCTAACCCCGGAACTAATAAAACTTCGCGACATCGTTAGTTGTATTGTAGTTATGTGCTACCTGCCCAAGAAAAAAGAATACGTTGTCTGGTTTTACAACGAAAGTTCCGGATTTTTTCTAGGTTGTTATTACCAAAGCCGCGATGCAGCTGAAATAAAATTCGAAGAAAGAATTAGTTGCTAAGTTATATAACTAATATAACTTAGTTAGTATAATAAAAGATTTTATGAACATTTAATTAAAAGGAGAATATTATGGGCTTTTTCAGTTGGAAAACCAAAGACACCAGTGTATCAATCCCTTCTTGTTATAGCAAAAGAAAAACGATTAAGGTTTATATGGTCCTGCCGGACAAAACGGTGTACGAAGAAAGCAATTATGAAGGATATGGGTTTTTTGGTGGCAAAAACTATTATGAAGCATTAAGCGAAATTAATGGCGGGCCGTCCGACGATAATTACGGTATAAACATCGAACATAACTTACGCGGTAAGTGTACCAACTTAGTGTTTCCTCAATTAGTAGAAGATCCAAATTCGCTAACACCCGATTCATTTAAAACGCCAAACGACAATTGCGAGTATCAGGGATATTTTTATTAAAACCAACATTTCTTTTTAAGGAGTCGCCATGCCACAACGACCATTAACGAAAAAACTACTATCCATAATCATTGCAGTACAAGATTATGCGAAATATCACAGAAGTCACAACATTATGCTTCGTAACAACAACATACAAGAAACCAGTTATTGGTTTGAAGAAACACGAGATTATTATTTTGGGTTACCAACAAAAATACTCAAAAACGCCAAGTTAAAACCTTCTACCGACGATTTTGAATATGTTTTATCATTTAAAGTAACGCCAGAAATGTTAAAAATCGAATTCAAAAACTCTTAATATTCTCCTCGTCGTTCCCCTCCGCGCATTACGCAGGGAAACTACTCGCACTAGGCGAAAATTGTGCGAACAGCAAAGCGGCGTGTTTGAGTGAAACGAGTTTGCCGTTTGCGGCACATCGCCGTAGAGTGAGTTTAACCGGAGTACGGCGCTTGATTTTTTTGCCTCCTTTTTTTATCAAGAAAAAAAGCAGGACGCGCCAGCGGAAAACGCACTCGTTCCACCTAACGAAAACAAAGACTACCAAAAATTCATCGACTATTGCCAGATACAACTCGACCACTACAGCAACCCATTGGGCAGTCAACCAAGCCGACCAAAAGAGCAAAACAAAGTGTTCCACTTCGATGGCACAAAACTAAAACATATTGATTTCACCAAAACAAAATAACTCCTGAAAACCGTTTACCAATAAAACAACGTATACGCCCGCGCAGCGTAACGAGTTTTCACAAAAACAAACGTCCCGCAAGCATCCGACATAGCTTGCAGGACGTATTTTTTTGCAACTATGCGGCAGCATTATTTTTTAGGAGTAAAAATGAAACAACCACCAACTAGGCAAGAGAATATTCAACAACTTCAAGAACTAACCGACAAAGAATATGACAAATATTTTTGGACCCTTTTTTCTGAAGAAGACATATATCCAGAAAAAGTTATTTTTCCTTGTTTTGCTCTAAGAAGGTAAACCGCAGCAAACATAGTGGACACAGATTTAAAAATATTGGAGGCATAAATGACTTTACTTGAAAGAATACACCCGCGCGTAGATGTTGTTGATGTTATCAGGGAACAAATCGAAACGTTCAGTGCAGAACAACTAATCAGTATCTGTTATAACCGCTCGTTAGTTGCTGTTGCCAACCTCATCAGCGATAAGGTATACGAAATGTTGGCGGAGGTAGTACTAAACGAAAACGATAAATTAGAAGACATCAAAATAAAATGGTGCTTTGAAGATGCCAGTTCAGAAATAATTAAACTCGGTATTGACATAGCAGTTAGAAAAGATACCAACCTGAGAATAGATTTAATAGATACGATGGAGATTAGCGGTTGATGGTTGAAAAAATAAGTTTCCGGGTTACCTTTGTTGATCCAGATTATAGAACAAGTGAACTGGAAGAGAAAATGCACGAATTATTCGCAAACGCAGACGATAAAACCGGTATGGCGGTTAAAATCAACATTGAAGAAATTTTCGGACACATACCAAGTATAATAGATCCGCACTGCAACGACACTCCTTCGTTACGAACATTTGTTGTTGATGATGTTATTATGAACTACTTCAGTCAGGAGCCAATAGACTTAGACACCACAAAAGGTAAGTCTTTCTATATTCACACCTGTGAAGCACTACAACAATACCAACAACGTGATGCTGATTGGGAAGGCATAGAACCTTACGTAAAGAAAGCTTTTGAAGAAAGCGCTTTTAAAATTTAATACTCAACTATGTACTAATAACTAAAACAATAATCAAAGAGGTAATATATGGATGCCTTTCAAAGAATTGTCACAAAATCCATGAGCAACTGCAGAGGTGGCTATAAATGCCGCCTCTGTGCAGCCTACGGCCAGAAACGTAAAAAATTAGCAAAAGGCAAACAATTATACCGCCAAATAGCCCGAAGCCGACTAAAAAGAATTCTTAAAACAATAGATATAGAAAATTAATTAATATTGATTAACAAATAAATTTAACCACTATATTATACATACTGTATAATAAGGAATAACAATTATGAACGAAAATGAAATGGCTTTAATTGTTGCAATACTATCACCAAAAACATTAACCATTGAAGCCTCTTTTGCTCGAATAAGCAACGAGTTTGCAAAATATTCAAATGAAGATATTGTAGATATGATCGAATTAAAGAAAACAATGACCTACAAACAAATTGCTGATATTTATAACATCACCCCGGATGCAGTATATAACAAAATACGCCGATTCACCGGGAAAATATAAAACACTATAATAGGAGAGAACTAAACAACATGCTAAACCTTCTCGCGCTAATACTCCCATCTATAATTGTAGGTAACATTTTAGCGTATTTAATCACTAAACATCCCGAACAAACCAGACAATTCGGGCTTTTTATTCAAAATGAAAATACCGTTCTAATAACATCCATTATAACAACTATTATGCTCGTTAAGACAATACTATTTGCCGAAACAACTAAACGAAAGATGAACACTTTAATCGGTGCATTAATAGTATCAATTATTTTCAATGGCATATTCGTCTACATAAAATTTCAATAAAACTAAGAGGTAATAATGAACCTGATAAAAAAACGTATTATTTTAGATGCAGCTTTGCTAATAACTACTCTTTTGTTAATAATTGCCACTATTCTCATCATACCTATTTATTTTGAAGCACTCTTTTCAGTGTTGTTTCAACACCTGACGCTTTTCACAATTTGGCTCAAAATTAACATGTATTGGTTACTTGCCACGTCAGTATTATTAATAATCATTACAACGTTTTTCAAAACAAATATCTATGTTAAACTTACCATAAACAACGTATTTAAATACATAATAATAGCAGCTGTGTATTTTACGTGGACAAAATTTACCGAATTTCACAATATCACAGAATGTAGCGGTGGAAAATACAACACCAATCTTTTTTGTCTCTACACAATATTCTTTTCAATTTATTTTATACTCAAATTAGTCGACATCGCGGGGCGTCAAACCAACTATTATAAAAACCATCTTATCAAACAGGAAAAACTAAGAAAAGAAAAAGAACTTGATATAATACGTACAGAATTTAGTAAAAAAATGTGGCATCACGAATAATTAGGAGAAATATGGGCCCAATAATAGAAGATAAATTCCCGATAAAAATCGGATTGCCACCTGAAAAAGAGTGTAAACACCTAATACGCCGCTGTTATTCTCCAAATGATCCGACAAAAAGCCACAAAAACTTGCAAATATTAAGATTTTAGAATTAATAATAAAACCATGGTGCAATAAAAAAAATACCTGGTGTCATCGTAAGAATTGTTTAGACGCACCAAAACCAACCGAAAAAACCAATTTCTCTTACACTCCAAACGGTTGGGCGACAATTCGCTAAATATAATTGTAAAATTAAGAAAGCACAGAAAATATGAACAATCTCACAATTTATGAATGGATACCAGAATATCATTGGGTAGCATTTAGACACATGTGCGCCGACCGCAATTTACTGTATATGACCGAACTAATGCCACTAATCGATGAGCTGCAAAGTTGGGAAGGAATCGGACCAAAGAGATATGCTGAATTGCGAGATAAACTGCTGCCGTATAATACTGCAGATATTAAAAACTATCGACTAACGATAGCTGGTGCTTTTAATCCTCCTGCATTCGTTAAATTTCGATTGTGGTGCAAAGAACAAGGATTTCAACACTTTGACGAACTAAACGAAGAAATTTTCAATAATAAAATATTACCATTGAAAAAAGGTAATCTTTACGATACGAGAAAAAGATACGACGTAATCAAAACACGAGTATTCGAACTACGTGGAAAAAGATTTTTGTAAAAGCAAAAAAATTAATGAGGTAATAGTAATGTTAGGTGATAAAATAAAACAATTACGTATTGACAAGGAAGTGCAACAAAAAGAACTCGCAAATATAATGAATGTCACTGTTAGCGCTGTCAGTATGTGGGAAACTAACATGCGTGTTCCGGAAGTAGCCACATTACAACGCATAGCCGAGTATTTCGGTGTAACTATTGATTCTTTACTTGGGACAAATAAACAATCAGTATTACCAATCCCGGAAACTAAAGATGAAATAATTATCTGTTTTAGATGCGAAGGTAAAGGCATCAGAGACAGTTGTTTCGGATGGCCATCTTACGGCACAGAAAAATGTGATGAATGCCGCGGCAGTGGTAGATTGTTAAAACAAACTAGTTATGTTGCATATAAACCTGAAAAGGCAGTAAAAAATGATAAAAACTAGAAACATTTACCCCTGTGACACAAAAATAGTATTTACAACTACTGACGTTAGAAGTAATTTAAGCGACGACGGAAAACCAATAAGCTTGAAACACGCACTAAATACCGGTATCTGCACTCATTTCAACGAAAAAGAACTTACCGCTGAAGAACAAGTATGCTTTGCAACCATCGTGAAGCTATATGAGCAAAATCACAACTTAAATAACAACCAGCCAATACCAAAAAATATTTTTAATCATTTTCGTCTAATATTCTCGTTGATTAAAAATGACAACGAAACCGCAAATTTATTGCTAAAAAAACTATCGGAAACTGAGGCAACATAATGTTTGAAACGATTAATATAGTTTTATGTTCTTGGATTACACAGTTCATTCTTTCGCTATTATCAACGATAATATTTTGTTTACTCATGTTAGTACCTAGAGAATTTGATTTTGGCTGTTTTTTAGGTGCAATTTTAGGAATCACGGGTATGATCTTTTTTATAGTGTTTCCACAAAACATAATGTTTATAAATTCTATTTTTACCGCGATATTTACCACGTTAATCGGTGTTATAGTTTTCGTAATGGCAATTTTAACAAGCATAGGAACTTTTTATAATTTCAAAAAAATAAAATCATAAAAATATCGACATCAAGGAGAACATTAATAATTATGAACAAATGTACATTTTGTGGCCGCGAAAGCGAAAGTCATAAAACTAAATTCGTAGGCGGACACGGAATTTTGGAGTGCTGCACTGATTGCGAAGCAGAAATATTAGAAGGTCAATTAGAATACGAAAACGATTTTGGAAACGAATCGTTAGAAAACAATCCAAAAAGTCAAACAGATAATTAGCAACTTTAATCCAATCTTGAAACCCGAAAATAACTCGAACGTCCTCTGTGTCAAGTTCGTGTATTCGCCACACTTGACACACCGTCCTGTTCTTCATTACTTCTAATATTGATATGTTTATTGGGGGTTAATATGAAAAATCTAATTCATTCCGGCGGCGCACTTGGCGCTGACAGTATCTTCGGTGACATCGGCATTGCCAATAATTATTCAGTGGCACATCACAGTTTCTACGGACACACCTGTAACGGCGCCGGCACCAGAATTATACATTCCGCTTCAGAGTTGGCGTTAGCCGACAATGCGCTGATAAAAGCTAACGCCACCCTGAAACGCTTTTATCCACCAAAAAGCGCCTACGTCCAGAAATTGCTACAACGTAATTACTATCAAATTTTAAATAGTCAATTCGTTGTTGCAATCGCTACCATTAATAAATACACCGACACAGTTAACGGCGGCACCGGTTGGGCAACGCAAATGGCAGTTGATATGCAAATACCCGTCTATGTTTTCGATTGCGCCGACAATAAGTGGTACAAAAAATTGCCTGGCACAAAATTCACACCCTGTTCCCTGTCAGACGTTCCCAACACCGGAGTATTCGCCGGCATTGGCAGCCGCGAAATCACGCCACAGGGCCGCGAACAGATACGATTGTTGCTAGAGTCTTGAATTTTGATGTATAATGCAAACAATTTTAAGGAATGAATATTATGAAAACTTATTTAACGCCAATGTATTTTTTATGGGGCGCGTTGATATCTAGTGAACTACTAGCGTGGTATTTTAACGGTTTTAATCCAATAGCAATATTTGCTTTAATTGGAACCCTATCTGCGATCGTTATCTGCCTAATATCTGAAATTTGCAGATTAAACGAATATATTGAAAATTACGAAAAAAGTAAAACTAATGTTATATGAAATTCACATACCAAAAAAATAAAACATTGAACATTTAAATAATTTTGCGTATAATAACATTAAAACAACAAACAATTATGTTAAAAACATAACAAAACTAATCAAATATTTAAAGAAAGAAGTGATCAAAATGGCAACTGCAAGTTTCACTAAAAACTTTGCTGTTAAATCAAAAAACAATGCTAAAAAATTAGCAAATGCCCTCGACAACTCAAAAAACATTGAGATGAAATTAAGTCGTCCAATGCAATTTACAACAGGTAAAGAATTAAAAGCTATGTTTTCAAAAGGAAAATAATTATGATTCCTCAAATAGTGAGCCTCGAAGAATTTATCGAAGATTTCGGCGTACAGGATTTTAATAATCTTGCCGCCGTTTTTTCTTGTCCAAAAGACATCGAGCTTGAAGCTTTTTTAAAAGATAAAGCTATAATTAATAACTCTTTGTCAATGTCACGAACCTATCTTGTAGTTGGCAAAGACGAAACAAATAACGTTCCAATTATCATGGCATATTTCGCTTTAGCGTTGAAAAGTATTGATATTAACGCGGGGATTTCTAAAACACAAAGACAAAAATTCACAGGTACACGAAATAACAATATGAAACACATACCAGTTTATCTAATTGGTCAATTTGCGAAAAATTTTGCCATTCCCGAAAACGACCGAATTACCGGCAATGACCTTATGACACTAACAAAAGCAACCATCAACAACGCACACAAAAGAGTAGGAGGAAGAATTGTTTTAGTTGAGTGTTCCGACGTACCACAATTACACACTTTTTATAATACTCACGGTTTTGCGTTTTACGATATTGATTCCGAAGATAGGTTGCATAGATTTGTTATGAAACTATAATTAAAAACATCCAAGGGTGAACCATATGTATTGGCTCAGCACATTGTTACATCAACTATTTATATAGTTTTTTCAGCAGTGTATAATTATTAGATAAAACATATATCAAATTAGGAGAGCATCATGCTTGTAACAAAAGAGAATAATTTAGAAACAACATTCGCGTTTTACAAAAACGCAAAACATCCGAATGATTTGTGTAGTTTTTGCAAAATAAACGATAAACATATAGGAAAAAGAATATTTTACATTAAAGGACATTGGGACAGTTCGACAAATAAGTGTAATTTTGATTTATATGATAGTGATTTACCCGACAAAAAACTGTTAGATAATCAAAACAAAGAAATTGAATATGGCTACAGCGGTACCAAAGAACAAATTTACAAAAGAAACCACACAATTTTTCTAAAATCTATGTTTGAAAAATATAATATTAATGACGTTATAGTAAGAGTAAGAAATAATTTTTGTTGTAATTGTGATTGGTTTAACGACGAAAAAAGTGAATGTCAGTTTGACATAACGGCAATAAAGAAAAACGAAAAAGATTTTTGTAAAAACTGGAGATGTGAAACAGATGAACCAGTCGTATTAAGCGAAACAGAACTAGCACTCCAAAGATTACACAAATAACAACAAAACATCATAGAGAAAAACTCCGTTCACCCGGAGTTTTTCTCTATTTTAAAGTATACCTTTTTATATACCCCAATTTAACTATATAATAACCTTGCTTTAAGGAGTTTTTATATATATAATAACCAAAAGAGACTTTTTCTTATAGTTTGAGGTATTAATGTCAAAAATTGGTTATATACGTGTTTCGTCCAAAGAACAAAATTTGGATCGACAAATTGAAGTAATGAAAAAACATAATATTCAGAAAATTTTTTCAGAAAAAATTTCTGGAAACAGTACTTTGCGTCCGGAATTAAATAAAATGTTAGATTTTATTCGCGAAGGTGATATTGTTTATGTAGAAAGCTACTCACGACTTGGCCGTAATCCACGACATTTTTATGAAATAATAGATGTATTCAACACTAAAGGCGTTGCGCTATACAGCGACAAAGAAAACATCGACACACAAACAGCGACCGGTAAATTAATTTTAGGATTTATTATAAGCATATGTGCATGGGAACGAGAAATAACAAAAGAACGTCAAAAAGAGGGAATAGCAGCCGCAAAGAAACGTGGCGTACTTGGAGGCAGACCAAGCAAATTTGACGAAAAAATATTCAACGTCATTTATCAAGAATATATTAAAAACACCATCTCCGCGCTTGAAGCAGCAAGAAGATTAAAAATAACTCCGATAACATTTTACAAATGGTGCAAAATTTACAAAAACCATGTTTTTAACAAAAAAGAAGTGTAATAAATAGAAAATCGGAAATTAACCCACTAGAAAAATTCATTAATCACTAATTAAACAAGAATAGAAAGGATTAAAATAATAATTATGGAATGGTTGGCATATTTTGCTCTTTTTTCTGGTTTTGTGGCAGGCTACATATTTACAATAAGTTTTTTATCAATAAAAAACTCCATAAATGCCAAAAATATCTACCTATTATATACAAAACACATCCCAAATTCCTTTATAGAAATAGATCAAAGAGTTAATAAAACATTTAGATACACAAAATGGTTTCATTCGCAAAATGCAGCGCTTTCATGGCTTAACAAAAACAGAAAATCTATCCTAGATTTTAAATTAATTGTTTATGATAAAAACAATCTTCCAAATATCGAGCAAGTTTTACAACCACCATTACAAGACTGGACACCCGCAGAACATATTTCGCCTGAAACTAGCGGAAATTATCTTGTAACTACAAAATTATCGAACGACGAGTTTGAAACCGGTATTTTATTTTACTCAGCCGAAAAAAAACAATGGCTTAACACCTGCGGAGTAGAAATACTAGCATGGCAACCCAAACCAAAAGCATACCAACCGCCGAAAGACAAATAACGCAAAATCAATTAATCAACCACCTATCAATCTAAACATTTAAGGAGATTTCACATGTACATATTACTGGCACTGCCATTTCTTTTTACTATTTTATCACTCAATAACTCTTCACCATCAACACAACCACAATCATATGACGAAATATTAAACAACTTAACGGGTACGTTAACTTCGTCACCCTTACTTGGATTTACCGCATTTTTCGCGTTGATCTTATTGATTGCATACTGTTGGGAAAGATCAAGACAAACTAACTAATTAGAAAGGACTTTATTATGTTAAAACTCTTCAAACAATATTACAATTTTCGAAAACATAATTATCATCCACTGACAATATTTGCTTTCCCGTTTAGTGTAATAGGACTGCTTTTAATAAAAGCTTGGTTTCCTTACATGAAAATTCTCACTACTCTATTACGCTTATCGTTTCTCGCAACGTTGTTTATATCAATCATTTTAATTTTGGATTTTCTATATATTTGTTTGATTTGCGAAAAATATAAATGTTCACCAAACACCGCCTATTCACATGACGTCGCCGAAAAATTAGTGGCAATCACAAATCTTTGTTTAACTATTGGATTGATAGCAATAATAATCTACATCAGTTTATTCGGCATCAACACAAACAGCAATGATTTTACCTTTAATTTATTAATAAAACTAAACATTTTAGCCGCTTATATTTTTTATGGAACATTCATCTTAACAGAACGGCACCAAGCAAACAAAATACTAAAACAACATTAAGGAGCTAAATGACCATTTATTTTTACGGATTATGTGCAGGAATATTAATAAGCAGTCTTATTTCTTGTGCAATATTCTTATATTTCCACAATAAAAAAACCGCATACATAAACAATTTAAACAAAACAATCGGCGACTACCGAGGTATTTACAAAACAATAGACGAATATCGCGAATTCATATTTTGGTTAAGAAAAAAATATCCGACATTTGACCTAGACATAGAAACTGATATTCAAAAATCCCGACTTATTTTTGATTTAGACAGTTTTTTACTAAAAATAGCAAAACTTCAAACAAGTGAGATCAGACGACAGCAAGCCAGAACTAGTATAATATGTGCATATCCATTATACAGAACCGACAATTTTTTTGACAACTCAATAAATATTGAAAATTTTGACGAAAAAGTAGCAAACGATACAGAAATTGCTAAAAACTGTCCACACGCCAAATAATATAAATAAAATTTTTACTCCGAAACCTACAATACAATTAATTATTATGGAGTTTATTATGAAAAGCACTCTTACAAAAATAACAATCCTACTTTCGATCATAACTTTAGGAATAATCTATGTAAATCATATTTTACCTATCCCATCTGTTCCATTTTCCAACAGCTTAAATACCATTTCCACCGATGTAAAAAATTACAAACAAGAATGGTTGATGCCAGTAACTGAAATCAAACAAAACATTTATACTCAAGGAACGGCCCAATATAGCGAAACACTCTTTGTAAACGTAGGAAACAACGATGGAATAACAATAATGGAAATTCCAATAAGTACACTCAAAATAATCAAAGATACTAAAGATGTAAACACTTCGTATATTCGTAAAATGACAAAAGACTCCGACGTACTATATGAACTTCATATACCTATAAATTACTAATATTAAGAGGTGTGAATGAATATTACATTAGGACAACGAATTCTTGAGCTTAGGAAACAAAGAAATATTTCGAGAAAAGAGCTTTCTGAAATACTGAATGTCTCTTACTCAACTTTAGCTGGTTATGAGACTGACTATAGTTCGCCCGATTATTCGACATTAAAGAAAATATGCTGGTTCTTCAGCGTTACTGCGGATCATCTGCTTGATCTTCCTGAATATGCCGATCCTGAAAAACGAGAATTGCGTTATTTTTTGACTACTAAGGACATTACGTTCAACGGCATAAAGATTAATGAAGATGAACGAGAAGCAGCGAAAATTGCTTTAAATCTAGTTTTTAGAATTCGACCACAAAACACGCAACACTCTGCCAGAGGTTAAAATGAAATTTTCTAGCACTAATTTTGGACTAAAACTAAGATCGCTAAGAGAACGGTCTAATATTTCGATTTCTCAGCTTTCAAAAATGCTTGATTGTTCTAAAAGTACAGTCAGCATGATCGAAAACGGAGAACGCTCACCAAGTATCGAGTTGTTCGTTGATATTGCCAATGTTTTCAATACCACCCTGGACAGCTTTTTTTCAGAAGTAAACGAAAACCTCATTACAAACTACGAACAATCTACCGAAGAACTAATAACTATCATTTCAAAAGCCAAATCGTTAGCAAGTTTAGTAGCATCAAATAATCCCGCCTTTACAAACGCCAATGATTTATGGTTAGAGTTAGACAAATATATCAAAAAAAGCCGTTATCAAAATCCGCAAACCAGCGCACAAATAAAACAGATAGCGTTTGCTCAATTTTCATTAGTTGAATAAATAACTGAAAGTAGATTTTATGGCAAAATTTGGAACAATACTAAAAAAGTTGCGTTTAAATGAGAAAATCACGCAAAAACAACTGGCCACTAATTTAGATATTGAGCGTCAAACATATTGTAATTATGAACAAGGCATTCGTGAACCAAGCCGAGAAACATTAATTAAAATTGCTAAGTACTATGATGTCAGCATGGATTATCTTTTCGAGCTTACCGATCAACCAAGTAAGCAAAACAATCACTACACTATAGAAAAAAACCGCTTTGTTATACACGCAATCCATAATATAAAGTGCCACGAAGAAACCTTTTTTATTAGTAGTTTTTTGTTTGATAATTTAATATTGCTTTTTGAAAAATTACACACAATGAAAATCGTTAAAAACAATTACGTAGGCTCAACTTATGATTCCTCAAATAACATCGGCGAATATTCATTTAACGTAGAAACAATCAAAGAATTTATTGAACATTTTGGTGTTATCGCAAAATCGCTTGACCTTCAATCTGTTTCAATATTAAATATTGAGGAATTACAAGAATTAAAAAACTTTTTTGTTACAGCGCTTAATATTTATGACAAAAACAATACCTATATTTCGACTTTTTGTTATTAGGCACTTATTATTTTTAAGGAGATTCACCCATGAAATACCAAATCCACAAAAACAGCTCCCACACCGCAACAATCACCCCCGTAGGCCTCGAATACGACACACCACTAGAATGCTTCAACGATTTCACCAACCAACCCGGGAAAGGCAAAATAACCCAAAAAACTTCAGCGCAATTAATGGCCGATCACCTGAATTTAAATGAAGAAAACGAAGCAATGTTAAGTTTTGACGAATATTGTGGAATATATCATACAACCGCAATTGATGTAATGGAAGCCGAAACCATTTATCAAGTAAACGACGATTGCGATAAAAACGAAATATTTTGTTTTAAAAACGAACCAACGATTTACGATTACAACGAAATGCTCAGCTACGCTTACGGTAGCGTAACTTCCCCGCGCGGCACAGAAAACACGTATGAAATCAAACCTATACCAACCATTAATAATAATGCAACAACTTCAAGGAGAAACTATGATAAAAACTAATTTTCTTACTCGTTTTATTGAAAATCGCATTATCCCTAAAGATTTCAACAACCTTTCACTAATCGATTGCCTAATAATTGTTTCTTTTTGTTTAATAATCGCAATACCAATTGCTTATCTTCTACATGTATTAGCAACTTACTTTTGCTACTACTTTAATTTTAGCAACGAACGTAACGTACTCTCTTTTATATTTTCTTCTATATTCCCTATTGCATTAATATATCTTTTATGGACGCCAATACTAAAAATACTAAAAGACATTGTAAAAAAAATTATCAAAAAAATCAGAAACCATTAACTTATAACTAAAACTTTCGTGTTTAATAACGCCAACTACCAACAATTAAAGGAGTTCTTATGGAATATATCAACGGATTAATGGTAGGAATGCTCATAGGAATACTGGGCACGGCAGCCCTCTTCATAACAAAAAGTAAAATCGACGAAACTATTAAACAACTTGAAAGCAATCACAACTCTTTAATTAACAAATTTGAAACGCTAAAACAAAAATATCCCGAACTCTTTAAAACACATCCTCCGGCTTAAGTACTAATCCAAAACAACTCGTAACCAAAACATAAACATTTTAAGGAGCTTTTATGGAAACTATCTACGGAATAATGCTAGGAATATTAATCGGAACCTATGTTACATATCGCATTATGGTAAAAAAATACACAAAATTACTCGAGGCGTATTTAAGCAATAATCTTCAAACAACTGAATTTCAAACATACCTACTCAACAAAAAATACTTTAGCTAAAACAAATCGAGGTGACTTTATGCCCGCAACCAAACACTACTATTACATCGCCGGCAAAGGCAACGACTACGGAAACGTGGCGATCGCATCCACACCAACTGAAGCAATCTGTTTACACGTAGGCGAAGTTTACATAAACGACGAAGAACACTTAACAAACGAATACACCATTTGCAGAGAATGTGCCGACAAATTGGTTAGATCGGACGAAAACTTGGAAGGAATAAGTGTAATTGATGTTGAATAATTCAGAAAATGCAGAAAAAACAATCGAAATTGAGTATTTTTTATCAAACGAACTGCAAAAACAACTCTACCTAAACAACGAGGACTACAACAATAAGCGTATTATAATTGTACCGGCTACGCCGACAATAATGAAATATGCAGAACTTAACCGCACAACCAATACATATCGAATATCACTATGTAGATTCTTTGACAACCTGCAAACAAAAGAAAGTATTTTAAAAACAATACAAGAATGTGAACCTGATAATCGAACCTCGATAAAAGCAGATTTTCACAAATTATCTAAAACAAATAAAATAATCTTCGTTTTCACAGCGTTCTTTATTTGTTTAATTACTTCGCTTTCGTTTCTAAAATTATTTGACATATCAAGACCTGTGTTTTTAGCGCTTTTTATTGCTGACGTTTTCTTTTATTTCTACATTATTAACATTTTAAACCCATACCATCATCCTGTTAACGCAAAGCTTACACCAAGTCCTTTTATTAATAAAGCGTTGGCAGCATTGGGTATATTTATTGGAATACTCACCGGTGCTGGTTTTGTTTTTCATGCGTAACGCGCAGAATTTAGAGAAAATTGAAATTATTGAACTAATCGACGACAACGTAGACGAATGTGCATACTGCGATTATTCAAGTTTTTATGTATTTGATTTATCACGTTGTTGTAGCATCACCGGCACCCGGATAGAAAACATATATGAACGCAATTGGGATTGCCCATACGACGACCCGAAATACGGAAGAAAACCAAGAGAAATACAAATAATAGAACGTAAATTAACACTCACTAGCGATTGTGAACTGCCACCAGCTCCAATAAAACAAGAAGTTACACACATCCATATAACCCCTAATAACGTTGAAAATAGCAACGGCTATAGTTGCTACATAGCGCCCAACGGCGACATCTTCCTAACCACCCCTTTCACCGTCATGAGTATGTTAAACCCCGGCAATTCCGAATATTTCACCCACGACGAATTTGCATACGAATATATTCACCAAAATAATTTGCACCAAGATTATTCCGAAAAACAAACCGAAACCCAAGACCTGGAAGATTATTATTTGCGGATCGTCAACGAAAAAGACTATCTTTTGTTAACCCTGAATTTCGTTTCAGTAAGTTTAGGCGGTATAATGGATTTAACAATTATCAGAGAACCAAACAACAGAAAACTAACCAACGCACAACACAACACGTTGAAACGCTATTGCGAAATCAACGAAAACCTAAATGCCTACAACAATTTCGTTGAACAAGAGCTGGCGCTAAGTAACATGTAACACGCAAATTAACACACATATTTTTAGGAGAGATTCATGACTGACACAAATTTTCTTATTAAACCAAATACAACATATATAAAATGACCATTAAGCAAATTATCGACGAACTTGAAGTACGCCATGGAGTAATGGTATGCCGTGACGGATTTGAATATACATACATATTACCTAATAAAGAACTACTAAGACGTACAGATTATGATGAATATGAAAAAATTACTGATTTATTTCGAAATCTACGTCGTCTGGCAGCAATAGAAGAGCAAAAATATCTGCAAACAGAATTAAAAAATACGGGATTACCGGCGCGCTACATCCTTCCGGACAAACGAATTATCTATATTGGCAAATTAGTTAAAAACTTTGGTGCTTTTACATTAAGTAAAAGCGGAAAAATAAGTCGTTACAAACACGACGGTTTGATCCTGAAGAAAACATTTGAAGAAGCCCAGGCTGATTTAGACGCTTTTGCAATTTTTAACAAATTAACAATCCATAATTTTCAAAAAGAAAACAAAACACTGAACACCGGCACTCTTTTTAACGATAAATAATAACGCCAGACATTTATATTTATGAGGTAAGTATGAAAATAAACCACAACGTCGAAAGTCTTAAAAACTTACTCAAAACCAAAACATTTGCTTGGAATGGTGCAAAACTTTCTCCAGAAGAACAACTATGTTTTGCTACAATAATTGATATATACCAAAAAAACAGAGACATTCCCGAAGGAACAATTATTACAACCGAACACATGAATCGTTTATTTTCAATATTTTCTATTATAAAAAACAACGATATTATGAAAGAAATAATTTTATCGAACGACGATTTTAAAACCGGCATTTTATTAAAATAACAAAACTTAGTTTACTAACTAAGTTTTATAACTAACATTAGTTAAATAAGTTAACCAGACTTATACTACCAATACCCCACCCTCGTCAAACCGTCAATATTTCGCATCATTGACCGCTTGACATCGTGTATGGAAAAATTTTGCCATAATTCAAATTAATTCTAACAAAAAGGAAAAAGAAAATGATAAAAAACATTAACATACCAACAAATAACGGCAAGTTTTACCAATGCTACGAAATAAAATGCGACAAATGCGGTGAAATATATTGGTTTCCTAAACGCAATTTTAGTAGCGACAATCATTTTTATAACTTTCTTGGCCAATCAGGCCGCGATCAATTAGGAAATCACATAAACTGCCACGAAATGGATTTTCCTTTTTAAGAAGCTTTCAAAACTCGCAAAGCGCTTATGCTTCGTTATAGTCCGATACCATTTAAACTAATTAAAAACCAAACAAGGTATATTATGAAAACAGAACTAACAATTACCGGTAACCCGGACGAAGTATTAGAAACCATTGCTAATATATGCAACACAGAAATACAACCATATATTAACGTAAAAAATAATTACGGTACAAAAGCCATAATTATTACAACAACGACAAAAGGTATTTATAATATTGTCGCAAAAGCCAGTTCACTAAATACCAACGTAAATATAAAATATAAATTCACATATAAAAATTGGGAAGAAACATATATCTTCTCAGCCGGAAAAACAATACTAAATTAATAGCCACCAGGTACAAACTTGGTGGCTATTTTCATGAAAAACACCACTAAAAAGACAAAACACAAGATATACCCTGCCCTAGTCAAACCCTCAACACATTCCGTCTTGACTACAGTGTTGACCGTTCGACTTCGCGCATAAAACATTCAGTTCAAGTTTTAATTGGCTTTAAGCCGAAAGAGAGACAAAATGGGGTTAATTGCAAATTTTTATCGTTGCAAAGATAAACAACAAATAGGCACCGAACTACGAGAAAATTATTTTGTTGACAATTTCGCGAAAAAACTAAAAAACGCAAAATTTGACAATTGTCACGTTACGGCAAGATTTGAAATTGACGACATACTTATGCTTAAAAACGAAATTGAATTGTGGTTTGAAATTCAACTAACAGTTACACAGGTAATTTATTTTAAAAAATTAAGTAAATCTAAAAATTTTATCTGTTATCCAAACACCCGTATTTTCGTTTACCTAATGAGACGCGACGCATTAAACATAGCAAAAAAAATGTTGCTAGAAAACACCCCAATGCGATATTTTTCAATTCACTAACACACCCGCCCAAGCGAGTCAAGCAGCGCGAATTACGCGTTATAGCTTGACTACCCTCTCGCCGGTTTGTTAGCGTTAATATCATTAAATTTAAAGCACAAAACACTAATGGAAAGAAAAAAATGAATAAAAGCTACAGCGGTTACTTAGCACGTGACAAATATTGTTTTACACAAGATTTTTCATTCAGAACATACATAAACACTATTGCAAAAAAACGCAATTACAAAAAATAAATTTTCAAGGTAAAGAAAAATGACAGAATTACTCAATTCTCCAATATTATTCACAGAAAACATATTTATTTCCAGTTTTTTAGTGTTTTCCCTTTCAAATTTCTTTTCAAAAAAGATGAATTAAAAAACACTAAATTAATAATATAAGTCATTACGACAAACGTCCTGGATAAGACGTTAAACTTTCCTCTTATATCTTTAATGTTTTACTATATCGGCGCACCGGTTTCCGACTCTTTGCACTTGTGAGCAAAGAAAAACTATGCCGATAGACATTAAAGCTTTAACACTCGCCCGAGGATCGGAATTGTCCGGTCAGCCGCGCAGGACCAGCGGCCAGTTATCGGTTGAGTGTTTCGAGCGGACACCTGCCACCCGCTCGCAGCGCATTTACCTTATGCAGATTGCGCCCAACCCTCCGGCTTGATCGACCGGATTGTGGTTGCCAGATCGCGAAGCGTTGTTTATAAACAGCGCTTCGTTTTTATTATAAGGAGTTAAAATGAGAACAGCAGAACAAAATTTAGAGTTTCAAACGCAATTTGCTATCCGAAAAGCTATACGAATAATTGAATTAGGAAGTGAAATACTCAGCGTAACAAACAAACCGCGTAAACTCGCAAACCGATTAGCAGTAGCCAGAGAAAATCTAGCAGAAATGCTTGAATCACTTCAGTTTTGTGAAAATGAAATCAAAGAATTAATTAACAAAGAAAACACTAATAGCGACGGCGTTTATTCTGAAGTTATTGAGCATTGTTGTCTGCGAAGTGATTACAACTAAGTTATATAACTTAGTTATGTTTTAGGAGTTCCAATGAAACGAAAATGCTGCCTACTAACAAAAAGTCGAACACCTAAAAAAACAGCCGCCAAACAATGCCCGTTTCACATCGAATGTCTAAAAATAAAAAAAGGCGGAACCGGCTGTATATTTGGAATCAACAACTCAACCACCCGAACATATAACCGCGTTGATTTTAAAACCAACCCAGAGTTAAGCCCACAACAATTTAAGAAAAAAGGCATACACTACGATTTGTATTAACAAAAAAGGAGCTTTGATGTTTACAATCAAAATCAAAGAAACCATCGGCGAAAACTGCATAACCCGAGTTCAAGGCGGCAAAATTTTTAAACTTTTAACCTCGCCGAGCCGTTTTCCATACAAAACAACCCTGGACTTCGCCGGTGTCAAAATCATCTCCGCGCCATTTATAAACGCAGCAATCGGCAGATTGTTTGAAGTCAATGGAAACACCGAGCCGCATAAAGTCCCGTCATTTGTAAATCTTAGCCATCAAGACGAAACGATGATCAAACACGTTATAGACGGCGCAAAAGACTATTATACAAAATCCCTATACGAACGCACTCAGCACGACAATATCGTCGCCAACGCAATCCGACATGCAAACGAGTGCTCAACAGAACCAAATACATCGAACGATTTTTGTGACAAGCTAAAATGGCTAACGAACAACCTTAATACACTCAGCTACGACCAGCTTTCCAAAATAAGCAAATTATCAAAATTAACGAATATGGAAATTCACAAAAGATTTCCACCTAAACCACAATAATTCTTTTTAAGGAGTTCCCGTGAATAATAAATATCATCCACCGTAGCGTACCTCCCTAGTAAACCAATATACAACAAATTATATATTAAACATAAGACTAATAAATCAACGCCTGTGTAAACTCGGCCACACGCCGCACTTTTACCCAGGCGTTTTATTTTACTTACTAACTAATAATAGTTAGTAAGCTTTTATGGTCTATTGCCAAGTTTGGAATATCCAAACAATCGTACAGGATTAACGAGGCATTAGTACCATTCCGTCGGACACCTGTCACCCGACGCGCCCACCCAAACAGATGTGACCTCTTCTCCACGTTTGTTTGGGTGTTTTTTAATTTTAAAAGCTAATTGCTAATTTTCACAATTAGCACAAAACACGCAACAGCAACTACCATCACCGCTTCGACAAATCAAATCCCGTTACACTCTTACGATTTGACATGTCTCTCACGTTGCTGGCGAGTAATAATCATTAAATTTAGGCTATAAAGAGCCACAGAGGAGAAAAAATGACAATATTTAAGGGACAAAAAGTTGTTAGAAAATCGACCGCAGCAAAAGTACTACAAGAATGTAACACTTTAAGCTTATTCGATACTACATCAAAATATGCGGTTGCAAACCGTCAAATCTTGAATAGCTTACCGACAAGTATTCCAACACTTTTCACTGTTGTTACCGAAGAAAACGGGAACAAAGCCATTCAAGAATATTTCGTAACTAACTAATATTACTAAGTAAACTTAGTTAGTGATATTAGTTATGGAGAGTTCTCCGTTGCTAAATGCGTAATCCCGGAAAAGCGATTTATTCGCACTCTCCCCTACTCCCTATTTCTTATTAATAATAAATATTTTTTGGAGAAGAAAATGAAAAACATCTTTTTGAATTTACCACAAAAACAAACTTGCTTACCGCAAGAAGTCTACGAAGAAGCGAGATTCCTTAAAACTCGTTATCAACGCTTCCATTCTCAAAAATCCCGCTTAGGTGTTGTTATGGAAATCAGACGATTTATAGATAAACACACCCAATACACTACACCGATTAAACAAGTGATTTGGAGTTCATAACTTTCCATATAAACGTTCCCTACGCCGATCACGGTTGTCAAGCGCCGAAAATTCGCTTGACAACCGCTCCGGCATTGGGCGAAATTATCTTAGATTTCCTCAGCAGGAAGAAAAACTGCTTGAACCTTATGTCCTAAGTAAGACGAAAAACTACTTATTTTTCTCAATAAATCGGCTGGATCGACCGCCATATAAGTCAGAGCACATCGACAAAAAAAGGAATTATTATCATGAACAAAGTAATCTTAGTAGGCAATCTTACCCGTGATCCAAATGTCAAAATCACTTCCACAGGCAAATCTGTTGTAAACTTCAACATCGCTACCAATGAAGGATTTGGCGACAAAAAACGCGGTGAATTTCACAATATCGTGGGTTGGGAAAAACACGCTGAAGCAGTTGGAAACAACCTCAGCACAGGTTCTACCGTTCTAATTGAAGGACGACTTCAGACACGCAATTACGAAGGTAAAGACGGCAACAAACGTTCCATTACCGAAGTGGTAATGACAGCCATGCCACAATTTCTTTCCCCTCGTAAATAAAACTACCGCTTAACAGCAACTATTCAAACCCAGTAGCTCCGGCTACAGGGTTTTCTTTGTTTTAGACCAAAATAAAATTGCGCCACTAACATAAGTTAGTAGCTGCATAACGAAAAGGAGTTTTTCAAATGACAACATCACAAGAAGTCATTCAACTCAAACGCGAACTACGCAAAGCCAACAACGAGAAAAGAGATTTCGAAATTCTTTTTCTGGTAGCCGTAACCGCACTGTCCTCTTTCGCAATTTTTGCTTATTAATTTTCATGCCAATATTTGACAACCACGTAAAACGGTTATATAATTAAATTGTTACATGAAACGTTGCAAAGGAGGCTGAAATGGCTACAAATATTAATCAACGAGTACAAAAACACCGCGCGAATTTACGAGCTTCAGGGTTGCGTCCTATTCAATTGTGGGTGCCAGATACAAGAAGCCCTGGATTTGCTGAAGAATGTCGCCGACAGTCGCTTGCGCTTAAAAACGACCCGCAAGAAAAAGAGGTCATGGACTGGGTTGAAGCTGTTGCTGATACCGAAGGATGGAAATGGGATTAACACGTGGTGATATAGTTACAGTGGCGCCACCAGGCGAATTTGGAAAACCACGACCAGCTATCGTCATTCAATCTGATTTTTTTGCACAGACTGAAACGGTTGTTGTTTTATTAATCACTAGCGAATTAAGAGACTTACCGCTTATCAGAGTCTCAATAGAAACTGACCAATTCAGCGGGTTAAATAAACCATCACAAATTATGTTAGACAAAATAATGACCGTTAAACGAGAAAAAATAGGAACGGTATTTGGAAAAATAACCAAAGACAAACTGCTGGACATTGAAATAAAACTAGCGGTATTTTTAGGAATAGCAAAATAACAAAAAAACAGGTCCGCTTCGGCGGATCTGTTTTTTTCTTTCAACACTAAACAAATTTAACCAATTAACAAAACTAACTTATATAACTTAGTTTTGTTAATCCAAAAGGATTTTTATGAAAAAACGCATAGATGACGATTCAATTTTTAACCCTTTAAATTCCATGCTTGACATCACATATCCTGCGACAGCAAATATTGAAGATACTCACAACCCCGACAACCCAATATATGACCTTGTTGACAAAAACGGCGACGATCTTGAACCGCCTAAAGATTCGCAACAAAACGATACCGACCAAGAAACTTCGTCGCTAACTGAAGAAACAAACACAACACCGGCAAAGCCGGCCACCACTGTTAAAGAAAAAATGTCCTCAAATCAACTCGTAACTTGTATGCAGCAACAAGTAAACGTATGTGAAGGAATTATTGCACTAATAGAAAAATACGAAACCCATAAAATAACAACCCAAGACACTACCCTTCCCGACCTTCCCGAAGAAATCAAACAAGGCTTAACTGAGCATACTGCCAAATATAAATCATGGTGCAAAACGACCGAAATAATCGCTAAATATTTTGCAAAAATTGAAACGCCGATACCCACAAAGAAAACGACTACAACCGCAAAAACAACCACACCCAAAACGCCCGAAAAGCCCAAAGAGGAACAATTTTCGTTTGATTTTAACTAAAAATTGACACTCATTTATATGTACATTATAATGTACGCATAGAATAGGAGGTGTTTTATAATGTTAATTACCAACGCCACAAACTTTAGAAAAAACATTTTTAGTATGTTAGAACAAACAATTAAATATAACGAACCAATAAACATCAACACCAAAGACGGTAACGCAATAATCGTCAGCGAAGAAGATTACAACGGATTGATTGAAACGTTATATTTGTATTCCATACCCGGCATGAAGGATTCTTTATTAGAAGGAATGAACACTCCAATAAGTGAGTATGTTCCATCAAACGAGGTTAATTGGAATGTATGAAGTCTTTTTTAGTAAAAAAGCTATATCCGACATTCCGAAATTGAAAGCCGCCAACCTTATTGACAAAGCAAAAGCACTAGAAAATATTATTAGAGACAATCCACTTAAAAATCCACCGCCTTATGAAAAATTACAAGGAAGCGCACAAGGATTATATTCACGACGAATTAATATTAAACATCGCCTTGTGTATCAAGTATTCGAAACAGAAAAAATAGTGAAAATCATAAGAATGTGGAGCCACTACGAATAAAAACCAACCTTAATCGGTTGGTTTTTTTATTTATCGACTAAATTCACTAGAACCAAGTTATACTAACTTATATAACTTGGTTCCAAAGGAACATTTTATGACAAAATCATCTTTTAAAATAACCCTACTTGACGCAGCTGACAGTGATGCCGATTTCGCCAAAACAATTATAATCGAAGCATTAACAAAAGCTTTTTCCTCTCCTAACTCCAACGTGTCCTTCCAAATAGAAAACTCCTACCGTAATATTCCAAACCGAGAATACCCGGATAAAGCAGACGGAATTGGTAATTGGTGTATAAAAGACATTTGTAACCATTTTAATATTTCTGAAGAACTAGTTAACAACCAGACATTTTACGAGCAAGCGCTTACTGCCCTGGAACAAGTCGAAAACAAAGCCGACGCAGACTGGGAAGCCCTAGACTATTACTGCAACGAACATATCAATAAATGTTATATAGAACAAGAAAATGAAAATTAACTAATTATTCAGGAGAAAAAACATGGCATACATGACGCAAGAAGACAAGAAAGCTAAAGCAATTTTATTGAAACCAATTTTAGCAAAATACAATATCAAAGGCACTTTATCAATCAATAATCATTCGACGCTAGTCTGCAAAATAAGTTCCGGGAAAATCGATTTTTTAAAAAACCACATTGAAATCATGACAAAAGAATATTCACGAACTGCACGCTACGAAGATGGTGCAGAACGAATCAAATACCTGCAAGAACGCAAATACATCGTCGTCAACATTTATCACTTTGAAAAAGAATTTTCAGGTGTTGCTCTGGAATGTTTAAAAGAGATAAAAGCTGTACTATTTGCCGGCAATCACAACAACAGTGACAGCATGACTGATTATTTTGACGTGGGCTGGTACGTGGATATAAACATTGGAAATTGGGACAAACCATACATACTAACCCAAAACCAACAACTCCAAGCAGCATAAATTTCTTTTCAGAAGTTCACATCACCCAACCCATCTAAACTAAGTAAACTAACTAATATTAATTAGTTTACTTAGTTTGCCAGGAGATAAATTGAAAACACTAATGACCGTATCAATCCCTGTCATGTTCGACGGCTACTATTATGGCGTCAACACTAAAGACTTAACAACACAACCCAACGCCAGCTGGAATCGTGCCATCCAAATATATTGTTCACATTGCAAAAAATATCACGTCCTGGCCTTTGCTGCCGTGTGTACAATGATGGGTGGCGCCGACGCAAATCAACGAAGACACTGCCCAAATTGCGGCAAATTCTTAAACAACTGGAATTGCCAAACACACGGCGTAAATCAATTGGAGCCGCTATCGGGAAATATATCCTTGATTGAACATAAAAACATGATCGGCTTATCTTTTAAAGGCAAAGGCATAACTTTTGGCGATTTATCCTACAAAAAAAGTGACTACTCTGAGATAGTTCTGTTTGATTTAGAAAACAACACAACCCATTGGAAAATCGGTAAAATAACCTACCGACTAGGCAATCCCGACGACAAAACATTTTACGAAAAAAGTTTTTTCGATTATCTATACCGCAATTGCCATTTATACAAGGAAGATAAAACCTACAAACAAGACCTTGATATTTTATTTAAGGAGTTATTGACGCAACTATCCGCAAAAATGAATAAACTCCATTTTTCCAAACAATCGCTCTATACAAATTACGGCAGCATTGAACAACACGGCCGCTATTTACCGCAAATATTTAATATCGCCTACCGAATCGCATTCCCGGATTGTACTAACCTGTCAAGAAACTTCTCCAACAGATATGAAGCGCCTTCCTGCCCTTCAATCGGCAAGAACTATCAAACCATCAAAACCGCAATTGCGAACGGTGCAGATAGCATTACGGCGATAATAACTGCGGTAGAATTACCGAACACCAAACTGATTCGAAAAATAGTATCCCAAAGTATTTTATCAATTGAACGTTTAAAAATGATTTTTAATCACATCAAAAATTATGACAACGCCATGAAAATTTGGAATGCTAATGAATACAGCAGCTATCAGGAACAAGAACTTATTTTCCTAAAATCGTTAACCAAAATTTACGACGAAACACAATTAGTAAATTACTATCTAACAAAACACGCAGATTTTGGAGAAACAAAACGACTCTACGACTATAACTATTTCTCTACCACACAACTCAAAAAAGAAAAAGTGAAATTCTCCGACTTACATAACTGGTGCGTTGAAAAAAACAAACTTCGCCAAGAAAAAGAAGAATTATTAAAAACAAGAGATCCGGAAACAAAATTCGAACTACCACCCGCAATTATCCGACGATTAGAAATGCAACGCGATATATTCAGCTTTTTCCTACCGGAATCACAAGCCGAATTAAACTTCGCCGGCAACCAACTTCACAATTGTTTAAGAACCTACGATAAAGAAATGGAAAACAAAGCCGACGCTTCAGCAAAAATTGTGTTAGTGGCTGATGATTTTGGAAAACTCGTAGCCGCAGTTAGGATTAATAATTTTGTGATTACTGAAGCAAAATTAAAATACAATAAATCTGCCAAAACCGATTCGGAAATAAACAGTAAAATAATCCAGTGGGCAAAAACCGTAAAATTAACAATCAATACCAATGATATAGACGAAAATTTAGAGTTTGATATCACAAAACTAGCAGCATAAACTAACTAAGTTTAGTTAGTAATATTAGTTAGTAGAAAGGTTTTAATTTATGAAAACAGAAACAGTAAAAGAATGTTATGAAAAATTTGTAAGTAAATGCCGAATTACAGAATGTGAAGATTGTGAATATGGTGAACGAATTGGTAAAACTTGTGAAAGCGTCGAAGGTTCTTTCGCAGAAGAATTAATGAAAAACGATAGAAAATTAATCATTTGTTAATCATCAAAAAAGATTAATCCAAACAATAACATACAAATGAGGTTGTGATAATGACAGAAATAATCGTTGACAACTTTGCCGGTGGCGGTGGCGCAAGCACCGGAATTTCTCAAGCTATAGGCAGAAGCGTCGATATTGCAATCAATCACGACAAAATCGCAATACAAATGCACAAACGCAACCACCCGGATACCAAACACTATATAGAAGATGTTTGGGCAATTGATCCAATAGAAGCTTGTGCTGGAAGGCCAGTAGGATTAGCCTGGTTTTCACCAGACTGTACACACCACAGCAAAGCACGTGGCGGAAAACCACGCGACAAAAACATTCGCGGCTTATCCTGGTTAGCAACAAAATGGGCGTTACTCGTAAAACCACGAGTAATCATGTTAGAAAACGTCGAAGAAATTCAAACATGGGGACCACTTTTAGCCAACGGCAAACCGAGTAAAAAAAAGAAAGGAAAAACTTGGAAAGCATTTATTCAATCGCTTGAAGAATTAGGCTACAAAGTTGAATGGCAATTATTAAGAGCCTGCGACTACGGCGCACCAACCACAAGAAAACGTCTTTTTCTAATTGCCCGCTGCGATGGCAAGCCCATTATTTGGCCAGAACCGTCACACGCTAATCCAAAAGATCCGCGAGTTGTCAAAGAACAAATGAAACCCTGGCCGGCAGCAGCAGAAATAATTGACTGGTCCTTGCCCTGTCCGTCAATCTTCAACCGCAAAAAACCGTTAGTTGAAAAAACCATGATACGAATAGCAAAAGGATTGAAAAAATTCGTATTAGACGCAGACACACCTTTTATTATTAGCATCGATAATCAAAACGGAACAGGAGTAAACGATATACAAACACCACTAACAACAATAACCACAAAAGCACGACATTGTATAGTTTCGCCACACATCGTTAAATTCCGCGGTGATTCTTCCGGAACGGACATACAACACCCGCTGCCAACAATAACAAGCGGAGCCGGTTCCGTACGACCGGCAGGCAATGCACACGCAATGGGTTTATGTGCCGCCTTCGTCGCAAGACATTTTGGACAATCGGTAGGAACAACACTTGAATCGCCGCTAGGAACACAAACGGCTAAAACTAAAGATTCAATGATTGTAAGCTTTTTATCAAAAGCTTACGGTGGTGGATATACCGGAAGCGGCACAAATGTCGAAGCGCCTGTAGATACAATAACAACTATTGATCATAATCACTTATGTACAACTCATTTAATAAAATTCAAAGGCGACAACTACGGTTCGCCGATAACAGAGCCAGTACAAACCATCTGTGCCGGTGGCACACACATCGGCGAAATCCGTGCATTCTTGCTAAAATACTATGGAACATCCGCAAACGGACAATCAATAGACACACCATTAGATACAATCACAACGAAAGACCGGTTTGGAATCGTCATGATAGAAAACCAACCTTATGAAATAGTCGATATAGGATTAAGAATGCTAGCAGCACACGAACTTTACGCCGCACAAGGATTCCCGGAAGATTACAATATAAGCGGAATGACAAAAACACAACAAGTTGCTAAATGCGGGAATTCAGTCAGCCCGGCAATCCCTAAAGCGCTAGTTAAAGCCAATTTGCCCGAATTATGTAATACAAATACAAAAATAGCAGCATAAACTAACTAATATTACTAACTAAGTTTAGTTAGTAATATTAGTAAAAGAGGTAAAATGAAAAACTCCTCCGAATTAAACAAAATGCACGCTTGTAAGAAAAACGCAGAACTGCTACAAGAATTTTATGAATTTTTAATCCACAAAAAGAAAATATATTTGGCCCGATACGAAACACGTGAAGAAGAAAAAATTGTTAACGTTTTTACTGGTACAACAAAAACCTACCAATATGAAGAACTAACCCTTATTCCGGAAACTGCATTAGAAAAACTATTTGCAGATTTCTTTGAAATTGATTTGAACGAATGCGAAAAGGAAAAAAGAATACTACTTGCATCGTGTCGTGAGGAAAAAGTTAAATGAAAATTGAAGTTAAATCAGTAGCAATCAGTTCAGAATGGAATTTAAGTATTCAACTACAAAAAATTCACGAAGAACATCAAGAATTTACTAAAGCGTTACGCGAATATATACGTTTTGGAAAGCCAATAATGAAAGCAGCAGAAGAACTTGCAGATTTAATGATAGCATGCGCTACAATGGCTGAATTAATGAGGATACCCTTTGAACAGGTCATGCGTCAGGTTGAAACTAAGAACGAAACAAGAGGATATTACGACAACAATCAAAATTGAATTATTTTTAATAACACAATTTTACTAAGTAAACTAACTAACATTACTAACTAAGTTTACTTAGTTTAATAACTAAGGAGAAATATGATAACCATAAAAACAAAAGAACTCACTACAACACTAAACCTGATTCATAAAACCTTTGCATCGGATTTTTCTAGTAAAACCGGCATCGATCGCATCCATATCGCAACACTCCCGGCTAAAGACGTTCTCGGAACAGGCATATTAAGCATTACCGCTTATTCAAAAGACAAGCACATGAGTGCAACTATTCCATGCAATATTGAAACAGATTTGACTGCGTATGTAGCCGGCTCGTCTTTTTGCAATCTAATTGCATCCTTAACCGACTATGACGAAATTAAACTTTCGCTGCAAGACACTTCTCTGAAAATTATCGCTAAAGCCTCTAAATACGTATTACGCACCGCAAATTTAGAAGATTTCCCTAAAATGCCGGAATATGTCAAAAACAATTCTGTAACATTGACTGCGGCAGAATTACGAAAAGTATTAAACAATACTGCCTTTTGTACATCAAACGACGAGGCTCGACCGTTATTTACCGGTTTGTGTATGGAATTTAATGCAGCAGATAATTCACTAATTGTCACTGGTACAGATACTCATCGAATGGGCATTGATAAAATTTCTAATCTGCAAACTTTGTCGTTAATCGATGATAATAATAAAATAATTGTACCGGCAAAAGCGCTATCTGACGCAGTTTCGTTTTTAGGAAAAGATGATACCGCAGAAATTTTGCTATATTGGAACAAAAACAAAATCACCTTCGTTATTAATAATAACAATTTGATTTTTCAAACCGCTTTAATAGACGGCCAATTTCCAAATTGCCAAAGGGTTGTTCCACTCGATGAAAATATAGCTTTCTCCGTTGACTTGCCCCGTGAGAAACTGGAAAAATCCATAACCCGTATTTTAGTAATGGCAAAATCCTCAAAAAACAAATTTAACACCCTTAAATGTTCGTTAAAAATGCCAAACGAAGTTTTAGTCATCACAACTGTAAATCTTGACCTGGGCGAAGGAGCAGAGGCGCTGCAAGGCAAAGTAAGCGGAACCGCAATTGAAAACTTTGAAATTGGCATTAATGCACAATACTTATTGGATATTTGCAAAAAAACAACGACTGACAACATAAAATTTGATTTTACTTCAAACCAGTTACCAATCCGGACCAATTTCAACAATAGTGCTATACACGTTTTAACCCCGATCCGGGTTAATGATATGAAAAATACTATAACGGAAAAAGCCGCTTAATCACGAATAAGAAATTATTACATAAACTAACATTACTAAGTAAACTTAGTTAGTAATGTTAGTTATACACAAAGGAGAATAATGACCTTTAAATTAATCGAACTATTGAAAACCGATAACATAACGAAAGACACCGACGCCGATATTGTAATCCAAACCATCAAAACAATGTACCTAAAACATAAACCAAAAAAAACAACCATTATTATTTCATTTAGACAAATAAAATTTGTCAGCTCTGTTTTCTTGTCTAAGTTGTTTTACTGGCTCTACGAAGAAAAATATTTAAAATATGACGAAAAAAAAGAAATTTTCAATTTTACAAAAACCATAACTTTGGACACGGAACGTATTGAATATTTTTGCATACGCCAAATTAATATTATTAAAGAAGAAATTGACCACTACGACGAAATTATTAATCCAAGAACAAAAGAGAAGAAACCCGAACAACCATATAACAACCAACCATTAACTGCTTGGAACGCAACAATTTAACAAAGGAGCTTTACAATGAATGAAATACTCCACTTGCCGATTTGGCATATATCGCAAAACAAAACAGATATAGCACCAATTATACATTTTGCCTGGTGGAAAAGTTTAGATAAAGAATCACCAAACGCCGAAGCTGCTAATAATTTCATAACGTCCTTCATAAGAACCCACGGCGAAACAGCTTTTTTTCAAAGCCTGAGCACGCCACTAAGCATATAATTTATCTATTGACAAAACTAATATTACTAAGTAAACTTAGTTAGTAATATTAGTTTTATTAGTTAAGTTAGTAGTTTGAATTAATAAATTAAAAGGAAAGAACGTTAATGCTTTTTACTATACTTATATTCCTCTCATTAGGATTTGCAATTATCTTCGCAATAGTTAAAACAGATACCGACAAACAACAAAAAGTCTGTATCCGATTATCAATAATATCGTTTTTGATATTTTTAGCACTTATTGCATACATCAACCTAAAACCAGCCGAATATGTGACATTAACCGTTGCTCGTATTAATTCAAATACCACTTCAAACGCATGTGATATTTTATCTGACAAAGATTATTACTCCGACGTATATAGATTTGGAAACGTAAAAACCGGCGATAAAATAACATTAGAGAAAAGAACGTTTATACCCGGTTGGATCGTTATAAAAATTAACGAAATATCAACAACAAATTAAAAAAGGAGTCTAATGTGTCATATTTATCTTTTTTCACTTCAACATCTTTCATAGCTTTTGTAGTCCTAATATTTTTTCAATTATTTATCTTAAATTTTTCCAATCTTGCATTTTTAACCTCGATAATCACGTCGTTAGCATTCGCGATACTTTATGTAGCGATAAAATTTTTCACCGAAAAACAACGTGAAAAGGAAAATGAAAATTTCTGGACAACAGAAAGCGACCGAGAAAAATTGTGCAAAGATTTTATATCACGCTATAACTTTTCAGAAACTGAAGCTGATTTGTATTTTAATTTATGTCTAAAAAGCGAGAATTTTCTCAAAGAATCACTTAAACCTCAACGAACAAATAAAGACAAATTAGAGTTTAGATTAATGCAAAACAAAGTTAATACAATTAAAACAATGATGGAAATGTTTAAACTAGAAATACGAATAAAAAACTAACTAATATAACTTAGTTGCAAGGAGAAATATGCAAGTAGGAGACAGAGTTTTAGTAAAATCTGCCGCCGGTACACGTGAACGAATTATTGACAGAGAAACCAAATTATATTGGATAATCAACGGTTTAAAATATCACAAAAAAACTCTATGCAGAGCAAGTGCAGATGGTTGGAACACTGGTTATATCAAAGAAATCGAACGACAAAATATTAAAAACTAACTAAGTTTACTTAGTAACATTAGTTGAAACGAAAGGAGAAATATGGCAAAAATAATTACCATAGCCAACCAAAAAGGTGGCGTTGGAAAAACCACCACCGCACACGCATTGGCAACCGGATTAAAATTACTCCACAAAAAACTCCGTATTTTAACAATTGATCTCGACGCCCAGGGAAGTCTCAGTTTTGCATATGGAGCTGAAACCGAAAAAGCGCCAACAATTTATGACGCACTAAAAAATCAAATGGAAACAAAAGATTCCAAAATCAAAGAAATTATCCAAAAACTTCCGCAAGGAGATATTATTCCCGGTGACCTGCGTTTATCCGGCGCGGATCTCGAATTCAACAAAACCGGCCGGGAATATTTACTAAAAGAAACATTAGAAACTATTACAAACGATTATGACTATATAATCATCGACACACCACCCTCATTGGGAATTTTAACAGTAATGGCGTTCACGGCCAGTAATGAAGTATTAATCCCAATCGGCGCCGATATTTTATCTTATCGCGGTCTGGGGCAACTCAATGAATCAATGAGTTCAGTAATTAAATACTCGAACAAAGAATTGAAAATATCAGGAATATTAATCACGCAGCACAATGCAAAAACCAATCTAGGCAAAGGTATGGAAGAAAAAATACAGCGTGCAGCTGCAATGTTAGACACTAAACTCTTTAAAACCCATATTAAAAACATCACAGCAGTGAAAGAAGCTCAATTTAATCAAAAGTCACTGTTTGAATACTCACCAACATCAATAGCAACCAACAATTATCGTGATTTTATTCAAGAATATTTGAAAGGTTAAAGAAAATGTCAAAAAAACAAGAATTAGATCGACAAATTTTCATTAACGATAACGGCGATATAGCTGACTATAGCGACAGACCAGAAAGTTATTTGCTAGAAGAAAACGGAAAAATCTGCAGTATTTGTGGTGCGAAAATTATTGGCTTAGATATTAATGCACACCAATGGCCTTGTGGCAAAATCACTTGTGGCATAAGTTGTGAAATAATGAGCAACAGTTTAAAAACTAAGGAGGATTTATGAAAAAAAATGATTTTGGCGCTTCCCGGGAAAACCCCGCAGATAAATTTTTCTCAAAACAAAAAATTGAAGAAAATTTACAAAGCACTCCAGTTATTAGTGCCAAACCCGAAGAAAAGTTATTCAAAACCTTTCTGTTACGGCTTCCTTTGGACCTTCACCAAAAAATTAAAATTCAAGCAACAATTAACGAACTCTCAATCCACGATTACATGCTTAAAGTTATGCGTTCTATTGTGGGGGAAAAGGGTTAAATTTCGTTTTTAATGACTTGGACGCAACTTTCCCCGTCTCAACTCTTTTAAATCTGTTTTACGGGCAAATAAATCGTTTTTAAACCGACGCATTCTCGTCGGTTTCTCTTTTTTAAAATTAACAACAACATATCCCGGTATTTCCATTTTGTTGTTGTTTTAAATATATTTTAAGAACGATTTTAAGAACGATTTTAAAGAGTCTCGCAAGTCCCGCCAATGTTGAGCTACAGAGGACGAACTACGACAGAAATATGGTCAACTACGACAAAATTCGTGTTAACTACGACAGAAATATGGTCAACTACGACAAAATTCGTGCCGAACTACGACAAAAATATGGTTTCTACGACGTAAATATGGTCAACTACGACATAAACCGTGCCACTTACGACAAAAAAATGGTCACTTACGACATAAATATGGTATACTAAACAAAAAAATTAGAGGGAATTATGCCTAAATTAAATAATGACGCTGCTGAAGTAGATAATAACGCCTCAAAACGCCTCATTGCTTATAAGCATAATAAAATTATTGATTTTCGCAATTATATAGTAAAACACATTGATAAATTGACGATTAACCAATTTAAATTAATGATGCTATCTTGTGCGAAAGTTAAAGACAATGATACTGGAAATACTGATTACACAATATCTTTTAAAGAATTTACAAAACTGACCGGTGCAAAACGAGAAGATTATAAAACAATTTACAAAGAAGCCAAAGCACTGGCATCGCTCGGAGTGGATGTAGTTGACACCGATGGCAATATACTAATTTTTAAATGGTTAACCAGGGTTATGATAGTACCAGGAACCGGCGTAATTGAATATCGTATAGATGACAGATTGCTTCCGTTTTACAAAACCGATCCGTGCACAAAAGAATACACGAAAATAATCATAGATAACTTAATGACAATGCGCAGTAAATATGCGCTTGTTCTTTATGAGTTATTTTCACAATGGCAAAACAAAGGATATTATAAACAAACAGTAAATCAACTAAAAGTATTATTTGAAATAAAAGAAAACGAATACAAAAGACAAACAGATTTTATAAATAAATGTGTAATCAAAGCGGTTGAAGAAATTAATGAAAAAGCACAATCAATATTCAATATTGAAATTGAATTTGTATATGGTGCACGCAAAAGCGTATCGTCTGTCATATTTCATATTAATAAAAGTAAAAATCTGTTAGAAGAACAACAAATAGTAGAAATCGAAGCCGAGGTAGAAATTATAGACGACACAATATCTAAAAAGTCTCAAATTGATATTTTGTTAGACACAAATTTTTCATTCACACCGGAAATAATAGTTAAAATTAAAAACACCCATCCTGAAAATAAAATATTAATGTGTTACAAAATTTTTAAGAACAAAAAACAGCAACAAAACATTCCAAATCCGGAAGGATATTTTTTAGGAATACTAAATTATTTTAACTATGAGGAATATTTACAAAAAGAACAGGAAATAGAACGAAATAAAAATAACAATATTCGACAACAAAATGAAATGCTTTTAAAACTTGAACAAGAAATTGAAACAGAATTAATGAAAAATATCGACATCGACAACATAGATCCTAAAATTATGGAAATGTTTTCTAAAATTAATCCCGCAAAAAACATTTCAGGAAAATAACAAAAACAAACTACGACAAAATTATGGTCTAAACATAATCACTTACGAAGAAAATATGGTCAACTACGACAAAAATATGGTTACATTTTTTTCATAAATAAAAAAACAAAAAAAGGAGCAACAAAATGGAAATTAACAAACAAGACACGTCAGGCTTTATCAAAAAAGGCGAATTCAAATACATTACATTCAAAGAGTTTCTAATCAATGAAAAACTTTTCAACGAAACCGAATATTCGAAGTTAACAAAAAAAGAAATCGACGACATTTATGCCAAACGCCAAATGGAATTTTTTGATTACGCCCGGTTGCAAGACGCTCATATGTTAGCGCCGGAATACGGCCACAATAAATTCAAAAACACTTTAACATTTGAAATGTTCTGCAGCGATTTTGGATTATTGTCCGGTGAAGATTTTAACGTCAAAAACAATTTTAAAAAAGCTGACGAAATGTGGGATTTGCATAAAGACGATTTTTTGAAATTTTGCGAAGACTATAATTTAGATTTTGTCGAATATGTAAAACACTGAAAACATAAAATTTAATATAAAAAAGAGCTAAATTGAAAAAATTTAGCTCTTTTTTTTGTGGATTTTTCAAAACAGCTCTAAATGTAACAGGAATGTAACGGACGAGTGATATTATTAAAATATAGAGGAAAAAAATTAATGATTGATAAACAAGAAATTAAAAAATTATTGCCAAATTATTTATCTTCATTAGGAATTGATTATAACAAAAATTTTTGTTGTCTCGTCCCGGGCCACTCCGATAAAACACCTTCGATGATTTATCGCAAAAACAGCGAAACGGTAAAATGCTTTGGCTGCGGATTTTTTGGAGACGTAATTAATTTGATTGGCGAACAATATGGAATATCAAATTCATCAGAAGCATTTGTAAAAGCCGCAGAAATTTTATTAAACAAAGATTTCACAAAAAAAATAAATACACAGATTACTGCACAACAAAAAAAACCAAAGAAAAAACTTATCGATTCAAAACTACTGAACTTTTCCAACTTAATCAACAAAGCACATTCAAACGTAAACCAAACAAATTATTTTAAGCTACGCGGCATTTCACAAAAAAACATAAACAAATATCGGCTGGGATATATTAAATCACTAAACCAAATTGTGCTGCCGATTGAAAACTACTATTACATCAAACGCAACATAGCAAAAAAACAATATTACAATATGCCGGATTTCATTCTACCGATTTTTAACGAGAAATATATTCACGAAAATAAAGACACGGTTTTTGTCACAGAAGGAATTATCGACGCAATCACAATTGAAGAATATGGATATTATGCTATAGCAACAAATTCAGCAGACAATATTTACGAACTAATCAAAATCATTGAGAAAAATAAATTTAACGGGAAAATAATAATTGCATTCGATCAAGATTATGCCGGTGAAATTTTTGCAAACAAACTCCAAGAAAATTTAACACAACTTGAAATTGAAAATCAGATTTTAATATTAAAAAACTTCAAAGATATAAATCAGGCACATTTAGCAAACACTCTTTATTTAAGAAGTACACTAAATAATATTTTCCAAAATCTCAAGGAGTGAAAATGAATAAAAGTGAAATTGAAAAAATCACCGATATTGCCGAATTAACAATTACTGAATTTGACAAACTATCAACTGAAAAACTTGAGCAACTTTTAACTGAAGCAAATGTCAAATTAAATATCCAACTTGACAAGTTATTAGAAGAAGCCGAAATGAAAATCAAAGAAGGATTAATTTCAAAAGAGATTTTAACTTTATCCGATGCGTTAAGATTTGCAACTTACCAAATTGAACACATGGCAACACTGAGAAAAAATCTCACATTCGAATTGCAAAATCTATTCAGAGTAAACGTAGCTGAATACAAAATTTCCACTAACAGTATTTACGATATTCTTGAAAAACAAAACGCGGAAATTCAGGAAAAAAATAACGAATATATTAACGAAATCACGAATCACTTTAATTGCGAATTACAAAATAAATTATTGACGCAAGATACAACTTTAACAAAAATGCAAAATTCAGTTTCGGCGTTTATGAACAAGTCAATTTCCAAGAACAAATATATTGCCGAATTTGATAAATATTCAAACTCAATAAAATGGTTTTGGCGATATGTAGTTTTCATAAGTTTATACAATTTGATATCCCAAATTTTTAACACAAATATTTTTCAAACTTTACGATTGATGTTATTGCCGTAAATCAAAAATACTAAAACAAACCAAACGTAAATCCAAACTCACGTGAGAAACGACCAACGTAAACGGCGCCCCTTCCGACATTTTTTGTGTTCGGCAAAAAATAGAAGGCGCAATACCGCGTTTCTAAAGAAACAGCTTGCGAAACTGCGTTTAGCTAATCAACCCAAACCCTTCGGTTTCGTGTTTGAACTGCCAGCGGCAGTTAAGGATTTTGCGAGGAGAGAAAAATGGCTAGCGCTCATTTTCGAATTAAATCCGGAACAAAAGCTAAGTCAAGCGCCAGCGCACATTCGCAATATATTATGCGCGAAGGCAAGTTCGAAGTTGATAAAAAAGACATCGAAAATATCGGATATAGTAATTTACCGGAATGGGCAAATAAACCAAGTGAGTTTTGGCAAGCCAGTGATTATTACGAACGGGCCAACGGCAGAGTTTACTCAGAAATGGAAATAGCGCTACCGAACGAACTATCACCTGAAAAACGATTAGAACTTGTAAATGAATTTTGCGAACAACAGTTTGGAAAAGAAAACACATATTCATTTGCAATTCATAATACCGATTCCGCACTAAAGAAAAATGTAAAAAATGCTCATGTACACATCATGTTTTGTGAAAGAAAGTTAGACAATATATATCGTGAAAAAGAAAATTTCTTCAAACGATATAACGATAAGAAACCAGAATTAGGTGGAACAAAAAAAGATCGCAAATGGACAAATATCAAAATGCCAAAAATTGTCCGCAAGCAATGTTTCGATTTGCAAAATAAATATTTATTAGAAATCGGCGCAGAAAAATTACTCGATCACCGGACACTGCTTGAGCAAAGAATTGAAGCTTTGCAAAACGGCGATATTACAAAAGCAGAAAAATTGGATCGTGAACCAGAAGTAAAACTCGGACCAAACGCTCATCGCTTAAAACGAGAAGTTATCGAAATAAAAAGAAACGTTTCCACAAAAGACGAATATGAAAAAAAGAAAGAAGAATATTATGAAAAACAAAAACCAGACGTAAAACTTGCATATTATATTCGGCTTAGTAATCGAATCGAAACCAAACTTGACGGCTTGGAAAAAGAAATCAATAAACAAGAAATAGAAATTATCGGTCCAAACAAAAATCACAAGAACTATTATTTAGCGAAAAGAAAAATGAATAATTTCAAACGTCAACTATCTCAGCTAAATTACGAAAAAGAAAAACTGGAAAACAAAATTATCACACCTGGGCGAGCGCTAATAATGGCAAAATCAATTTACGAAAAACGACTTACAAATAAAAACATGGTTTTTGTTGATAACGAAAATTCGAGAAACCAAATTAAAAAAATTGCCGACGGCATATTAAAGAAAGATGAAAAATATCGCAATTTATATTTTGCGATAAAAACCGGCATCGGAAAAACGAACGAGAAAATTGCTGAATATGAAAAACGAATTGAATTTTACGGGAAAGAAATTTCGGCAGAAAAGAAACATATTTTAGAAAAACAAGCAACCAAAGGCAGTCGCCATAAATCACAAGAGGGCAGTGGACATTTAAGCGCAAATTTAGATTTGGATGATGATATTTCAAAATCTGTAAAAGACTTTAGTCAAATTAAAGATTATTAATATTCATTAATATAAAGGAGAAAACGTGAGATTATTTATCGCTGAAAAACCTAGTGTTGCAAAAGAAATTGCCGCAGTACTCGACAGTAATTACAAAAAAGAAAACGGTTATTTTCGAACAAAATCCGGATTGGTAAGTTGGGCATATGGACATTTATTCACAGCTTACGAGCCAAAAGATTATGACGAAAAATTTGAAAAATGGTCACTAAAGGATTTACCGATTATTCCGGAAGAATGGAAAATAAAAGTCAATCCAAATGCAAAAGCACAATTCAAAATTTTACGCGACTTGCTAAAAGATTGTACCGAAATAGTTCACGCCGGCGACCCCGACCGTGAAGGCCAACGGATTATCGATGACATCATAACTTACACCAAAACAAAAAAACCGGTTGTACGTATGATCCTGAATGCGCTGGATGAAGATAGTATAAAAACGGCGTTGAAATCTTTAAAAGATAATCGGGCGTTTTTCAATCTTTCAAAAGCTGCTGAAGCACGACAACGATGTGACTGGTTATTGGGAATGAATGGTACAAGATATTATTCATTAATGGCACAAAAAAGCGGATACCCGCTAACGATAAATGTTGGCAGAGTAAAAATACCAACAATGAATTTAGTAATTAAACGCGAAACAGAAATTAAAGATTTTGTTTCTGAAAATTATTTCACAATCGGCGCGGAATTCAGCACGATAAATAAAAATCCGGACACAATTTTTCCAAGTATATGGATAAAAAACGCAAACAAGAAAAATGAAAATATTGGCAAAGAAATCAACGAAGAAAATAACGAAAACAAAAACGAAAAAAAAGAAATTCGCTATTCAGAAAAAGACAAAGATTACATTATAAACAAAATGCAATTAATCGGAAAAAATGCGGAAGGATTAATTGAAAATATCGAAAATATTCCGAAAATTGTTCCACCGCCGTTGCCGCATTCTTTATCATCGTTGCAAGTGGCAGCCGGCAAAAAATACAAGATATCACCAAGCGAAGTTCTTGCAACGGTGCAGACACTTTACGAAAAAAAATACGTATCTTATCCGCGATCAGATTGCAATTTTATTCCTGAATCGCAACATCAAGACGCAGAAATTATTCTGCAAAATTTGAAACTATATTTTCCAAAAGCGTTACTTGCTGACACGCGAATAAAAAACAAAAGTTTTGATATGACAAAGGTTTCTGCGCATCACGCAATCATTCCTACAAAAGTGAGTGTTGATATTGACAAGCTTACTTTAAATGAAAAAAACATTTACACATTAATTGCAAATTCCTACATCGTGCAATTTATGCAAGCCTGGAAATATACTCACACCGTTTATACGATTTTATTTAATAATGAAACTTTTGAAGCAACGGGAAACGTAACCAACCAACTTGGCTGGAAACAAATTTTAGACAACACCGAAACAAAAAAAAGAACAAATTCTGCTGCAGAAATTGTTCTTCCGGAGATGAAAAAATCAGAAAAAGTTCGTTATCTAAAAACTACAATCAACGCCAAAAAAACCAAACCGCCGGAACGATATACGCAATCAACTTTACTCGACGCTATGCGAAAAATCGCAAAATATATCGAAGACGAAAAGCTTGCTAAATTAATGAAAGATATTAAAGGAATTGGCACCGAAGCAACCCGGGCAGAAATAATAAAATCACTATTGTCGCAAGGTTTCTTCGCAGAAACCGATAAAGTTCTTACCCCAACAGAAAAAGCCTATACAACGGCTGAGTATGTATCTAAAGAATTATTAATGCCTGATCAAACAGCGTTATGGGAATTTAAATTAAATTCCATCATGGACGGAACATTAAAATCCGACGTTGTAGTACGAGAATATTCACAATATATTGAAAATATTTGCAAAGGAAACCAATAAAATGGCTGTTTTTAATGATCCGCCGGTCAAATTAGGCCGAGAGAAATCCAGAGATGATATGTTTGTGAACGCCAGACAAGAATACGATAACCGGATAGGCTCGGCAATTGTTCACGCCTATAACTGGCGATTAGCCTGTTTTGCAACAATAATTCTCTGCATGATATTGGCTTTTGGATTAATTTACCAATCATCAAAAGCAACAGTACGACCATATGTTATCGAAGTCGGTACAAACGGAATAGCTAGAGCTGTAGGCATGGCCGATCAACAAAAATACACACCTAAAGCAATAGAGGTAAAACACTTCCTGGCAGAATGGGTATTGAAAATGCGCTCGGCATCCACCGACACGGTAGTAACTCAAAAAAACTGGGCAGAAGCCTATGGCGTTTTATCGGAAAAAGCTACATTACAAGTAAAAGAAATGATAAAAGCCAGTGATCCGACAACAATATTAGGAAACGGTTCAAGACAAGTAAAAATCATCGTAGTAATCGCAGTATCAGAAAAAACTTACCAGGTTCGATGGGAGGAAAAAGAATATGACATCGCCGGCGGCTTGAAAAACGATCAGGTATATACCGGAAATTTCATAGTTGAATTCCGCGAACTAACTGATGAAACGTCGTTGCTGCAAAATCCGCTCGGTATAGAAATAACCGATATTCGAGTAGCTAAAGATATCAAATAACAAACCGCGAGAAAGGAAAATTCAAAAATGTCAATTTTTTCAAAAACAATCACAAAAACTGCCGCAGCCTTGCTTACGCTGGTTCTAATTGGCGCAATTAACCTCACGCTAATAAATACGGCAAAAGCCGATGGTGACGTACCAGGCTACGCAACGGAAGCAACGCAAAACAGTTTGAGTTCGATGAATACCGGCGGAGCTTCAGTTTTTTACTACACCGACGGCCAACTATACCGGATATACTGCAAACCCGGCAATCTGACCGATATACAGTTACAAGACGGTGAATCAGTAACTTATGTCGGCGTTGGCGATACAGTGCGCTGGACGTTAGACAAAGCATCCAGCGGAAAAGGCGCAACCCAACAATGGCATTTATACATCAAGCCGCTTAAAGAAGGTTTAAAAACAAATTTAATTATCAACACTGATAAACATTGTTATCAAATGGAAATTGTCAGCACCGACTTCTACAACCCGATGATTGCCTGGAGCTATCCGCAAGAAGACAAAGCCTGGTACAAAAATACGCCGATGGAAAGATTTTTAGGCAACGACAATGAAGCGGTAAAAGCGCCCGAAGACCTGAATTTCAAATACAGCATCGCGTCAAATGGAAAATACGACTGGAGTCCGACAACAGTCTATGATAACGGTAAAAAAACCTTTATCAAACTTAATCCAAGCGTAACCAATGCCGAACTACCGGCATTATTCATTAAAGATAAAGACGGTTTGAAATTAGTTAATTATCGGTACAAAGAAAATTGTTTTATAGTGGACCGGTTATTCGATACCGCTGAATTAAGAATTGGCGACAGCGCAGTAACAATAACCAAAGATAAGAACAAATAACCGGGGGCATGATGAATAAAGAAGAAAAAATTAATTATTCAAATGAAGAACAAGAAGAAGAAATAACCTACATAAGCCCGCCAACAGAACAACTCCGGCCAACAGTGGAAAAAGACATTACCGAACCAATAGCCGCGCCCAAAGGTACAGGTTTTAATAAAAAAATATTCACGCTTATCGGAATAATAATATTGGCGGGCTTTTTTCTTGGAATAATAATTTCCGGATATAGCACCAAGAAAGGTGAAAAACCCCCGGAAACATCTGATGTCAATATTTCCCAAAAAGCCGTGCAAAACATGCCGGATAACATCAAAAACATGCCGAAAGATTATTCGGAAAAACAAGATTACGACAAAAAAATATTACAAAGCACCCAAGACCGAAGCCAAAAACAACCAACTCAACCAAAACAGCCAACATTTAATTTTCAAGATACCACCCCGCCGGTAAGCACATACGGTAACGCAGGAAGGTATAACCCAAGCAGCCCGCAGTACGGTAATTACGGCAGCGGAAGCATGCAGCTTCAACCACAATATGCCGAACAAGAAAAAGAAGAAACATTAGCGTTAAAAAGTCCGATCGGATTTTTCAGAGGAAACGAATCAAATACCAAAGGAACAACCGGACAGCCCGATTATGCGCAATCGGCATTAGGCGGGTTAAACAGTAACGGAACTACAAATAACCAACAAAACGGAACAAATAGCGAATACAACGCGCAAAACGCACAAAGCGAGAAAAGACTATTCACAAAAAACGCTGAAGCAAGTTTTGGCTACTTAAACGGACAACTTGAACGACCAATCTCGCGATTTGAAATTAAATCAGGAACAATTATTCCCGGATTACTTTTAACAGCAATAAATTCTGATTTACCGGGAATGATAACCGGAACAGTTTCTGAAAACGTTTATGACAGCGCAACTGGTAATTACCTTTTAATTCCGCAAGGAACAAAAATTGTCGGAACTTATGATTCGCAAATTTCATTCAATCAGGAAAGAGTGCTCATAGTTTGGAGCAAACTTATTTATCCGAACTCCACAACGCTATATCTCGAAGCAATGCCAGGAACAGATGCAATCGGACAGGCGGGAGTAACAGGCGATGTTGACAATCACGGCTATAAATTAGCCGGCGCAGCGCTAACAACAGCGCTCTTAGCGGCTGGCGCACAAATGGCCGCAGGCGGGAATGGTACAAATGTAACCAACGGACAACTGGCGGTATCGGGCGCAGCACAGGCGATATCTGATGTTGGGCAACAAATCGTATCAAGGGATTTGAATATCCAGCCCACAATCAAAATCGCCTCAGGAACGCGATTTAATGTATTTGTCAACAAAGACATGGTTTTGAGTCCGTATCGTGGATAAGAAATCGTATCTTAAAAAGAAACTGATATTAGGACATATTTGCCTGTTTATCGGAATAATACTCGGATTAATTATCGCAACACAAACTTTAGTCAAAATATTAGGATACCACGAAATTTTTGGACAACCGTTATTCAAAATAAGCGCTTACAGCGTTTACCCGTTTTGGAAATATCCCTACTGGTATTACTATTATGCAAACCATCTACCAAAAGCGTTTAACATGGCAAACACCGGGATAATTATTGGATTTGCGTTAGGTGTTGGATTGGCTGTTATCGGCAGATTTTACATCAATAAACGCTATTACTCCGATACTCACGGAACCGCGGATTGGGCAAGCATGGAAGACATCGAAAAAACCGGACTTTTAGAAGAAGACGGCGTTATTCTAGGAATGGACAAAACTGGAAAAAATTTTCTACGGCACAACGGACCAGAACACGTAATCTGTTTTGCACCAACCCGAAGCGGTAAAGGTGTAGGTGTAATAATACCAACGTTGCTTACATGGTTTCACTCCGTAGTAATTACTGACATTAAAGGCGAAAACTGGGCGATTACCGCAGGATATAGAAAAAACTGTCTAAAAAACAAAACAATAAAATTCGATCCTATAAAAGTATCAGAAGATGCAACAGCATCAGCAAGTTTTAATCCGTTAAAAGAAATACGACTAAGAACAATGACTGAAGTTCGTGACGTACAAAACATTGTAAGTATTTTAGTAGATCCGGACGGCAAAGGCGACGGTGGTCCAGACGCACATTGGAAACAATCTGCAGCAGTATTACTTACAGCGTGCATCATACATCTATTATATGTAGATGCTGAAACCTCACTAAATGATTTAGTAACATTTATTTCTTCACCGGAAAGACCATTAAAAGAAACAGATGAAAGCGAAGGCACGCTTAATTTCATGATTAATTATAAACATGAAATACTTAACAAAGAAGAACTCATAAAAAAACACGGCAAGGATTCATTATTATTATCAGAAATATATATTAATCAAATAGCAGGAAACAAAACCCACCCAATAGTAGCTGAATCAGCACGCGAAATGCTAAACAAAAGTGACAATGAATTATCCGGTGTAGTATCAACAGCAGTTACTTTACTTAGCTTATACAGAGATCCGTTAGTAGCACGTTACACAGCTAAAAGTGATTTCACAATATCAGATTTAATGAATCACAGTCATCCGGTTTCATTATATTTATGTGTACCACCTTCAGATATTACTCGCCTAAAGCCTTTAACACGAATGATTATTAATCTTATTATCTGTCGTTTAACAGAAAAAATGGATTTTAAGGATGGCCAACCAATAAAAAGCTACAAACACCGATTACTTTTGCTAATGGACGAATTTCCAGCACTGGGGAAATTAGAACTGTTTGAACAATCTATGGCATACATTGCCGGCTATGGCATGAAAGCGTTGCTAATAATTCAAGACTTAGCGCAATTAACCAAAGCTTATAAAGCCGACAACGCCATTTTAGGAAACTGCCATATACGAATGGCATACACACCTAACGACATTAAAACTGCCGAATACATATCAAAACTTCTCGGCACCCGAACAGTAGTCTTAGAATCAAAATCCTACAATAACGGCAACATTTTCACGCGAGAATCAACATCGATGCAGGAAGTAAAACGCGATTTATTAACACCAAGTGAGGTAACACAAATTCCAGCTAATGTTGAAATAGTATTTATTGCCGGACATCCACCAATTTGGGGTAAAAAAATCAAACATTGGAAAGAGCCGATATTCAAAAAACGTTTGCAAGATCCCCCTAAACAAAGCGACAAAATTAAACTAGTCAAAAAGAAAGAAGATGTTAAATCAAGCGCGCTACCGATAAAACAAACAGTAAAAATCGAAAAACAAACCGAAAAAACAATCATTGAAGAAACTAATACCGAACAATTGAAAGGAGACGAAACAGAAACTCAAACCACAACAAATTTTCCGAAAAAAGTTTTTACACCAATTATTTACGAACCAACCGGAATTAGCGCCATTATTGAAAACCATGACGCAAACAACACAATCGAAATAACTCATGACGAAGAAAACGAAGAAAACTGTGAGTATGAAGAAAACGACGAAGTGTAAATAAATTATAAGGAGAATAAAATGGCAAGCACTAAAACTATTGAAGAAAAACTAGCTGCGGAAATCGAATCAAGAAAAAAAAGTGACCAAAGAATCAAAAATTACAAAGAAGAAATGCGAAAAAAACGATCTCATCACCTATGTGAAGTAGGCGGCTTAGTTGTAAAAGCCGAATTAGACAAGATGGAGCCCGAAGTCCTTTTAGGCGCATTTTTGAAAATCAAAGAAATGATGCTTGAAAACGAGGGTTATATCAAAGAATGGCAACACATTGGAATACAAGTTTTCGAAAAAGACAAAAAAATAAAAGATACTGAAGCAAAAACCGCAAAAAAAGCAGCACAATGACCAAACCCAAAATGCAAAACGACACACAGCTTACAAATGAAGAAAAACTACTACTAACAATGCTTGAATCTTCATTTGGGCCTGAAATCAACAAATATCTTAATGATAATTCGGTAATTGAAATTATGGTTAATCCGGATAGTAAATTATGGGTTGATTATCTAGGCCGTGGCCGCGTCGATACAGGTATAAAGTTTTCATCGGTTTCAGCCAAACAAATTATTGAGCTAGTTGCTTCCGGTTCAAATTCAATTTGCAACTATGCAAATCCGATAATCAGCGCCGAATTACCCGGCAGCGGTGCACGTTTTCAAGGAATGTTACCGCCGATTGTAGCAAAACCAACATTTACTATTCGAAAAAAAGCAATTTTAGTTTATACCTTACAAGATTACGTAGACCAGAAAATTCTGAGCATTAATCAAAAAAACATAATAATTAACGCCGTAAAAAACAAAAAAAACATGTTGATAGTAGGAGGTACACAATCAGGAAAAACAACCTTTGCAAATGCGGTCCTAAAAGAAATTGCCAAAACCGGTGACCGACTCGTGCTTATTGAAGACACATTAGAACTCCAATGCCAAGCAGAAGACTATTTAACACTAAGAACTTTTAATAACGGTATAAAAGAAATTACTATGACCGAATTATTGAAATCAACAATGCGAATGCGCCCGGACCGAATAATCATCGGCGAAGTCAGAGGAGCAGAAGCTTTACCGCTATTAAAAGCTTTTAACACGGGACATCCCGGAGGTTTATGTACAATTCACGCGGATGGGGCGCTAGAAGGACTAACACGACTGGAAGAATTGGTTCAGGAAGCATCAGTAACACCACAAAAGAAAACAATCGCCCGCACAATCAATTTGATAATTTATATCGAAAAAACCGTTACTGAAGATGAAAACGGAAAAATGAAACACGGACGAACCGTAAAAGAAATTGTCACAATATATCCGAAGATGACAACAGAAAATGAATATACTTACAAATTTGAAGAATAAGGAGAATTAAAATGAAAAATTCCAACTCAAACAGCACACCAACAACAACTAAGAAAAACTTCTTCAAAACACTTCTATCCAATTACACCTTGCAATTAACACTGGTAGTAACAATTTCGACCATTTCCCAAACAAATGTTAGTTATGCTTATCCGTGGGACGGTTTCATATCAAAAGTGAAAGATGAATTAACCGGACCACTGGCACAGGGATTAACGGTAATTGCAATAGCGATTTCAGGTTACGCTATGACAATGGGTGAACATCAAGGCCTTACTCAAAAACTAATAAAAGTTGCCTTTGGCGCATCTCTGGCAATGGGTGCAATACAATTAATGGATTTGATAAAATCCAGCGCGGGTTAATTCGAGGTATTTATGGAAGGATTTGAAGTACCAATTACTCGCAGCCTAACAGAAAAAATACTGATTATGGGGCTACCGCGCGAAGTATTTTTTATGAACGGTACAATAGCAGCCATTCTTCTCCTTGGAACACATCAATGGTATTTACTGCCAATAAGTCTCGTAATTCATATCATTGCCAGCCACTATACAAAAAAAGACACATTTTTCTTCGATTGCTTTAAACGCTATATCAAAAGAGCATCATATTTCGACGCATAAAAGAGGTTAATTTTGTTAAATTTAAGAGAATATCGACCAAAAAGAAGCCGGATAACAGATTATATTCTCTGGCTGCTGATGTGGGAAGACGGATTAGTTGTTAACAAAGATGGAAGTATGCAAAAAACTTTCCGGTTTCGCGGTAACGACCTCGATAGTGCAACACAGGGAGAATTACTAAACGTTGTTGCACAAGTAAATAACGCCTTGAAACGCTTAACTGAAGGCTGGGTTATTTATGTAGATGCAATCCGTAAAAAAAACAACTACTACCCAAAATCAGACTTTCCGGATCCGCTTTCATTCATGATTGACGAAGAACGACGAAAACTCTTCAAAAGCGGTGTACATTATGAAAGCGATTATTTTTTCACAATAATGTGGTTGCCACCGGAAGACAATGCTGAAAAAATATCCAGTTTTGTACTCAGCAAAAAGAAACTGGAAAAAGGCATTAAAAAACAACGAGAAATCTACACAAATCATGTGCAAACATTCAAAAACGAAACAACGAGAATATTTAATTTATTTACGAATGTGTTTCCGGAAGCTAAAATGCTGGACTCTGACGAAACGCTTACCTATCTTCATTCAACTGTTTCTACAAAAAATCACAAAATAGTAACACCGGAAACGCCGATGTATTTAGATGAAATGCTCTGTGATTGTCCACTTGTAGCGGAATTTAAGCCGAAACTTGGAAATCAACATCTACGAGTAATCTCACTACGATCATTTCCCGGAATAAGCAAACCCGGATTAATGGACGCTTTGAATCGCCTCAATATTGAATACCGCTGGACTACAAGATTTATGCCGATTAATAAAGCAACAGCAGTATCTGAAGGCAACTCGCTTAGTAAAAAATGGTTTGCTAAACGTCAATCATTCTTCTCGATGATCAGCGCCATGGCAACCGGCAGGGAAAGTGTAATCGTTGACGCAAATGCCGTTAACAACTCTAATGAATGTCAGGATTTTGTAGAACTAATCAATGGCGATTACGTAAATTCCGGTTATTTTACAATGACCATAACAGTAATGGATGAAATCGAAGAAAACGTTAATAAAAAAATCCTGGCTATCGAAAAAGTCATCAACAATCTGGGTTTTGTTTCAATAAACGAAGAATTAAACGCTTTAGAAGCCTGGTTAGGAAGTATTCCCTGCCAACCACGATTCAACGTAATCCGGCCACTATTAACCTCAATAACCACCGCCCATTTAATGCCGTTATCGGCAACCTGGGCCGGCGACGAAATCAACAAACATCTAAATGCGCCACCGCTCATGTACACACCAACCACCGGTTCGACAAAATTCCGGTTCAACCTTCATGTGGACGATGTTGGACACACAATGATCGTTGGTCCGACTTCAAGCGGAAAATCGGTACTTTTAGGAATAATTGCCGCACAATTCAGAAGATACAAAAACGCACAAGTGTATTTTTTCGACAAAGACGCATCCTGCCGGATTTTAACCTACGGAGTAGGCGGCGATTTTTACGACCTGGGCTCTGAAGATAATTCATTAAGTTTTCAACCATTAGCAAATATCGACAACATGAATGAATTAAATTGGGCTGAAAGCTGGATATTAGATATCTTACGCGCTGAAAACGTAACGATAACGCCAGAATACAAATCTCTAATCAGAGAAGCCCTAATATCACTGGCGTCAAACCCGATTGAACAACGAACAATTACCGGTTTCAAAATGCTGGTACAAAGCGAAATAATTCGCGAAGCAATAAAAGACTATACCCAGGCCGGAAGTTTTGGCGAAATATTTGACGCACCTTGCGATACACTAAAATACGGGACTTGGCAAGTTTTTGAAATGGCAAAATTAATGGAAATGAAAGCAGCAGTGCCACCAACTCTCTCGTATTTGTTCCACAAATTGGACCAACGCTTTCAAAACGGTGAAGGAAACCCAACAGTACTGATACTAGATGAATGTTGGTTGTTTTTTGACAATCCGGTTTTTGCGGAACGCATAAGAGAATGGTTAAAAGTTCTGCGTAAAGCCAACGTATCAGTAATTTTTGCCACTCAAAGCTTGCAAGACATCGACAAGAGTCCGATAGCGCCGACAATCATGGATAACTGTCACACAAAAATATTTCTCCCCAACCCCAACGCCAGAGACAGCCATTTTATCGAACAATACCAAAAATTTGGTCTCAATGAAAAAGAAATTTCAATCATTGCTAATGCAACTCCCAAACGTGAATATTATTACAAATCAAAAAACGGTTCCCGGAAGTTTGAACTGGATTTAGGAAAACTAACACTGGCATATGTAGCATCAAACAATCAACCTGATCAAAAATTTGCTAAATCAATAGTAGCTGAACACGGGCTAAAACACTTCAACGAACACTGGTTAATCTACAAAGGTTTGGAAAAACAAACTGAAGAATACAAAAAAATAATTCACGCAAAACATAATAAGGAGAATTATGTGTAAAAAACTTTCGACATTAGCATTAGCAATAACGCTGCTGTTTTCCACCGGAACCAACATTGCCAGAGCCGAACTGCCAACTATCGACGTAGCCGCCATTACGCAAAGTATAAAAGGTTATTTAGTGCAACTTCAAGGAATTCAGCAACAATTTGAAATGCTGCAAAACATGGCGGTAAATATAGAAGAGGCTGACTCAACAATTAAAAACCTGGCGTCCGGAAATATTAAACAAAACTTTCAGCAAATTATGAAAATCCAAAAAAACACAAAGTACATTCTTGCTGATTACTCGGGAATGGAAGAAAAATTTGACGAAATGTACCCGACATTTTGGGGTTATGCCAAAAAAACCGGCGCCGACTGCGCCGCTGACGCCAACAACACTTTGGATAATACCGATAAAGCACTAAAAGATTCAATTAATGCCGGCGGCCTGGTAATGCAAAGCTGGGATGATATGGATTCACTCGACCGGTTAATGAGCACCAACTCACAAGGAATAGTAAAAGCCGCCCAAATCGGCAACCGAATATCGGCAATAAGCGCCAAAGGAATGTCCTCGTTAATCCAGGTAGTGTCAGCAAACAACGCGGTACAAGCCGCTTATATTAAACAAAAAAACTTGGAAGAAGCAAAAAAAATTGCGGAACGCGAACGCGCCGATCAAGCAAATAAAGATGCCGCACAAGCGATGACATGAGGAATATAAATGGAATTCACAGTATATGAAGAAATAAACCGAAGCATTATAATTCCGCTGGCAGCCGCGCCCAAAGCTTTAATGGCAAATGCAATGACAACATTAATGCTGATATTAACAATAGATTTTGCACTAGGAATGATATTCAACATTGACAATCCGGACAATATGAAAATATTTGTACAAAAAATGTTAAAAGCCGGTTTTTGGGTTTTTATAGTGCAAAATTTTGTCACGCTGGCTGATCCCGTATCAGGCATTATTCCATTAAGCATGACAGAAGCCGCAAATACTATTGGTGGTACCAATATATCTGCCATAATGAACGATCCGTTTTCATTGCTTAAAGCAACAACTGATTATTGCGTGAAATATGAAGAAATGACGGTTACAAGTTTAATTAACATAACTACAGGCTTCGATTTCAACGCAATCAATAGAGCAATACAATTTCCATTTATATTCTTAATAATCACCATAATAACCGCACTACTATCCGCAATAATTTTCATTGCCAAAATTGAATTTTATATGGTTACAGCTATAGCGTTAGTACTGTTACCGTTTGGAGCATTAAAATACACAGCTTTTTTAGGCGAAAAAGCCATCGGCGCCATCTGGGGATGCGCGGTAAAATATTGCGTAACTGGAGTTATCGCAAGTATGTTTATGACTTATATCCAAAAATTCACACTGCCAGCAAGTACTAGCGATGCACACCAATTATCAATGTTGTGGAATGTAACAGGCATGTTAATTGTTTTTGCGCTAATGATATTAGTAATTCCAAACTTTGTAACATCTTTATTGTCCGGTTCGCCAAGTTTAAGCGGTGGTGCAGTAATGGGGGCAGGCTCAAGCGTTTCTGGTTCAGTACAAAGTTTTGGAAAACACACAGGTATGACAAGAGAAACAAATACAGTAACAACGGGTTCAAAAGGTGGCACAGCCGCTGCCGTTAAAAACTCCGCGGCAAAAGCTGCCACAAAACTATAACGTAAAGGAGAACGCGAATGAAAAAACAGCTCATAGTTATCTTGATTGTTTTCATACTGGCTTGTTCAACAATCTGCGCGGCAGCCACCAACGAATGGACGCCGATGAACACAACATCAAATAGTGATTCAACAAATGTGTTGGTTAATCAATTTGCAACAGCGTTAAATAACGCCATCAACACTAACAAAGTAAATGCCGACAAAATTGCCGATTTACAAGGAACCTTAGATACAACACTTCGATTAGTTGAACGATTACAAAAACAACTAATCGAAACTCAGGCCCAATATCAAGTTGCAAACGAAAAAATCGCACAATTTCAATATACCGCTGAAATAATTGCCAAGCAATTCACGTTAACCCAAACCGATCTGATTGAACGACAAACCAAACAAGAACAAAACACTCTCGATAAACTAAAACCACAACAAATTGAACTTCAAAAAACTATCGATTCAAAAAACACTTCATTCGAAAAACAATTAGCGCAAGTCACATTAATCGCGACAACAGAACAAACAAAAAATCAAGAGTTAACCAAAAATATTATCTCGCTGCAAACCGAAATTGCGGAATTAAACAAAAAATTCAAAAACACTGATGACGTAAATAAAGAAAACATAGCAGTTATCAATAACAAAATCACTGCTAGTGTTAAACAAAAAACCGATAATCCGGATATGTCAGCCAAAATCGACGCAATGAACAACCAGATTATGGAACTCAAACGCCAGCTTCGCACTTACTCGCGCTGGGATTCGGATGATTCAGTAAATTTATCAACAAATGATATGAAAAACACTGATTTTTCCTACACTACAACCGGAAACACAATGCTAAAACCGACTTTGATTTTTGATGACGGCAAAAAAACTTATATCAAAACTTATGTGCCGGTCACCGGCGAACAACCAGTATTGCAAGTATTGAAAAATAATGAGTACGTTACCAAAGATTACGACGTAAATCAGGGTTGCATGGTATACGAAGGAATTTTCAATAAAGCACAAATAAGCTATCAAGGCAACATAATAACAATAATCCACAATAAGAATTGAGGTTTTGGTCAAAAACCTACCACTTATAAAAGTGGAGGCTTGCAAAAGCCTTAATTGACTAGCCTAAGTCTTAACAGACTACGTTGTTATGGTCAAGACACCTGCGGATGCGCGTTCTAGTCCGCTGCTCTGTCGTTGATGGTTAAAAGTCCTGATAGGTAGGGACGGTGCTATTAACACGACAAACCACTACAACATTGGCGAAGAACAACTAACTCCGAAAGGGGGAATACTCTATGTTAGTATTCGTAATCAACAAAAACAACCAACCATTAATGCCGTGCACTGCACGGAAAGCTAAAATATTGCTAAAACAACATCGAGCTAAAATAATTAAACGCACACCATTCACTATTAAACTATTTAACGGCTCATCCGGATATAAGCAAGAAATAACACTTGGAATTGATACCGGTAGTAAAGAAGTTGGTTTTTCCGCAACAACACCTACAAAAGTATTATTTGAAAACAAACTAATACTCCGAACCGACATAGTAAAACTATTAGCCACTCGCAGAGAATTCCGAAAAACTCGCCGGGCGCGGAAAACCCGTTATCGCCAACCAAGATTTCTCAACCGTAAAAAAGCTGATGGTTGGTTAGCGCCATCAATAGAAAACAAAATATCAGCACATTTGAAATCAACAGCTTTAATTTACAACATCTTGCCAATCGCTAAAACAATTGTTGAAGTAGCCAACTTTGATATTCAAAAAATCAACAATCCAAACATACAAGGCAAAGAATATCAACAGGGCAATCAGTTAAATTTTTGGAACGTCCGCGAATACGTTTTATTCCGTGATAAACACAAATGCAAAGGAAAACGCGGTTGCACCAACAAAATATTAAATGTCCATCATATAGAAACACGAAAGACCGGCGGCAATAGCCCAGACAACTTAATAACGCTTTGCAAAGACTGCCACTCCGATTATCATCGAGGCAAACTAAAACTATCACTAAAGCGCAACGCAACATTTCGAGACGCGACCTTCATGGGAATAATGCGTTGGGCGTTCTACAATAAATTAAAATCATTATATCCAAACGTTTCATTGACTTTCGGCTATTTAACAAAAAACACCAGAATAACAAATAAGTTATCAAAAGAACATGTTATTGATGCCCGTTGTATCAGTGGTAATCCATTAGCAGTACCATCATTAAACAATTACCTTTCGAAAAGAGTCAGAACGCAAAACAGGCAATTACACAAAGCCACAATTAATAAAGGAGGCACGAGAAAGAGAAACAAATCACCAAAATATGTTAACGGGTTCCAATTGTTTGATAAAGTCCTCTACCAAAACCAAGAATGTTTTATCTTTGGAAGAAGAGCTACTGGAAGTTTTGACGTTCGAACTCTTGCGGGTTTAAAACTATCTGCAGGAACACCAAGCAAGCGACTAAAATTATTAGAAAAAGCCAACTCCACATTAATAGAAAGGAAAAAAACACACTTCGTATCTGTCTTATTAAAGCCAGAGTCGTCTGTGTGTAACTATTTTTGATGAAATTTTATGCAATCAACCTGTTGCCCAACAAAACCCAAATCGCAGAAATACACTATAAAAACGGTTTGGCGAAAATCGAAAACGTTTTTGAAGAAACATCATTGTTTCCACTCGAAAACAACGACAATCTTTTACACGGAATAAGAAGAATTGGCCGGCAAATTAACAAAAATGCAGAATGCTACCTTACTTTGCCAACCAACCTGTTAACAAGAATGGACTGTAATGCTACAAAATATCTGTTATTTGATGAATATAACGAAGAACAAGTAGATATCCAATTAAAAATCTGGATTAAACAACTTTTAGAAAACACAATACCTGTTGACTTAAAAACCAACTACACAGCATCGCCACTAATAGTACGTCAAGACAGCAAAGTTTCAATCACAGCCGCAGCAATCCAGTCGATATACATTAATGTACTTTGTAAAGCGTTTGACGAATGCGGATTACAGCTTGTATCTATCGAAACTGCAAATATTGCGTTAACAAGATACATTGATGATTTTGATAAAACAAAATGCATTATTGAACTAGACAACGTAATTAGTTTAACGGGTTACGATGCAAAATTGGGAATGTTTTATCAACCGCAACCAAACATGCCGATTGAAAGCATTATTAATGCAAATGACGGCACAAATTTAGCTACACTTATCAGCGCTTTTGATATCGCAGCAGCATCTTCATATGAGGGGAACTATAACCCTGATGAATGCGATATTTACATATCTACGAAAAACAACAGATTTTCTGATAAACTCGAAAAATTTCCGGAACTAAAAGCACGTCTAAAACCAATGCCGCTCAGCAACAACGATGTTTTTATTCCAAATTCGCTGGAATTTAATAATACCGGAATTATTCAACTGACAACAATTTTTGGAACGGCATTAAAACCAAAGTACGAAGAGGAAAAGTAATATGAAAAAAGTTCCGACTCTGAATTTTATTCCTAAAAAATATTTAGACAATAAAATCTTCGCCAAACAAATGAAAATCGTTAAATACGCACTGAGATCTTTTTCATTAATATTGTTGGGATTGCTGGTTTTCAACATTGTCGGTATAAGTGTAAACGCTATTGGTTATAACGCAACTTTATCACCGGAAATCGAAAAAAAATACAACGAAACAAAAATCAAAGTAGTTGAATTGAAAATAAAAAAAGATTCGATGGAAAAAGCTGAATACGAATATTTTCAATATGACCAAATTCTGGATATGATCAATAATGCCAAACCCGACGATATAAAATTTACAAAAATTGATATCAAATGGGATAAAGTAACGATAAACGGCGTTGGAGAACACGTACAATCATTCAACAGATTCGCCGAAAATTTGCAAAAACAAGGCAAAATGTTTGAAAAAGTGATGGTAGACAGAATGGAATCTGAAAAAACCGGCAATCAAAAAACATTCACATTATCGACAACATTAAAATAGAAAGGAGAATACGGTGAATTTAAAAAAATTTAACAGCGAAGTTGATGCACATCCGGAAGCAAAAAGAATTATAAAAATACAAGGATTGATCATCACGATATTAATTATCGGCGTAATGTTTTCTTCTTTTTATAAATCCAGTCAGGCAAATTCAATAAACACAACAAGCTACAAATTAAAAGAAATAAACAATTATATCGCTGATTATGACAAATCCCGCGAAGCTTTTGAACAAACAACAGCTACAAAACGAATGCCGGTAGCAATTCAAGACCTGGATAAATTACAAAATGACATCTTACGGCTAATGCAATCATATAACTTGCACATAATCGGTATGACCGCCACCGCGCCGGCCGACAATCAAGATATAAAAAGCTATGAATACAAAATCTTTTATAACGGCGAATGGCGAGACATAATGAATTTTCTGAAAAATTCATCAACATACAGGTTTAAGGGTAAGTTGGTATTGGTAAATTACAAAGACGTTTATTTGGAAGCAACCGAAACCACCAAACTCAACGGACAGCTTTCATACAAAACGTTCGTAGAATAGGAGCCACTTATGAGTAAAAAATTCAAATATTTAATCGTTGTAATGTTGTTTATAGCGGCAATCTTTCTTGGTTGGATATTATTCGCAACAAAAACGCCGCCAAAACAAACACCGAAAATAACGGCTGTACCTAAATTTACCGCTCCGGTGGAAGTAAAAATAGAAAGCATAAAACCTTCACCATTTACTCAACTGATATCGTTAAACAACGAAAACAAAACAACACCAAGCGCAAACCCGATACCCAATATGCCACCAATTCCTAATGGAACATTCCCGGTAAATCAAGAAATGCCGGTTATGCCAAAATTTGACACAAAATCCAATTCACTACCACAAATCCAAGCAATAATCATCGACAGCGGTCAAACACTGGCAATACTATCAGACGGAACTAAAACCGCAACAGTAACAAAAGGTTTTGAAAGCCCATGGGGAACAATAGATAACATAACCAACGAAGGCGTTAGTATTAACGGGAGTTTTATTGCGGTATCACGGCAAATGCGAACCGAACAAACTGAAAGACAAAAACAAGAATCAAACAAACCGGCGCCAATGCTTGATCCGACTGGCAACAGTATAAGTTTCAATAATACCACTAATAATTTCACACCACCAGGCACAATTGTTACACCGGAAGGCACTTTTTCTCCACCGCCAATTAAAAATCAAACAAAATAAGGAGCGCATTTTTAATGAAAAGATTTTTAGCTTTCATTCTGACCATAATAATTTTCACAGCGCCAATTATCAGTTATGCCGAACACTCAGATGTTATAAACATTGATATGATGCAAGATACCCGGCTAAGCGACGTATTATATTCTATCGCATACAGCAGTGGACGCAGCATAGTTATCAATGCAAAACTTGATAATTATATAAAAGGCAGTATAAAAGGCAAAGACATCTACAGTGTACTTGATTATCTTGCCTACACCAATAATTTCAACTACGAAGTATTGCCAGACGGAACAATTTTGGTAAGTCCGGCCGACACAATGACCACAAATAAATCGTTCAAATTAATATACGCTAATCTTGAAGACGCAAAAAAACAATTAATGTCTTTTGTCGATGAAAAGAAAATTCAGATAGATATAGAACAAAACACAATAGCAATAGACGGCACAGCGTTACAAATAAGAAAAGCCGCGCAAAAATTAAAAGAAATGGATTTTCCTGCCAAACAAATTCTCCTGGAAGTCCAATTGGTTGAAGTAAGTAAAGATACTGGCCGCGATTTGGGAATTGCTTATCAAATGCCCGGATATAACAGCACAACCGGACCATTAAACGCAGACAATATATCCTGGGCAGTAACAACTTACGCAAACGACATCATTGGTTCCGGAAAAGTATTGGCGCGTCCATCAATGGTCACACAAAACGGCAGAAAAGCCACTGTCAAAATGATTGATAAAGTGCCAATTCTTACAGTAAATATTTCAAATTCCGGTGACCGTCAAACACAAGTCGCTTATGAAGATGTCGGAATCACATTCATTGGAACCCCAAGAGTAAATTTTGAAAATGGCGAAGAACAAGTAACTATGGACATCCACCCAACAGCCAGCGCAATTACAAAATGGGTGACAAACGGCGATACAAAAGCGCCACAAATAGCTTCCCGCGAAGCTGAAACCGTCGTCAGGGTAAAATCCGGCGAAACAATTATCATCGGCGGTTTATTAAAAGATGAAGAAATTGAAGCATTAAATGAAGTGCCATATTTATCGCAACTACCGATTCTCGGCGGATTATTCAAATACTATCAAACCGCCAAAGGCAACAGCGAAGTATTTATTTTTGTAACACCAACTGTCTTAAACGCTGATGGCAGCCTGCCAAAAAACACAAAAAGCAAATTACAAACTACGGGTATCCCGGAAAAAGACCAAAATATCACAATTTTAGATGATTTAAAAAAGACTGAAATACCAGCACCGGAAATTCAACAACCAAAAGTATCGTCAACATACCAGGATCAAAACACCAAAGAAACCGCAAAAACCGGACAAGAAACAACGACACAACCAACACCGTCAAAAACAACGGCAACCCAACGAATTAATAACATCCTCAATGAATACCCGGAATAACAACACTTAAATAACTTCTAAATTTTAACAGGAGAACGCTAAAAGCCGTTTTCTATGAAAAAAAACATAGAAAACGGCAAGCGAAAATTTATGACAAACGAAGCTAAATTTTCTTTAACATATTATGAAGACTTGTCAAAAATATCAATAAACCACGACGTTATTAATAAAATATCTCCAGATCAAGCCGTAAAATACCAAATAATACCGATAAATTACAAAGATGGAAAATTAACACTGATTACAGCCGACGGCAATAATTTCAAACTCCAAAATGAATTAGAAAAAAAGTTTGGACCAATAACACTAAAAATAACCACACCACAAAACCTGGAAGCAGGCATTAACCGAATTTATGACGACGGTTACAAATTCGAACAACGTGACGCACTAAAAGACTTTGAAACACAACAAACAAACACTAAAGCCGCGGCATCCTCGGACCTTGCACAAATGGTAGATGCAATAATTCGTGATGCAGCACTAAAAAACGCCTCAGATATTCATATTATACCAACCGAAAAAGACACACGGGTTATGTTTAGAATACATGGCAAGTTTTTAAATGTAACCGATATTCACCATATTAAAAGCGGTTCACACGAAAAAGTAGTAAACCGGATAAAAACAATGTGCAAACCATCATTAGACATTTCTAAAAAGGAAATATTTCAAGACGGAAGTTTTAGCGTGTCCCTTGATGAAAACAATAATAATAATTTTCACTGCCGAGTTAACGTTGGTCCGACAGCCCTAAAAAACGAAGGTATTGTTATTCGGATTCACGATTCTAAAAAAGCCGCAAAAAAACCCGACGAACTGGGATTCACTAAAGAAGACCTGATTTGGTTAAAAAAACTACTCAAAGTTTCCGCAGGCATGATTTTAATCGCCGGACCTACATCAAGCGGTAAATCAACAACCATTCAATCGTTATTAAGTGAATATAACGCTGATGAATTTAAATACAAAATAGTAACAGCAGAAGATCCGGTTGAGGTGAAATGTTCCGACGGAACAATAATTCAAACAGAAATCAAAAAAGCTGAAAATGAAGCAGTTTCCATAGGCTATGCCGATATCATAAAAGCTTTTTTACGACAGGATCCGGATATTATCATGGTTGGTGAAATTCGCGATAACTTAGTAGCTACTGCGGCATTGCAAGCCGCCGAAACCGGCCACGTCCTTTATTCAACAGTCCACGCCAACAGCGCCAGTGCCACAATGGGCAGGATGTTTAATATGGGAATTGAAAAATTTGATTTACTACAAAATATCGCCTGCATTATCGCCCAAAGGTTAATCGCTACAAATTGCGAATATTGCGCCGAACCACATATTTTAACTGAAGATGAAAAACAATGGTTAACGCCGCAAGAAATTGAAGACTTAAAAAGCGGAACATTAAAAAGCAGCACAGGTTGTGAAAAGTGCAACTACAAAGGAGTAGGCGGCCGTATAGTAGTTGCTGAATTCATCCCGTTCAACAATAAAATCAGAGACTACTTCATGCAAGAACACTCAGCAACCGAAGTATTAAAGTTTTTGCAAACAGAAGCAGGATTTATCTCAATGTGGGAAAAGGGTATAGAACACGCAAAATCCGGGAAAATAACTATTGCCGAATTAGGTGAGGCGCTGGGCGATGAACGAATCATCGCAGCAAGTCTCTAATTCAAAGGAGAATACCATGAACGACAACACCAGCACTATAGAAAAATTAAACAGACTTGTTGCTAGCAACCCAAGCAACGAAGAATGGTTTTTATTTTTCACCAATCTGCATGCGTTTCACAGAAGTGGGATGGGATTATCGATAGCGCTTGATACCATTGCCGCAGAATCTACAAACCTGAAATTAAAAGAATGCCTTTTTTCAATGGCAGTAATGATTAAAGACGAAGGAATACAACTAGCGGAAGCTATGGAACGACAAAAAATCTTTCCAACGCTGGCAGTATTCACCATCCGCGCCGGTGAAAAAAGCGGCAATTTAGAAAAAGCAATGGAAGAATTAACCCAACAAATTGAACGACAAGGAAACATTACGCAAAAAATCAAAACAGCGCTATTACCTGTTTATATTTCCTACGCGTTTCTTTCAATCGCAGCCGTAATCGTTTTTGCGTTTCTTATTCCAAAATTTCAGGTTATCTACAAAGAAAGAAACATGGACTTACCGGCATTTACAAAAATGACTTTTGCGGTATTGGACTTTATCAAAAATCAGTGGTATATCATTGCGTTAATCGCTATTGCTATAGGTTGCGCAATTTATTACATAAAAAAACATAAACAACACTGGTTAGATAAATTATGGCTAAAAACACCGGTAATAAAAAGCTTGGTATATTACCAGCTTCAATATCGGATAAGCACAAATTTCGCAATGTTTGCAGCTTCCAACAGCAATCATATTGATACGCTGGAAGAATTAGCCAGTATTTCCGGAAACACAATTGCGGCAGACGCACTACGAAAAACCGCAATAAAAATTATGAACGGTAATTCGTTGTCCAGCTCAATGAAAGAAAACAACGAAGAAAAAATCTTCGATTACATTCTGATGAATATGGTAAGAAGCGGCGAAGATAACGGAAGCTTGCCTTATCAACTTGGTATAGCGGCAGAAGTATATCGAAAAAAAGTTTTGGCGATTATTGAAAATTTTGGAACAAAAATTACCACAGTTACACTTATCCCAATAGCAATTGTATTTGTATTCATTATGGTAAGCCTCTACTACCCGATGCTAATGATCAGCCAGGTGAAACATTGAAGCGCGCGGGATTTACGCTTATTGAACTAAGTTTGTGTGCAATTGTAGTAGGAATACTTGTTGCCGGCGGCGTATATGCCTTCAAATCAAGCATCGATAGCGCCAGAAACGCCCAGGCAATGACAGTTTGCACACAAATAGCAAGCGCAATAAGTCAATATAAATACGAAAACAAAGCATATCCTGCTACGCTGGCAAATTTATTAACAGTTAGCCCAAAATCAGGAAACGCTTATCTCAGCGGACTGCCAGCAGCCGACCCCTGGGGAACAACAATTGAATCCTATGGCTATTTATACAGAGTGAACAACAATGTTTTCATGGTGTTTAGTTACGGACAAGACAAAATAATACAAAGCTCTTCCACGCCGCCAACTATAAGCGGCGATGACGTCGGCGTAGTAAGCAAATAACCCTAATCTCACACCCCCGCTGAAGCTTTGCAGCTCAAGTCCCCTTTGAAGCTTTAAAACCCTTTCAATCGCAACAGGAGCGTCCTGTTAACGATATATCACACACCAATCAAACGATGTACATCAAACAGCTAGCCCAACGATTAGGCCAATCAGCGGGCAAAACGAAAAAAGGAGAGATTTTATTGGAAGATTATCCCAACACAAAACGTTATAACAATTTTCCCGTTAACTAAAGGAGGCACACAATATAACAATTTTGAGTGCATCACCACAAAAAATCTAAAAATCGAAAGAGGTAAAAAATGCAACTATTCAATAAAATGCTGGCTAAAAAACGTTCAGGTTTCACAATGATCGAGTTAACAATCGTAATGATTATCCTGGCAATCTTGATTGGTGGCGGTATCTACGCCATGAACGCACAATCCGATAACGCAAAAAACACGATTACCGTCCAGGATTTGGATTTGCTCGGTGGCGCATGCGGACAATATGCCGCATTCTCCAAAGACGGCAAACCACCTGTATCGCTATATGATGTAGTAACCGGAGTAACAGCCACAAACAGCGTAACCGGCAAAGCATCAGGACCATTGGTAGCTAATTCAAAATGGACAAGTGCTGCAACAATGGTAGACGGTTGGGGAACTGCATTTACCTATGATGCAAGCGCACGTACAATTACCAGCGCTGGTAACGGAACGCCGATAGTTAAAAGCTTCTAATCCAAACTTTTCACAAATAAGCGTGGCGGCATTAACTCGCCACGCTCCTTAACCATAATTCGAAATTAAAAAATAGGAGAGCAAATGACAATATTCAATAAAATGCTGACTAAAAAACGTTCAGGTTTCACAATGATCGAGTTAACAATCGTAATGATTATCCTGGCAATTTTGATTGGTGGCGGTATCTATGCTATGAACGCTCAATCCGATAACGCAAAAAACACAATTACCGTCCAGGATTTGGATTTGCTCGGTGGCGCATGCGGACAATATGCCGCATTCTCCAAAGACGGCAAACCACCTGTATCAATATTTGACCTATTAACCGGAGTAACGGCCGGAAATAGCGTAACCGGCAAAGCATCAGGACCGTTGGTAGCTAACTCAAAATGGACAAGTGCTGCAACAATGGTAGATGGTTGGGGTAACGCCTTCGTTTATGATGCAGCAGCACGCACCATTACCAGTACTAATAACGGCGGCACGGCAATAGTTAAAGGATTCTAATTAAATCAATAATGCGTGGCGGTAAACCCGCCACGCATCTAATACAACCCAAATCAAAAGAGGTTAACATGCACAAAATTAATTTTAAGAAAAGACATGGCGGCGTATTGTTATTAGAAGCCGCAATCGCCTCAATAATACTTGCGCTCATATCCTACGGGGTAGTGCAAGTTAACTCAGCAATGTTCACCGGGCTTAGCGCCAGTGAAAACGGTTACCAAGCCCAATTTTTAGCTATGGGCAAAGCCAATGAAATAAACGCAACTGCCTATACAGCGCTCACGGGGTTACCACGTGCGGCAATATCCGGAACAAGCTTCGAACGCGAAGTAATAGTAGGCGCAGAAACCGACATAGGCGGGGGCGTATTACAAAAAAATGTAAATGTAAATGTATACACACCTGGAGTAGCAACGCCCACCTACTCCCTGTTATTGCAGCCAACCAATAAAGGCACAGCAGCAAACGCAGTACCAATGGGTACAATAGTAATGTGGTCTGGTTCATCAATACCAGCCGGGTGGCAAGTATGCAACGGAACCAACGGCACACCAGATATGCGCAACAGATTCCCAATCGGCGCTGGCGAAAGAATGGTAGGAGTCAGCTATGGCACAAGTTGGGTTATTCCGGCCCAAACTGTTTCAACCTACGGGCATCAACATACTGCAACAACTTCAATGACTGATACAAACCACAATCATTATGTTGATTTATCAGGAAGCACACTAGGCCATATATTAACAATACCCGAAATGCCCAGTCATAATCATGCAATGCCTATAACAAACGAAGGCAAATTTGGCGGTGGATGGCCAACAGGGGGATCCCAATCTCGATTATCTTATAACGCTACCGAATACGCTGGCGGCAGTGGTGGTGTTACACAACCACACTCCCACCCCCTCAACGGAACCGTAGTATCCCGAAGACAAGACGAAAGTCCGCTTAACAACGGCCACGCCCACGCCCACAACTTAACCACTACCGCCGATTACCACAACCACACCACCTCGGCGCATCAATTCAACCCTCCACTAACCGCCATATATTTCATCATGAAAATGAGTTAATTATGCTTAAAAAAAGAAACGGTACATCGTTCGTCGAATTATCTATCTACATAATCATATTAACATTAATACTAACCGGTTCTGTTGCGGTTATCCGTAACCCAACACAAATAGCCGATGATGCCGATCTAAAAAACACTTTAATGGTACTAGATATGGCGCTAGCGAAATATCAAGAAACACATTTAAAAAACTTACCAGAAAACTCGGATTGGAAAACAAAACTAACCGAATTAAAATACATTGACGATAATCTATTCGATAAATACACTAACGCCGGAATAAGTTTCAATTATACAAAACTAATTATTACCGGAAATGTTCAAAAATATACCTTGTCAGTAACAAATAAACAGGGAATAACGCTCACCTCAATCGGTAGTTATATTCCTTAAGGAAATTATGTTTACATTAACTATAATCGCAAAAATCGCGATCGCAATTTATTTGCTCGTAATTGCTTACATAGACTATAAAACCATGACAATCGACGACAAAATGGTATTAATCGGCGTTATTACAATAACGCCGATATACCTGATTACCAACAATTTTGACTGGCGTTACTCGCTTTTCGGAGCAATACTCGCCTTAATCTGCACCGGAACAACCTATCTAACCGCTAAACTACTCTTAAAAAAACCAGGCTTCGGACTAGGCGACGTAACGCTATCGATACTGATCGGAATAATCGTCGGCTGGAAATGCTTTATCTTAGTGTTTTTCTTAGCGCACTTCATCCACATGGCGTTTTATTTAATAATAATCCTGATAAAAAGAAAAAAATTCAAAGCAACCGACACACTGCCGTTCGCGCCAGCTTTCGTAACAGCAACAATAATTAACTTAACAATGACACAGGGAATATACCCGGTTTTCGAACGTATAATATTATCAAAATAATCACCATAAATATCAAAATTACAAACAAGGAGAAAATCCCGAAAATGAACAATAAAGCAGCAAAATGTGTCAACTTAATTCTGGACGGTAAAGACAAAATATCAACAGTAAAACAAAACGAAAAAACCGCAAAAAAAGAACTCGAAGAAATCATGAAGAAAAGAGGCGTCACTATACTCGAAACAGAATTCGCTACCGTTACGTATACCGTTGCCATGGACAAAAAAACTGGTAATCCAAAAACAAAAAAAGTTTTTGATAAAAAAGCATTTAAAGAAGAAATGCCCGACATTTATAAACAATATTGGCTTAAAAATCCGGATTTTGATATTGAAAAAACCGAAACATATGAAGAATATAAAAACGAACTCCAAATTTTTAGTAATGCAACAAAAACCGCCTGGAAACAAATCAACGAAATCGATCTCAATACAAAAGCAGCACTACTTGGTATACCGGGTAATACGGTATTAACTCAATATATTCTCCTTTTAGAAGCCCGTGTGCGAGAAATTGAAACAAAATTATCGACGATATAAGCGGGCTTAAACGCCGTCAATAACCCGTTGCGACTATATGATATTGACGGCTTATTGCCCGCTTAAAGAAATATACATATAACTTTTATATTGTTGTATAATAAGGGTTAAGAAAACTTAAGGAGAACATCCGAATGTTCACTCAAAGCTCAAAAACAGTAAGTATAATCTTGCTGATCGTATTCCTGTTCACCCAATTCGCCGGGGCAGCCGCTAACAACGAAATACCAATGGCCAATACCAGCACCCCTGCGACAAACGCCTCCGGTGTTCCTGCGGCAAACAACAGTGTTCAAAATTCCATCACCGCCGGGAACAACCTGATGAACTACTACATATCACAATGGCTAACCGGTGGACCAGCCTGGTTAAAACGCATTCAAGTCTCCGGAAGTTTCGAAAACAACCAGGCAATTTGGCAAGCCAGTACTATTCAGCCAATATTTAATTACGACGAAAGCCTGGAAGATGTCTTGTTCTGGCAAGCCAGCTACGCCAGCTTAAACAATACCGGAAACATCGGTTTAGGTTTCCGCGATTTATCCGACAGCCACAAATCAATTTACGGCATCAACGCCTTCTACGATCATCAATTCACCGTAACCGCGCTGGACGGCTCTAACGCCGGCGCACACCAACGTGTAGGATTAGGCCTGGAATGGTTCTACGGACCGCTGGAAGCCCGCGCCAACGCCTATTACGGCATAAGCAACGACGTCTTCCTTGGCAACTCTGGTGATTGGGCCTATTGGGAACGTGTAATGAACGGATTTGACGCTTCATTAATCACTAATATGTCCTTCGTGTCCGCACCCTGGCTAAAACTCGGTGTCGTCGGCTCGAATTACTTGGCAACCCAGGCAATGTTAGGTATTGCCAACCCCAACGTGTCAAATATCGCCGCTGTTGCAAGTTTGCAAATATTCCCGCAACTAAGCATCAACGCCGCCTATAATATGCAAAACACCGGCGCCAACAACGCTACAATCGGCTTTGCCTTCAATCTGTTAGCGCCGCCGGTACCGGCAATGCTTTGTGGCAACGAAATCATCAACGATAACGCGTCGAACGATATCAGCTACAAAATGCTGCAACAAGTACAACGCAACAATACCATTCAAACAGAGCGATATACACTGTCCCGTGTCGGCGACGTAAATATAACAGTAATGGCCGGAACTACGCCGGTTTCCGACGCACTGGTAACGATTTATGACAACAACAACGTCCAGGTAGCTCAATCGAGCAGCGGCGTTAGCGGCGTCTATAATTTCGGACACCTTATTGCCGGAACAAATTACCAGGCAACAGTAACAAAACAACCCTATGACAACGCCGCGGCTAATTTTACCGTCGCAGTTGGCAAAACTACCGCCGTTACAATCAATTTAGAAACTACCGCAGTAGCGATAACGGTTGTATATACCAACCAGGCGCCAGTAGCCAACCAAACAGTTACGTTAACAAACAGCAGCGGCAACGCAATATTAACCGCCGTTACCAATACCAGCGGCGTTGCTAATTTTTATCAAGTAACCCCGGGCACTTATAATATTAGCGCAGTCATCAATGGCGCAGCTTATGGCGGCTTAAAAACTAATTTTGCCGTAGTCAAAGGCTTAACGCAAACCGAATTAATCATCGGGCCGCAACAACCGGGAGCCGGAAACGCCAATATTACTTTAACCGATAATAACGACAATCCAATCTCCGGAGTTACGGTACAAATATATTCCGGTATCGACCAAAGCCAAACCGCAATAAGTAACGGAAGCGGTATCGCCGCATTTACCAACTTGCCGCTTGGCAGCTATATTTTTTCAGCAGTTTCTTCCGGACTGGTACGCTACTCAAACAGCGTAGCAATCAGCAACGGAACGACTACTACCAGCGCCATAAGTTTTTCCACAAGCACTTTCGGGAACATCAATCTAACAGTGAAAACTAATGATGGAACACCGATCGGCAATGTAAACACTTATTTAACGACATTAAGCGGACAACAGACCGGCTATAGCGCCACTAGCAATACCAGCGGCGTAGCCGCATATACCGGCGTCCCGGCTGATTCATATATTGCCAACGCAACCTATGAAAACAATCAATATACCAGTAACCCGTTTAGTGTTTCAGCGGCAACGGCCGCAACTCCGTCAATCACCGTAGGCGCAACCGCGCCGCTGTACGTTATCGTAAAAGATAACGGTGTAGCCGTAACCGGAACAGTTGTTAACCTGCAACCAGGAAATATGCAAACAGTTACCGACAGTAACGGCAACGCCTATTTTAACAACGCCCCAATCGGAATATTAACCGCTTCAGTATATACCCAGGTTGTTACCCAAAAAACAGTTAATGTCACTTACGGACAAACAAATTTCAGCACAATCAACTTAAATACTAAAGCAAGTGCCGAAATCACCGTACTAGATATTAACAGCGTACCAATAGTTAACAGCACCGTGCAAATGACTGGAACAAATAACGTTTCAGCAACTACCAACGCCAGCGGTATCGCCGCCTTTACGGGCTTAACCGCCGTTAACCAGCAACAACTATACGCCGTAATCAACGGTAATGTAATATCCGGACAACTAAACTTAATGGCCGGGGCTGTTAACCAATACGTCCTGAAAGCCGGAACCGGCAACCTGCAAACTCAAGTGGTTGACGCATCTGGCGCCGGAATTAACGGCGTGCTGGTAAACGCAACAAACTTCAATAATTCCGCAACAATAAGCGGAACAACCGACAGCGCCGGAAACGTCAATATCCCGCTGGCCAGCGGTCTCTGGACCGTAGCCGCAATATATAACGGCAACGCCTATGCTTATAGCAACAACGGCGATACCAACGTCGAAATACTGGCTAATTCGGTAAAAACCATTCAAATAACCGCAGCCGCAATTTCACCGTCCGTAAAAGTTGTCGATAATGCCGGTGCAACCGTATTCGGCGCGTTAGTATATTACAACAGCGAAAAGAAAATGGTAACAACGAATATGTCCGGCGTCGCCCAATTAACCGGTGCAACGAACGGAACCCAGCAAATACTGGTCTATCCAAACGGACGAACACAATCTTATCATTACACTTATAACACCAGCCTGCAAAACGGCGCAGCAATCCAAACGTTGCAAAACAAAACCGGAACAATGCGAATACATGTAATTGATAGCAACGGCAATCCAATCATTGGAACTAACGTCCAAATAACCAACCCGGTGGATGGCAACGAAGCTGGTCAGTATGCCGCAACAAACAGCGCTGGTTATGCTGATTTTATCGTACCTATCGGCTGCACCTACACTGCAATAGCTAGTAACGGTACCGAGCCCTTTTACCCAACAGTTAATCCGGTTATTACCAACAACGCAATTACTGATACCTATATAAAAGTATCAACGCTGCCAACGGCAAATGTAACAGTTACCGTTAATGGAACGCCAGTGTCGGGAGCAACAGTTACCCCTTACCTGAATTCAAAGCAAATACAAAACGGAACGACAAACGGGAACGGCGTAGTAAGCTTCGCAAATTTAGAAACTGGTAATTACGAATTCCGAACATTTTTTACGTATAACGGCAACAGTTATATCACAAGCGTACAAGCAACGTTGATAAATGGTACATATCCGATAACTATAAATTGTTCAACAACCGCTACCGGCACTGCAACAGTACTTGTACTTGACGCACACAACACGCCGTTGTCCGGAGTAGTTGTTAGTGGCGGCACCGGGCCAATCATTACAACAAACGCCCAAGGTTATGCAACAATAACAAACCTTCAAACTGGCAACGCCACTTTCTCTGTTCAAAATTATGGAACAAATATAAATATTTACCACGTTACGACAAACATCGTTGCTAACCAAACAACCAATGTAACTTTAAAAGAAGCTGTTGGCACAATAAACGTCACAGTTTACGACGTTAACAATAATCCAGTAGCCGGAGCCACGGTTGAGACCTATGAAAACAACAGCACATACAGAACAGTGGTTACAAACGCCAGCGGCGTAGCATCCTTCGAAAACCTGCCAATTTGGGAAAAATTCAACTTCATTAATGGCGTTTCGCCAACCCTCTGGGGCGTAACAGTCTACGACGGACAAACAACCCAAGTTGACATGCACGCAGTGCAATAACCAATCACAAGCCAAGCCTGCTCGTGTTTACACGGGTGGGTTTGGCTCCCGGGAGTAATCATGTATGATTCAGAAATAAAATTAAAAATTTCCGGCAATGAAACATTAGTACATTACCATTCAAAGTATACAAATGATATTGCTGCTAAAATGATTGCCGAAAAATTTATAAATGAAAACCCTCACTACGCAGGATATGAAGAAATTAACATACTTTCCGTTAATAAAGACGATGCAGAAATAGAATATATACCACGCAGCATCATTATGCGCATAAGAAGAATAACTGGATATTTATCAGTAATTGATAACTTTAATAGTGCAAAAAAAGCCGAAGAAAAAGACAGAACTAGTCATTATATTGAAACTAATATTACTAACTAAACTTACTAAATAATATTATTAAAAGGAACTTTATATGATAATAAAAGCACTAGAAACTATTATAGCTACAACTTTAACAACAACTTTAACGTATAAAGCATTAACAAAAACCTATAAACCAGAAATACCTACTATGAAAAAAGTGTTATACGTTATAATAGCTTTAATGGTTGTAATTCCAACGTTTTGGATTTTTATTTATATACCAAAACCTGATTTATCACAGCGTTTATTTTTTATTCAACTAACAATCACGATGTTAATGGCAACAAGTCCACTTGTATATAAAAACTTTAATAAAAAAATCACCACTGATTTATTTTTTTTCATAATCATCACTATTATATCAATAATGATTTTACGCACAGAACAAAATTCGTCAGCAAATATCATGATGATGTATGTCTTATATGTAATAACATTTAGATGTTTGATATTTAAAAAACTATTCAAACGGATAAAATTAATTTTTACTAACTGATTTCAAACATTTTCCGCTAAAAAAAGAAAGAGAATAATAAATTTTAATTATGTCAACATTAGGAAATAGATTAAAATTACTAAGAGAAGCAAAGAATTGTACACAAAAAACAATAGCGGATCGTTTAGGTATATGCAGAGAAGGTTACACTTATTATGAACTAAACAATCGCGAACCTAACATCAAAACCATAATAAAATTAGCGGAATTTTTCAATTGCACTACTGATTACTTATTGTGTAATAGCAATAACTCTAATATGCCATTTTTAAAAAACAATAATATTGATACAAATATAACACTAGGAAACCGACTAAAAAAATTACGCTATAAACTAGATAAAAATAAAAACCAAGCTGAAACAGCACGGAAACTAGGCATATCGCCAATAAATTATAATCGCTTCGAACACGATGTAGCGGAACCAAGCTATAAAATTCTGTTAAATATAGCAAAATTTCATAATTGTACAACAGATGATCTATTCGGCATAACAAACACAATCAACAATATTATCGTTATTGAACCAGAACCAAAAAATAACAATAACATAATCAAAATACTCCGTAAAAAGAAAAATGTGACACAAAAACAACTTGCGAAAGAAATCTCCGTAACGAAGGGAACTGTTTCCAGTTGGGAAAACAACCAAAGCGTTCCACCTTTGGTCTATCTTGAAAGACTTTCAAAATACTTTTCTGTCACAGCGGATCTACTACTTGAAATAATAAACACATCCACTGATGTAAAAAACAACATAATTAAATCACTTCGACAAAAAAAATACTTAACACAAAAACAACTTGCGAAAGAAATTTCTACAACACAGGCTATAACAACACAGGCTATGATTTCTAAATGGGAACTCGGCCAAAATAAAATACCTGCAGTACAGCTTAAAAAACTCGCAAAATATTTTTCCGTCACAACAACCTATCTACTTAAACAACTTAAACAACCAACAAACCCTAATAGGAGCAACAATGTTTAAAAAATTAACTTGCGGTATATTACTGATTATCTTATTAAGTATAAACATCAGTTGTTTTGCAACCGAACAACAAAATATCAATAAACCTGATCCCGACAATGACCGTCTAATCTTTTGCTACAACTACATTCTTAAAAATTCGAACGTAAACGCTAATACCGCAAATTACATTGCTCGGGCAATTTTATATGGTTGTGGAAAGTATCAAGTAAATCCATTACTAATATTGGCTATATTTCAACAAGAATCCGGATTTGAACCAACCTCAGAATCGCCGGTTGGCGCAATTGGCATAGCGCAAATAATGCCGGAAACGGCGTATGGAATAGGTATAAATCCTAACGACGTTGGACAAAACATCATTGGCGGTATTTATTATATCAGTCAACAATTGCAAAAATTTTCAAATTGCGGAGAATGGAGTACATCTTATGCGGTTGCCGCATACAATGCTGGTCCGGGCGCGGTACAAGAGTATGGTGGAATACCGCCATACGACGAAACAATAAAATATGTGCGATCAGTTGGTGCAATTTATAATCGATTGCTAAAAATAGCACCACAAGGATTGTTTTAACAACCTTCGTACTAAGAGACAAAAAATATATCTAGGAAAATTTAATGTTGAAGAAAATTATATTAACAATTCTGCCTTTTATCTTTCTTGTTTTCATATTAACACTTACTATTCCCGGTAATGAATATGTTGGCAAATGGACAAGAGACGTAAACGATAAAAGCTTATTTACTAACAACGTTCATACTATTAACATAACTAAAAACGACAATCAATTTAAAATATTATTTGAGTGGCCTAAATTCAACACAAATGAAAAATTTGGAAGAGTTGAAGATGGGATTTCTACCACTGAACGAATTGGGCATCTTAACAATTTGAATGTAATAGAATGCGAGGGAACATTGAATATTATTTATGTCAAAAACGGTGATTATATTAAATATGGAGGCGTTAAATTTATGCGTTCAAAGTAATAATATATAATGCAAATTTACTAAAAATAACGCCTCAAAAATACAACACTTATTTTTCAGAAGTATAAGGAGCTTTTCATGGAAATTTTAGGTTTTATTATCGCTTGGGCGATAATTGCAGTAGTTTATAATCTTTTCAACAAACAAATACACTCGTATATATCAAAAAAATTCAATAAAAAATTCCGGCCAAACATGGTAAATGTTACTGAAACCCAGCAACCACAAAATTCAATAAAAACCTTTGAAATTAATCATTCGTTACTATGTGATTATTGCCGAAAAGAAATAAAAACCAATGAACATTATATAAACGGTGAAATGCACATTAAAGATAACGAAACGTTAGTAGTAATAAACGGGAAAGCCGGTTATTTGAATATACATATATCCTGTATTAACGATATATGGCAAAAGAAAATTAACGCCGAAGCAACTTCTGAAGAAAAGATTGATACTAAATAAACAGCAACGTCAAGAAACTTTTGCGGCATAACAGGGAATCCTCGCCCTAGTATTCCACAGTTTTCTTGACGTTTTTTTATTTTGAATAGACTTAATGGCAAAAATTAAGCAGGTTAAAAAAATGTTAAAGATAATTAGAAGTTTACTATTATTAGTAAGCGCAACAATAAATGGCGCGTTTTTGTTCTTTTTTCTCGGTATAGTATTTGAAATAACAAAAACAAAAGGCTATGTTACAGATTTAGTAATAATGGGATTAAAAATCCAAACTACTAATAGTAAGGCAATATATGCGTCAATAATAATAATGATAATTATCGCGCTGATTTCAAAAACTAATTTTGGAGCATACCTGGTTGTTTGTTTTTCGCTAAATGCACGCAAACCGCTGCAAATAAACAATGAGATAATTAATAAAATACTACCTTCGTTAAACATCGATAAACATTTTGATACAAAAATAATTAAGTTTTTGATTATCGACGAAAAAGATGCTAACGCATGGGCCGTAGGTACTCACTATGTTATATTAAGTACCGGTTTATTAAAAAAACCAATTATGCAAATCCGATCGGTCATTTTACATGAAATTGGTCACTTGAACAACAATGACGGCAGCTATTTAATACAACTAATTGCTACCATGATTACTACGCGCTGCATAATAAAAATGTGTAGCATAATAATAAACATAACAGGCTGTTTTACAAGGTTACCGATTATTGGATTAATCATATTATTATTATCGTTACCCTTTACTATAATGGCATATACTTTGATATATGGTTATATCAATCCAATATGTTTTTTGTCGACATTAATCAGTCAAAAATTTGAATATAACGCTGATAAATTTGCCGCAGAAAACAACGGCGCCAAAGGAATGTATGAATTTCTTAACGGTTGTTTAGAAAACTATCGTGCACAATCGTTTTTGGAAAAAATAAGTGATTCCCATCCGTCGCCAATTAAACGGATGTTGAAATTAGAGAAATATTTAGATTAAAACCAGCATAACTCATTCAAAAATAAATTAATATTGACTTTATGTATATACATATATATACTATTGACGAAAAGTAAATATGAAAGGGTTATGCTTTTTGAATTAATGTGATACGATTTTTTTGGCTTTCTTAACATAAAACCATAATAATTTAGTAAACCAAAAAACGAAAACCGAAAGAGGTGGAGGAAAATGAATACGAAAGTGCAACAATGGGGTGGTAGCCAGGGTGTTAGAATTCCAAAAAACATTCTGGAAACAATTGGATTGCACATCAACGATTTAGTTGAAATTGTGGCAGGAAAAGATAGTTTAATAATCCGAAAGCCAAAAAAATATGATATCAAAACATTATTCGCCCACTACAAAGGTGAGTACCAACCAGAAGATGTTTGGGGATCATCTGTAGGACAAGAGGCCTTATAACTATGGTTAAGAAAGCGCGTCCAAAACAGGGTGACATATTTTATGTTGATCTGGAACCAAAAAAAGGACATGAACAAGGGGAAACACGCCCGGTAATAGTCATAAGCAATAACGACTATAACAACCGAGTACCACTTCCAATTGTTTGCCCTGTTACTACAACAGACAATGGATTTCCATTGCACCTTGCGTTACCAAGTGGTTTAAAAACTACCGGATATGCTATGATAGAACATTGCCGTACTATTGATTACAAAGCAAGAGGATGGCGATATGTCGAATCCGCACCAATACCATTTGTTGAAGACGTAAATCAGTTATTATTTTCTTGCTTATAATCCAAAACTCCCCAAAAGACAGGTATAGATGCCTGTCTTTTTTTATTTTAAAATAGAAAAAACAAGCTAACAAAAAAATAATTTCAATAAATAAAAATATTTTTTCAAAAACCCTCAAAATGTAACAGGAATGTAACAAAAAATTGATATAATTTAAACAAAGACAATAATAAAGGAGCGAAAATGTTAAAAACAACGCAGTACGAACTCAACCAAATTATATCAAGACACACCAATCAAATGCCGGCAGATTTATCCAACCGCGATTTATCCGGATTAAATTTCAACCGTGCAAAAATACCCGGTGCAAATTTTGAAGGCAGCGACCTGCGCAGAGCCAATATGTACAACTG
>Ga0172379_10000432_pt1 | contig 105883 bp, 89 predicted proteins | sample GrowelOW334metaG_FD_119756 | JGI IMG/M metagenome (GOLD analysis project Ga0172379, IMG submission 119756) | Groundwater microbial communities from an aquifer near a municipal landfill in Southern Ontario, Canada - Groundwater well OW334 metaG | ecosystem: Environmental > Aquatic > Deep...
GTGAGGAAAGAGGGAAAATGTGTTGGGGGTCGGGAAGTTAGAGAAAATGTTTGGGTGGTAGGGGGGGGGGGGGGGGGGAGAACCCCCCCCCCCCCCCCTTTTTTTTTCGGGTGGTATGAAAAAATTTGCGGCAAAAATTTTTATTAGAATTTGGCGGTAAGACTGAAGGAGACTAATTTTATAGGAGTGGTCTGTGCGTAGACGCCCATGGGGTTAAAAACTGCGTAGACGGCCTTCAGGCGCAGGCCCTCGCCCATCGGGTAGACGGCTTTCAGGTCCAGTTCGCTGCCTATCTGGATGGAGCCCTTGTTCACATTCTGGGCGGCCCTGAATTTGTAGAAATCCGCGGAAAGGGTAAGTTTTTTGTAGGGCAGGTCCGCGCCCAGATTTATGATGTTCAATCCTGAGATGCCGTTCGGCAGTCCGTTCTTCGTGGCCGAGGTCTGGATGATATCGTAAAGGCTCGCGCCGGCTATCTCTCCGAAACCTTCCCGTTCCACGCCCTTGAACCTGTGTCCGAAGTCCGGCAGGAACGCCTTATCCTTGGCGTCTACGACTCCTGAATTGCCGGAGGATTTACCGTAGGCAAGACGCATTTTGGAGGGCCCGAAAAAGGCTATATCCTGGCTCCAGAGGCCCTTTATCAGGAAAGCGTAGCCGGTGTAGTCCACGGTCTTGGCGGCGGTTTCTTTGGCGGAGCCCCTCTGGAGTATGAACTCTCCGTCAAAATTCAGCTGGTTGTAATTCAGGAAATATCTGGCTCCGGTGAATTTCTTCGTGCTGGAAATAGTGTTATAACCGAGTCCTGCGGCGGGTTGGGGATTCTGCTCCCAGAAATGGTACAAGTGCCAGAGGCCTTCGTTCGACGGATAGTAGATCCCGGCCCCGGTGACCGTCGCATAATCGGTGTCTTTGAAGGGCCGGAAGAAAAAGAACTCGCCTTTTATGTTGTGCCAGAGTTTGTCGGACTCTATCCGCGCTCCGGGCAGACCCAGGCCGTCGTCGGCAAGCGTTATGCCCTGGCCGAGGGTGAAGGCCTGGCGGCCGAAGGTGACGGTCGTCCTGGGGTTTAGAAAATTATAAACCTTGATGTAAGCTTCTTTGACAAAGGGTACGCCGTCAACGCTGGGGTAGCGGCCGGCGGCTTCCGAGAACTGCGGGGCCGTGATCGTGGCTGTGGAGGCGCCGGCGCCGACGCTGTTAAGCACTATTCCGACATCCATCGAGGAGTTTTCCGTTTTCTCCAGCTTGATGCCCTTGATGATGAAGCCCAGGCTGGCGTTCTCGGAATAGACGGCCTGGCCCTTGCGCTGGTCGCCCGTCATGAGATTGGTGTAATTGGCGGCTTTGATGTCCACATTTGAGGAGAGGTCGAGTTTTGTGGCGTTGGCGGCAGCGGGGAACAGCGCTAACGGCGCCAATGCGCACAGCGAACGGCGGAGAGCGGCCAGCCTGAAAATTTCAGTTGAAATTTTCCACCCGCATAGCGGGCGCCCTTCGGGAGGCATACGCCTCGTCGGGCCTGACGCGCATAGCGCTTGGTCCGACGCCCGCTTCGCGGGGGATTCCGCAGAATAATTCTGTTCCCTGGTTTTCATAGCGAAAATCAGATTGAACTGCGGAATCCAGGTTAGCGGATGAGACAGCTTCCTCATAGTTCTTAATTATATAAAAAAACAAGCCGTGCAACACTTTATCCCGGTTAGGAGCCTGTCCGACATAAGGAGTTTCGGCTGCAATTGCCGTTTTTTGCCTGCGCCTTTGTGCCGCTCAACTTACAGTCTCATAGGAGAATGCTCGTTTCGCGGCGCTTCGGCTCGGCCTCAAAACCGTCAATTCCGCCTTAAAAACCTAATGTCGGACAGGCTCCTAGAAGGCGCTCCATAAAACAAGGACCCCGGGCCGAAGCCCGGGGTCCTTGTTTTATTTCCCTTAAGGAAAAGTTTTTAGAACTTTACCATCAGGTCAAGGCCCATGCGGGTTTCAGCGTCTTTCTTGGCGGTGGCGCCGAAGATGGCCTGCGCGTATTTCTTTTCCGGCGCGAAGCTGCCGTAAGAACCCATGATCGAAACATTCTCGGAATGTTTCCAGGTGGCGCACAGATCAAGTTCGTTGCCGATCTTGTCGTTGCCGCCCGACTTCTCGGTCATGGCGAAGTGGTAATACTTGGCTCCCGCGGTCAGTCTGTTGACCTTTTCCGGGGTCCAGCTTGCGCCCAGGTTCCAGGTGGTCAGGTTGCCGAGGCCGACATTTCCCCTCTCCGCGGCCCAGACCAGGCCGGGGCGGTAGTCGGAATTGATGCCGGAGAAGGCCTTCACTTTTTTGTCAGTGAGATTCTTATCTCCGGTACCGGCGGCGTATTCGCCCGAGAAATCCCATTTACCCATGAACTCATGGGCGTATTTGAGATTGAGCTTGTAGGCCGAGCCGGAATATTTATTGTCCGTATTCGCGCCGGCGACGCCGGAAGCGACGATGTTGTCGTTGTTCCTGCCGGTGTTCATGGCGTATTCACCGGTATATTCGATGCCGGTGACGGGGCAGACGCCGTTGACTTTCAGTCCCATTACATTCAGGATGTCCTTGGGGCTGTTGAGGGCGTTCTTTTCGGTCATCCCCTGGTAGTAGTAAGCGCCGATCTTGGCTTCTTTTCTCCAGTCATAGCTGCCGACTATGCCGCGCAGATCCTGGTCGGTGCCGAGCGGTACGGAGGTGGCTTTCCCCTGTTTGGCGAGTATGGCGTTGACGGCCCATTTGTCCTGTTTCCACCAGCCGGTATAACCGTCGATGGCGTTGACAGTGAGCGCGTTGACATACGGCATCATCAGCGGGCCGTAATAGACGATCATATCTCCGGCATTGCCGTAATACTGGCGGCCGACTTTATGATCCGCTCCGAAGACCCCTTTCAGATTGAGGTAAGCTTCCTCAAAGTTGAAAGAGTCGATGGTCCCGCCGGCCACGGTTTGTTTGGCATTGCCGTAGTTGCGGGCATTTTTTACTGCGGTGACCTGGGCGTTGACATCCTCGTTCAGGTCGAAGTTCGCGCCTATCATGACGCGGGACAGCGTGTTGTTGGACTCATCGAATGTTTTCTTGTTGAAGTCCGCATTGTTGACATCGCGCATGTTGACTTCAACGCTTCCGTTGTACTTGAAGTTCTTGAGCAGTTCGGCGTTGGCCATTGATGTGGCAAACGCGACCACCGCAAGCATTCCCATTAGTTTTTTCATTAATTATACTCCTCCTGTTTTTTGTCGTAAGCCCGTTTTCGGGGCTTGCCCGGTCCTTTTGCGACAAAGAGCCGGGCTTTAAGTCCCGCGCCCCCGCGGGTATGGGACTCACTCTTTCCGCCTCGGCGGTTTCCCGCTTCGGCAGTTAGGGCCTGCCCCGTTCCCGGGGCTTACGGCCTTCAAGGAGAAGCGCCTTAAAATCGGCGCTCCGCGCTGCCCTCTTCAGGGTCCTGCGGACCTTCCTTTTGCGGAATCGGAAGGCTCCTCTACAGAGCAAGGTAATGTTACAAAAGTGCCATAATCCTGTCAAGTTTTATGCGCCTAAAGGCCCGGCGTCATATAGGTCGAAAGGCCTTTGAAGTCCGGCTATAAGGTAGTTATAATATAATATGAAGGGAATAATCTTGATAGCGTCTTTAGCTCTTGCCGCGCCGGCAACGGACCTCCGCGCTCAATCCCCCTCTTTTAAGAACTCCCCGGCCGGTCTCGCGGAAATAAAAGCCGGGGTTCCAGCCGGCGTCTCTCCGGCGCCGGAGGTTTCTCCCCCGGTCCGGCGCGAATGGCTTATCCTTGTATTTATAAGCGGCGTTAACGACCTCGGTCTGATGGGCTACGCCGATAAAAGCATAAACAGCATGGAGAATGCGGGTTCCTCGGGCAAAGTAACCGTGCTGGCCGAGTTCGGCATGCTCGGCTCGGATCCCTCCACAAGGAACATCAGATTCCAACGCGGTTCTAAAACCCTTTTTATCCGGAAGGATACGGACCCCGACGCCGTTACCTCGCCCGTGATCTACGCTTCCAACGATACGGACATGGGAAGCGTGGAGCATCTTGTCCGGTTCGTTAAGCGAGGGCTCCGCAGGTTCCCGGCCGAAAAGGTGGCCGTAATGATCTGGGATCACGGCTACGGCCGCAAGGGACTCGCTTATGACGATCTGAGCGGGAACCACATAGAAGTCGGGCAACTGGGGCTTGCCATGTCCCGGATAAAACGGGAGCTTGGCCGTAACATAGACATTTTCGCCGCGGACGCCTGCCGCATGCAGATGGCCGAAGTGGCCTATGAACTGAAGGATTCGGTTTCGGTCGTGGTGGGGTCCGAAGGCAATATCCCGGCTGACAGCTACCCCTATGCGGACATCCTGGCGCGGCTGAACGCCGATCCGGGCATGCCTGCAGAGGAACTGGGCGCAAGCATTGTGGACGCTTACGGCTCGTACTACGCGTCGGATACTATCAGCAATATTACGCTTTCAGCGCTCAGGACCTCGGCCCTGCCGGGCTTTCTGGACCTGTTGAACGGCTGGGTGCGGACCGTCGTGTCGGATCCGGAGGCTTTTAAAGCCGCTTCCTCTCCGGCCACGGTGGACGCCGCCCGTAATTTCCTGGCCGATAATTCCAAGGACCTGTATGATTATCTTTCCGTAGTCGACGGGCTGTTGCCCGGGGCTCCGGCGGCGGTCCCCGCGGGCGCGGCGCTCAGGGATTATATTTCCGGCCGCCTTATTATCCGCGCCACGGACCCGCCCGGAACGCCGAGAACCCACGGGTTGGCCGTCTACATCCCGGACCGCATCTACAATTCGGGTAATTATGAACAGTTCGCATTCGCGCGCGATTCCCTCTGGGACGATTTTCTAAGACGGATGATGGAGGAGCGGCTCAAGTGAAATATATTCAGGCGCCGGCTGTCTTGAATTGCCGGATCCGGATCGACAGTTCGGTCCTGGCCGCTGCGGCGGCCGGGCTGCTGCTTTGCGGTTTCCGGAATCCCGGCTGCTGCCTTACTCCGGCGCAGGAGACCCGTCTTGCCGTATACGAAACGGCCGTCTCCGGCGGAGACCCGGCCGCGGCCCTGGAGTTTTTAGCCGACAAGCGCCTGGCCGCCGCGCTGGCCGCGGCCGATCCGCAAAAAGAGGCGTCGCTTAAAGCCCGCGCTGAAGCGTTAAAGGACCTTCAAGATCTTCTGGACCTGCCCTGGGACGACGCGACAATGAACAGGCTCAACCAGGCCCTTGCTATAAGGATGGACAAGGACAAGCCGCTGTCTTTGGTCGGCGTGGGCCCGGAACCCGAAAAGCTGCTTTCCTGGCTGAAGAAATACCGGCCCGGTTATCCGGAGGAAAAAATCGGCGTCCTGAAAAAAGCAATAAGGCAGTGGGAAGTGGTATTCGGCTCCGCCGCCTCCGTGAATGTTATCTGGGACCAGGCGCGCGGGGAGGACAGCGTCAACGCCGCCGCCTCCGAATGGGAGACCTGGACGCTCAGGGAGCGCAACGCGGTAATGTCGCGGATAGTTATAAAAACCCCGAAATTAATCTCCTACGACGCGGCCGCGCTGGCCGCGGCGGAAACCAAAAAGTCCCTGACGGCGTCGGTGGCCGGGATCATAAAATCCGGGGCGCTTTCACCCGAGCAGCAGGACAGGCTTAACGGCCCGGACCTGGCGGAACAGCTTTATCTTCTCGGCGGCATGTTCGACGGCGGCAAAACCGCCGTAAATCCGGACCTGAAGGCGGTGGTAAACGCGGCCAGGAATTCCATGCCGAAAGAAGTCCTGCCTTACCGGCAGCGGGAGCTGCTCGGAGCCATGCTCAGGACGGCGGTCTCAAAAGAGCTGGCCGGAACCCGGGCAGGCGGGAAAGTCCTCGCTTTTTATTCCGGCGGCGCGCAACCGGCTATAGAGGTGCGTCCGTGGGACGGCGGAGAATATTCCAGGCACGACGACGGTTCCGGGGCTGTTTTGCTGAATTGCGAAGTAATAGAGCAATATATGCGCGTGAAAGGCTACACCGCCGAGTCCCTGATGAAAAGCGGAAAGCAGGTGCGGGAAATAGCCGGGTATATATCCCCGCTGGTCGTTTATGAGGCCGGACATCGGATGCGGGACGCCTGGGCTAAAAAAGCCGGGGTGTACGACCCGGCAGTCCAGGAAAATGAAATAGAGGCCCTGTCGCTGGAGGCGCTCTACACAGGCGAGAAAATAAAGAAGGACCCGGAGTTCGGGAAGAGCCTGAAAGACCTGCGCGCTGTTTCGGATTACGCCGCCAAGCGTCTGGAAACAGCTTCCGAATTCAGGGCTTCCGGTCCGAAGAAATTCGCTGCCACGGCGCGGCAGCGATATTTTTCCGGCCTCCCTTCGCTTGCCGCGGCCGCTTCCCAGATCCTTGCCGCCGTCACGGTGGAGTTGTCGCGCCGGGCCGCCGTGACGACCGCGGAATCCGGCTGCCTCCAGGACATCGGCCTGGCGGAGGCTATGGAGATGACGCCCGAGGAGTTGTTCCGCTCCGCCGGCGAGCTCAGCACCGCCGTTCTGAAAAAGCTACGCAAAGACCTGTCGGACCTGACGGTCCATAAGGCCGGTTATTAAAAATTTTTGCGGCAAAAACTTTCCCCATACCCCGTTAAGGGCGGGGTTACCGGGCCGTGGGCTTTGCGGTCTGGGTTTGCGGGCCGGCGGGCGCTTTTGTTACGGCGCCTGCGGGCTGCTTGAGGTCTTTCTGTTCGGGAGAGGTTTTTGCCTTGGCCGTCGCGGCCCAGGAAGTTTCGGGGTAGAGCAGAATTATCTTTTCATAGGCGGCTTTGGCTTCGGCCGCGTTCTTGGAAAGCTCGTAGCAATTCGCAAGTGAATAGTGCACTTCGGGCGCCAGGAAATGATCCGGATAGGCGGCGAGGAAATTTTTATATTGGGTTTGGGCGCCGGGCAGGTCCTCCGCGGCCTCTTTGGCTTTTCCGAGATCGTAAAGGGCGAAGGGCATAAGATTATTCCCGCCTTTCGCCACGATCTTGGCGTATTCGTCCGCCGCTTCCTTGAATTTGTTTTGCCTGAACAACAGGTCGCCCTGGGTAAGAACGGCGAAACCCCAGGCGCTGGTCCGGCCGAAATTGTTTTCAATGGAATTCAGTTGTTTGGCGGCTTCAGTGAAGTTCCCGCTGTAGCCGGTCTGCTGCGCTATAAAAAGATTTTTCCAGGCTGTTTCCCTGAGGCCGGCATGGTGGAGGGCCACCCAGATGCCCAGGATCGCCGCCGCGGCCAGCATGACCAGCGAACCGATGACGGTGTCGCGGTGATCTTTTATCCAGGCAAAAAAACCATGCATCTTGCCAGGCATCTGCGGAGTTCCGCTGTGTATCCATGTTGAATCCGGCATATTGTAATTGTCTCCTTCGCAAACCAACTTACGCTTTTAGTAAACAAACAAAAACTGGTGCCCCCGAGAGGAATCGGTCACAGGTTCCGGCATTGCCGGACCCGCGACCCCGCCTCGCAGCATCCGCTGCTCCGGCTTTCGATTCCGGTCGAGAGCCAAACCATTGGCTCTCGTTAATACAAGCTCGGCTTCCAAACCAACTTACGCTTTTAGTAAACAAACAAAAACTGGTGCCCCCGAGAGGAATCGAACCTCTATTTGGAGTTTAGGAAACTCTCGTCCTATCCGTTGAACGACGGGGGCCTCTCTGTCGCACCCCGATCGCACCGCATGGCGATCGGGGCGAATAACGCCGGGCTTTGGTAAGGCGGCGCCCGGTTCCTGTCCTACTGAATTGTGTCCATTAGCGGCGCAAAACTGCCGCTAAGTCCACCCCACTAATATTTTAGCAAAGAGTGGACTTCGCGGCCGGCTAACTTCGACCGGCCGTTTAAAAAGCCCAGCTCTATCAACATGACTATGGCTTCCACTTTACCGCCCAGCTTCTCAACCAGGGAGCAGACGGCTTTGGCTGTGCCGCCCGTGGCGAGCACATCGTCCACTATCAGGACCTTCTCTCCTTTCTTGACGGCGTCTTCATGCATCTGCAGCGTGTCTTCGCCGTATTCAAGCGCGTAAGTGGTGGAAACGGTCTTATAGGGCAGCTTGCCTTTTTTGCGGACCGGAACTATGCCCGCGCCAAGCTCCATGGCTATCGGCGCGGCCAGCAGGAATCCGCGGGCTTCTATGCCCAGGACCTTGGTTATGCCGCGCCCTTTGCAGAGGGCCGCCATGCATTTGACGGCTTCGGTGAAAGCCGCGTGGTCGGCAAGCAGCGGCGTTATGTCCTTGAACATGATGCCGGGTTTGGGGAAATCAGGCACATCACGGATTATCTCCCTGATCTTTTCCACCGCAGATCCAGTTTGTGTGTCGTTCGTCATATTATTTTTTCTTCTTTACCGGCTGCCCCAGGTTCCTTGGGACATATGGTTTTGAGGGTATGGCGTCGCCAAGCAGATCGGTTTTCAACCTGGTCTGATTCCAACCGGGCTGAAGGTTGGTGTGGTCCGGGCGCCGGCCCATTTCTATAAGGCCCATTCTGGCCGCCACGCGGCGCAGGCGCAGGAGCGCCCGCTCCTCTATCTGGCGCACGCGTTCGCGGGAAAGGCTAAGCTTTTTGCCTATATCGTTGAGCGTCATGGCGGTCTGGCCGGTGAGGCCGTAGCGCAGTTCCACTATCATACGCTCCCGCTCGCCCACTTCCAGCAGGGCGTCCTTGAGCTCGTCATGAAGACGCAGGATCGAAATAAGGCTTTCAGGCGTGCCGGAGCCCTTGTCCTGAAGGAGGTCCCCCACGGTATCTGCGTTCTCGTCGCTGAGAGGCGTTTCTATGGACGAAAGTCCGGTGACTATTTCCGAAGCGTTGAGGGCGGTGCGGACCTGGTTTGCCGTCCAGTGCATCTGGCGGGCCATCTCGGCCAGTGTCGGGTCGCGGCCCAGCTTTCCGTGCATCGAATCCCATTGCTTGAGCCATTTCCTGAGCGCGGTCCAGGCGTGCGGCGGGATGCGTATGGTCTTGGAATTCTCCTCCACGGCGCGTCTTACATACTGCTCCACCCAGTAAGAAGCGTAAGTGGAAAATCTGTAGCCCTTTTTAGGCTCGAATTTGTCGATGGCGTGCAGCAGTCCGAGGTTGCCTTCCTCGACCAGGTCCATGAGGTCGGCGCCGGGATAAAGAAAGCGTTTGGCTATGGGGATCACCAGCTTCAGGTTCAGCTCCATGATGCGGTCTTTGGCGCGCCTGTCGCCGCGTTTTACCCGTTTCCAGAGTTCGTGGGACTCCTCGCGCGAGATCTTGTGGTCTATCTGGCTGATCTTCCGGATGTATTGATTCGTGGAATCAATATTGATGTCCTTTAAAATTTCTTTTTTGGGTTTTTCCGCCTGGGCGGTTTCTTCCTGTCCGGGTTCCTGGGTTTCTTTTTCTTCAGCCATGCGTTTTTTGCCTCTTAACTTGATTGAATAAAATGCCGTCTTACGACATTTTATGGGGCTATGATAAAATCTTTCTCCCCTTTTTTTTCTGCTATGGGGCGCGCCTGCGCGCCGCCGACCTCCGCCCAGGGATGGCCCGTTCTGATCTCAAGGATGAAAGCCTCTATCGCCTTCTCCCCGCCCTGCGCCTCCGCTTCCACCGAGCCGTCCGCGCGGTTCCTGACCAGGCCGGTCAGCGCGTGTTTTGCGGCCGTGTCCCTGACGAACCATCTGTAGCCGACGCCCTGGACCTTCCCCGAGATCTTGAGAAAAACGCGCATAGAATAACCGTCGCGAAGATAAATAATACTAAAATGATTTCCTCTTATGCAAGATGCGCCTTGACACGGCAATAATTAAAAAATTTTGCTGCAAAAATTTTTAGGGACAGGCGGTGGTATAATTTGTATAATTAAAATATCGGGGCATAGTGAAATGGTATCACACGCCGTTCGGGTCGGCGGATTTACGGTTCAAATCCGTATGCCCCGATTTATTCCGCACTTTGGCCTTTTTGGGAAAAAGTGCGGAATTTTTTATCCGCTGAAACTTCCAGTTAAAACAGTCGTTCCATTATTCCGGCCGCTATCTCCCTGGCCGCGTAGGGCCTGGCCGTTTTCGCTATGGCCTCCTTCAGCGCGGCAAGCGCCCCGGGGTGCCGGAGGTATTTCTTTATCAGGGTTTCAAGCCGGCGCGGATCTTCGGCGAAGTCCGCCAGCCCGTTCTTGAGCAGGAAGCCGGCGTTGCGTTCCTCCTGCCCCGGGAGCGGCGAGAATAAAAGCATGGGCTTGTTAAGCGCCATGGTTTCGGCTATGGTGATCCCGCCGGCTTTGCCGACGACCAGGTCCGCCGCCTGGTAGAGGCTCGCGGGGTGTTGCGCGAACCCGCCGGCTATTTTCAACTGCCTGTTCCCCCCGAATAAGTCCGTAAGCGCGCGGCCCAGCTTTTTATTTTCCCCGCACATCGCCACGATCTGAAGCCTGCCCGCGAATTTTTTAAGCGTCTCGGCGGCAAGCCGGATCTCCCCGAGCCCCTTGCTGCCGCCTGTGAGCAGCACCGTAAAAAGGTCCGGCGCCAGCCCCAGCTCTTTTCTTTTCTGACGCGCGTCCGCCTGCGTAAGGAATTCTTTGCGCACCGGAATTCCGGTCGTGATCATTTTGTTCGGCTGCGTCCCGTTGGCTTTAAGGCCGGCTTCCACGCTTTTGTCGGGGATAAAATAGCGTTCCACGCCGTTCGGCGGCCAGTAAGAATGCGCGTAATAATCCGTCAGAACGGCGAAAAGGGGCGCCGCCTTTGAAGCCGTGTCCCGCCCGGCCAGAAGCATTGCCGCCAGCGCATGGGTTGAAACCACGGCCTGGAGGTTTTTTTCCCGCAGCGCCTCCCTCAGCTGTCCGGAGTAGTAAGGAAAGACCGCCGTTTTAATGCCGTTGGCGGCCAGAGCCACCAGTTCATTGTCATAAACATAATCCCATAGGGCGGGAGTTTTGTTGAGTATCCCGAGATAGGTTTTGGCCACGAAGGAGCCCAGCTTGGGGTATACCTCGGACAGGTCGACGAACACCGGCTCCATTACATGGGCGGGGAAAAAATCAGCCAGGGCCCTGGCCGCCGAATAATGGCCGGAAGGCTTATGCCCGTAAAGCAGTCCCACCCGTATAGGGTAAGCCCGTTCTTTTGTGTCCATGTTATCGGAGTTTTGAGAGCCGAAAGGACGCGCGGCATCCGTTCGCAGGCCTCGGCGGTCCGCTGGTCCCGCCGAGACGTTTTTAACCCGCCTTATCGGGGCGCCGGGAATTGAACCCGGAGTCTCTCGCACCCCAAGCGAGCGCTCTACCATTGAGCCACGCCCCGGTAATGCGGGTTAAAAACTTGTGCCCGTATAGAGATTATACAAATTTTTGAAGATTATTCCTGCCGCGCCCTCAGCAGTCTTTTATGATCTGCTGCAGGTCTTTTTTTATTTCTTCCAGCAATGTAACGGCGTCGTCGGAGGGACGGGCCGCCTGCCAGGCGGGCTGCTTGCTCTTTTTCTTTGAATAAATGAGCTTCTTCGCGCCGGACAAGGTGTAGCCCTTCACCAGGACCAGTTCTTTTATCTCGCTGATGGTCTGGGCGTCTTTGGCCGTGTAGCGCCGGTGTCCGCTGGAAAGCCTCAGCGGCCGGAGCAGTTTAAAGCGGGATTCCCAGTATCGTATGGTGTATGCCGGGACCTGGGTCTTTTTCGCGATCTCGTTGATGGTGAAGTAATTTTTTTCGGACATATGGCGGCCGTCGCGCCTGAAGCTCGGTTGCAAGGACCGTTCAAATCCCGCTTGTCAGTTTCTTTGAGGGTTTGAAACGAATGCTTTTGCGGGGCCCGACCATTACCCTCTGGTTGGTCTTGGGATTGCGGGCCTGGCGCGGCATCCTGTCCTTTACTTTGAAGGTCCCGAAATTGGAGATGACCACTTTCTCATTGCCGCGCAGGGCTTTGGCCATCAGTTCGAAAGTTTTAAGGACGGCAAGTTTGGCGTCTTTTTCCGTGGTAAGGTGTTTGGAGATCTCCCGTATTATTTCAAGCCTGTTCATCTTCTTCCCCCTCCGTTCCGTCGTCCCCCGGCCCTTCCTCTTCCTCGTCGCCCGTGCGCCGCTTGCCCATGGTCGTGGGAAGCTGGCTTATGATGTCGTTCGGTTTCAGGTTTTTCAGGTCCCTCTTGAACTTCGCCACTTCGTCTTCGGTGATCGGTTTGGAAAGCACCTGGGTTTTTTCAAAGACCCGCTCGCTGATGTAAATGGGGCAGCCGAAGCGCACCGCCAGCGCCACCGCGTCCGAGGGCCGGGCGTCTATGTCGCGCTGACTTTTGCCGTCCTTGCCGGCGATCCGGATCGTGGAGTAGTAGGTGTTGTCCACGATGTCCGTGATCCGGACTTTTTCCACCGTCAGGTCGAGCGTTTTTAAAAGCGAGAAAAAAAGGTCGTGGGTCATCGGGCGCGGCGAAGGATAGCCGGAAAGGCGTATGGCTATGGCCTGCGCTTCCATAGGCCCGATCCAGATCGGGAGGATGCGGGTTCCGCCGGTCTCGTCCAGGAAAATTATGGATTCCGTCATGCTCGTGGCGATGGAATAGATCTTTACCTCCAGATCCTTTCCGCCCGCGGATTCTTCGTTGTTCATAGTTTATCTGCCGTCCGCGTTTTCCGCGGCGCCGCCTTCCTTATGTTTGAAGGACAGCTCCCGGCCCTTCAGGATCCGCCGTATATTGGAAATGTGCGTATAGAAAATGATCACGCAGACCACGGCCGCCATGATCGTGAAGGGCGTCTGCTCCGGCCGTTTGTTAAGGAGAACGCACAGGACCGGCAGGATGACGGAGGCGGACATGGAGCCTACCGAGATGTGGTGCGTGAGCGCGACGGCCAGTCCGAAAACCACAAAGGCCCCGGCCGTGGGTATGGGCAGGAGGGCCATGAAAACGCCGGACGCCGTGGCCACGCCCTTGCCGCCTTTAAAGCCGAGAAAAGGCGTCCAGATGTGCCCGGCTATGGCCAGGCCGCCGGCGGCCACGGGGATCCACCAGTGGCCGGCCCCGATATAGAAGAACTTGATCGCCAGGTACGCCGGGCTGAAACCCTTAAGGAAATCCACGGTGAAGGTAAGCACTCCGGGCCATTTGCCCAGGGTCCTGTAAACATTGGCCGTGCCCGGATTGCCGGAGCCGAATTTTCTGATGTCCATGCCTTTGATCCGGCCTATGATATATCCGGTGGGGATGCCTCCAAGCAGATAGCTTGCCGACAACAGTAGGGCGGTCAGTAGTTCTTTTGTCATATCTTTTAAATTATATATAAAAAGGAAGGATAATTCCTTGCCGCGCTTCTCAGGCCCCCAGCAGTTTAAGAATACGCTGGTAGTTCTCTTTGGTGGCTTTAAAATTTACTTTTATCCCTTTGGGCCCGTAGACCGCGCTTTTAACAAGAGCGTTCTTATAGATCCCGGAGAGGACTTTCTGCCCGGCCGCGGGCAGGAGCAGCTCGTAATCCGGCCATCTGGCGGTGATAGCTTTCTCCACCCTGGCCAGCAGTTCCGGTATCCCTTCGCCGGTGACGGCGGACACGAAGACCGGACGCAGCCGTCTCAGCGACTCGGAGTAGAGGCGGAGATCGGGCACGGCGTCTATCTTGTTGTAAACATTTATCACCGGGATCCCCGCCAGGTCCAGTTCCTTCAGCGTTTCCTGCACCGCCGCGTGCTGGAGTTTCAGGTGCGGGGAGGCCAGGTCGTGAACATGGAGGATAATGTCGGAGTATGCCGTTTCCTCCAGCGTGGAGCGGAACGCCGCTATCAGGTTGTGCGGCAGCTTCTGGATAAAGCCCACCGTGTCGGTCAGCAGCGCCCAGCCTCCCCCGGGCAGGCGGACGCGCTTGGTGGTGGGGTCCAGGGTGGCGAAAAGCTTGTCGTCGGCGTAGATGGCGTGTTTCTGCGCGGTGAGAAAGTTCAGCAGGGTGGATTTGCCGGCGTTGGTGTAGCCCACTATGGCCGCCTGAGGCATGGGGACGGCGTCCCTATTCTTGCGCTGGGTGGCCCGTTCCTCCCTTATGGAATCCAGTTCGTTCTTCAGTGCGGTTATTTTATCCCTGAGCGTGCGCCTGTCGTATTCCAGCTGGCGCTCGCCGGGGCCGCGGGTCCCGATCATGCCCTGCTGCTGGCCCATGGACGCGCCTTTGCCGGAGAGATGCGTCAGGTCGTAGGAAAGGCGGGCCAGCCTGACCTGTAATTTCCCCTCCCGCGTCCGCGCGCGCCTTGAGAAGATCTCAAGAATAAGATAGGTGCGGTCGATCACCGGCACGCCGAGGGCGCGCTCAAGGTTCCGCTGCTGGGCGGGCGTGAGCTCCTCGTCAAAAATGATGAGTGAGGGTTTTTCCTCCTCCACATGTTTTTTTAGTTCCGCCGCCTTTCCGGAACCGATGAAAGTGGCCGGGTTGAAGCGGGGCAGCGGCATCAGGAATTTTTTTATCACTTCCAGGCCGCCGGTCTCGGCGAGGCGCGCCAGTTCCTCGAGAGCTGTTTCCGGGTCGGGCCCGCCTTTTTTCTTTTTCTTTAAAAAAGCCGCGATGAGGGTCGCTTTCATAGGTTCAGGATCTTTTCCGCCAGGAGGCCCGTGTCGTAATCGGACGGGGAGTTAAGGTCGAAGCGCGTGGCGTTCTTGTACCGCGCGAACCAGGTGTTCTGGCGCTTTGCGTAGGACATGGACAGGGCGACGATGGTGTGCGCGGCTTCCGCGCGCGTGGTCCTGCCCGCGAGAAAATCTATGATCTGCGGATAGCCCAGGGATTTCAGGCCCGGGGAGTCTTCCGGGTAGCCGCGCGCCAGCAGTTCCCTGGTCTCTTCCGTCCAGGCGTCGAAAGCCCAGGCCGTTCTGTTCTTTATCCTTTCGTTCAGAAGGCCTTTTTCCCACTTAAGGAAAATAAATTTACCCCGCTGCGCGGGCAGGGAATCGAAGAATCTTCCCGACCAGAGCTCGGACGCGGGCCGCCCGGCCAGGCTGGAGATCTCTATGGCCCTTATAACGCGCTGGATATTCCCCGGCGGGATCTGCGCCGCGGCTTTGGGGTCCAGGGCCGCGAGCCGGGAGTGCAGGGCCTCGCGGCCTTTTTCCCCGGCGAACGCTGCCAGCGATTTTCTCATTTCAGGGTCCGCGGCGGGCAGGTCGTCCAGGCCGTTCCAGAGCGCCTGGATGTACATCCCGGTGCCGCCGACTATGATAGGGGTTTTGCCTTCGGCGCAGACGGCCTCCATCAGCGGACCTGCCTGCGCGGCGAACGCGCCGGCGTCATAGGAGCTGCGCGGGTCCAGGATGTCCACAAGATGGCAGGGCACGCCCTCAGTCAGATAAACTTCCCGGCCCGCCGCGGTTCCCCAGCGGCCGTCCGGCTTGGAAGTCCCCGCGGAAAGGTATTTGTAGACCTGCTTCGAATCTGCGGAGATTATTTCCCCGCCGGTTTTTTTCGCGAGAGCCAGCGCCAGGCAGGTCTTGCCTGAAGCGTTGGCTCCCATGATGGTTATGGGCTTAATAGGCGGCATTTGATAGCAGGCCGGTAGGCGCTTCCGGTCCGGCGGCGAAATAAATCCGCGCAGGGCGGATCTATTTTTTCTTGAAAAGCGATTCGTCTTTTTGCGGCTTATTGCACAATCCGTGCGCTTTGCAGTTCGCCACGCAGACTTCGGGCAGTTTCAGCGCGATGCGGGTGTCGCAGTCGACATAATCCTCCGCCATGTCGCTTATGCGCTTTTTGTCCTCGGCGCTGACGCCGGAAAAGGTTATTCCGTTCATGAAGACCCCGCCCTTTTCCTTGACCCAGGAGATCCGGCCCATGATGGGCATTTCCTTCACGCCGGCAAGTTTCAGGATCATGTTGAGCTCTTTAGAATGGGGCGGCTCAAGAAAGGTGATAAGGCGCATCCCGCCGGCGGAAAGGTCCACCAGGATCGCGGGCTGCGGCGTGTGTTTGCCGTCCGGGCCTTTGGCGTAGAATTCGATATCCACCGGCTCAAGGATGCCGTGGAGGATCGGCAGGCGCACATGTTCCCTTCTTTCTTTAAAAACTTTGCTGTCTTTCTTGTTCATGGTATAAACCTTCCCTTTAAGGCGTTCTTTTTAACTCCCGTTATCTCCGCCCGGACCAACCCGCCGGGCTTCAGTCCCGTGGCGTCGTCCAGCCTGACGACAAAATTCGCCGAGGTCCTCCCGCTGTCTACGGTTTCAAGGAGAACTTCCTCTATTCTACCAATTCTTGCGTTCAAAATGTCACTTGAATTTTTCTTTACTTCGGCCAGCAGCCGCGTAAGCCGTTCTTCCATTTCCGCTTCCGGAACGCCGGGGGCCGGGTCCGGCGCGCCGTCGCGCGGGGAATATTTGAAACAATAGGCGAAAGAAACGCCGCTTTCGCCCACCAAGGAGAGGGTTTCTTTAAAATCCTTCTCGGTTTCTCCGGGATAACCGACTATGAAGTCGGTGGAGACGGCCGCTTCCGGCGCGGCGGCGCGGATCTCGGCGACTATCTCCAGATATTTTGCCCGCGTGTACCCCCGGCGCATGGCCTTAAGGATCCGGTCGGACCCGCTCTGCACCGGCAAATGCACGTAACGGGCGAGCTTCGGGTTCTCCCTGAAAACGCGGAAAAAGGCCGCGTCGAAATAAAGAGGATGCGGGCTCATAAAACGCACGCGGCCGACGCCCGGAAGTTCCGAGGTTTTTTGAAGCAGCCCGGCGAAAGACAGCCCGCCTGAAGGCGAGCCGTAGGAATAGGCGTTCACGGTCTGGCCCAGCAGGATTATTTCCCGCGCCCCCGCGGCGGCCTTGTCCGCGGCCGAAGCCAGTATCTCCTCCGGCGGCAGGCAGCGCGCCGGCCCCCGGACCGAGGGCACGATGCAGTAGGCGCATTTAAGCGAGCACCCCCGCATCGCCGTAACGAAAGCGGAGACCGGGGAAGCGGGCGGCGGCGGCTCATAGTTCGCGGCCCGCGGCTCGCGGCTAGCGGGCGACGAGAGGCCGAAAAACATTTCCACTGCGGCGTCCACGCTGTCGAGATCCTTGGCTCCGATCACTTCGTCCACGAAGGGAAAGCGGTTCTTAAGATATTTCCCCCCCAGCCTCTGGGCGGCGCAGCCGGCCACAAAAATGCGGCCGTCCGGCCGGGCCAGTTTCCATTTGCGCAGGCGGCCTATTTGGGAGACAGCCTTATCCTCAGCGCGCTGGCGCACGGTGCAAGTATTGACCACCACGGCGTCCGCCTTCTTAAGGGTGTCGGTAAGCTCGAACCCCCTTTTGATGAACGACCCCGCCATAAGCTCCGAATCCGCCTCGTTCATCTGACATCCGAAAGTAATAATATGCAATTTTTTCTTCATGTATAATCCGTGTAATCCGGTGACATTTTTAATTCGTACAAATATGTATTATGTCACCGGATTACCGTAAACTCTTTAACTCTAGCGAGATAGTCCGCGGATTTTTTGCGGTCTATCTTGCGTAAATCACACAACGCGGAACAGTGAGTTTTCATTAATGCGATATCTTCTCTAGGTGGTTTACTAATACTGAACTAACCAATCTTTCGAACCACTTTACGGATGGGATTACGGATTGTTTTTCTCCCTCGATAATTACTGCTTCGCTTGGAAATATCTCCCCACCCCTAAATGGTAGTGTTAGGTAATAGTTGAATGGTTCGCCTGTGTGTACGAAAGCGCACCGGAGTTTGTATATATTTTTTAAGTGTTTATCTAAATCATCCTTTTTTACTTTTGCCCAATCAGTGCTGCCTTCAGCATCTTCCCAGAACTTTTCAGGTATATTTTGTTTTATGAATGTGACAAATCGTTGCTTTATGAAACCTTGTTTCTTGACTATTTTTTGTTTTAGGCTTAGTTTTTTCTCAGTGGTTATTGTTAGGGAATCGATCTCCATAAAAATATCTGAATATGAATCAAGTTCATCAGGTCGCTTTTTAAATGGGATTGTGTTGGAAATTGATTCAATAGCAAAAATTAAAAATAAATAGGCAACTTCAGGCTTTTGCTCAATTAGTTCTATAGCTAAGTGATACATTTTGCTGGCAGTAATAAACTGTTCATGCACTTTTATGTCTAGTTTAAGAACCTTTTCGATATTTGTCTTGGCAGTTGCAATATTTACATTAGGAGCGGCCAAGACAGGTGCTATTAAATTCCCATCCATGCCTTTAAAACTATGTTTTCTTGGGGAGTTATCGATTCGGCGGATAGAAATATATCGTATTCTCTTCCGTAAAATGAGTGAGGTGATAGCGGCAAATTCTTCCCCGGTTTGATCCCAGCTTAACATTCCATCTTTTTGATGGTCTCTATAGTAATTCGGGTATTGTAAGCATAATTCGAATTGGTCTCCGGTGAGTTTAGAATCAACTAACATTAATTTGTACGAGCCAACCTCTAGTTCACCAACAAGACGGGCATCGCTTTGTAGTTCTAGTTCTACAGTGCTATGTTTATCTGTCGGATTTGTTTTAAACTTTTTAAAGTTTTCAATCAAGGTCATAATTTTAATTGCCCGGTTTGAGTGTGTGGTTCCAAAGTTTTAACTTGTTGATGCCATCCTTTTTCTGCGGCTTACCGTCGGTTTCAAGAGTTTCTCTTTGCGCGGTTTTAAGTTAAACTAAAATACTGAAGATTAAAAATATGAATGATAGAACTGTAAGCCCATAAAAAAGTTCTGAAACGAGGCTCTGACTGGGAGTTAACTTGCTTAACAGTGATTTGTTCTCAACCGGTGTGAACATCTTAGTGGTTGAGAGTTGTGCTTCATATGTTTTAGCGTTAGCTCTTTGTTCTTTTGAAAACAATTTACCTCCGTCTGGATAGCGGCGGATCATTGCCGCTAAAATTAATCCCATGCGTTCTGTTTCCTTCCCGACAAACTCACCTCTCGCCTCCCTTTGACTTATATCGCTTAAATCAAATGTAAACTGAAAAGAGTCAACACTATTTGATGCTGCCGCATCAATATATTGCTTGAAAGAAATAAGCCCAAAAGTAATAGCTAGAATCTCTGCCCCCCAGGTAAAAAGTAAGGCACAATTCGGAGTTTTTCGTAAATAGCCCATTAATGACAGCGTTAATCCAAGGAATGTCGCATTTATAGTAATTATTGTCTTGGTTAAATCCAGGGATAAATCCTTAGCCTTTTCTATATCTGAGCCAAACTTCTTTAAGGCCTCGTCTTTTTTGTCCGACCAGAACTTTTCTGTGTTATTCATACCGGTTTCCTAGTTTGATAGTTTGGTTTTCCATTGGCGTAGGTGCTTTATATCAGTATCTGTAAAGACGGGATAGTTACGATAACCGTGTTTGGTTAATCCGGTGACATAGTACCTATTCGTACGAATTAAGTATTGTGTCACTGGATAACATACCGTTTCCCCTTCCTCTGTCGCAATTTGCTTCCAACTGGAAGATCGGACGGGTATTTACCCGTCCGATCTTCTAGTCTTCCAGCGGCATGAGGTTGAGCTCCTGGGTGGACTTTTTGATCGTCAGAATGTAGTTTTGCGGGATTTCAAACCACTCTATATGCCGGTCCTTCAGGGGCTGCAAAATGTCGGAGGCTATAAGATAATAGGGCTTGGCGCCGTCTTTTGTTTTTACCCTGCCGAGGTAAAGTTCGTGGCCGTTTTTATAAACTAGGATCAGCTCCCCGTTAGTGGCGATAAAGTTCATGACCGGGGAGCTCAGGATTTTGCCGGGGTACATGGGGTTTGCCGCGATAAAAGCGCGGGTGGATCTCCTGGCGCCGGTTTTAAGGTCTTTGACCGTTTCGGCGAATGTCCGGATTATCTCTTCGTCCGTGAGAGCCTTGAGAGCCTGTTTCTTTTCTTCCAGCTTGCCCAGAAAATAATAAAAGGCCTGTTCGCTGTCTACCGGCCCTTTGGGGGCCAGGCCGTATTTTTCCTTGAATCCGGCCAGCTTATTATTTATGGGAACGCAATCCCTAAGATCGATGGAGCCGTTGTGCATGAAGCTCCAGTTCCCGTGGACAAAAGGATGGGTGTTCGCTTCGGAGACGGTGGATCTATCGGAGGCGAGCCTTACATGCGCGAGAACGATCTCCGCCTTGCCGCGGGATAATTTATCGACGGTTTCATCGTAAAATTTATCGGCATACGCGGGGCCGGCGGAACGGGCCTCATGAGGGGTTTGGTCCCCCGCGTAGAAGACCACCCCCCAGCCGTCGGGGTTCCCGTAGGTTTCGTAGGCCTTGTCGAGGTCTTCCAGGGTGTAGATGTCGGAATATCTTTTCTTTTCCCCTTTCCGGCTTTGATCTTTAAGGGAACGGGGAGAGGTCGACAGGGCGCCGAGGATCAGCTGCGGTCCGACGGCGTCGGCGCCGTCGGGTGCAAACAGCGCCATCATCCTGCAGGCTTCGGCGTTAAAATTAAACAGAAGCAGCAGGGCGGCCGCCGCCGGGATCATTGAATTCCGCTTATCATTTTTCTTTGTCATTTTTTTAATTAAAAATTATTGCGGCAAAAATTTTTATTATACTCCGCCGGGTAAAATGTCGTTTTACGACATTTTAAAACAGGGATTTCCAGGGGTCTTTGGTCTTGATGAATTCCAGGAAGCGGACGGTGTTCCTGTTCTGGAGTTCTTCGTGCTCGGACCGGGTGGTCTCGTCCACGGGTTCAAAGAAGCAGGTCGGGTCCTCGGCCAGGTAGTCCCCGGTCCTGTAATAAGCCAGGGCCCGGCAGCCGCCGCAGGTCTGTTTGTAGCGGCAGCGGCCGCATTTGCCTTTGAGGGTTTCGCGCGAGCGCACGGTCTTTATTATCTCATTGTCCCGAAGCAGCCCGGTAAGCGGCGTGTCCCTGACATTGCCGCAGGCCAGCCCGTTGTCCAGCAGGTGCACGCAGGGCGCCACATGGCCTTCGGCCGAGACCCCTACGAAGCCCCTGGCGGCCTGGCAGCCCAGCTGGTCTATTTCGACCTTCATCTCTTTCCACCTGGCTTCCAGAAATTCGGGTCCGGCGAAAAAAGGCGTGTAGCTCACATAGCTGAGCGCGTAATTCCTGAGGACGGGGTGCACGGTTTTTTCCATGTCTTCCGGGGTGAGCGCCAGTTCCTGATGGCAATTGCCCATGCCGCGCGTGACGAAAGGCGACCGGAGCATGGGGATCTTTTTCAGCTTAAGGAAATTGACCGTGGCGCCGAGGCTTTTAAGGTTGTTCCTGCTGATGGTGGTTATAAAGAAAAAATTCACGCCGGCTTTTAGGCAGAGGCGCGCCGCCTTGATCACGGTCCAGAGGCTGTCGTCGCGGCTCCATTTCTGGATGGTGGGCAGGATGGAGTTCAGCGAGAATACGAAGATCACCTTGCCGCCGGAGGCTTTTTTAACGCGCTTCAGCAGATCTTCGGTAAGCAGCGTGCCGTTGGTGTTCACGAAGGACCAGAGCCCGGCCTTGGCCGTGTAGTCGAGGATCTCCAGCGCGTCGGCCCTCAACAGGTGCTCCCCGCCGGAAAAAGCTATGGCCCCGTGCGTGCAATATTTCCTAACCTCGTCCACGACCAGGCGCTTTATCTCTTCGGTGGAAAGTTCGGCGGTGTGGTCTTTCGGCGGCTTGCGGGGCGTTTTAGCCATGCAGTAGCGGCAGTTCAGGTTGCATTTGCGGGTGCTTTCAAAATAGCACAGGAAAAATTTTTTGCGCGGTTCTTTGGAAGGCATAGATGCGTGTAACTCCCGGAAATTCTGCGACGGCAAATTTTTACCGGCCTTTTCTTTTAAGGCGCTCCTCGGCTTCGGTCCTAGATCGCATAAGGGCGGCTTCGGCGCGGATCTTCAGGTAATTCGCGTAATGTTCCCCGTCCAGGGTCCCCGCTTCGAGCGCCGTCCGTACGCCGCAGCCCGGCTCGTTGGAATGCGAGCAGTTGCCGAACCTGCACCGCGCCGCCAGGGCCTGGATGTCTTCAAAGGTTTCGTCCACGGCCCCCGTGTCCGCCCAGAGTTCCAGTCCGCGCTGGCCGGGGGTGTCGATCAGCAGCGCTCCGCTGTCCGGCAGGACGAACAGTTTCCTGCCCGTGGTGGTGTGGCGCCCTTTTGAATCTTCCTCCCTGACGGCGGCTATGCGCTGAAGGTCGGAGCCCATCAGGTTGTTTATGATGGTGGATTTTCCCGCGCCGGAGGAGCCCACCAGTACTATGGTGCGCCCGGCCGCGACATAGGGGGCCAGCCCCTCATAGCCGGTTTTGCCGATGGAATCCAGCAGGATGACGGGAGCGTGGAACCCCAGGGCGCGGATCTCCGCCTTTTTGGCTTCGGCGTCCGGGACCAGGTCGGCCTTGTTCAGGACGACCGCCACGGACGCGCCTCCGGCTTTTGCCGCTGCGAGGTAGCGCTCCAGGCGTTTAAGATTATAATTGTCGTCCAGTCCCTGGACTATAAAAACGGTGTCGATGTTCGCCGCTATAACCTGTTCCTCTTCTCCGCCGGGGTTGCGGCGGGAGAGTTTTGTTTTTCTGGGCAGGAGGCCTTGTATGGTCTGGCGTCTGGCGCGCGGGTCGAAGCTGATCGCGGCCCAGTCTCCGACCGCGGGGAAGTCCGACTTTGAGCGCGCGGCGCGCCTGAAGACGCCGGAAACCTCCGCCGGGTACGCCCCGCCGGCGCAGATCACCTCGTAGGCCGCCCGGTGTTCCGCGACGATCCTGGCTGCGACAAGGTTCTTGTCCGAGAAAGGCTTGAAGGATCCCGCCAGTTCCTCGGTCCAGCCAAGTTCTTTGAGTGTCGGGGTCCGGGGCATAGGGTATGAAAAGGCTGAAGGCTGAAGGCGTACAGGCGGTTACACGGGGTGGTTCCCGGCGGATGCCGCGCCCGCAAAGCAAAAAGCGCAAACACGAAGAGTAAAAGCTTTTCGCCTTACACTTTCCTGTTTACGCTTCAGGCTTTGCGCTTTTGGAACTTAGTTCACTTTGCAGCGGCGCCTTTTGGAGAGGAGATATTCGCCGTTCTTTTTGTGCATCCGGGCCACCAACTGATGGGTGCCGGGCGTGAAGTTGGTCCAGTCGAACCACCAGTAACCCACGGAATGCCTGCAGCTCTGCCACGGAGCGTCGTCTATGGAAATATCCAGGCCGGCGGCGTCATTGGCGGCTATCCTGATGGAATACTGCCTTGAGGTGATGGTCTCGAGGTTCTTGGGATAGTCTATGAGCACATATTCGGTAGTGCCGGTGAGCTTGTTCTGCGTTGTGGTCTTCGTATTCGTGGTTGTGGTCCTCGTGGCGGTGTTTACTGTGGTTTTGTTGTTGTTCTTCCTGGCGGCTAACTTGATCATGGTACTCTCCTCCCCTTGCGGGTGTACTGCGTCCGGCGACCGGCCGGTCCGGGGTAATCCGGCGATCCTGTCGTTCAGATACCCAAGACCCTTATCGAGAGGTTGTTTCAGGTGAATTCTTAAAACGCGTCTATTCTTTGAATCCAGAGCCTCGAAATCCCCGATGGCCTGAGCCATTTCCAACTGCCGGAAACCGTACTTCTCCCCTATGATATTAATATCATTTTTGGCCTGGGCTGTCAAGATTACGAAGAACGCGGAATCGGGGCCGCCTTTGTGCAGCTGTCCCGAGGAATGGAGGTATCTAGGGCCGTAGGAAAGCGTGACGGCCGAGGCCGTGCGTTCTTTCAGATCGGCGCGCAGGCGGTTGAGTTCCGTTTCGACCCTGGGCGCGTTGGGCAGGTAGGCCAGCAGGGCGAGATACTCTTTTTCCCTCAGTCCGGAGAAGATGCACCGGAAGATGTCTTCGTAACCGGCCAGGCCGGGTTTGCGCGCCAGCAGCGCCTTCGAGGCGTATACGTCCAGCTTGTCCGAAGAAAACTGGGGTTTGGGCGCCGCGGTCTTTTCTTTGGCCGTCATGGCTCCCAGAACTTCTATCGTCAGGTCCTTTGCTTCCTTCACATTGGGCTGGTCGAACGGGTCTATGCCCAGCAGGGCGCCGGCCGCGGCCGTGGCCGCTTCCCAGCGGAAGAACTCTCCGCCGAGGTCGTAGGCGTCCCTGATGAAGATGGTGTAAACGGGATGGCCCGCCTTTTTAAGCTTGCCGAGCTTCTCGGCGGTTCCCGGTTCCGGCGAAGCGCCTATCTGGGTGTGCACGAAGAACCTGTCCTCCTGGTATTCTTCCGGCCCGGAGAGCTCTTCCATGCAGACCGGCACCACTCCCCGGCCTTCCTTGCCTGTGCTTTCGGCCACCAGCTGTTCCACCCAGAGGCCGAAGGCCTCAAGCGCTTTCGGCATCACCAGCGTCAGTTTGTCGCGCCCTTTCAGGGCCATGCCCCCCAGCAGGGCGCCGAGCATCGCGCCCGGGTTTCTGGCGGGGTCGGGTTCCTTGCACAGATTGGCGGCGTCTATCGCCCTTTCCAGCAGTTTTTTGATGTCGGCGCCGCACAGGGCCGCCGGCACCATCCCGAAACAGGAGAGCGCCGAGAACCTGCCGCCTATATCCGCGAAATTTATGAAGACCTTGCGGAACTTCTTTTCTTTCGCCAGTTTCGCGAGCCCCGTACCCGGGTCGGTGATGGCGGCGAAGTTGTTGCCCGGTTTTTTTACCCCGGCTTTTTTAAGCAGGCTCCAGAAATATTTGAACTGGCTGGACGGTTCGATGGTGCCGCCGGATTTGCTGGCGAAAATGAACAGCGTTTTTTTCAGGTCCAGGTTCTTTGCGACCGACAGGATCCAGGCAGGGTCGGTGGTGTCGAGGACATGCAGCCGGGGCCTGTCCGGGCTCTGGAACACGGTCCTCATGACTTCCGGCGCCAGGCTGGACCCGCCCATGCCCAGCAGCACCACGCTGGAAAATCCTTCGCCGACGATCTCGTCGCGAAAACGGCCTATCTCCTTCACGCGGGCCAGCATTTTGAACGGCGCGTCCAGCCAGCCCAGAGAGTTGTTGATGATAGCCGCGTGCGCGGGCTCGTCCTTCCAAAGCCCGGCGTCCTTTTTCCAGAGGCGTCTGACAAAATCCATATCGGCAAGTTTTTCCAGCTCGGGCTTGTGGTCGCCGGCGGGCGGTACGGGCGCCGGGAGGCCGTCGGCGGCGGGTTTCAGGAGGGAGCGCTTTTTTTCCTCTATGTGGCTTATCAGGGAATCGTAGGCGCGCGAGAATTTCTCCACGCCGTCGTTCTCCAGGGCTTCGCAGATGGACCGGAAATCCACGCCGGTGAGTTCCAGCCTTTCGAAGAAAGCCTCCGCGACGGCCATCCGTGCGTTGACCGGCGCCTTGTCCGGGTTCCCGTGCTCCAGGAAAGCTTTCAGGGTCTTTTCCGGCAGGGTGTCGATGGAATCCTGTAGCAGCAGGGCGTCGGCGTACATCGTGTCCCTGTAGGCCGGATTTTTCACCCCGGTCGAAGCCCAGAGGATGCGCTGTTTCATCGCGCCTTTTTCCCGCAGCGCCTGGAATTCTCCGCTGGAAAAGATGACGGAATATTTCCTGTAAGCGACAAGGGAGTTCGCGGCGCCGGTGCGGCCCCTGGCGGCGTTGGCGAAATCGTAAAGCTCCTCGCTGTCGAAAGAGCCCTCCGCGGCCAGCAGCGTTTCAAGTTCGTCGTCGGCCGCCGTGTCGATGCGGCTTACGAAAAAGCTGGCGACCGAGGCCAGGGTGTTCACGGGCAGGCCGTTGGCGGTCCGCCAGGTCAGGGCGTCGATATACGCTCTTACCACTTCCTCATACCTGTCGGGAGAGAAAATAAGGGTGAAGTTGACATTGACGCCTTTTTTCAGAAGAGCGTTCCCGGCGCCCACGCCCTGCGTGGTGGCCGGGACTTTTATCATCACATTCTTGCGGGCAAGCCTGGCGAAGAGCCGCTCGCCCTCCTTGACGGTGCGTTCAAGGTCGCGGGCCAGCGAAGGTTTTACCTCCATGCTCACGAACCCGTCCGTGCCTCCCGTCTCTTCATACACGCCTCTGAAGAGGTCCGCGGCGCGCTGGATGTCCTCCACCGCGAGAGTTTCGAAGATCGCTTCGGCCGCGGCGTCTTTGGCCGCGAGGGCCGCTATCGCTTCCTCATAATAGGAGGACTTGAGTACGGCGGCCTCAAAAATAGAAGGATTGGAGGTTACGCCGGTGACGCCCTGTTCCTTTATCAGCCTGGCCAGGGCGCCGTTTATGAGCAGTTCCCGGCTGAGGTTGTCGAGCCAGAGGCTTTGTCCGGCTGCTTTAACTTCCTTTAAGATATCCATAATTCCCCCTTTTATTTCCCGGGCTGCTTTTGTTCAAAAGAGCGCACTTTGTCCAGGCGCCTGACATGGCGGGTTTCATTTGAGAACGAGGCTCCGATGAAAGCCCGCGCTATTTCCTCGGCCAGCGCCGTGCCGATGATCCTGGCGCCCAGGCATAGGATGTTCATGTCGTCGTGTTCGACTCCCTGGCGGGCGGAATAGGTGTCATGGCAGACCGAGGCCCGGGCCCCGGTGAACTTATTGGCCGCTATGCAGGCGCCTACGCCGGAACCGCAGACGATGATCCCTTTATTGGCCTTGCCCTGGGTGACGGCAAGGGCGATTTTCGCGGCGAAATCGGGGTAATCGACCGCGGTGTCGGGGGAGTCGGTCCCCAGGTCGTCGATCTTATGGCCGAGCTGTTTGAGGCAGTCGGCGAGGTATTGTTTTAAGGGAAAACCGGCGTGATCGCTGGCAATGGCAATTTTCAATCTGGCCTCCGTAAAACCAAGCTGATAAATTTTATCATTTTGGCGGGAATTATTTCCGAGCTAAATTGATCAAGAGAGCGACTGCTACAGGTCTAAATCCGTATCAGGAGACATGTTTCCGCATTAAGGATTTCCGGGACAGTATCGACCTCAGCATTGTTGTTGTCAGGTTGCAGAAACCACCGGGCGGGTTATTGACCTACGCATAAGTAATAGAATTTCTGGAGGCTTGGATTTGGGTGCGAAGCACAATTCAATGAACAAGATGGATGCGGGTGGAGCGAAGCGACACAATTGAATATGAACAGGACGCGATGAAAAATTATGGCCTTGAGCCGGGCGGCACTGCGGACGGTTTTATCCAGCCTGTGCGGCGGAAGATCTCGGGAAAGCGGATAGGAAGCAACATCATAGGCCTCGTCAGGGGATGGACAAGACCGGATGAATGCGTCTATGTCGACGCGCATTACGACCACTGGGGGAGAGCGGGCGGGCGGCTCCAGCCGGGCGCCAACGACAACGCATCCGGCATAGCCGTAATGCTGGAAACGGCGCGCAATATCGCCTTGTCGCGGCCCGACCGCACCATCGTGTTCATGGCTTCCGATTGCGAAGAGGGCGCGCTTCTTCCGATGCTGGGAGGGTTGAAGGGCGCCGCTTACCAGGCCGGCCATCGCTCCGTCTGTTCAAAAGACCGGATCAAGGGCGTGGTGGTGGCGGATACGCTCGGCAGGAGGTTCATAGACGGCATGAGCCCGCAGCTTTTCCTGATCGGCAGCGAATCGGACCGGGCCGTTTACGAACTTGCGGGGCGGCTGGCCGACGATCTTCAGCCGATCGTTCCCGTCAACCGGCTGGGCGTGTACGCCATCGAGCCTTTGGGAAGCTTGGCGCCGAGGGCCGATTACGGGGCCTATCGCGGGATCGGCGTCCCCTTTGTGTTCGCCACCTCAGGCATACCGGCGGAATATCATACCGAGTGCGATACTATAGATAAGATAGATTTTGACTTTATGGAAAAGGCCGGAGCGGGGATCCTTGGACTGGTGAGACGCATGGGATCGGAAAAATTCCGGGCCGGGCCGGCCATCCCGCCTGATGAGGTGCTCGACTGGGCCGGAGAGCTGGCGGTCGCGGACCGGATCTCGGAAACCCTGCTGGGACTGCCCGGCCTGCCGGCCGACAAAGCCGATTATCTCGCGCGGCTGCGCGCGGATAATGAGCGGCTGAAAACCCTGGCTGAGGCCCCGGCGGAACATAAGGACGCCGTCAAACGGTCGATCAGGGAGATTGTGATGCTTATGATGAAAATGAACGGCTCCCTGAAGTTCCGGGAGCATCTCTTCCGTACCTACGACGGTCCCCGCGAGTAGAAGAAAAAGCGCCGCTTTTTTCGCGGCCGGCGCCGTACGGACCTGGAAAATTTTTTAAATTTTCCAGGTCAGATCTTTTCGGCGGCGGTTTTCTGCACCCAGCCTTTTATCCCTTCCCTGGGTATCCCCACCTCGTAATAATTGTCGTCCGTATCGTCCAGGATCTTGACCAGTCTGGCTTCAGGCAGCGTGGCGTAGGCTTTGAAGGACTCTCCGGGGCCGCTCAGGAGCCTGGCCGAACCTTCGGCCGTAATGACGGCGGCGCCGTTGAACGGGGAGGAGGAACGGGCTATGAACCATAACAGGGTCCCGGCGAACAGCAGTCCCGACGCCGTCAGCGCCCTCTTTAACTTTCCGCGCAGGTCCGTTTTCAGGGCGTAAACCGAGAGCAGCAGGCAGCCGAGCCACCAGAAAAGCGTTATCGCGGCCTTGAGTTCGAGGTCCGAAAGGAAGTAATACACGTAGTGGAGGGCTCTCGGCATGCCTTCCGGCACCAAGGTCTGTCCCGTGCGTTTCAGCGCGAAGTCCAGGTTGGCGCGGATGTCCGGATCGCGCGGGTCCAGACGGAAGGCTTTGCAGTAGCAGAGTATGGCGGGTCCCGGTTTGTTCAGGCGGAAATAGGCGTTGCCGGCGTTGTAGAAGGCGTAGGGGTCGTACGGCTCCTTTGAGGTTATTTCTTTATAGCCTTCCAGCGCGGCCTGGTAGCTGCCGTTCTTGTACAGGTCGTTGTACCCGGCCAGACTGTTCCGGTCGGCCGCGCCCGCCCCGCTTACGGGGAAAAGCGCGAATAGCGCGAACAATATCTTTTTTTTCATCGTTCCTTCAGATCCTTTTCAAGCAGGTCCAGAAGAGCCTCGTATTTTTCCATCAGGTCCCTGGCGGTTTCCGGAGTGGCCGCTGCCGGGGAAAAATGAAGTCCTTCCAGTTTTTCCCAGAGGTCCCTGATCTCATCCAGCGAATGTTCTCCGATGTCCGGGAATTTTTCCCTGAAAAGGGAGAGGGCGCGTTTTATCGTGAGTCCGCCGACCCTGCAACCGGACTTGTCCGAGAGATACGACAAAAGGGAGTCGTAAAGGATCGAGGCCGCTTCCCCGGGCCGGCCGTTTTTCAGCTCCCCGCCGGCGGCGGCGAGCTCCGCGCGCGCTTTTCCGCGGGCGCGCCTGAAACGGAACAGCAGCGGATTTTTAAGACGGAAATCCTTAAGGCGGGCGAGCCAGAGGCTTAAGAGGACGGCGGCCGCCGGGAAAAAATTCAGCCACAGCGGCAGCGCGGAAACCTCCCCCGCCAGCCTTCCCGCGAGCGGCGGCCGCGCACGGTCGCTTACATAGCGGATATCGGAGGAAAGAGGGGTTATCCCCTCGGCCTGCGACCCGTGCGCGAACGAGAAGGTTTTTCCTTCCGCGTCCCCTTTTTTCACCGTGATCTCAAAGGGTCCGGCCGTCAACTCCCGGTAGGCCCCGGCTTGCGGGTCGAAGAAGGAGAATTTGATCTGCGGGATGGTCCGCCGCCCCTCGGTTCTGGGGATGAGGATAGTAGTGAAAACTTTTTTCCCCCCGATGATATCGTTCTTCTTGGAAATATCCAGGGAACTCATCGTGTCGTAGACCTTGAAGTCGGGCATCTCCGGCGGTTTGGGCGCCGTAAGCGTTTTAAGGTTGCCCGTGCCGGTCACGGTTACGGAAAGGTTCAGGGCTTCCCCCGTTTTCGCCTCCCTGGGGCTCAGGCCGGCGGAAAGGGTGAAGTTGCCGACGGCGCCTCTGAACGACGCCGGGGCGCCTTCGGGCAGGGGCAGTATTTTGAGGGCCGCGGAATTGCTTTTGACCTGGCGGGTCTCGCCCTGTCCGGCGCCGGAAAAAAATTTCTGGAAAAAGCCGGGGTCGAAGGGGTCCATCTCGCTTTCGGCGTGGACCTGCGCTATAACGGACGCCGGACCGACGGCGGCCGGGCCTTCTTCCAGGCCGAAGAGCGCCGTCTTGATCTCGCTGTAGGCGTAACGCGCGCCTTTGATCACGGTTTCCCCGTTCCTGACGGGCGGCAGGTCTTCGGCGAGCAGGTTCTTGAACTGGGGCGGGAGATACTGCGGGTTGGAGGTCAGCGGTACCGCGGTGTAGAACCGGATGGTCAGGTTGACTTGTTCGTTGGGATAGGCCGTCTTTTTGTCGGTTTCCGCCGTCAGGTAGAGGGCGTCCTCCGGCCTCATGGCGGCCGGGCCGCCGTCGGCCGCGCGGGTCCGTCCGGCGGCCCGCCGGCCCGGCGCGCCCTGCTGCCGGGAGGCCTGCGCGGCGGATTTAACCACCTCGATCTCTATCTCCTGCGTGGCGTATTTTTCTTTTCCGTTAAAGACCGGGATGGACGGGATCTTCTGTTTGCCGAGGAACCTGGGTGAAAGAATGTAGGTGAAGGCGACCGAGGTATTTATCCTGCCGTTCACAATGGAGATGTTCTGGCTTCTGCCTGAGGAGTAGACATTGAAATTGTCCATTCGGGGCAGCTCCGGTTCCGGGACGGAGGCGGAATCGCCCAGGACGGTTACGGTGAGGTAAAGGCTGTCGTTGATCTCCACGCTTTTTTTGTCGGTTTCCGCCGAGATGGAAAGCGCCGCCGACGCCGTCCCCGCCGCCAGGAAAAGCAGCGCGAGGAGCGCGTAAGCCGGGCGTATGGGTCGAATTGAGGATAAATTTGTGGCCATAGATGTAAATACCGGCCGGAGGATCGGCTACCAGTCTTTTCCCGAACCGGGCTCTTTCTGCTTCGGTTTATCGCTGAAGCGGGCGTTCATCATCTCCCGGCTGCCGGAAGATTTTTCCTTCTCCTTCATCATTTCCAGCAGTTTATCCGCCTGACGGCGGGCCGCTTCCTGTTTTTTTTGCTCTTCCTTTTTCTGGTCCTGTTGTTCCTTCTTTTCCTGGTCCTTCCCGTCGTTTTTATTCTCCTGCTTCTGCTGCTTTTCAGGTTCTTTCCTGTCCTGTTTCGGGTTCTTGCACTGGTTTTTATTCTGTTTCTGCTGTTCAAGGGCTTTCTGGAGGTTGTATCTGGCGTTCGCCGCGCTCCGGGGCCCGGCGATGATCGCGGACCGGTATTTTTCTATCGCTTTCGCGAGGTCGGACATCTTGTAGTAGGCGTTGCCGGCGTTGTAGTCGGCGGCGCTTTTAAGTTTCGGATCTTTGGCGGCTTCCTCGAACTCCCCCGCCGCTTTCGCGTAATCTTCCATGCGGTAGTAAGCCGCGCCCCTGTTAAAGATTATTTTGGAGTTCTTCGGGCTTTTTTCAAGGGCTTTCGAATAATAGTCGTAGGCCTTAGGGAAATCCTTGTCGGCGTAGGCTTTGTTGCCCCGGCGCGCCAGGCTCTCCGGGGAAGCCCAGCTTTTTTGCCCTGGTTCCCCGCCGGCGGGGCCCGGCGGGACGGCCTGTGCGCGGCCGGGCGAAGCCTGGCAAAGGGCCAGGGCCGAGAACAGCAGGAGGGCCGGAGTTTTACGAAAACGGGACAAAAGTCCGGCCGGGAGCTTAGGCCGAACGAATCCTTTTTCCATGAACATCAATTCTACAAAAAGCAGGAGGAACGCGACAGCCAGCGGCACGCGGTAACGGTTCTTGTACGCGGCTTTTCCGAACCCTCTGGTCTTCGACATCGCTATCCTGCCCACCGTGGCGCGGATCTCTTCGGCCGCGGCCTCCGGATCTCCGCCGTAACGGATGTACGCGGCTCCGGTTTTCTGCGCTATCTTGAGCAGGGTCGCTTCGTCCAGGTGCGTTACGACGGTTTTCCCGGTCCGGTCTTTCTTATATTCGGTGAAATTTCCGCTCTGGTCCGCCACCGGGATCAGTTCGCCTTCCGTCTTTCCCAGTCCCACGGTGAAGATCTTGAGGTTCGCGGCCGCGGCCGAGTTGAGCGCCTCGTCGACCCGGCCTTCCAGGTCCTCGCCGTCGGTTATGAGCACCAGGACTTTTTGCCCGGGATATTTGCCGAGCATGTCGCCGGCGGCCGTTATGGCGGAGGCGAGATCCGTGCCCGGGACGGGCAGGATGCCCGGGGCCAGGTAGGACAGGAAGTATTTGACGGCGTCGGAGTCCGTGGTCAGCGGGCATTGGACGCGGGCGTCGCCGCTAAAAGCTATGATCCCCATTCTGTAGTCGGGGAATTTGTCCACGAGCGCGTTAAGCACGAGCTTGGCGTTCTCTATGCGCGAAGGCTTGAGGTCCCTGGCTCCCATGGAGGCCGAGGTGTCGACGGCCACCGCCAGGCTGCCGTTCAGGTCGGTGACCGGGGCCATTTCCATTCCCCACTGCGGTCCGCCCGCGGCCGCGATCAGGAACGCCAGCGCCGCCAGGTACAGACTGTCGCGGATCCGTTTCCCGGCAGCGGCGTTCCCCCCGGACAGTCTGGCGAGCTGCTCCGGAGCCATAAGTTCCATGGCCGCGCGGGCGGAGGCGGCGCGCGCCTTGAAGTAGAGGAACAGCAGCGCGGCAAAGCCCGCGACAAGCCAGAAAAACCACGCAGGGTATTTAAAAAGTTCCATACGCTACGGTATCGTCCTTAAATAGGTCTTTTCCAGAATAAATACGGCGGCCGCAAGGAGCAGCGCCGGGACCAGGAAGAACGGATACAGGTCCGTATAGCTGGAAAAAGTTTTTACTTCGAATTTGGTCTTTTCCAGGGCGTCTATTCTTTCGTAGATCTTCTGCAGTTCGGGAAAATTTCCGGCGCGGTAAAATTCTCCTCCTGTCCGGTCGGAGATCTCCATAAGCGTGGTCTCGTCCAGGTCGTCGGTTATGGTCATATAAGGCTGGACGGGGTCGCCCGTGGGGATCCGCGCGGCGCCTTTGGTCGCGGTGCCTATCGTGTAGATCTTAATGCCGTAAGCCTGGGCGGTCTTGGCCGCCATTACCGGGTCCGTGATCACTCCCACATTGGAGCGTCCGTCGGTCAGGAGTATGATGATCTTGCTTTTAGCCTTGCTGTCCTTAAGGTGGTTGACCGAGGTCATAATGGCGTCGCCTATGGCCGTGCCGTCCGCTTTGGTCATGTTGATCGCGGTCGAATCCAGCAGCTCCAGCACGGACTGGTAATCCAGGGTGAGGGGGCAGGCCAGCCCCGCCACTCCTCCGAAGACCACCATGCCGATGCGGTCGTTGACGCGCTTGTGTATGAACTGCGCCGCCGCGGTCTTGGCCGCGTCCAGCCTGTTGTAGGGATCGAAATCCACGGCGGCCATGCTGTAGGAAGTATCCAGGCAGAGCATTATATCTACGCCTTCGGTCGGCGGTACGGCGCCTTTTTCAACTTTTTGCGGACGGGCCAGGGAGACGGCCAGAAGTATAAGTACCAGCGTCCTTGTCCAAAAAGGGAAATAGCGGAACAGGAGGGTCCTTGCGGTTTCCCGGACCGGCAGGGGAACGGGAAGTTTGACCGCGGCCAGACGCTGCGAGCCCATGCTCCGCGCCGCGAGCGCCGCGAGCAGAATGACGGGTATGAGCGCCAGAAGGTAGGGATGGCGGAAGGTCATTCTTGCTTTCCCCCCCCGCCGGCCGCGGCGCGTTCCGGGGCGCGCCTGTCTTCGTCCTGCCGCGTGTAGTACGCCAGCAGGTCCTTCAGCGCGGCGACCGCCGAGTCGCGCTCTTTTTCGCCCGGTTTGAACTTCGCGAATTTTACCAGGTCCGCGTTTTCCAGCAGCTCCCTGGTCCTGATGACGGTCTTTATGTCGGCTCCGGTCCCGCGCAATTCCCTGGTGATGTCTCCGGTGGTCAGAAGCTCGGCTTTGATCCCGAACTGGGCGTCCAGGTAGCCGCGGAAGATATCAGAAAGGCGGCTGTAGAAGTCTTTGACCCGGCCCTCTTCCCAGATCCCGGAAGCGCAGAGTTCGGCCAGGGCGTCCAAGGCCTTCCGGTGCGCGGAGCGCATGTCGGGCGCGGCGCCGGGCGGGAGGCCCGGCGGGCGGGCCAGATATTTGCGGTAGCCCAGCCAGGCCGCTCCGGCGGCGGCCAGGAGGCCGGCCAAAAGCCGCAGCCAGGGAATGAATTTGAAGGGCGGATGGATGTCACGGATGTCGCCGGGCGTTTTTTGCGCGTCGAACAAAGGCAGTACTTCAAGCGCGAAAGAGGGGCTTTTAGCCTCCTTTACCTCCGTCCCTTTTGTCAGGAGCCAGGTGGTCTCCGGGACCGTGCTTACGCCGATGCCGAAGGCCGCAAGGTCCAGCTCAAAGGCGCCGGTCGTCAACCCCCCGGCCGTTTTGGAGGAGAGCTGTTTTATTTTAAGGAGCTCGAAGACGTCGTTGGCGAAAGCCGCGGTGTCCGGCCTGACGGAATAGCCGGCCGGCACGGTAAGTTCCAGCCGGAGGGTGAAAGGTTCGGAGAGTTTGGGCTTGGCGGCCGGCGGAGTCAGTTTAAAGGACACGGTCTGCGCCCCGGCCAGGGCCGGGAGCAGCAAAGCGGTCAGGACGGCGGATCCGGGAAATAGTTTCATTGCCGGCCCTTCATCTTTTTCTGGCGCCTTCTGAAGAAGCGCACCACCGGGCCGTAAATATCGGCGGCCGGATCCACGCTTATCCAGTCCGTGCCCGCGCTTTTAAAGACCTTTTCCATGTTACCGGCCGCCAGGGCCCTCGCGGCCGCGTACTCGGCCAGGAATTCCGGGGAGGAAAGATCCGCCACGACCGGCGCGGCCCCGGCGTCCTCAAGGCTTGAGGCGTTCATCAGGGCCCGAACCCTGGGCAGCGCGCGCTCCAGCCGGTCTTCGACCAGGACCGGGATCAGGTCGTGGCGGGCCGAGGTCCGCCGCAGGGCCTTTTCGTATCCGGAATCGTTGAAGTCGGAAATAAGGATTATTATGCCTTTGCGTTTCATCAGCCGGTTGACGGTGTCCAGCGCCCGGGCCACGGAAGTCGCGCGGCCGCGCGGCGAATAGGCGAGGATCTCGCGGATGATGAGAAGGATGTGGTTCTTTCCTTTTCTGGGCGGGATATAAAGTTCCGGCCCGTCGGTGAAGACCAGTAGCCCGGTCTTATCGTTGTTTTTCAGCGCCGAGAAGGCGAACATGGCGGAGAGCTCGGCCGCCGCCTCGTTCTTGGCTTTTGCCCCGCCGCCGAAGAATTGCGAGGCCGACATGTCGCACACGATCATCAGCGTGAGTTCGCGTTCCTCGACGAACCGTTTTACGAAAGGTTTGGCGTATCTGGCGGTCACATTCCAGTCTATGGAGCGGACATCGTCGCCCGGGACATATTCCCGCACTTCGGCGAATTCCATACCGCGGCCTTTGAAGACGCTCTGGTATTCGCCCGCGAAGGTTTCGCTGACCAGGCGGCCGGTCTTGATCTCTATCTGGCGGACCTTTTTAATTATTTCCGCGGTGTTCATATAGTTGGGCGGAGGGCCGGAGTTCGGGAACAAGGAGCCCTTGACCTTAAAAACCCGGGCGCCTTCCGCCTTCTCCCCCGCCGTTACGGCACTTCGATCGTTTCAAATATCGTGTTCAGTACGGTTTCGGAATTGACGTTCTCGGCTTCGGCCTCGTAGGTCATAAGCACGCGGTGGCGCATGACCTCGAAACCTATGGCCTTGATGTCCTCCGGGGTGACATAGCCGCGGCCCTGTATGAACGCGTAGGCTTTGGCGGCCTGCACCAGGTAGATGGTGGCCCTGGGGCTGGCCCCGTAAAGGATCCACGGCTTTATTTTATCAAGCGAATATTTCTCCGGGACCCTGGTCGCCTGGACCAGGTCCAGGACATAGTTCTTGATCTTGTCGTCCACATAAATGGAGTCGGCGGTTTCCCGCGCTTTCAGGATCTGCTCGGCCGGGATCAGCTGCGACAGGGTGGGAATATGCTGGCGGGCCATGGTGTCCAGTATGCGGGCCTCCTCCTGCTTCGAAGGATAGGTGACGTTTATTTTCAGCATGAAGCGGTCCACCTGGGCCTCGGGCAGGGGATAGGTGCCTTCCTGCTCGATGGGGTTCTGGGTGGCCAGCACCATAAAAAGTTCCGGCAGGCGGTGGGTGGTGTCCGAGATCGTGACCTGCCGCTCCTGCATGGCCTCCAGCAGGGCGCTTTGCACTTTGGCGGGCGCGCGGTTTATTTCGTCCGCGAGCAGGATGTTGGCGAAGACCGGCCCTTTCTTTACGGCGAACGAGCCGTCTTTGGGGTTGAAGATCATCGTGCCTACGATGTCGGCCGGCAGGAGGTCCGGAGTGAACTGTATGCGCTGGAAGGAGGCTGAAACGGCCTGGGCCAGCGTCTTGACCGTCAGGGTCTTGGCCAGGCCGGGCACGCCTTCCACCAGGATATGCCCGTTGGCCAGCAGGCCCACGATGAGGCCGTTGACCAGCTCTTCCTGCCCCACGATGACCTTAGCTATCTCCTTTTTCAGGTCGTGGACAAAAATACTTTCGGTCTGGATCTTCTTGTTCAATTGCGAGATTTCCAAGTCCATAAGGAACCCTCCGATACGAATTAAAAAAAACAAAAAAGGATGACGGAAAAATATTATAAAAAAATTTCCGTTTTTTCAAGCCGGACTGACGCCTCCGGTCACTCTACTCTGAAAAGAGGTTTTGAGTCCTTCAGTTCGCGGAGCTGCTGCTCCTTGTGGGCCTCTATGTCCGTGCGGATGCGGTTGACGGCTTCCAGGGATTTCAGCCGGATCTCCTCATCGTAATCCTGAAGTCCTTTATTGAGCACCTGGATGGCTTCCCTGTTGGAAAAATTACCGATGGCCGAAACGGCCTGCAGCCGCGTGTCCTTGTCGTAGGAATTCATCGCCTCGGACAGGAGCGCGAGGCTTAATTTGCTCTTATCCCTGGACAGGAGATCTATAAGGGATTTCTTTACGCTCTCTTCTGTTTCCTCCTGGAGCATCTTTTTGATTATGGAGGGAGCCTGTTCGTCCTGGAGCTGCCACAGCAGTTCCGCGGCGGCCGCGCGGACCTTTTCGTTGGTGTCGGCGGTGAGCGATCTCAGGGTATTGATGGTCTGCATCGAGAACCTTATGAGGTAGGCTTTTTCCGGTTTCAACGGCAGCGAGGCCTCCTCGCTCGTCTTGATAAGGTCCGCCTTTACCTGCTCCGCTACGATCTTCTGCCGCTCATCCTCCTTGCGCTGGTTGATGAGATAATAAATCCCCGCGATGAAGATAAGAAGCATTAAGAACCATTTCATTTGTTTCCCCTATTCCAGTTCCAGAGTTTTCATTTTCAGCGTTACATTCTTTCCGTCGAGGCGGGCCTCGGCCAGCTGCGGGTCCGACATCTCGCGCCACGGGCCGTCGTCCAGCGGCTCGCTGGCGAAGATCGCTTTTCCCGCGTCCTTCCTCCAGGCGATGCTGCCGGACTTCCAGCCGGGGGTCATAAGAGCTTCTTTACCGGCGGCGCCCGTGAAATGGCAGAGGACCCACAGCGCGCGGCCGTCGGACAGGAAAATGTTAAGGCCGTTGTAGGGGGTCTTTTTCCGGGGATGCCGGTCCCTGACCGAGAGCCAGACGGTCCTTATTTCTTTGACGGCCATTTCCAGGGCGGTCGCCGGATCGCCGTAGGCGTCCAGCATTTTCATGAGCTGCCAGAAAAGAACTTCCGAGTCGTTGTCTCCGGCGACGAATTTTTCGTATTTTCCGAGAGTGGATCTTATCTCCGCCGGGATCTCAAGGGTGCCGTTATGGGAGAAGACGAATCCGTTGCCGCTGAAAGGCTGCGTGCAGGCGGAGTTTATCAGCCGTTTTCGCGGGAGTCCTAGAGGGTTGGACGCCCTCCTGATATGCGCCAGGGCCAGTCCGGAACGGTTTTTATCGACCGCCTGCGCGAACCGGTCCTTTTCGGCGGAGACCGGTCCCCGGCTTTTTACGATCTCCAGTCCGCCGGCCGCGGAATAAAAGGCCGCGCCCCAGCCGTCCGCCTGCTCGCGGTCCTTTACGGCGGCGGCCTGTTTCGGCAGGGACCTGCTTCCCTCCGCAAAAAGGTCCGCCGGATTAAAACGTCCCGCGGATAAGACAGCAGCCATTCTGCACATGCGAACATTAAATCAATTTTTCTCCTCAAGTTCAACCTTGTTCCGCCCCGAAATCGGCCCGGCCGGCGCGGGCGTTACTTACGCAGGGCTCAATAAGTTAGATATAATTGTCGGAGAGTTCCAGTAGGAGGTCCGCGTATCATGGAGAACGATGATTTTCAGTTTAGCCGGGACGCCGTAAACGACCCTTTTTCGGACGAACCCCGGTCCGCCCTGCCGCCCCCGGAAGACGAGCCGAGGGGCCTTGTCCCGGCCGGCTTCAACGAGCGGTTCCTGGCCTACGCCATAGACGCCGCGCCGTTCGTCCTGGGCGCGTATCTCACCTTCTCCAACATGGTTAAGAACGGGACCGTGCGGTATTCTTTCGCGGCCGAGAACAGGTGGAAACTGGGCTGGATCGCGGCTTACCTGATTTATGAAACTCTCTTTTCATCCGGCGGACGGGCGACGCTTGGAAAGGCTCTTATGGGGATCAGGGTCAGGGCTTCGGACGGTTCCGAGCTGCCGGCCGCCAGGGCCTTTATTCGGGCCGTTTCCTATTTCCTCAGCGCCGCGCCCCTGAACCTGGGTTATTTTCTCGCGCTGGTTACTCCGGAAAAACGGGCGCTGCACGACTACCTGGGCGGCAGCCGCGTGGTCAGTGTCAAAGAGCGCGGAGAACTGGCGGGCGGCCTGGTGCTCGCCGTTTCCTGGGCTCTCATGGTAATACTCTCGGTTTCGTGGGTGAACCAGAATTTTCTGCGGCTGGGTCCCGAAGAAAAGAAGGCCGCCGCGGCGGCTCGGACCACGATCTACAAGATCGCGAAGTTGGAGGAAATATACAAGACGAAGTACGGCGGCTACACCGAGGACTTAAGGCGCCTTGCGGCTTTGACCGGCAATCCCGTGGCGGTGCGTAACGAGATCATCCGGAACACCGGCTCCGGCACGCTGGTGATCTCGACCGACGGCCGCTCATACGTCATCTCCGCGAAGGCCAAAAACTGGCACAGGACCTCGGTCGAGGTCAGAAGCCGTTATTGAGCGCGGGGTTATTCCCGGCGGCTTTTTTCGGCGCCGCTCTGGCAGGGCAGGCAGTAGCGGGCGGAAGGAAGCGCCTTGAGGCGTTTTTTATCTATGCCGCGCTTGCAGTGCTCGCAGACTCCGTAAATGCCGTTGTCCAGCTTGCGCAGGGACGCGTCGATATTGTCGAGCGTTTTGCGTTCGTTGTCGGAAAGCTCGAACAGGATCTCTTTGTCGAGGCTTTGCGTGGCCTGGTCTATGGAGTCCCCCACCTCGGGCTCCAGCATGTCCAGGTTTTTTTTGTCTTCCACATTCTTGGACAGATTCTCCCTCATCTCGTTCAGTTTGAATTTGATCTCTTCCAGTTCTTTCCGCGTGAAACCCGTGGGCATGTTTTTTGGAAGGGTTTCCGCTTTGGCCGCATGACGGGCGGTCTTTACGGATTTTTTCGCGGCGCTCGCCGGTCTTTTCGTTGAGGTCCGCCCGGCGGCGGTTTTTTTAACCGGTGTTTTATTTTTTTTCATTTTATTGCTCCTGTTATTTTTCGGCGATCCAAATATTCAAAAAGCTTTTTCGCGCCGTTCCTAATGCTGCGAGGTGGTGAAGAACATCGGCCGCCCGGCGGTTATAAAATCTTTTCTGGCCGCCATAAGGTCCCGGTAATATTTCGGCATGGTGAAGGCGCCGAGAACGGTGGCGCCGTCCGAGAACCTGAGCCGGGTCCTGAGAGTTCTCTTTATAGCCGAATCCAGGTCCGCGGCTGAGAACCGTTCCGGGACGGAGGCGGGCGAATCGGTGCAATAGAGGTAGGTCCACGGCATGTCGTAGGACGGTATATAGGCGGAGTAGCTTCGCACGAACCTGAAGACGCGGCTCAGCGTGTTGCGGATCGCGGGATGCAGCTCGAACTGCAGCGGCGTGCCCGGTCCGGCCTGCATGGCGAAGATGCCGCCGGGCCGGAGGATGGTCTTAAGCTTGCGGTAGAATTCCAGCGTGTACAGCTGGAAGGCGGGGCCGCCTTCGATGGGGCACGGCAGGTCGGAGTAGACCAGGTCGAATTTCCGTTCCGTGCGTTCCACGAATTCCCCGGCGTCCTGCACCAGCAGGGTCAGGCGGTCGTCCTTGAAAGCGCCTCTGTGCCAGGCGGACATGTGTTTTTTGGCGAATTCAAGTATGGCGTAATCGATGTCGGCCATTACCACGCTCTTGATGGTCCTGGAGTTGAGGATATCCCTGGCCGTGGCGCCCTCTCCCCCGCCCAGGATCAGCGCGGTTTCCGGCTTGCGGTGCATCAGAAGGGCGGGCGTCGTAAGCGATTCGTGGTAGAAGGCTTCGTCGAATTCGCTGGACTGGGTTTCGCTGTCTATGACCAGCACTTTGCCGAAGGTATGGGTTTTGATCAGGGTGGCGCTCTGGAAATAGGTCTTTGAAGTTTCAAGGACCTTTACCGCTTTATGTGCGTGCAGTTCGCCGGGCGTAAAGAACTCCACGAACCAGTCGCCTTTCGGCAGCAGGCTTTTGGAATTTTTGATCCAGTCGAACTTTGAGACGGGTATTCTCATAAGGGACGGCTATTTTATCAGCAGGCCGCGTTCCAGTTTCATTACGCTGAAATGCGCGGCTTTGAACGCTTTTTTCAGCCTTTTAAAGGCTTCCCAGGGCCTGGTCCCGGCTCCGCAGGTGAACAGGTCCACGGAGGCGTAGCCGAATTCCGGCCAGGTATGGATGGCGAAATGGGATTCGGCGATGACGATCACGCCGGAGACGCCGTAAGGCTCAAAGTGGTGAAAAATGGAATCGATGACCGTGGCGTCGGCCGCTTTTGCCGCGGCTATCATTATGCTCTGCACTTGGTCCACGGAGGACAGGGTTTTCTTGTCGCACTCGTAAAGCTCCACTATCAGATGCTGGCCCAGGGATTTCATTCTCAGCGCCTTTTTCCTATAATATTCTTGTATTTCGCGGCATTAAATCTATAAAATTAAGCCTTTGATGTCAAACTTCAGCCCCGGCTCCGGGGAATTGCGCTCCTGTTATGATGAAGCTGGATTTTAAAAAAGGCCGAACGCTGATCTGCGCCGTAGTCAATATCACCCCCGATTCTTTTTCCGACGGAGGGTTGTATCTCGATCCCGCCGCCGCCTTGAAAAGGGCGTTGGAGTGCCGGGCCGAGGGCGCCGATCTCGTGGACATAGGGGCGGAGTCCTCCCGGCCCGGCAGCGCGCCCGTCCCCCTGGAAACCGAGCTCGCGCGCCTTCTCCCGGCGGTCAGGGCCGCGGCCGCGGCCCTAGATATCCCGGTTTCGGTGGATACTTACAAGCCGGAAGCGGCGCGGGCCTGTCTTGAGGCGGGAGCTTCCTACATAAACGATATCACGGGGTTCTCCTCCCCGGCCATGATCTCGGAGGTCGCTTCCCGCGGCGCCGGGGCGATCGTCATGCATATGCGCGGTTCGCCCGGCACCATGCAGAAAAATCCGGTTTACCGGGCCGTGACGGAGGAAGTGGCGGGGTTCCTGGCGGCCCGGGCGGCCGCCCTGAAAGCGGGAGGTGTTTCCGAGATCATACTGGACCCGGGGATAGGCTTCGGGAAGACCCTGCGCCACAATCTTGAGCTTATCAGCCGGCTGGGCTCGGTCAGGTCGCTCGGGTATCCGGTAATGCTGGGCGTTTCCAGAAAAGCTTTTATCGGGGAGCTCAGCGGGGCGTCAAGGCCGGATGAAAGGCTGCCCGGCACCATAGCCGCCTGCGTCGTCGGCGCGCTGAACGGGGCCGATATCGTCAGGGTGCATGATGTGGCCGGGGTCCGGGCCGCGTTGGCCGTGGCCGACGCCCTGCGTAATTCTCCATGAGGGTGTTCCTGTCGCTGGGCTCCAACCTCGGGGACAGGCGCGCGAATATCGCGTCGGCTCTGGCCCTTTTAAGGCGCGCGGGCCGCGTCGAAAAAATTTCCCCGTTGTACGAAACCGAGCCGATGTATTTAGCCGGACAGCCCAGGTTCTATAACGCGGCCGCGCAGCTCGAAACCCGGCTTTCCCCTGAGGACCTTCTTGCGTCGACCGCCGGCGTGGAAAAAGAGCTGAAACGCCGCAGAACGCGTCCCAACGGTCCCAGGACCATGGACATAGATATTCTTTTTTACGGGAACGGGATCATAGGTTCCCCGGACCTGGCCGTTCCGCATCCGGGGCTGGCCGAACGGGCTTTTGTCCTTTTCCCCCTTGCCGACATAGCTCCGGATTTTATCCACCCCGTACTCGGCAAAAGCGTTTTGTCGCTTAAACGCTCCTGTCCGGGGGCTGCCGGGGTGCGCCGTCTGCCGGAGCGCTATGCGGAAGCCCTGGACTGGCTGTACGCTCTTAAGCCTTCCTCCAGGAAAAATTACGGCCCCGCCGCGGAAAAAAAGATGCTGCGCGCCTTAGGCGATCCCCAGGAGGACTATCCCTGCGCGCATGTGGCGGGCTCGAACGGAAAGACCAGCACTTCCATGCTGCTGGCCCGGGCGCTGACCGCCTCCGGGTACAGGACCGGCCTGTATATCAGCCCCCATGTTTCGGACCCGCGGGAAAGGATCAGCGTGGACGGCGAGAAGATCGGCCGCGGCGAATTTTTCAGGCTGTTCCGTAAAGTTTCCTCCTTCGGCGCGGAATTGTCGTTTTTTGAGTTCCTCACCGCCATGGCCTTCCTTCATTTCTCCCGTAAAAACGCGGAGATAGCGGTGATAGAGGCCGGCCTCGGCGGGCGGCTGGACGCGACCAGCGTGATGACGCCGGCCGCCGCCGTTATAACGGGTGTGTCGATGGAACATTCCGATCTCCTGGGCGGGGATCTGACCCGGATCGCGCGGCACAAGGCCGGCATTATAAAGAAAGGGACCGTCGCGGTGGTCAACGCCGGGGGTCCCGCGCTGGCGGCGGTCTCCAGAAGGGCGAAGGCTCTCGGAGTCCCGCTGTTCCGGGTCGCCCGCCAGGCGGCTTGTCGCGGAGTTTCCGGTTATCAGGCGGAGAATCTGGAGACCGCGGCGGAGGCTGCCCGGGTCCTTTCCCGGCGCGGCTTTTGCGTCACGCGCCGGGCGCTGGAACGGGCGGCGGCCGGATTCGCGCCTCCGGGGCGTTTTGAAGAGCGCCGCGTGCGCGGACGGACCGTAGTATTCGACGGCGCACACAACCCGGCCGCGCTTGAACGGTTCTTTTCGGCGCTGCTCGTCCGCTATCCGGGCCGCCGGGTGCTGTGCGTGGCCGGCGTCATGCGCGACAAGGACGCCCGCGGCCTGGCCGGGATTTTCGGAGCGAATTGCGGGCTTGTTATTCTCACCAGGCCCTCCTCCTACAGGGCGGCCGAACCTGAAACCCTGGCCGCGTATCTTTCCCCGCAAACGGCCAGGATCATAAAGGACCCCGCGCGGGCTTTTAAGACGGCGCTGGAATCGGCCGGTCCGGGGGACATTCTCGCGGTGTGCGGCAGTTTTTATCTCATTTCCGATATCAAGGCTCATCTCGCGGGGCGCAAGGCTTCGTTCCCCAGGGAAATGATAGTTTAGCGGGGGGCGTTCTGTTTGGAGAAGATGGAATGTTCCCTGCGGCTGAACACCGGCGTTCTGAACGGCAGGTCGAATGTGATGGAAATTTTGTGGGTGGACCCCAGTTCGCCCATCGGCACGAAGGCGTAGTCGAGGGTGAAGAAATGCAGGGTGGCTCCTACGCCCAGGGTGAAACCGCTCAGCCCGTCCTTGAGGCGCTGAGTGTTTAGCCCCGCTCTTACGCTCAGCCGGGTGAGTTCGTTGGGTTCCGTGGAAAGTTCCGTGCCCAGCAGAAAACTGGGTTTGTTCTGTTTAGGGAACACCATGTCCATGGAAAAAAGCATGTTCTTGAAAGGATTTACCGCGCCCGCCAGCTTGAAGGTCAGCGGCAGCGGGCAGGATTGGGCGTCGTAACGCATTCCGGCGCCCATATTGTTCATGGTCACGCCCAGCCGGTAGGGGATGTTGGTGAAATTGTAGGTCATGATGCCCAGGTCTCCGGCGTAGGATTTGGCGGAATCTATGATCTGCGACCGTATATATTTCATTGAAACGCCTACGGATACATCCATGTCCTTGTCCGAGAACTCAAGAACGGCCTTGCTGTAGGAAAGCGTGAATACCTGGTCGCGCGGAGAGAAAGTCCCGATTTTGGAACCGTCGATGTCGGTCCGGTCTATCGAGCCTATATCGGTCAGGAAAACCGAGCCGGCCAGGACCGAATCGTAGGAAACGCGGTGGGCGTAAGCCGCGTACTGGTAGGAGATATCCTGCACATATTGAGTGCGCATGAAGACGGCGGAAAGTTTGGGTATTTGCACTAGACCGGCCGGGTTCCAGTAGATGGCGGAGGCCTCCTCGCTTATGGCGCTGTAGGCCCCGCCCATGGCCGAGGCCCGCGCTCCAACCGGCAAATTGAGGAAATCGGCGCTGGTCGTGCCCGCGGCGCTGGTCGTGAAAGGCGTGGCCTTTCCTCCCGCCGCCAGCGCACCGTCCGGGAACGGGCAGAGCGCCAGCAGGCATGCGGCGGCCGCGGTCCGGGCCGCTGCGATCGCTCCGATGTTCAGCCGCGTTTTGGCGTTCATATAGCTTTTTTACCTTTCGACCGCTATCTTCAGGATCTTTTTTCCCATGTCGGAGTCTATCGCCGCCAGGTAAACTCCGCTGGCCACCATGGCGCCGGAACCGTTTACGGCGCTCCAGGTAAGGACTCCGGTGGTTCCGGCTGTCCCCTCCCATACTTTGTCGCCCGAAAGAGTGTAGATCCTGACCTTGGCCGAGGCCGGCAGTTTGTCTATGGTCACGAAGCCCTGGCCGCGGTTGCTGTAAAAAGGGTTCGGATACGCGCGCACGGCGTTTAAATTAGCGGCGGAGGTGCTTACCATCAGCTGGAACATGCTGAAATGGTTCAGCTTGGCGGTGATGCAGCGGGACCACTGGCCTTCGACGGCAAAGCACGGCTCTATTCTGGTTTCAAGCGGCAGGCATTCTCCCGAAAGCGGGTTGTATCTGGCAAGGACCAGCTTGGCGCGGTTGCCGGTAATGCCCGCGTCGGCCTCCGCGCTGGTGTAGGCGAGTTTAAGCGTTACCGGCACCTGCGGCTGGGCCGTGTTCTCGGTGTAGATCGCCACTTCCACGGGGCTGCCTCCGACCAGATATGAACAGGGGTTGGAGGGTACGGTGTAGGAATATGTGGAAACGGTTATCGCGGTCGGATCTTTGAAAGCTCCGGCCGGCAGCAGGAGCGAGATCTTCCTGTTGTTGAGAAGCGTGCCTTCTATGGTCACATCCGACTTGGGCTGGCTGGTCCCGCCAAGGCCGCCGGGAGCGCCGCTGAGTCCCTGGTAGACGATCGGCAGCGACTGCGTGCGGGCCGTTTCATCGCCGATATTGTTCCTGCCGGCGACATCGAAGTAATAAGTGGTTCCCGTCAGGAGGCCGTTCAGGGTCGCGGTGGCGGCGGTGTTCAGTCTGGAGAAAGGGATGTAAGTGGTTATTCCCGTCGTAAAGCCCGGAGTGGTCGTCCCGCGGACCTCATAGACGGTGCCTGCCGGGTTGGCGCCGGTGTCCCAGGCCAGGGTTATTCCGGACATGGAAATGCTGGTCGCCCTGACATTGGCCGGCGCCTCGGCCTTGGTGTACGCGGAACCGAGGAAAAGAGGTTCGGTGGCCACCTCGTCGCCGTTCCTGGCGATGATGTCGGCGTAGTACAGGGTATTGGGGCTTACTCCCGAAAGCACGGCCGAGGTTCCCGAGCCGGTGTTGGAGGTGACGATTACGGTGAAATTTATGTCCGTGGAGATCAGCACCTGGTAGTTGGTGGACGAAGGATTTCCGTTGGGGATCCAGTTGATAGTGAGCGAACTGGTGGACCTGTTCGTGAAGACCGAGGGAGCTCCGGGCAGCGGCCGTACCGCCAGAGTGTAGACGAAATTTGAATTGGAAGCCGGGCCGCGCACGGCGGTGCCGGTCAGCGGGTTCTTGGCGGCTTTCACCGAGATCCTGTAGGCGGTGTTGGTGCTTAACTGTACCTGGGTCAGGCTGTTGGCGGTGGCGGAGGCCAGGAAGACGGCGGAGCCTGTCCCGGCGCTGATGTCGTATGCCTCGTAAAAGTCGGCTCCCGCCGCCGGGTCCCAGGACCAGCTGACGGCCGACATCGTGAGCGGCGTGCCTAAAAGATTGTTGATATTCCCGACGGTCACGGTCGAGACCGGCGTTGCGGTCATGGAGGCGTTATCGTAATCCGTGACTATGCCGTCCACATTCCTGGCCCGTACGCGGAAATAGTAGGTCTGGTTCGGGCTGAGCCCGGTTATCTCGGTGCCGGTGCTGGTAAGCGCGTCGTTAAAAGGTCTCGCGACGGTGGCCGGGTCGAAATCCGGGTTTTCCGACATCGAGATCTCGTAAATGGTCAGCGGAGAATTCCCCATCGGGTCCCATGACAGGGACGCGGTTTCAAAGCTTGCCGCGTCCACTCCCAGGCCCTGCGGTGCGACGGCCAGCGTGTAATAAGTGGCGGATCTTTGGAAGGCGGCGGAGTATCCGCCGTCATTATAGCCGCCGACCTTGATGGAGGCCGCCGTATTGGGCGCCAGGCCCGTTTGAACATATGTCGCGGGAGACACTATGGCCGTCGTTCCTATAAAGACGTCGTTGCTTGAGGCGAATATGGCGTAACCATCGGAAGCGCTCAGGGAATCCTGCGTCCAGGTCCATTGAACGGAGGTGGAGCCCAGCACGGCGCCGGTGGGGATGGAGGTCAGGCCGCCTGGCCTGGGGGCCGTTACCTGCACGGTATAGCCGTTGGAGAACTGGCCGTTGGCGGCGACGCGCATGTTATACCAGCCGTGCGGAAGTTCCTGCGTGGTAGCGGGCATGAGCACCGTTATGGAGGACGGGGTCGCCGCCCAGCCGGTATTGGAACTGCCGTACCAGGAGTAGATCCTTGTGGAGAGGTCGATCAGGAAGCCGCTGGGGTTGTCGATCTGCTGCATGTAGATCCTGGGGTGGTCGTAGGAAGAGTTCATCGGACCGGCGCCGCCGCCGGAGGCTTCGGTGAGTCCGTGAAAATTGGAGGTGTTGGCGAGCAGCGTGACGGCGGCGGTCCGGTCGAAACGGTCAGTCGCCGCGGAGATAGCGGGTTGGCGGGCGGTCGCGGCCGCCAGCCCGTACATATCCGGGGGATAGGAAAAGTATACAACATCGGTGGTATCCAGATACTTGGTCCCGTCCCAGCCGCCTATGTTAAGGATATAGTTGTCCGTGGTCAGCACGGTGGTATGGTGGGACCGGCTTGTCATTTGCCCCTGCTCGAACCAGGAAGCGAAATCCGGGTCGTAACTCTCCGCTCCGTTCTGGGCCGTGCCCGCGGCCTCCCCGCCCGTGACCATGACTTTTCCGTTAGGCAGCAGCACGCTGCGGTGGTTGGCCCTGTTCAGATGGAGCGTGGTGGCGGGGGTCCAGGCGGTCCCGTCATACAGTTCGGAGGTGTACTGGCTCATGAGGTTGTCGGAGCCGCCTATGACCAGAACCCGCCCGTCCCTGAGCAGCGTGGCGGTATGGCCGTAGCGCCCGTTGTTCATGACGGAGGCCTGGGCGGGTATAAAAGCGTGCTGGATATAGCCGAACACTTCGGCCGCTCTCAGCGCTCCGAAGCTGTTGACGCCGCCGGTCAGAAGCACATTGCCGTTTTTCAGCAGCGTGGCCGTGTGCTGCGCCCTGCTGTCGGCCATCGTGCCGGCGCTCTGCCAGACGGCGGAGGAGGAAACGTAGATTTCGGCCGTGGCGGAGTAAGTGCTGAGAGTGTTTCCGCCCGTCACCAGTACGGTGCCGTCCGGCAGAAGGGTCGCGGTATGGTTCTGCCTGGCCTCGGCCATCGGGGAGGTAGGGACCCAGCGCTGCGTGTCCGGATAATAGATCTCCGCCGTATTGACCGCGGTGTTGGACGGCGTGGTCCCGCCCGCTGCCAGCACGGTGCCGTTGGGAAGCAGGGTCGCCGTATGCCGCGTCCTTGCGGTGGTCATGGAACCGGTGACGGTCCATTTTTTGGTCGCGGGGTCCATCAGTTCGCAGGTGGCCAGCGGCAGCACCCCGTCGGAGCCGCCGCAGGTGAGGATCTGCCCGGTTCTAAGCATCGTGCTGGTGTGGAAAGCCCTTTTGGTATTAAGTTTTTCCGAGGCGCCCCAGTTGCTTCCGCCCGCGGCGTCCTTATACTTGGAAATGTAGGCGGTGCTGGCGCCGCGCGCGGTGAAGGTCCTGCCGGGGCAGTCGGTTGCCGGGTCGGCTTCGCAGTTCCTCCCCCCCACTATCATGGCGTCGGCCGCCGGTGTGAGCACCGTGGTCTGGCTGAAGATCGGGTAACTGAAAGGCTCTCCGAATTCCCAGGTCGACTTGGACGGCTTGTAAATGTGGTCGTCCGCAAAGATCATTTCCCTCATCACCACGGTGGAGGTGGGCAGGCTGTACGCCGCGTCCTCCAGGGTGGTTATGTTCGCAGGGGTGGTGGAGTAAACAATTATGTCGCCGGAAACCGCCGCCAGCGGCACGGTGCCCCGGATATTAAGGTCTCCCGGAAGGTTGTCGGCGCTTATGAGCTTGCCGGTCGCCGTCCCGTCCAGCGCTATGGTGCTGCGGGCCAGCATATAAACCTGGGCCGTTCCCGCGGAGGAGCCGGCGTCGTACGGAACGGTGAAAGTGGGGGCGGCCAGGCTGCCCCGGGATAAAAAAACATCCCCGTCCACCACCCTGGCGTCTATCGCGCTGGCCAGTTTTATGCTTGCCTGGAGATCTATGACGGATGTCGCATCCAACTGGCATGTGACCTGGCCGTTGACGTTCGGAGCGCCGCAGCCCGTTCTGTTTATCCGGCTTCCGGCTTTCAGGGTCATAGCGGAGCTGAAAAATGTGGGCTGGATGTTCCCATAGCCGCCGAAGATATGCGCGGCGCCGTCGGGCATTAGCGCCGTCGAATAACGGCTGTTGCGGTACAGCATGGAGATCGAGACCATCTTGCCGCCGTTGGGATCGAACAATTCGGCGCTTCCCAGGTATCCCTGGCTGCCCGCGTTCTGGTTCGAATTCGCACCCGGGGCGTCCGGCAGATACCAGCATTCCCCCGCCGTGCCGGCGCATTCCAGGATATTCGCGGAGTTGTAGCCCCCCGCTATCACTATAATGCCGTTGTTCAGCACCGTGGCGGAATGGTCTATCCTGCCCTGCAGCAGGGCGGAAGCCGAATGCCAGGAATTGAGCTGCGGATCGTAGATCTCGTTGTTGGTCTCGTAATACCAGGCGCTTCCGCTCCACCGTCTGCCGCCGGTGACGAAGATCTTTCCCGACCTCATCCGCACGGCGGCGTGGCCCATGCGCGGAGTGGGGATGGGGGTCGGCGCCGAGGCCCCGGATAGGATCGCGCCGGCGGTGTTGTCGTACGGGTTGAAAATATCGCAGTCTCCGGTAATGGAGGCGCTCAGGGCGTCGATCTGCCCGCCGCAGAGCAGCGCTCTGCCGGCGCTGGAGCCTGTCGTCAGGAGGGTGGCCGTATGCCCGCCTCTCGCGGTCCTCATAACGGCAGCCGTCGCGGCGCAAAGCCTGGTTGTCGGGTCGCAGATCTCCAGTGAGGCTAACGGAACGCCGGCGTTAAACCCGCCGGCTATCAGGACCCTGCCGTCCGACATGAGCGTGGCCGTGTGCGAAGATCTCGCCGTGATCAGGTCGCCGGCCCAGGCGTCGTAGCTGTTGGTGGCCATGTTGTACATCTGCACGCCGGCGGTGGCGGCGCCGGCGGCGTCTACGCCTCCCGCGATGAGCACATTACCGTCGGGTAGAAGCGTGGAGGTGTGGCTGTGGCGGGCGGTAAGCGCGGCTCCGGCGTACGGCAAAAAGGAGCCCAGCGCGAGGATGAACAAAGGGAGACCTTTTATAAAATTCATAAAATGCACGGGGATAGTTTACAAAAAGCCTGTTACAGGATTGTTTCTGTTTTTTTAACTCTATGGAGCCGTGTCATTCACTTTTTGAGGGGCGAGGGTTTTGCTTCTTCCACCGCGGCTATGGATTCGCCTACCGGGCCTTTGGGTTTGGAGGGATCCGGTATTTTTTTTCCGTCCGCCACGAAATGGTAAAGATAATTGCCGGGAAGGATGTAGAGCTCCGTTCTCCAGACTCCGTTCTTTCTGGTCAATTTAGTTTCTTTCCATTTGGTGAAGCTTCCGGCCAGGGAGACGGTTTTGGCCGAGGCGTTCTTGTATTCAAAAACGGTTTTTACGGCTTTTTGTTTCTGGGGCTCTTCTTTGGCCTCTTTGGGTTCCGGCTGCGGTACGGAGGGTTTTTCCGCCGTTTTTTCCGGTTCTTCTTTCGCGCCTCCCGTATTCGGGAGCGCGGGTACGGGTTTGGAGAGTATCTCCAGGGTGTCGCTGGAAAAATGGACGGCTAGCCTGTTATAGAGCGAATAGCCGGAAAAACCCGCGGCGGCCAGGGATATAGCTGCGAGCGCGGCCCAGAAATTTTTTGATCTTGTCATAAAAAATCTTAGCGGGCGATGGGAATCGAACCCACGTCTAAAGCTTGGGAAGCTTCCGTTCTACCATTGAACCACGCCCGCGCTTGTCGTACCCCGCGCTTAACAAACGCGCGGGCTTTTGTCGCATCCCACCCGCAGCGGGTGGGACGGTTTTACACACTCCGCCGGACTTTAAAAGGAAACCGGTCCGACACCTGTTAATTCTACTTAAAAGTCCGGGGAATATCAATATTATTATAAAAATTTTTGCGGCAAAAATTTCTATGACATTTTTATCAGGTTTAGGAATTCTTCGCGGACCCGGTTGTCTTTCTGGAAGACCCCCAGCATGGAACTGGTCGAGGCGGAGGATGAGGCGTTCCTGACGCCGCGCATGGTCATGCACAGATGCTGGGCTTCAAGCACTACTCCCACGCCCTTGGGCTTGAGTTTTTTAAAAATAGTGTCCGCGATCTGGACGGTCAGCCTTTCCTGGACCTGCAGCCGCCTGGCGAAGGCTTCCACCATCCGCGGGATCTTTGAAAGTCCGATGATCCGTCCGTCGGGAATATAGGCTATGTGGGCTTTTCCGAAAAAGGGCAGCATGTGGTGTTCGCACAGGGAATAGAAAGAGATGTCCTTTACTATGACCATCTCCTTATAGTCCACCTTGAAAAAGGCGCCGTTGAGGACCTTGTCTATGTCTATGCCGTAACCGGCCGTGATCTCCGCCAGCGCTCTGGCCACCCTGCCGGGCGTTTTCTTAAGCCCCTCCCTTTCCGGATCCTCCCCTATTTCTTTAAGCAGTCCGTAAACATATTGTTCGGTCTTTGAGCTCATAACTATAATTCTACAAAATCATAACCGCGCCTGTCAGGTCCGGCTCGCCCGAAAATTTTTGCGGCAAAAATTTTATTTTGAAACGATGTAAAGCCACCTGCTGGTGGCTACCACTTGTTTGGAGGAAGTTTTGAGGTTTTGTATGTCGGAAGAGAGCGCTTTCAGGGCCTTCTGTTCTTCCAGGAGCCGGGCCAGGTTCTTTCCTTTTCCGCTTTTTTTGCCTTTTCTGGAAGAGACGGCGTCGCGCATGGCATGTTTTTTGTTCATGTCCGAATTCTCGGCCACGATCGAGGCGACCTTCCCGATCTTCCGGGAAACCGAGCGGCTGTAGCTTAAGATGGTTCTGGCGCAGGCGTTGGTCCCGGGGTCCTGGCCTATTTCCGAGAACTCTTTTTTGTTCATGGCCGAGACCGCGTCAAGGTCCTTCTTTATGATCTTGAAGCTCAGGCTCAGGGCTGTAAGGTCGTGAGCCGAAAGTTTTTTGTCCGAAGAATCCAGCGTGTCTATCGCTTCATCCAGGTAGTCATCCTGGCGCACCAGTTTGGCCAGGATGGATTTCATCTCGGCCGCATGACCGGCCTGCGGACCTGCGGTTCCGGCCGCGCCGGTTTTAGCCGCGGCCGCCGGAGGGGGCGCAGCAGGGGAGGCGGTTGCGGCGCCGGCAAAAGCGGCGCCGGCCGTAAAGATAACGGCTAGTGTTGCCGCCGCGGCCGATAGTGTTCTCATAATTGCCTCATACCCGTATACGGATAGTATAGGAGAAAAAGGCGCAGCGGGCAGGGGCCGTTGGTGCACATTTAAAATGTAAAAAGGCCCAGCGTCCGCTGGGCCTTTCGGTCCACGGCTGTCTAACGTTTTAAGGAAACGGCAGGTCTGCAAGTTCGCGGGCGTGCCGGGGGCATGGGGCTGCCGGGCACGCTATCGTCCACACCGTGGACGCGCTCCCGCTCGGGTTCGGCGCTTGCGTAAGCCTCACCCTGCGCGACGGCCCGTCAGTCCCACACCCCCGTCATCCCGCTCCAGTTATTTATCTGCCGCATACTCAATATTTAACATGACCCCGCCCTGGAATTATGATGAAGCACAATTAGCCCGCCCGATGGTTTCTGCAACCTGACAACAACAATGCTGATGTCGGTTGTCCTATAAATTCTTAATGCGAAAACATGTCCGCCTGCTTTCGGTCCACGGTTCATCTGCGTTCATCTGCGAAATCTGCGGATAACGCAAGATGGTCCTATGATCCCTATTCTCAAATCCTGGCCGCCCTGGATTCCGGCTTTCGCCGGACAGGCGGTTAATCGCGTTCCGATGTGCCTTAAAAAATTTATGGGATCGCTTTTCTTTCGGCCTGCTTATAAAGATTTTTTAAGAAATGAAGGGCCTGGCGGCGGGTTTTTATTCTGCCCTCGAACTGGCGCAGGCTGACTTTTTCCAGGATCTCCCCCACTTCGGGCCCCGGCTTCATCCTGAGGATCCTGATGACATCGTGCCCGTCGATAAGGCGCAGGGTCTTCAGTTTAATGTTCTTTGAAATGTAGGTCTTGAAGAGCAGGTTCAGCACCTGCAGAAAACGCAGGGTTTTTTTTATGCCGTTCTGGGGCAGGCCGCCTTTGGGGATCTCGAAAGGCGGTTCTTTTATCCTGTCCCTTATCGAACGCAGCTGGGACAGGGTGATGTAGCTGGAATGATCCGCCCAGGACAGGATGAGCAGCGGTATGGTGTATTCTCCCATCGTCCGGAAAAAACGGAAGACCGCCCTGTCCGAAACGGCGTCGTTGGAGGCCAGGTTCCCGGGACGCAGATGGTTGCCTATCGTCCTGGAAAGAAGTTTGCGGTGGTCTTTTGAAAAACGCAGCCGCTCCATGATGCGCCAGCTTAGCGCGGCGCCGTGCTCCTCGTGGCCGAAAAAACGCAAACGGCCGTTTATCAGGCGCGCGCAGGGAGGTTTCGCCACATCGTGCAGCAGAGCGGCCAGTTTCAGGATGTTCTTTTCCGCGAAGGATTCGCTTATTTTCCCCCAGTTCGGTATGTAGGCGCCGATATTCTCGAACAGGTGGTCCAGCCTTTCCATGACCGCGAAAGTGTGCTTCAGCACCCCGCCTTTCCCGTAGTAAACTTCGGCGCAGGTGCGCTGGGCTTCGAGCTCCGGCAGGATAGCCGTCAGCAGGCCGGCCGCGTATAGTTCTTTCGTTCTTGCCGCGGCCGCGGGTGAGGCCAGGATCATCAGCAGCTCGTCGTGGATCCGTTCGGGGGCGGCTTTGGTTATGAGAGCTGAATTGAGCTTTACCAGCTTGAGCGTATTGGGCGCTATCCTGAAACCGAGCGCCGCCGAAAACCTGAAGGCCCGCAGGAGGCGCAGGGGATCTTCGGCGAGGGCTTCCCGGCTTACAAGACGTATGGTCCCGGTTTTAAGGTCTTTAAGCCCGCCGGAGGGGTCTATGAGTTTCCTTATTTTGACCGCGGGCAGCCTGAACAGGCCCGTGCTCCCGTCCGGGAGCGGCAGATAATCCGCGGTTAAAGGCAGCGCCAGGGCGTTGACGGTAAAATCTCTCCGGAGCAGGTCTTCCGTTAGGTCTTTGCCCTGGAAGGGCGAGATGTCCAGCTGCAGTCCCGTCGCCCGCTGGGTCAGGCGGTATACCCGGCGGTCTTCATCCAACGGGAAGACCGAGGCCTTGAGTCCGCGGGCGAGCTTCCTGATCCGCGTGTCGAAATCCGGCCCGGCCTTAACGGCCAGGTCCAGGTCCTTCACCGGTCTTTTAAGCGCGGCGTCGCGCACCGCTCCGCCGACGAGATAGGTTTCCTCGAACAATTTCAGTATTTCGGCGGCGGCAGGGGTCATCGCGCCGCCTTTTTATAAAAAATCATGATAATTAAAAATTTTCGCCGCAAAAATTTTTACCATACCCCGCCGATAAAACGTCGTCTTACGAGATTTTGGTCCTGGTGCGTTTTTCCAGTTCCCGTTTCAGCAGTTCCCTTTTAAGAACTTTTTGCATGGTGTTCTTTGGAAGAGCTTCCACGATCTCTACTTCCCGCGGGCGCTTGTAGGCGTCCATGCCGTCCCTTATGAAACGCATGAGTTCGGCTTTGTCCAGCTCCATGCCTTTCCTGGGGACGCAGAAACATTTCATCGTTTCGTTGCCGGAGCCGTCGGGGATGCCGATGACGGCGGCTTCCTGGACCTTCGGATGGCTGGTGATCACCTGTTCTATCTGGGCCGGGAAAACCTTCAGGCCCTTGACTATGACCATATCCTTTTTCCGGTCGCGGATAAAAAGGAAGCCGTCCGTATCCAGTACGCCGATGTCGCCGGTCTTCAGCCAGCCGTCTTCCGTAAAAAGCTCTTTCGTGGCCTGGGGGTTCTCATGGTAGCCGCCGGTAATGTTCGGTCCCCATACGCAGATCTCCCCCTCATCGCCGTGCTCCAGGCGGCGGCCCTGTTCGTCGACTATGCGGATCCTGACCCCGGGTATCGCACGGCCGACCGAACCGTGCTTCCTGGATTTCGGGTGGGTCACCGTGACTATGGGGCTGGTTTCGGTCAGGCCGTAGCCTTCCAGGATATGCAGGCCGAAAACTTTTTCGAAATGGTTCTTTACGGCGTGGCCCAGCGGCGCGGCGCCGGACAGGCACAGCCGCACTTTGCGCATGGACCAGAACTTGAGGAAGAATTTTTTGAGCCCCCGGGCTTCCTTGGCAAGTACGCTGTAGATCTGTGGCACCGCTATCATGATGGTCACGCCTTCGCGGCCCATGGCCTGGAGCCAGAGTTTCGGGGGCGTGATGCTTTTGACGATAAGGGTCTTTGAGCCCAGGAGGACGGGTATGAGGACATTGCCCGTCCAGGAGAAGGTATGGAACATGGGCAGCAGCGCCATGAAAACATCCTTCTTCGCGGGACCCATGGCCTGGATGGAAGCTTTGGCGTTCTCTATAAGATTGTGATGGGTCAGAAGCACGCCTTTGGGATGTCCCGTGGTGCCGGAAGTGTAAAGTATGGTCACCACATCGTGCTCGTCCGCTTCCGCTTTCTGGGTCTGCGGGTGGTAATGGGCGTGCCTGAGGTGATGCCAAAAATCCATGACCTCGTCCTGGCCGGTGAAGTCCACCGACATCAGGAACTTTAAACAGGAGAGGCGTTTTTTGACGTTCTTGTAGCCGGCGACAAATTCCTTGGCCGTGACCACTCCCTTGCATTTTGCGTTCTCCAGAATGTACAGGAGCTCGTCCTCTTTGGAAACCATGTAATTTATCGGGACGGCTACGGCTCCGATCTTCGCCAGGGCGAACCAGGTTATGACGAATTCGATCGAATTCCTCAGGACTATCGCCACCGCATCCCGTTTCCTTATCCCGGACTGCCAGAACATGTCCGCGGCCCTGTCCACCGAGTAGAGGAGCTCGTGATAGGACATGGGCTTGTCGTTATTGACGAATGCCGTATGCTCGGGGTCGGCGTCGGCGGTTTTGGCGAGCCAGGAGTACAGGTCTTTAGGTTGTGTCATACGAAAACGTTCCCTCCGGAGACGGCAGGCCCCCGGCTTCATAGCCGCGTTCGCGGGCCAAATGAAGATTATATAATATTTTACTCCCGGCCGGCTTCATGCACCTGGATATAGCGCCTGAAGACGATAAGCCCCAGCGGGGAGATGAGCGCCATCAGCCCCACTATCAGCCAGATCATCTGCGAATTGCGCGGCCCCTCGGCCGGGCAGTAGCGCGCCAGCAGAAAACCGGAGATGGAGCCGACCACGAATTTTGCGAAGAAGTACGGCAGCATGGAAAGGGCAAGGTAAGAGCCTTCCTGGCCTTTTGGGGCTATGGCGGCCGGATATTCGTAAAGCCTCGGGGAGTAGAAGGCCTCTCCTATCGAATACATGACCACGCACAGGATGATCGCCACATAAAGCGGGTGCACAGGCCCGGCCAAGCCCAGCCAGGTATGGCCTATCAGATCTCCCAGCCGGCCGTCGGCCAGGCCCTGGAACAGCGACGGCGGCACGGCCATGAAGAACACCGACGACGCGGTGATGGCGGTGCCTATGACCACCGCTTTATAGGCAGTGAATTTTTGCGTCAGCGCCCCCACCACCGGAGCCAGGATAATGACGATCACGGCGTTAAGCAGCCCGAAAATGTGCCCTATCGGCGCCCCGGCTCCCAGTTCGCGGATGCCGAATTTGGGGAAGGTGTAATACATGTGATAGAGGATCAGTTTCACAAAAACGACCAGGCCGAAGAAGGCGAGGAAGCGGTAGAAGGCGGGGTGGGCCCAGAGGCCGGAGAAGATGCGCAACCAGTCCTTCAGCGCGTCGCGGCAGGAGAAAAAGACCGCGCGCAGGAAAGGCTCGCCGGGATATTTGGGCTCCGCCCGTACGATCTGCACCCCAGTATCGGTGGCCTCCACGCCTTCGCGCAGGCCGAAATAGGTGATCAGCAGGTTGGGGATCGTGAACAGCAGCCCCAGCAGGATTATCGTCTGGTAGGTGCTGATCTGTATCCCGGCGCCGGGTATGAAAAAATGGCCCTCTTCGCCGAGTCCGGCCCGCACCTTGTCGAAGGTCCAGGCCGCCACGGCGAAGCCCACATTCATCATGGAATAATAGATCGAATACGCGATGGAGCGCTGTTTTGTGGTGGAAAAACGCTTTATAGCCGCCACCATTACCGGGGTTTGCAGGGCCTCGCCGAGCGCCAGGGGAAGCAGGCCCAGCGGCAGGGCTATCCACGGAGCGGAGAAAAAGGACATCGTGAAGCGGGCGAGCACGCAGAGGCCGAAACCGGCGAGCAGGGATTTCCTTATGCCTATGGCGTCCACCAGCGAACCCACCATTACGGTGAAGATCGTCAGGGCGGAGGACCAGGTGGCTATCACGAAGCCGGCGCTCTGGTCGCTTAAGCGCAGATCGGACGACAGCCACAGCCCCAGCGTGGAGGTTCCCACCAGGGCGTAGGCGGTGATGGTAAGGATCTTGGTGCCGAAGATCAGCCAGAGTTCCCGCACCGCGCCCTTCAGCACCATGAATTTGCCGATGAAAGATTCTTCTTTAGTGTCAGTCATAGTGAAGCTCCTTTTTATTCTGATCCTGTCCATCCTGTATACACATGTTGATTATAAATTTTTGCCGCAAAAATTTATGCCATGCCCCGCCCTTTAGGGCGGGGTAACCTTGCGGTATATGGGAGTTTGGCCGTTTGAAGGCCATAGGCCCTGATACGGCCCCTACGCAAGTATTGAGGGAGAAAAAAATTTCTTCCTCAACTCCGGCACGGGGATGGATAAAACCCCGTGCCGGGTACGATAAAATGTCGTAAGACGACATTTTATCAGCACGCCGCGTGCGCGTCCTTCATGCTTATATAAAGCGTTTCCATCAGCGGTTCTATCCTTTTGAAGATCTCCAGCAGCCTGGGGTCGAAGTGTTCCGGCCTGACCCTGACGTCGCCCCTGGTGATGATCTCGCAGGCCTCTTTGTGGGTGTAGCAGGGTTTGTAGACGCGGGAATTCCTTAAGGCGTCGTAGCAGTCCGCTATCGCCGTTATCCTGGCCTCAAGCGGGATCTCTTCGCCCTTGAGTCCGTGAGGGTAGCCGGTGCCGTCCCATTTTTCGTGGTGGCTGAGCGCGATGCGTTTGCCGAAAACCAGCCGCGGGTGGTCGCCTATGATCATGGCGCCGAAGGCCGAGTGTTTTTTAACTTCCTCCATCTCCGCGTCGGTCAGTCTGCCTTCCTTTTTAAGTATGTGGCTGGGGATATGGATCTTGCCCACATCGTGCAGGGTCGACTGCAGGCGGATGGTCTCGATGTATTTTTCAGGCATTCCCAGTTCCCTGGCGAACAGGGCGCAATAGCTGCCCACGCGCAGGATATGATTTCCGGTGTCGATGTCGTTGGCTTCGGAGGTCCTGGCTAAAGCGTGGATCAGGTAGCTGAACGCGTCCGCATAATCCCGGGCGCCCAGGATGTTCTTCACGCGCAGCAGCAGTTCCGCCTTGTCCAGGGGTTTGGAAAGCAATTCCTCCGCGCCCGCTTCTATGCTTTTAAGCTTGCTGTCCCGGGAATCCAGCGAGGACACCATGATCACCGGGATGTGCCGGAGGGACGGATCGGCTTTTATCTTCCCGCAAACCTCGTAACCGTTCATGCCCGGCATCTTGATGTCCAGCAGCACCAGGTCCACGCTTCTGGCGGCCAGGAGTTCCAGGGCGCCGGCTCCGTCCGTGGCGGTCAGGACCTCGTAGCCCGGCATGGTAAGCAGGTTCTCAAAAAGGTCCAGGTTATAATCCTCGTCGTCGACGCATAAGATCCGGTAGGTTTTTTCCATAGTTGGTCCTGTGGGTTTAGTTCCGTATTTTAAAAAGCCTGGAATAGTCCAGGGAGATCCCGAAAATGTAGTTATGCCCCGTTTTGTCCGTGAGCACGCCTCTGGCCGCGTAAAAATCGGCGAACGGGGCCAGATTCAGGTCCGAGAATATTTTGACCTTCAATTTCGCGTACAATTCGAATTCGCTTTTAAGATCGGTGACTTTTAAACGGTTGGGCGAGAACCGCTTGTAGGAAATATCCACGGAATACTCGGGACCGCTCCCGCCCAGCAGGCCGCCCAGATGCGTTCCCGTTTCCCACGCCCATTTGGTGTACACCTCCGGAAAAGTGAAATCCCTCTCCATTACGGCGGCGGTGTAGAAATCCCTGACCACCCTGCCCTCAAAAAGCTTTACCCCCGCTTTTCCAAGCGCGATCCTTCTTTTCGGGACTCCGGCATCGGCCGTGAACTCCGTATTATAGCCTAAAGACACGAGCGGGCCCAACACCGCTCCCCCGAACCTGTCCCATTTCAAGACCGCGTATCGGAATTCATTTTCAAAAAGCGCCTGGTCGGCCGTTTCATTTACCGCTTTTTCCTGGCCGGAGGCTTTTAAAACGGTCTTTCCGTAATCAAGCGAGACCCTGGTGTCGTCCGACAAGGTTTCGCGGCGCGATTCCAGGGCCAGCCTGACCGTGCCCTGCGTGAACAACTGGTTCGAAGCCTGCAATTTTGAGTTCGGGACCTGGCTGAAGGCCTGGGTGTTGGAAACCTGCGTCTGGGAAAATTGCAAGGCGGCGTCTTTCACATTCAGACGCCATCTCCACCTCGGGGAGGAGGTTCCGGACATCAGAGCCCGCAATTGCCCGTAATACTCCGTTCTTATCCCCTTTTTCATCTTCGAAAGCCGCTCGGCCACGACATCATCTATGTATAAGCCCGTGTCCGTTTTTTTTCTGAGTCTGCCCAGCGCGGGAAAATACTTTATTTCGGCCTGCAGGTCGTCGGTGAAGGAAACCTTGTAGCTCTCGTTGTTGTTGATCGCGAGCCCCCCTATCCGTCCGTCTTTTGTCGCTCCTCCCGCGGCCAGCCAGCTGCCTTTTCTATATTTCTCCTGGTCATGGTCCAAAACGGGTATGGGCGAGAAATCGATCTGTTTTATAAGCGCGCGCAAGGCCGATCCGTCCAGTTCGGCGGTAAATATTTTCCTGTGCTGGAACCAGAGCCTGAGCACGGATTCGGGTATTTCCCCGGCTAGATTTATGGAAAGAGGATTTACTTTGAACAAAGCCAGTTCGGATTCCGCCCGGTCGTTCAGTATCATCGCGCCCAGGTTATAGATCTCGGAAGGCATATACTGTAGCTTGCCTTCGGACCACAGTTCGGAGGCGTCCGGCAGAAGGCGGGTTCCCGAAGCGACCCCGATAAAAAAACCGTTGTCGTCGTAGTCGTCGTACTTGTTCCGGTTCCTGCCGGCAAAATCCAGGCCTTCGGAACCTTGTGAGATCCCGGCCAGCCGCAGTTTGCCGTCCTGCCTTGAGAACTCAAGCTGAAGTTCGCCGATCCGGCCTTTAGGGAGTTCGGCGACGACCGCCGGCCGGTCGGGCTCATCCCCCCAGTTCTCCAGTTTTACCAGGTTCGTCCTGACCACGGAGAACGAATTCTCGGCCATGCTGTTGATGACGATATCCACCCCCGGTATTTTTGGCAGGATCGCGCGCAGGTCGTCTTCTCCGAACCAGGCCAGCATGACCACCACATCCGCTTTCTCTTTCTCAAGCAGCGTTTTCACCATTTCTTTGGCGGTCTCCACGGGATCGGCCAGTTGCGCGGGCAAGGGGCCCAGTCTGGACGGAAGGACCTGGTCGTCCATGACGAAAAAAAATCCTATTTTAACGCCGTTCACCTCTTTTACCGAATACTTCTTTACATGTCCGCCGCCGGCCGAGGGCTCAAGCAGGATATTGCTGGAGATGAGCTCCGGGGTTTTTATGGGGCCGGTTGAAATTTTTTGGATCCCGGGGCTCAGGATCGGCAGATCATAGGGCGTAAAAGCGTAAAGATCCGTTCTTGTCTCGTTCAGCAGCTCGCGGGCGGCTCCGTACGGCAGGCCGCTGAAAAAGGGAGGCTGCCAGGTCATCGCGATGTTGATATCCGCCTTCTCCATATAGCCGCGCGCCGCCATGTCGGAAAGCGGGCCCGAGCCGCCGAAGATCTTGCCGAAAGACTTTGTCGTCACCCGGCCGGGCCCTATTTTAAGACGGGTATTCAGGACAAGGGTCTTGAACCAGTCGCCGGAAGGGACGGCGTCCTTGTCGGAAAGCGCCTCCACGAACCTGCCGTCCGGCAGGCGCGCCTTGAGCAGGTACGCTTTTTTTAGCTTGGCGCGCGTAAAATCCTGCGAGATCCGTTTGGCGTATAATCCCGCCGCCATGTCTTTGGTCAGGGAATTGCCGTCGGGCGGCCAGGAGATAAAAACCGTAGTGGGGTTCTCTATCAGTTCCGTCTCGCCCGCTTTTGTAAAACCGGCGCCCGAGGCTTTTAAAGCTTCGGGCGTGACGCCTTCCGGCATCTCGACTATAAAAGCGCCGCCGGAGCGGTAAGCGGTCCCGATCTCCATCCCCTCCAGCTCGGCGCCGGATTCTTTAATGAGTTCCGCGTCGGGCATAATGTTTATCTGGATATACTGAGAGTTGTTATAGTAGTTAATCCTTACAGTCGCGGACGATCTCTCTTCGGAGATCGGTTTCAGGGCGGGAACGAATTGTTCCTGGGCGCAGCCGCACCGCAGCGCGCAGAAAATCAGCATGAACCCCGATACGCATTGTTTTTTGTTCAGCACGGATGTCTCGTTAAGCCAGGCCTCGTTTTTTCTTTTTAGCCAGCAGATACAGCCACAGGGCGAGGCCCAGGTAAAGGGTCGTCGCGAAACACGCCTCGAAATTAAAGTTACCCGCCGCCGGATCGCGCAATTGCAGCGTTTTGTCCAGGCCGGCTACGGTCAGCAGCGCCAGCAGGATGCCCGTCAGCGCGTCGCCGGCGATAAGGCCGGAGGAGAAAAGGGAGCCGGCGTCGTGCTCCTCTTCAGGGGCTCCTCCCTTGTGGCGGGTAACGAGCCAGGAGATGAGGCCGCCCAGCAGGATCATCGGCCAGTTGGTGATAGGCAGGTACAGGCCTATGGCGAAGGCCAGGGCCGAGATGCCGCAGAATTCGCAGACAAGGCCTATTACCGCGCCCAGGGTTAAAAGCAGCCAGGGCAGGCGGCCGCCGGTGGCGCCCTCCACCAGGTTGGCTATCAGCTGGGCCTGAGGGGCCTCCAGTGAATTGGGGTGGGCCGCGGTCGGGGCGCCGAAGCCGAAAGCGGAATACAGGATAAGCAGTATAAAGCCCGAGCGCACCGCGGACACCAGCGTGCCGGCGATCTGGGCCGTCTGCACTTTCCAGGGCGTGGCGCCTATCAGCGCCGCGGTTTTGAGGTCCTGGGACAGGTCGCCGGACAGCGAGATAGCGATACAGATGACCGCGCCCGCCATGATCGCGGCGATCCTGGTCGCGGCCGGATCCTTGCCCAGGAACACGAACAGCAGCGTCACCGACAAGAGCGCGGTGATGGTCATGCCGGAAACCGGCTGGTTGGTGGTGCCGATAAGCCCCACCATCCTGGCGCTGACCGCTACGAAGAACATGCAGAAGATGACGACGATCACAGCTTCGCCGAAGGTCAGGTCGAAGACCGGAAGCAGCCACAGAAGCAAAAACATCAGGATCACGCCCGCTATCACCGAACCGAGCGGCATGTCCTGTTCTATGCGCAGGAACTTATGGCATACTTTGGCGGCGCCCCGCGAGATGGCCCAGAAACTGCATCCCAGGATCACCGCGCCGGCCGAACCGGAGACGAATACCCTGGTAGTTATGCCGGCGAAAAGCCTCAGCACCGGGTCCCAGGAGTCCGGGCCCAGCGACCACGGTATCTCAAAAGCGAAGATGCCGATAATAGCTCCCAGAACGCCGCCCGTGTAAACCAGCGCGCGGCTTTCAAAATCTTTGTCCGTCTCGCGCTGCGCGCCCTCCGCCTGTCCGGCTTTTACGGTCACGGCTTTTATGGTCTGGCTGATCGAGGAAATGATATCCGGCAGCGAGCGGATGACGCTGATAAGGCCGCCGAACGCCACCCCGCCCGCGCCGATATACCTTACATAGTTGATCCTCAGGTCCGAGGTCGTCATGTCCGCTATCGGCACAAGGCCCGGGGCGATAATATTGGAGCCGCCGAAGGCGTCTATCAGGGGGATGAGCGCCCAATAGCCGAACATGCCGCCGGCGAACATCACCGCGGCGATGCGTATCCCCACCAGGTAGCCGACGCCTAGGAACAAAGGAGAGATCTCGTAACCGAAGCCGGCTTTATGGAGCCTGGGAAAAGTGAACATCACGGTATCCTTGAACAGCTGGAAGCCGGACATGACGAACTTGAAGATCCCGCCGGTGAGGATGCCCATGAACACGGGCTTGGCCGACGCTCCGCCTTTGTCGCCGGCTATAAGCACCTTGGCGCAGGCGCTGCCTTCCGGGAACGGCAGGTTCTTATGTTCTTTGACCATCAGGGAGTGGCGCAAAGGTATCATCATCAGCAGGCCCAGAATGCCCCCGGTCAGGCCAAGAAGGAACACGGTGGAGTTCGAGATCCCGCCGCCCATAAAGATGAGCGCGGGCACGGTAAAGATGACGGCCGCGGCCAGGGATTCGCCGGTCGAGGCGAAGGCGTGCACGATATTGTTTTCGAGGATGGTCCCCTGCCGGTTGAAGAATTTAGGAAGGAAGATCCTTAAAACGGCCATGGAGATTATGGCCGAGGGGATGGAGGCCGAGACGGTCATGCCGATCTTCAGGCCCAGGTAGGCGTTGGCCGCGTTGAAGACCAGGGAAAGAATGAAGCCCAGTATCACCGCCTGTACCGTGAATTCGGGAATGACGGCGCCTGAATCGATATAGGGTTTGAACTGGTAGTCGCTCTTAGGGTCCGGTTTTTTTTCGTTCATGGCAAGTCCTTCCTTAACTCCGGCGCGGGACGAATAAAACTCCGTGCCGGGTACGATAAAACGTCGTCCTGCGGCATTTTATTAAAACCTTGCCGAGCCTGCTACCCTTACGGCCAGGCGGGCGCAGTTGAAAAAATCCCGGAGGTCCAGATATTCTCCGGTGGTATGCACATCCCTCATACCGGTGGCCAGAATCGGGGTCTCTATGCCGTGGCCGCACATAATATTCGCGTCCGTGCCGCCGCCCGAGGATAAGGTTTTCATTTTAAGTCCCATCTCCTTCATGCCGGCCGCGATCAGCGGCAGAACGGGGTTGCTCCTGCCGATGGCCAGCCCAGGAAAGTTCCGCTCCACCAGGAATTCGTAACTGGGTTTAAGCGTTCTTCCGCCTTTGCTCCTGACGAAGGCCTTGCGCACGGCTTTTCTGAAGCAGTCCTCCATGTGGGAGGTCTGTTTTAAAAGTTTCAAAAGATCGTGGCTGCGGACCTCTCCTTTCATTTCCACAAGAGGCGCGATGGTGTTGATCGCTAGGCCGCCGCTGATAACGCCTATGTTCGCGGTGGTCTGGGCGTCGATGCGTCCCAGTTTCATGCCGGCTATGGCTTTTGAAACCACCTCGATGGCCGAGATGCCCTGCTCCGGCGCCACGCCGGAATGGGCGGCTATGCCGTAGACGCGGATATCCATTTTATTGACGGCCGGCGCCGCCGTGATGACGCACTCAAGCGGACGCTCGTTGTCGAAGATCAGGCCGTAACGCGCTTTTATCCTGGAATAATCCAGGTATTTGGCGCCCAGCAGCGAGATCTCCTCGCTTACGGTGAAGACCGCTTCTATCGGCGGCCGGGGCATGTTCCGGTCCTGAAGCACCTTGATCGTTTCCAGGATTATGGCGATGCCGGACTTGCAGTCGGCGCCCAGTATGGTCGAGCCGTCCGAGGTGACGCGGTCGGGCCGGACCACCGGCTTGACATGCCCGGCCGGACCGACCGTGTCCATATGCGCCGATAAAAGAAAGGGCCGGCTTTCGACCGTGCCTTTGAACCTGGCGATCAGATTGCCGGTGCTGCCGCCGGTTTTTCCCCCGGCGTCGTCCATATGGAGCTCTGCGCCCATCGCCTTAAGCACCCGCTCAAGGTAACGGGCCACGCCCGCTTCCCTGCCGGAGAGGGAACTTATTTTAGCCAGTTCCACGAAGGTCTGCACCATGCGTTTTTCATTGATCTCAAAGTCCATAGGGGTCCTTGTGCCCGCCGCTTGAGCTCCGGAACGGCAAGACGCGGGCAACCATACTGTAATGATACAAAAAGCGGAGAAATTTTAAAAACGCGCGGTTTTTTAGTACTATAGTAATAACATTTTATTAGAAATTTCGTGGGAGCCGTCTCCGCGCGGTTCGACAAAAAACTATGGTTAGCCGGATTCTGACCCTGGACAGCTATCAATTCATGCCGATGAGCGCGGCATATGCCTGTACGGCCGTCCTTATGGCCGTTTTGGGATGGGTGGTATTTCTTCAGGAACGCAGATCCAGGATCAGCGTGGCTTTTTTACTGCTGGCCGGCTCCATGACCATCTGGGCATCCGCCATCACTTTTATTTTGTCTTCCCGTCTGGATGCGGTAGCCCAGTGGTGGATCAAATATGTGGAGCATCTGGGCGTTTGTTTTATCCCGTCCACCGGCTATTTCTTTACGGTTTCCATAATGGGCCGGTATCGCGAATTCAGGCGAAGCGTGTTTCTCTCTTTCGTCTATTCCGTCGTTTGCTACTTTATTTTCGCGCGGACCAACTGGTTCCTTTCCGATTCCCCTTATGTATACGCCTGGGGCCGTTATCCGCATTATCTATGGCCCAGCATGGTTTTTATGGCGATGTTCGCCTTGTCTTCGGTCGTGAATCCATACCTGGCTTTTTCCGCGTACAGACGGTCCGTGAAAAATATCGGAGCGGCCCGTTTCAGGTTTTTATTTACCGCTTTCGTGGTGGGCTATTTCGGCGGCGTGGATTTTTTGCCGGGATTCGGCGTTGATCTTTATCCGATCGGGTTCCTCGGGACCGTCACGCTTATCGTTCTGCTCACCTACGCTTTTAACGCGTACAGATTCGTCGATATCACTCCGGCGGCCGCGGCGGACCAGATCATCAGTACGATGAAGGATATGCTGGCCGTCGCGGATATGGACCTGAAGATCAGTTTCGTCAACAGGGCCGTTTCGGACATGCTCGGGTTTTCCAGCGCGGATATCGTGGGCAGGCCGGCGGCGTCGCTTTTCGGGGATTCTCCGTCCCAACAGGCGGATTTCTTGCGCCTTCTGAAAGACGGCGCGGCCAATGACCGGGAACTGACCATTAAGACCAGCACGGGGAAAGATCTGTTCGTCAGCGTTTCCATCTCTCCGTGGATCAACCGCTTTCAGGATAACGAAGGGTATATTATGATCTTCCGCGATGTGACCGACCGCAAACGGGCCGGAGAGGCGCTTCTGGCCAGCGAAGAACGGTTCGCAAAAGCGTTCCATGCCGGACCGTTCCTGATGTCGTTAAGCGAGGCCGGTACCGGGCGCTACATAGAAGTGAACAATAAATTCTGTGAAGTGAGCGGTTACTCCCGCGAGGAACTCCTGGGCAGGATCCCCGCCGAAACCGGGTGGGTCACTCCGGAATTGCGACGGCGCCTTCTGAAAGAGCTGGGCGGGGCGTCAAGCGCCCGGTTCCCGGAGGTCGAGCTGCGCGCCAAAGACGGAAGGAACGTTATCTGTTCCTACACCGTGGAACTCGTGCGCCTGGGAGACAAGGATGTCCTGCTTTCCATCGTGGAGGATATTACAGGGCTGAAGAAAGCCGAGGCCGCCATGGCGGCGGCGCTGAAGATGGAATCATTGGGGACTCTGGCAGGCGGAATAGCGCACGATTTCAATAATCTGCTTACGGGTATAATCGGCAGCCTCTCATTGATAAAAACGGGCGTTTGCAAGGGCGCCGAGGTCGCGGACCTGGCTCGGGAGGCCGAAACCGCCTGTTTCAACGCGAAAGGGCTGGCCAGGCAGCTGCTTACCTTCGCTTCGGGCGGGGAGCCGGTTAAAGAAATTTTGAATATCGCCGCGCTGGTGAAAGAGAGCGTCGCGTTCTCCCTGCGCGGCTCCAGCGTGGGCCATACCGTGCGGATCACCGGAGGACAACTGTTCGCAAAGGTGGATAAGGACCAGTTTTTCCAGGTAATACAGAACCTCGTTATAAACGCCTCGCAAGCCATGCCCGGCGGCGGCTCCATAACCGTTAATGCGGACCCTGTCGATCTTAAGGCCGGGGAAGTTCCGCCTCTCGCGCCCGGCCGCTATGTGCGGATCGAAGTGCGGGATACCGGCGCGGGGATCGCGGAGGATGTAAAGAGGAAGATCTTTGATCCGTACTTCAGCACCAAAGCCAAAGGCCGCGGACTGGGCCTGGCGGTATGCCGCTCCATTATTATCAAGCATGGCGGACAGATCGGAGTCGAGTCGGAGCTTTCCAAGGGAACGGTATTTACCATCCACCTGCCTGGGACCGACGCGGTTCCGGCCGCCGTCGTCAGTCCTGTCCGGACGAAAGTTCCGCCGCGTGGCGCCGGCCGTATCCTGGTGATGGATGATGAAGAAGTTGTTTACAAGGTGCTGAAACGGATGCTTCTGGCGCTTGGTTATGAAGCGGAGGTGGCGGTCAGCGGAGATCAGGCTCTGGACCTGTGGCAAAAGGCCGCCCGGTCCGGCAGTCCGTTCGCGGCGGCTATAATGGATCTGACCATCGCGGGTGGAATGGGTGGCGCCGAGGCCGTAAAACGGTTGAAAGAGCTCGACCCCGGGGCCAAAGCCATAGTTTCAAGCGGCTATGCGGATGATCCGATAATGGCCGACTACGAGTCGCGCGGTTTTTGCGGCGTGCTGGTCAAGCCGTATAGTTTCGAAGGCCTGGCCGCCGTGCTGTCCGGCGTTCTTAGTTCTTAAGCCCCGCGCGCCTCCCCACACACAGCTGTCCTAAGAAATTTTTAAGGAAACGGCGGGGTGCAAGTTCGGGGTCCTGCCAGCCATGGGGCCCATCGGGCCTGCGGCCGGCCCGGCGACTTCGCGCCGGTTGCCTGGCCATTGAATTGTGCTTCGCACCCCTCGGCCCGATCCACCCATAGCTGTCACCCCGCCAATTATACCCCGCCGCCCTTCATACAAACTGCAATCTAAGCTGCAAATCTTGCCTACATGTTTTAATATTTATGTAATCCCGCCCTTAATTAAGGTACGGCATTATTATCCCGCCCGGTGGTCGCCGCCATCTTAAAAATTTTTTGTCGCAAAAAATTTTTACCGTAAACTTTAAAGGAAACATTATAGACCAGTGTGCCCATATGCCGGGAGGCTGAAAGACTTTTTTGAACGGGTCCTTCGGCCCCTGACCGGCGGGTCGAAAATTGATAAGCTCTAAGTACTGCGGAGCGCAGGCTCCCATGCGGTCGGGTATTTTTTCGGCGAGGTTCATTTATGAAGACTGGTACCGGACAGAACGAGGTTCAAGAGCGCGATGTTATGGCGGAGGAGGAGGTTCTCGCTTCCGTCATAGATGAAAAACTGACGCTCCAGGCTTTCCATCAGCTGGCGGGAGAACTCGGCGGCATTCCTTTCGTTAAGACGGTCGTGGACAAAACGGAGGGCAGGATCCACTTCGTGAATAATGCCCGCTATAAGTTCCATGTGGATTATATCGCCGAACAGATCCTCAGGGCGAACCTTGACGCGGTGATCAACAATATAGACGGCTTCAACCGCGATGTTTATTTCGATCCGGAGCGGAGATTCTGCCTGGGGATCATCGCCCTTCATTCCAGGGACGGCAAGCAGTTCTTTTCACTTGAGACCGTCGAAGTCGACACCATGGCCGCTCCTCTGCTCCGGTTCTTTTACGATTTCGTAAAGAAAAATCTGGAGCCGGGCCTGCCTCTTTTGTTCAAACCGGCGAATCATCTGCAGGAAAGTTTTATGACCGAGATAGATCCGGCGGAGCTCCCGAGGATCTACAGCCACGAGATCTTCGCCTCTGCGAATTTTATCGCGCTCAACAAGGGACTTGCGCGGGGGCGTCTGCGCTGGTTCGCGTCCGAGGACGATTACCGGAATAAAGCTCACACGCTAGAATGGTACGACATTATCGTCATGGACAGGGTCCCGGACGATATCCCGCGCCTGTCGGGGATCATCAACGCCCGGCCGACCACGCCGCTGTCCCATACGAATGTGCTGGCGAGCGGTTGGAACATCCCCAACGCCATGGAGACGGGCATCGGTGAAAGGATCAAAGCGGAGGACCTCGATAACAGCTGGGTCCTCTACGAAGTGGACCCCGACCGGAAAACGGTAAGGCTGGAGAAAATTGAAAAGCCTTCCGGCACGGAGAACAAACCCGATTGGTACACGCAGCAGATAAGGCTTGAAGCGCCTGAAACCGCTCATACCCCGGTGGGCAATCTGATGAGGCTCAGGCTGCCCGACCGGTTCCGCTACGGCACAAAAGCGGCGAATCTCGGCGAGTTGAACCGGGTCCTGATGGAGGGGTCGCCGAGACTTCTTGGGTTCTATCAGATAAGCCGCCCTCCCAGGGAAAATCTGCTGCCGTATCTAAGGCAGCGCCTCGAAGCTCCCGAAGACGCGGACCTGGCCAAAGCCGCGTGGGATTTTTTGAAAGACAATATCAAAATCCCGAGGGGCATAGCGATCCCGTTCTCCATCCAGCAGGAGTTCCTGCAGGGATCCCCGCAGATCCAGCAGATGCTGGGTAAATTGAAAATGGCTCTTGAGCTTCACCACAGGAATATCGAGCCGCTTTGCCTGGCGCTCGAACATATGGTCCGATCGACGCGCATGCCGGGCAAATTCCTGGATTACATAGACTCCCAGATCGTAAGGCATCTCGGCGGGGTTTCCAGTTTCGTCGTCAGGAGCTCTTCCAACGCCGAGGACTTGGAACATTTCTCGGCCGCCGGCATCTACGAGTCCATAAACCATGTAAAGACCGCGGAGAAGATCTTTGACAGCATAAGGGAGGTCTGGGCTTCGCTCCTCTCGGCCAGGAGCGTAAGGCTGCGCCAGGAGGCCCGGATTCCTCTTGACGATTGTTACATGGGGGTTATTATCCAGGAAGAAGTCTCCTCGGAACTCGGCGGCGTGCTGGTGACCAAGAATCCGGCCAATAGCTCCGATTTCCGCAATGTCTACATCAACGCCTCTTTGAGATCGGTGAAGAGCGTAGTGCAGGGGTCGGACCTGCCCTACCAGTATCTTTACAATACCGTCGAAGGCGGCGGGAAGACGCTGGCCCTGGGCGGAGCAAAGGAGGACTTGAGCCGGGACAAAAAAGCCGTCCTGCAAAAGCTCGCCCTTGCCGGAAGGCTGCTCCAATCCCATTTCTCGCAGGACTACGCTTTCGCCGCGCCGCTTGACATAGAGTGGATCATGAAAGGCGGAGATCTCTATATCGTGCAGGTCCGCCCGTATGCGGTGTGAAGACGAAAAGAAGAGCGTGGTCAGGCTGTATTGCCTTTTTCAGTTCTTTTTCCCGCTGCTCCTGTGGCTTCCGGTCTTCTATGAATACCAGAAGCGCATGGGGCTTTCCGATCCTCAGATCTTCTCTATCCAGAGTTTTTATTACCTGGCGTTCTTTTTCCTTGAAATCCCGACAGGAGCCTTCGCCGATCTCTGGGGCTGCCGTCTCAGTTTGAGGCTGGGAGCCCTGACGCTGGTCGCGGCCAATCTGCTGCCGGTCTTCTGGGTAAGCTACGGCGGTTTCATGACGCATTTTTTTTTGATAGCGCTCGCCCGATCGTTCGTTTCAGGCGCCTCGAACGCCTATCTTTACGACTTCCTGAAGTCCCGCCATTGCGAGTCCGAGTATAAACAGATCGAGGGCAATGCCAGGGCCTACGGCCTGATAGGAAAAGTCGTTTGCTGGGCGGGCATAGGCGCGCTTATGAAATGGCACATCACCCTGCCGTATTGGATCACCGCGGTCTTCGCCTTTATCTCGCTTCTTGTCGTGAAAAAACTTCCGGAGCAGCCGGTTCACGCGGCCGTGGCGGCCGGGAACGCCGTTACCTCGCCCGGAGCCTATTTTTCAAAACATCTTTTCCCGGTTCTTAGGATCCTCCGGACCTCTCCGTTCCTTGTTTTGTTGATGCTGCAGGGGATCGGTATTTTTGTCCTCGCGCGGATCTGCCAGGTAAATTTGTACCAGCCCATCCTGGGCGATAAACACTTTGATCTTGTTTCCTACGGGTGGATAATGTCCCTTATGACGCTTTTTGAGGCGCTGGGTTCGGCGCGCCATAATTGGACCCGGCGGTATATTTCCGATGTGGACGCCGTGTCCGCGCTCACTATCCTTATAGCGGCAAGTCTTTCCTGGATGGCGTGCGCCGGGAAAGCGGGGACGATGGCGGCGTTGTTCCTGTTCGCCTATGTCACCGGCTTGGCTTATCCCATTCAAAGACAGGCGCTCAACGACGCCATTACAAATTCCCGCTATCGCGCCACCCTGCTGTCCATGGAATCCCTGGTCGACAGGGGCATCTGCGCCTGGGTCGTAACCTTTATAGCGCCTTTCGTCGCGGACGGCCGTACCGGAGTTTTTTTGAATATTTCCTCGGCGGCGACGGTCGTGTTTACGGCGGTCCTGTTCTATATAATTAGGAAGGTAAGACGGCGCGCGGTTTCCATACCCCGCGCAAGTGTTGAGGGATAAAACCCCGTGCCGGGTAAGGTTCAATGTCGTTTTATGGGAGTTTATTCAGCTGTTTGCCCGGTTTCAGCGCCCCGCCGGGGAATTTTTCATCGGCGCATTCGTACACCGGGATTTTCGGGGCCAGGGAACCGGCGACCCTGACGAGTTTTTCGATCTCACCGGCGGTCGGAGATACTGAACCGCAATTTACCAGAAAATACCGCACATCCTCGAGCGTGAGCGCGCCCCAGATCTGGGCTTCCCAATATCCGTTTTCCGACGCGGCTTCGGTGAATTCCGCCGGGACCGACTTGCTGAAAAAAGTGCGCCGTACTTTGTTCCAATCCGTTTTGCTTAACCTGTAGGCGCTGAAAGAATCGAAGGGCGTGATGGTCGCGCGCGCCTTAACGCGGTCTTTTAGTACCGCAAAAGCGCTCCCATGCGCGGCGCTGACTACGGGGGTAAAATTCAGCAGAGGTTCCTTCAGGGCCAAAAACGCGTACTTCGGCCTGATGTAATGGGCCCGCGCGTCCGGGTCGGTCGAATATGTCTTTTCGATATTCAGGCCGGAAAGGTAATCTTCAAATTTTCTCCGCTTGTCGGGGTCATAAAGGCCGGTGGTGTTCGGCATCGCGAACTGGTGCTGGTTTAAAAATCCTTTCTCCCTGATCCCGTCAATGACGGACGGCGGGAAGGCCAACTGAAGCTGGGCATTCGCGAAAAAATCGTAATTCACATCGTCGGACAGGGTTTCGCCGCCGAATTTTTCGTACAGCCGTCTTACTATGGAACCGCCTATTACGGCGCTTTCCGTGTTGGCTATGATCTCCGGAGGGACTTCCGCGTCGTCCGCCAGCTCAATGATCCTTGAATTGATCCGCGCCTCGGAAGCGTCATTATAAGCCGGCGGCGACCCGGCAAAAAGGTTGTTGCAGGAGAGCAAGAATATAAAACACCAGGCGAACAGCCGCCGTCCCGTCCCGGTTCCCGCACCCGTCCCGCGGCTGCTTGTTCTCAGCGGCTTAAACATGCTTATATTCTTGCAGACCGGCGCGGCCCGCGCCTGGGTACAAAGGGCATATTTTCTTAAACGATCGGACAAAGTTTTTTTATTATGGTGTCGGCCTGGGGGAACCGTGAAAAGGCTCATGAAAAGGCTCATGCTGCCTTTTAGATAGAAAAGGCAGCATGAGCCTTTTGGGTTAACTTTGTCAGGTTGCCTATGTAAAAAGGCGCCTGGCGCCTTTTTAAGAGTCCAGCATTATCGTCACCGGGCCGTCGTTAATGATCTCTACCGTCATGTCCGCCGCGAAAACCCCGGTTTTCACGGCAAGGCCTTTCGCTTTCAGACAACTCACAAAATATTCGTAAAGCCTGTTGGCTTCCTGCGGCCTGGCGGCCTTGGTAAAATCCGGCCTGCGGCCTTTTGAGGCGTCGCCGTAAAGAGTGAATTGGGAAACCACCAGGACCTCCCCTTTCACATCCAGCAGCGAATGATCGAATTTGCCTTCGGGGTTGGAAAAAACACGCAGATTCGCGGTCTTGTCCGCCAAAAACTCGGCGTCTTTTTCCGTGTCGCCTTCACCCACGCCCAGAAGGACGACATAGCCGGGGCCTATACGGTTATGGGTTGCGCCGCCGATCTCAACGGCGGCCCTTTTAACTCTTTGTACTAATGCCTTCATGGTTCCATTATAATAAATTCCGGATCCGCGGCAGTCCGCGTATGATCTTCCGGACGTCCCGTATGCCTGACCCGGGACGCGGATATCTAGTATAATTGCAGTAAGCTTTATAAGATCAAGGAGAACACGATATGGTAACCGGACTTGTACTGGTGAAACTTATGCCCGGCAAGGAAAAGCAGACCCTGGCCAAACTTAAAACTCTTAAAAGCATAGTTCATATGTCGGCCGTGTTCGGCCGCTGGGACCTTGTCCTGGATATGGAAACCGACGACCTGCCTACGCTTTCGAACTTCGTGGTGCAGGAGATCCGTTCCATACCCGGCGTCCTGTCCACTGAAACTTTGGTCACCACCTCGTTGTAGGCGGACGGCTCGGGGCGCGTGAGGCGTAATCCCACCGCATTCTTATGTCCGGACCCATTAAAAATTTTCGCGGCAAAAATTTTTACCATACCCCGCTCTTCCGGGCGGGGCTGCCTTGCGTTCTTTTGCTGTGCGCGGCGGCGGCCCCGGCGCGCGCGCAGATGTTCCTGGGTGCCGAGCTGGGGCCTGATTCTTTGACCAGGACCGAAGAGGCGAAGCTGAACCAGCAGGACGAGGATATTTTCGCCAGGGCTTTCGTGCTTGAGAATTCCACGGCCGCTCTTTACGCGGTGTTCGAGTCCACCAATCTGGCCCGCGCCGCCGCTTCCTATCTGCGCCGGGGCGTATACCGGCGGGAACTGCTGATCCTGTACGCGATAGCCCGCGACTCGAAGACCCCCCTCAAAGCCCTGTCGAAGGACCGTGACAAGGGGGCCAGCCTGCGCAAGCTGGCCGCGGATAACAAGGCCGACCTTATGAAAATTTTCGGCGAGAGCGAAGAACTACAGAAAAGAATAGATATTCGGGCGGCCTTTATCGATGTTTCCTCCGCCGCTCTTGCCGTGGAAATTTCTTCCGCTTCACCAGCGATAGGAGTTTCCACTCCGACGCCCGCTGCGAGCCGCTATGAGAAAAAATAAGGTATTGTTCCTGGCGCTGCTTTTTTTCGCCGGCACGGCCGGCGCTTTTGAGGTCCCTAAAGGGGCGGCGGAGGCGGCGCTCGTCCTGCCGGACGGTTTCAGGGTGAAGGTGGAACTGGCCCTGACGCAGGAGGAGCAGGCTAAGGGGTTGATGTTCCGCAAAGAGCTGGCTGGGGACCGGGGCATGTTGTTCGTTTTTAAGGATGGAGGCGGGAAGGACTTTTGGATGAAGAATACTTTTGTGGAATTGGATATCGTTTTTTTGGACAAAGAGCTTAAGACTTCCAGGGTGTTCCACCGGGTGACGCCCTCAAAACCGGGGGAGAGCGATCCGGAAGTGTCGCGGGTTTCGGCGCCGGCTTTTTGCGTGCTTGAGCTCTCCGGCGGCGCGGCCCGCAGGCACGGACTGAAACCGGGCGCGCGCCTGAAAATCTCCTTCCCCCCGCCTCCGGCCAAGAAAGTTAAAAAGTGATTAAAAATTTTTGCCGCATTTTAGTTACCTGACGACCTGCCTGAGCAGCGGAGAGGCCCTGAAAATGTCGCACATGTAAGAGGCGACATGACCGTTGACATGATCCGGGTCGAAGTTCATTAAATTGTCGAAATCGTCATGCGAATGGATAATATCCGACGATGCGCCGGCTTTATATTCATAGTCGAAAATGTGGCCTAATTCGTGAGGAAGCGCGTTGCTTGCCTTACCGAAACTTGAACTGATAAACGCCGTATTTTCCAAACTGACGAAGGCCGCGGGTTCTACGAATTCCAACCCGTTGCTGGCGCTTATGGCGCCCAGGGCTTTCATCGCTTCGTCGGTGTAGGCCCATGCTTTCTCATGGCCGTTCAGGAAAAAAACGACAGGCTTAGGCCAATTATCAGGGATGGCCGAGGCAAGTTCCACCTCTGTCTTGTCATCGCCGATGGTGAAACCCGCCGGTATCACATTGCGGAGTTCAAGCAAACCGATGGGCACATCGGCGGAGACCACGACCGCGGATTTTATCCTTATGTCGCACTGCCCGTATGCTTTCGCCGCCGCAAGAATCTGCCCGGCTATTTCCGTGTCGGTCCATTCAGTGCCTCTCGGCTGAACCAAGGTTAAAGAAAATTCATGGGTAAAGTCGTTTTTTTCGTAAACCGGCGTAAGGGTTTTTATCGATACATGCCGGTATAGTCCGTTTCCCTCCCACAATCTTACCAGCTCGTTGTTTGTCCTGCCCGGCGAATTCTGACGGATAGTGATCTCCCCGCATGAGGCGCACGCCGCGGCCGCATGGATCAGAAAAGGGAACAGGGCGGACAAGAGTTTATAGTTCATAGTTCAAGTATAGTACGGAAATCGGGCGCGGCCAAGGGTCAAAAGGCCCGCAAAACCAGGCTGAAGGGCCTACTATGCCGAGCTCTTCGTCCCTTATGCCCGAACCTGCTCCGCAATCCCGCGGTCGTTTGCGGAATTGCCGGGGCGGCGCGGGTGATTCGCCAGACGGGACTTAAAAAAGTAAAATCTTACTATACGCCAAGGCCGCAACCGCCTTTGGTGTTGATTGCGAAACTTAAGAGGACCTGATACCATGAAACATATTTTTATAGCTTGCCTTATTACCGCTCACTTGACGGCGTTCTGCGATCTTTTAGTTCATGCTCAATCCTTTATCCCAAAATACGGTCCGGATGGACATCCAAATGCCGTCTTGCTTAAAGCGGCGCCGGCGTTCATTCGCAAGAGCCCAGCCCCGGATTTTTGGGCGCTGATCCCTTACTATGACGGGATGCTCACGGGCCATTCCGCGTCAGCGGCAAGTGCGGCGACCGTGCTCAACGGATTGCGAAAAAACATCCGCTACTCCAGCTCCGACGAACTGGTCACCGAAGAAAGTCTTCTAAAAAAAGTCACAGCCGAAAACTGGGCCGCACGGCTTGCGGGTGAAAAACCAACCGGTGTGAATTTGGCTCAATTGGGCTCTATACTTAACACGGGCATGGCCGCTTACGGCCTGACAACGCATCAGGCCGACGCGTTGAATGCGGTCGGCGCTAAAAAATCAATAACGGATAAATTCAGGAGGCTGCTCAGGAACAATGAGCTTTCAGACAGCGACTTTATTATAGCCCATTACATGCAAAGCTCCTACACAGGAGACCCTGAAGGAGCCGTAGGAACTTATTCCGCTGTCGGAGCGTATGATCCGGACGATAATAAAGTGCTGATCCTGGAAACGGATAGAAAATATTACGAACCATATTGGATTTCCTTGGATACCTTTATCGAAGGATTGATCGCTTTGACAACAAAAGGGAAAACAACCGATGATCCGGGCGGTTTGATCTGGATTCACCCAAAAACGGATAAATAGCCCGCTTTTCTACGATGGAAGGACGGCGGCGGGGTGCGAAGCACAAATTCAATGAACAGGCAACCGGCGCGCGCCGGGCCGTCCTTTTATTGTGCCCTGTATTTATGTAAAATTGGCAGTGTAAAGCTGCGGGCTGGTTTTGCTATTACAAAATGGGAATCTGGGATAACGCTTTTAAACTGCCGGGACACAGGGAGCTTACCGAAGAGGAAAAAGAGCTCCTCAGGGACCTGGCCCTTAAAGTCAATAAGCGTTCAATGGGCACTGCGGCCTCCCTTGCTCTTGAAAGTACCCGCCCCCTGCATAATCTGGGTTCACAGGCGCTTGTTTTCCTGCTTCCCCTGCTCAACGCTTTTTTCAGCAGGGAAAAGGTGGAAAGGTTCGTCGGTTTGCTGGAGAACCCCAAGGCGGCAGCGTTTTTTATAGAGGAACTGCGCGCGGGAGAGGAACACGCGGAGCAACGGAAGCTTTAAAAGGAGCCGGACAATGTCAAACAAGGATCTTGAGATAATAATAGCCACCGACTGCGGCAGCACCACCACCAAGGCCATCCTGATAGAAAAAAAGGGCGATACCTACCGCCAGACCTTCCGCGGAGAGGCCCCCACAACCGTCGAGGCTCCTTTTGAGGATGTTACCAAAGGAGTGCTGAACGCCATTACCGAGGTGGAAGAGCTTTCCGGGCGCAAGCTCCTGGACGGCGAGCGCATAATCAGCCCCAATAACGGCAATACGGGGGCCGACATTTATGTCTCCACTTCCTCGGCCGGCGGCGGACTGCAGATGATGGTGGCCGGGGCCGTGAAGGCGATGACAGGCGAATCGGCCCAGCGCTGCGCTCTCGGGGCCGGAGCCATAGTCATGGATGTGCTGGCTTCCAACGACGGCCGCGCCGACCACGAGAAGATAGAGCGCATCCGCCAGCTCAGGCCCGACATGATGCTGCTTTCCGGCGGCACCGACGGCGGCTCCGTGACCCATGTGGTGGAGCTGGCGCAGTTCCTGAAAGCCGCCGACCCTAAGCCCCGCCTCGGCGCTTCCTACAAGCTTCCCGTAATTTACGCCGGGAACATCAAGGCTCAGCCCCAGGTAAAGGAGATCCTCGACTCAAGCACGGCCCTTATCGTCACCGAGAACCTGAGGCCTTCGCTTGAGAAAGAGAACCTTATGCCGGCCCGCCATAAGATCCACGACATTTTCCTGGAACATGTGATGCAGCAGGCTCCGGGTTATCCGAAGCTGATGAAGATGGTGGGCGCCCCGATCATGCCCACTCCCGCGGCCGTGGGCGTCATGACCGAAAAGTTCGCCAAAGCCAATAACTTCAATGTGCTGGCCGTGGATATAGGCGGCGCCACCACCGATGTGTTCTCCGTTTTTTCCGAAGTTTTCAACCGCACCGTCAGCGCCAATCTCGGCATGAGCTACTCGATCTCCAATGTGATGGCCGAGGCCGGGCTGCCCAACCTCCTCAGATGGCTGCCCTTCGACCTGGACGAGCAGGACCTACGGAACCGCCTGAAGAACAAGATGATCCGGCCCACCACCATCCCGGCCACCGTAGAGGACTTGCAGGTGGAACATGCGGTGGCGCGCGAGGCCCTGCGCCTGGCTTTCGACCAGCATAAGGCTCTGGCCGTGGGCCTCAAAGGTGTGCAGCAGGAACGGTCCATTTCCGACGCTTTCGACCAGACCGCGAGCGGACAAAGTCTTATCGACCTGATGAAGCTGGACTATATCATAGGTTCGGGCGGGATCCTTGCCCACTCCCCCCGCAGGACCCAGTCCATGATGATGATGATCGACGCCTACCAGCCCGAGGGCGTTACCATGATAGCCGTCGACTCGATCTTTATGATGCCCCATCTGGGAGTGCTGGCGCAGATAAGCGAGAAAGCCGCCCTGGATGTGTTCTATCACGACTGCCTGGTGCGCCTGGGCACCTGCCTGGCCCCGAAAGGCATGGGCAAGGAGGGCCAGGTCATCCTGGACTGGGAACTTATCGGCGACGACGGCAAACGCCATAGCGGCGAACTGCGCTTCGGCGATATCCTGCATGTCCCTTTCGAATCCCCCAAGGGGCGCGCGATAGTGAAGCCGGCCAAAGGATTCGACATGGGAGCGGGTTCCGGCAATAAAGTGGAAGCGAACATAGAGGGCGGGGTCGTGGGCGTGGTGCTGGACGGCCGCGGCAGGCCGTTCGACCTGGCCAAGGTCCCGGCCAAACGCATAGCGGACCTCAACAAATGGTACAAAGCCATGGACATGTATCCCGTCTGACAGGAGGAATTTTATGGCGCACGCTTATACACCCGGTCTTAAAGTCATTCCCTGCACCGTGCTGAGGAAGAAAAGGCTTCTGCCCATCCCCGGCCGGGTGCTGGCGGAGCTGGATAAACAGGTTGAGGCCCTGGATGTGGTGGCCCAGACCCAGCTGCCAGGCAAGGTCTTCTCCGTCAATGTGGCCAACCGGCTGGCGGTGGGCCCGGAAGAGATCCAGGGTTTCATGCTCAAGAAGGAAGGCGATCCGATCAAAAAAGGAGAGCTGCTCGCCGAGAATAAACCTTTTTTAAAATGGTTCAAGACCACCGTAGAGTCGCCCGTGGACGGGACGATCGAAGCCGTTTCTCTGGTTACCGGGCAGGTCCTGCTGCGCGAACCTCCGAAGATCCTCCCCATCAGGGCTTATGTGAAGGGTAAGGTGGTGGAAGTGATCCCGGAGTTCGGCGTGACCGTGGAGTCCGAAGGCACCTTTATCCAGGGCATTTTCGGCATCGGCGGCGAAACCAACGGCGAGATCTCCGTGGCCGTGGCCAGCCCGGATGAGGACCTGGCCCCTGAGGGCCTGAACGAGACGCACAAAGGCAAAATAGTCATAGGCGGAAAGCACGCGAGCCTGGCCACGATAAAGCGGGCCGTGGAGCTGGGCGTGCACGCCGTCGTGGTGGGCGGCATCCATGACCGGGACCTGCGCCAGCTGCTGGGCTACGACATAGGCGTGGCCGTCACGGGCACCGAGCGGATCGGCGTTACCCTTATCGTCACAGAGGGCTTCGGCATGATCCCTATGGCGGAATATACCTTCAAGCTCCTTTCTTCCAGGAACGGGGAAAAAGCTTCGGTTTCCGGCGCCACCCAGATCCGCGCCGGCGTCATGAGGCCGGAGATCCTGGTGCCCGGCTACCCCAAGAACGTCACCACCTGCAAGAAGGAAGAGGGCCGCGGCTGGATAGAGCCCGGCGACCCGGTGCGCATCATCCGCGAACCCCATTTCGGCGTTATAGGCGTAGTAAAGTCGCTGCCGCCCGAGCTGACCAAGGTCGGCAGCGAGTCGCATGTGCGCGTGCTGGAAGTGGATCTGCCGGGCGGAGAAACCTTGGTGATCCCCAGGGCGAATATCGAAGTGCTGGAGAAGTAAATGAAAATCCTGCTCGTAAAACCCGGTACCGCGCTGGCCGACCATATACAGCCGTCGCTGGGTCTGGCCTATCTGGCCGGCAGTCTTCTGAGGAGCCACGAAGTTGAGATAATAGATTTCGGCAAGACCGGGCGGCGGGAGGACCTGTTCAAGGCGGCTCTTAAACGCTTCCAGCCTGATGTGGTGGGATTTCAGTGCTATACTTCCGAGATAGGCGAGGCGAAAAAACTCGCCGGGCTCACCCGCCGGGAACTTCCGGCGGCCGTGGTGGTGGCGGGCGGGCCCAACCCGACGCTCTGCCCCGAAGAAACAATGAGCAAACTCGGCCCCGCCGTGGATTATATACTGCGCGGCGAGACCGAAGAGACTTTTCCCAAATTTCTGGAGAACCTGCACAACAGCGCCGCTTTCCCCGGGATCCCGGGCCTTGTATGGCGCGAGAACGGGCGCTTGCGCGTAAACGAAATGTCGTTGATCGCGGATCTCGACTCCCTGCCCCTCCCGGCCTGGCATCTGATAAACCCGCAGGAATACCCTCCCGCCCAGCACGGGGCTTTTTTCAAGCGGTTCCCCATCGCCCCCATAATCACCACCCGGGGCTGCCCGTTCTCCTGCTCTTTCTGCACCGCGCCCATCCTGAGCGGCAAAACCATGAGGCGGCGCAGCGCGGAATCGGTGATGAGCGAGATAGGTCTGCTCTACAGGGATTTCGGGATCAGGGAGATCCATATCGTAGACGATAATTTCACGCTGAACAAGGAGCACGCGGTTTCCATCCTGAAAAAGATCATAGAAAGCGGGCTGCCCATCTCTCTATCTTTCCCCAACGGCGTGAGGATCAACACTCTGGATGCGGAGCTTCTGGAACTGATGAAGCAAAGCGGGGTTTATCTTATTTCGGTGGGAATAGAGTCGGGTTCGGACGACACTCTTAAACGGATGAACAAGCAGCTGACCGTGAAGCTTATCCGTGAAAAAGTGGAGCTTATCAGGAGCAAGGGCATAGATCTGGCCGCGTTCTTCGTGATAGCGTTCCCGGACGAAACGGCGGAGGATATAAGGAAATCTATCGATTTTTCGCTGGAACTGCCGCTGCTGAGGGCCAATTATTTCACTTTTTTCCCCCTTCCTTTGACCCCGATCTGCGACAAGCTCAGGGAGTCCGGCGAGATCGGGTCAGAGGACATTTCAGATCTGATGCTCAACAGCGTGCCTTACGCGCCCAAGGGCCTGACGCGCAGGCAGGTGCGTAATTTGCAGCGCGAGGCCTTTCTCAGATTTTACCTGCGGCCGCGGATCCTGTTCAGGAATCTCCGCCAGGTGAGGTCCGTGAGGCATCTCGGCTACCTGGTCAAAAGATTCTATCACTGGATACTCATGTAATGGCTAAAAATAAAAAAAAAGGATCGCGCGCCCAGGCCGCGGCGATCCCCGACGCCGGCCGGTTTCCGTCCTGGGTGGTCTGGCCGGTTTTTGCCGCCTGGGGTCTTCTTGTTTTCAAGAACTATTATTCCCGCTTCACTCCCGACCTTAATTCGCTCTTTGTGATTTTGTCCCCCGATCAATATCTGGGCGGCTTGTGGAAAGTCGTGCCGGGGCATTTTTTTAACCTCCTGCTGGCGCTGGCTTTCCTGTTCTGTTCTTTTTCCGCCGGCCGCCCGGTGCTGAGATGGTCCGGCTTTAAATTCTTCGGCCCGCTGGAGGAATTCGTGTTTTCCGCGGGGACCGGCTTCGGCCTGGCGGCCGGTTTTGTATTCGCGCTCTCCGTTCTTAAGCTTCTTTATTTCTGGGCCGTCGCGGCGCCGCTGGGGCTGCTTTTTGCCGCGGGACTGGCCGATCTGCGCCGGCATCCCATGTCGGGCGGTGCGGAGCTTCCCGCCGCGCCGCGCGGAGCCGATTTTGCGGCTGTTACGATCCTGCTGCTGGCTATGCTGCTGAACCTGGCCGGCGTCCTGTCGCCTGAAATATTCTATGACTCCCTTGTGTATCACCTGGCTGTGCCCAATTTCTATGTTATAAATCACAAGATGACCCCTATGCCGTACAATTTTTATTCCGATCTGCCGTTCACCCACGGCATGTTGTACGCGGCGGCCCTGTTGCTCAAGGATGAGATCCTGGCCAAGTTCATAAACTACTGGGCCGGTATTCTGGCCTCCGCGGCCGTCCTGGCCATGGGCGTCCGCTATTTCTCATGGCGCGCCGGTTTGTGGGGCGCTTTGATCTTTTACACGGTCGCGCACGCCATGATTGCCTCCTGGTCGGCGGGCACGGAGGCGCTGCTTACCCTGTTCTCCACGCTCGCCGTTTACGCCGTACTGAACCGCAGCGAGGAAGAGCGGGGCTGGCTTTGGCTGGCCGCTGTGTTCTCGGGCCTGGCCATGGGCGTAAAATACACCGGGTTTTTTACGGCTTTGGGGGTAATGGCCGCATACGCCTATGCCAGGCGCTTCAGGCCCGCCTCCGCCGTCAAGGAGCTCGCGGCGTTCACCCTTATCGCCTCGCTGCTGGTGGGGCCGTGGCTGGTCAAGAATTACATCTATACGGGCAATCCCGTCCACCCTTTCGCTATGGGAGTTTTCAGGCCGGGCGACAGCTCGGACCCGCAGAAGCTCGCAAACTTCGCCTCCCAGGCCGCCCAACTGGACGGTTCCGGCGTCGGGACCTGGCTGGCCAGGCCGTGGAAGATCACAATGGGCAGGATGGCTAATTCCGAATATTTCAGCCCGCTTTTTATTTTTCTGCTGCCCCTGGCTTTTCTGCTGGCCCCGTCCCTTCGGCCCCTGAATCGGAACGGGGCGTCCGGTCCCCCCTGTCCCCCGTCGCCGGCGGCGTTGCGGGGATTGTGGCTCTTTTTTCTTGTGGTCTGGGGAGCGTGGTCGGTCACTTCCACGATGGTCCGCTTTCTGATGCCGGTTTATCCGGCGGCGGGACTTATAATCGCCGCGTATCTTTTCGCGCCGGGGCATAAGGCCCTTAAAACGGCGCTAAAAACCGCGGTTCTGGCGGCTTGCCTGACCGGCGTCTACTGGTCGTCGGCCATCTTTTACTCCGAGGGGCGCTGGCGTCCGCTGGCAGGGGCGGTTGGGAAGGACGAATATCTGGCCCGTACCCAGCCGGCCTATCCCTACAGCAGTTATGCCTGTTTGAAATATATCAATGAGAAGCTGCCGCCGGACGCCAAAGTGCTGTTCGTCGGAGACGAGCGCAGCTTTTACATGAAGAAAAATTTCGTCGTGAGTTCCGTTTATGATAAGACCGCGCTGGTGGAGTACGCCGCGGTTTCAAAGACGGGCGATGAGCTGTATGAACGTCTTAAGACGGATGGTTTTACGCATCTGCTTTTGAATGTGGCCGAGGGGATACGGCTGGGCAGGGGTTACAATATGTTTTATTTTGATGCGGGGTCTCTGCGGGTATTTAACGAGTTCTGGGCCCGGCACATAAAAGAAGCGTATTTTAATGATGAGACCCAGGACGGGCGGGTCATCAACAGGACGGCCGTTTATGAGCTTGTCTCCGTGAGGGATGGTTCTTCTCCGCCGCCGTACAATTTTATGGACGCCGTTATTCTGAAGGGCATAAGCGCCAAATAGCAGGCCGACGGAATATAAAGGTGTCCCTGTCGGCGAAATATTGTAAAATGATGCTTTAATATGACAAAAAACAAACCTGGTTTAGCCTTTATCTTTTTGCTGTTCGCGGCCGCTAACGCCTTCTCCGCCCAGCCCGGCGGGGCCGGTAAGGAGCGGACGCAGACCGGTCCTATGGCCCCCCTCCGCCTCGCTGGTCTGACGGCCATGGACATGCCGTATGATGCCGGCGGGACGGCTTTGCTTAAATGGGATGTCCGCCCGGAGGACACGCCCGATACGAGCTATCAGGTATATGTTTCCTCTATGGAGACGGGAGGCTGGATAAAGGCAGACGAATTCCCCGCCGCCTCCAGGACGAGCAGCGAGATAGACCTGCCGTTCTGGGCCTGGAACGCCGCTCCCAAGGAACACGCGGTAAAGCTGGAACTTAATAATTTCTACGGCGAGGAGCAGGCCGCCGCCTCGGTTTTCCGCTTTAAAGTGACTACGGTCAGGGACAAGAAGGCCTTTGACAGCCAGGTGGTTTCTGTCAAAACCGCCGGCAACTGGTTCCGTCTGGACAGGCTTAATAACCTTGTCCTCCTCCTGGTCATTATCATCGTCTTTTTTCTGGCGGTCTCCCACGCCAAGCGCAAAGGCCTCTTCATCCGCCGCATAGCCGGTCTTGACGCCATAGACGAGGCCATCGGCCGCGCCACCGAAATGGGAAAACCCATCTATTATGTGCCCGGTATCGGCAATATGAGTTCCATTTCCACTATCGCCTCCGCGTTCATTCTGGGAGAGGTTTCCAAGAAAGTGGCCCAGTATGACAGCCAGATAAAAGTTCCGCACTACGACCCTATAGTCATGACCGTCTGCAAAGAAGTGGTAAAACAGGCCTTCCTGGAAGCCGGGCGGCCGGATTCCTACAGGGAGGATATCAACCAGTTCATCAGCCAGGACCAGTTCTCCTACGCGGCCTCGGTGGACGGCCTGATCTCCCGCGAAAAGCCGGCCGCCGTATTCTTCATGGGCTATTTTATGGCGGAATCGCTGCTGCTCGCCGAGGTCGGCGCCACCAGCGGCGCCATCCAGATAGCCGGCACCGACGTGGAAACGCAGCTTCCGTTCTTTTTTACGGCCTGCGACTATACCCTGATAGGCGAAGAGCTGTATGCCGCCGGGGCCTACCTGTCCAAGGAGCCCATGCTGCTCAGCGCCCTCAAGGTCCAGGATTTCGGCAAACTGGTAGTGATGGTCTCGGTTTTCTTCGGCATCATACTTGTGGCCGCGGGCGCCAAGTTTCACTGGGATCCGTTCGTGCGGGTCATCCTGAACCTGTTCAAAGCGTATTGAGAAATTATGAAACTGATAAAAAAACAAATACCTCTGGCGATCGTGTTTATTTTCGGCGTGCTGACCCTGGGCTCCTATTATGTCCCCCACAAGCTTTCGGTGGATTATATCGAGATGATGAATAAGTGGGAGAACATAGTCTCGGCTTTCGCGTTCCTGCTGGGTCTTGTCAGCCTGTTCTATTCCCATTGCAACAAGATCTCGCGCAAAACGGACGGCTGGGGCTACAGTATTTTCGTGTTCGCGGGTTTTCTGGCCATGGTAATCCCTGCTTTTCTGAATAACGGAAAACAGAGCTCCGCGGCCGGCGTTACGATGCTGGGCTGGGCGTTCCGCTATGTCTATAACGCGCTCAGTTCCACGATGTTCGCCGTACTGGCTTTCTATATAGTTTCCACCGCCTACCGTTCCTTCAGGATAAAATCGGCCCAGGCCTTCGTGCTGTTCGCGGCCGCTTTTCTGCTGATCCTGGGCAAGGTGCCGCTCGGCCAGATCATCTGGGACGCGGCGCTCGGCTGGACCGGGGCCGGGGTCGATCAGGTGATAGAGTGGGTTATGAGCGTGCCCGCGGTGGCCGGCAAGCGCGGCATCATGATAGGGATCTCCATCGGCGCCATCGTAACCTCGTTCAAAATAATTTTCGGCATCGAAAGACAATACATGGGTAAGGATTGACCATTATGCTCAAGGAAACGCTCGGAAAATTCTTTAAGATCGACAGACGCTGGATCTTCCTGCTGCTGGCCGTAGTTCTCTTCGTTCCGATCATAAAACCCATCGGATTGCCGAACAAGACCATTTCACGGGACACACGGCACGCGTTCGATTATATGGACAAGCTTCCCGCCGGTTCTTTCGTCCTCTTTTCATTGGATTACGACCCGGCCACCCGGCCCGAGCTTCATCCGCAGGCCGTGGCCATGGTCCGTCATGCCTTCCAAAAGAACCTGCGTGTGGGTGTGGTCACCTATATAGCCGGTTCCACCGGCCTTATCCAGCAGGTCTTCGAGAAAGTCCCGGCGCAGTACAATAAGGTCAACGGCACGGACTATGTGATCTTCCCTTATATGGCCAATGCCGTGGCCGTCATGACCCAGATGGCTTCCGATTTCTACGGCATCTATGATAAGGATCAGGACGGGCGGGATGCCAGGACCCTGCCGGTCATGCGGGGGATCAGGAACTATAAAAATATGGGCCTTATAGTCTGCATCACCGGGACTTCCATGCTCGATTACTGGGTGGCCTATGTCGGGGATAAATTCAAGGTGCCGGTCCTGGGCGGCGTAGTCGCCATAAGCCAGCCGGGCTATGGACCCTACCTGCAGACCGGCCAGCTCAAAGGCCTTGTCGGCGGTATGAAGGGCGCGGCGGAGTACGAGTCCCTCATCGGCCAGCCCGGCAAGGGCGCTTCCGGGATAGATTCCCTGAACCTCGCCCATCTGCTGGTGCTGGCGCTGATCTTAACATCGAATCTCATACTGCTGATAATAAAATATTTGTGAGGTGAAAATTTATGTCGGAAACCTGGATGATAGCGGGCGCGTGGGTGGCGGCGGGCCTCACCATATGTCTCTTCAGTTTTCTTTACAAGGATAATCCGTTCTTTAAAATCGCGGAACATTTGTATCTCGGCGCCGGTATGGGGTGGTGGTTCCAGGTGTATCTTTACAATATCTGGAAGCCCAAGGTTTGGGAGCCGCTGATGGCCCACGACTGGATGGTGCTGGTTCCCGCCGTTCTGGGGCTTTCGCTGGTGACGCAGTTCGTGCCAAAGATCTCCTGGATCTCGCGTTACGGCTTCACTTTCCTTATGGGCTACGGCGCCGGCCTTGCGGTCCCGGCCGGCCTCTCGACCGACTTTATCAATCAGATAGGCGGGACCATCAGGCCGCTGTCCATGATGGCGTCCATGACCTCCTGGGCTGTTTTTAACTCGCTTCTGGTGGCTTTCGGCGTCATCTGCGTCCTGTTCTACTTCTTCTTCTCAGTGGAGCACAAAGGCCACTTTAAGAAAGTTTCCAATATCGGGATCTATTTCCTGATGATCTATTTCGGCGCGGCTTTCGGCAACACGGTCATGGCCCGTTTCTCGCTTCTTTACGGGCGTTTTGACGACCTGTATGCCTTCGCGGCTTCCAAATACCTGTACGCCACGCAGTTCATCCTGGCGGGCATGATAATCTACTTCGCCGTCCACGGCTTTCTGAACAGGGGCAAAAAAGAAGCGGAGGCCGCGCAATAATCATATCGCGCGGCCTCGCCGGATCACTATAAATAAAACGGGCGAAGCTTGATCGGCTTCGCCCGTTAGCATAAAATGTCGTTTACGACATTTTATCTGGCTATCTCTATGTTCGCCTTCCGGCGCAGTTCGGCGGTCAGTTCCGGCAGTTTCTGGGTCACGGCTTGGCTTATCAGGCCTGTTTTAAGCTCCGCTTTCAGGGCGTCCGTCAGTTTCGCGGGTTCGCCCGGGGTGGAGGATTCGAGTTTGAAGATGCTGTAGCCGTTGCCGGTCGCCACGGGGCCCGTATACTGCCCGGGAGCGAGGGCGGACAGCGCTTTTTCTATTTCGGGCGTCAGGTTGGTTTTTAAGACGGAACCAATATCCCCGTTCTTTTTCCTAAGATTCTCATCGGTGGATTTCAGCCCGGCAAGCTTGGCGAAATCCGCTCCCGCCGCCAGCGACAGGGCGGCTTCTTCCGCCTGGGCCTTGGAGCTCACGAAGATCTGGCGCAGCTTGAAGCTTGCGGGTTTGCCGAGTTTCTCTTTATTCTGCTCGAAGAAGGCCTTGATCTCCGCGTCGGACGCTGTGATGTTCTTGGCCGCGATGATGGCGTTCTTGATCAGTAATTGGCGTTTTAGAAGCTCCTGCACATCCGCCGCGGTCCAGCCGACCGATTTGATGTTGTTCTCAAATTCGCTCTTGTCCTTGTACCCGGCGGAAAGGGCCTCAAAGCGTTTGGTCACTTCTTTGGCGTCATAGGAGACCTTCAGCCTGGCGGCTTCCTCCAGCAGGAGTTTTTCGTCTATAAGTTCGGAGAGGGCCTGGGCGGAATATTGCCACCACATCTTATGGGAGATCTCTGAGGCCGTGATCCTGGCGTTATTGACCGTGGCTACTACGCGGTCCTGGGCGTTTGCAAGGCCGTAGCCCAGGCCTGTCAGCGCCGCGAATATCAGTATTTTTTTCATTTGTTTTCTCCTTGCTTCCTTTTGCGTTCTACGCCTTGCCCCCTGCGGCGGCGGCTTCTTTCTCTACAAAGATCGTTTGTGTCGGGTAGGCGAAGGCTATCCCGTTTCCGGCGAAGCTCTCCAGGACGGCCAGCAGGACCTGTTCCTGCGTCTCCATGTAGAGTTTATAATCTCCGCTCGTTATATAGTAAACCGTTTCAAAATCTATGGAGGAGTCGCCCGTCTCGTACAGGTTGGAGCGCTCGAATTCCGTGCCGGCCCGTCCGAGAACGGCGTCCTTTATAAGCGCCGGTATTTTGCGTAGTTTTTCAGCCGGGGTCCGGTAGGTGACGCCGGTTTTAAAGACCACCCGGCGTTTGTCCAGGTCTTTGTAATTCCTGATCCTTGAGGACAGGAGATTGGAGTTTGAGACCACCACCATCTCGCCGGAGATGCTGCGGATGCGGGTGGACTTAAGGCCGATGTGTTCGATCGTGCCGGACACGGCGTCGGAAACCACGAAATCCCCTATATTAAAAGGTTTGTCCAGAAGGATGACGAAGAAGTTGAAGAGGTCTCCCAGTATGGCCTGGGCGGCCAGGGCGACGGCCACGCCGCCTATGCCGAGTCCGGTAAGGACGGCGGACACATTAACTCCGAGATTATCCAGCACGAAGAGGATCGCGGCGGCCCAGATCAGCGCCCGCAGGATGACCTGCGTGCTGTGAACCACCGACTTCGTCGCGGATTCCGTGAGGCCCCTCTGGGCGGCTATTTTGTTTATCCAGTAGTTAAGAAGGCGCTGGGCCAGCGTGATGGCCCGATAGGTGAAAACCACCAGGATCACAAAGGTTAGGGCTTTATTGAAGCCAGGGGAGCGGTTCAGGTGCCTGACGGAGAGGTAAAGCGCGACCAGTCCGTACTCCGGCGGGCGGACCATGTTGATAAGGTCCATCGCCAGGTCGTCAAGGTCCGTTTCGGTCCTGGAGGCCAGTTCATTCAGCCTGGCAAAGACTATCCGTCTGAGGAAATAGATGACGGCAAGGGAGACCGCGAACAGTATTACCGCGTAAAGGTATCCTGAAACCGGATTCCCGAAGAATTCCGATGCTAAAACGGCGGTAAAGTCGGCGTTCATACACTTCATTATATCCTATAAACCATGTATAAATGAAATGTCGTTTGCGACATTCTATTTATAATGGCGTATCAGGGTCTTGCGGTCGGTGTGGGCCAGCTCGAAATCCTGCGTGGAGATAAGGGCTTTTTTTGGGCAGACCTCTACGCATTGCGCGCAATAGATGCAGCGGTCCAGGCTCATTAGGCAGTCGAATCTTTTCCTGGCGGGAGCCGGGGCTGCGCCTTCCGCGGCCGGCGCCGGGGCGGGTTGTTCCGCCGACAGGATTATTTCTATGGCTTTGGCCGGGCAGGCCCGGACGCACATTTTGCAGCCGATGCACTTGTCGGATTCAAAAGCTATGCGGCCCCTGAAGCGGGCGTCCACCACGGCTTTTTCAAAGGGGTAATTGGAGGTCGCCTTTTTTTTAAAAAGATGTCCGAGTACTTCTCCCAAAGCTCTTGCGGGTTTTTTCATAAAGCGTTCATCCTAGCCTGAATTTAAGGAAAATATCCAGCAGTATCTGGGCCATGCTGATGGGGGCCAGCACCTGCCAGCAGAATCTGACCATCTGGTCTATGCGGACGCGGGCCATGAGCACCCTGAGGAGCGTCAGCAGGAAAACTATGGCGAGGGTCTTGGAGAGGAAGACCGCCAGGCCGGGCAGGCCGGCGGCGCCGAGCGTACCGCCCAGGAACACGGCGTTGACCAGCGCCGCGCCGACCACCATTTCCATGTCCACGGCCAGGTAGAAGAAGGCCAGAAGGCGGCCGGAATATTCGGTGAACTGTCCGCCGACGATCTCGTTCTTGGCGTGCGGAATATCGAAAGGCACGCGTTCAAGCTTGCCCTGCAGCGCCATCAGCGCCACGAAAAAAGCGGGCAGCTGGGCCGGCATGTAGAGCTTGTGCGTAGTGAAAAAACCGGCCAGCTCGGTGATATTCCAGGTGCCGGCGAGTATCGCCGGGCCGATGAGCGAAAGCATCAGCGGCACTTCATAGGCGAAGAGCTGCGTCAGGACGCGCATGGAGCCTATGGTGGCGTAAGGGCTGGTGGAACTCCAGCCGGCCAGGAAGAAAGTGACCGTGGGGATGGTCAGCAGGTAGATCACGACCACCAGATCGCCCTGAAAGGAATAAAGCGCGTCGGTCCAGACCGGCAGCAGCAGCACGGCGGTCATGACGGCGGCCATGGCAAAATACGGCAGCGTCCTGAACATCGCCGTTTCGCAGGCGTCGGGGATTATGACTTCCTTCGCCAGCAGCTTGATAAGGTCGGCCAGGGGCTGATACCAGGGCGGCCCCACCCGGTTCTGCATGACGGCTCCCAGCTTCCGGTCGAGCCATTGCAGGAACAGCCCGTAAACCGACAGGAACACAAACCCGGGAAAGATAAGTATGTAAAACAACGAAAGCAGTATGGGATGATCGATGGTCATGTGTTGGTCCTATTTTTTTGAAAAATCAATTCCCCTTTTCTTATAGTGCTCGATACCGTATTTGCGCAGGTCGTTCCAGTCGTAGACCCGGACTTTGTCGGATCTTTTATCGTAGACCATCGCCCTGTCCGTGCAGGACATGCAGGGGTCTATGGCGGCGATAACCATCGGCACATCCGCCAGGTAGCCGCCGTCGAGCATATAGGAGACGGAAGGGTAGTTGGCCATGGTCGGGGCGCGCACTTTCACGCGCTCCGGCTTATCCGTGCCGTTGGCTTTTACATAATGGAAATCTTCTCCCCTCGGGGCCTCGTAGCGGTTTACCGCTTCTCCGGGGCCTATTTTCGCCGGGACCTTTACGGCTATGGGGCCTTCCGGCAGATAGTTCAGGACCTGGCGGATCATTTTGTAGGATTCCACCAGTTCCAGCGCCCGCACGACTACGCGCCCGAAAACATCGTTGGTGTTATGCGTGATAAGTTTGAAATCCAGCTTGTCGTAGATCAGGTAGGGTTCGTCCTTGCGGACATCCCTTTTGACATCCGAGGCCCTTGCCGTGGGGCCGACCGCGCCGCGCTCCAGGGCCACGGCATGGGGCAGTTTGCCCACATTTTGCGTCCGGGCCAGCACCGTGGCGTCCTCGGTGGCCAGTTTTATGTAATAACCGGTCCTTTCTTCCAGTACTGAGATCTTTTCAAGGATGGCGGTTTTCTGTTCCGGAGTGATATCCCTGCGCACGCCTCCGATGGTGTTGATGGCATAGTGGACCCTGTTCCCGGAGACCAGTTCCAGACAGTCCAGAACCTGCTCCCGGTCGCGCCAGGTATACATGAAAAGCGTTTCAAAACCCATTTCGTAGCCCGCGATGCCCAGCCAGAGCAGATGGCTGTGCACCCGCTCAAGTTCCGCGACCAGGGTCCTTATGGCTTTTGCGCGCTCGGGGACTTCGGCTTTGGCTATTTCTTCCACGCAGGTGACATAACAGGTGGTGTGGGAGTGGGAGCAGATGCCGCAGACGCGTTCTATCAGGTAGATATCCTGGAGGAAGGTCCTGTCTTCCGCGGCTTTTTCAATGCCGCGGTGATTGTAGCCCAGGTTGACAGTGGAGCCGGTGATCTGCTCGCCTTCCAGCACCAGCGAGAAGTTTACCGGTTCCTTAAGAGCGGGGTGCTGGGGGCCCAGCGGAATGGTTATTTTAGACATATTATTCGGCCTCCTGGGAGGTTTTTACGGGATAGGCGTCCGCGGTTTTCCAGTCTTTGCGCAAAGGATACTGGTCCGCGGGGAAATCGTCCGGCAACGGGTAGCGGCGCCCCGGTTTCAGGCCGTCTATCTTTATGCCGAACAGGTCCGCCAGCTCCCGTTCGTAGGGCTCCGCTCCGGGGAATACGGCGGTAACGGTGGGCAGGTGCGGGTCCGTCCTGGGCGTTTTGACGCGCGCGGTAATGACGCCGTGCGTGTCGGTAAGGTGATAATTGGCGCCCAGATTCTCCCCCCCGTCGAAACCGGTTATGGTGGACAGATGGTCGTAGCCCAGTTCGGTTTTCATGAATTGGACAAGTTCGACGAGCTTGTCCGCCGGTATTTCCAGCCACACGCGGTTCTTGCGTTGGACGGCAACTCCTGAGACGGCGGCCCCGAATTTCGCTTCCAGCTTCGCTTTGTATTTTTCTTCTTTTTCAAATTCGCTCATAAGATCACCTCTTAAACCAGGTTACGGGCCGGGGCAGAGTGGAAATCCTCTACCCGTTCTTCTTCGACCCCGCTTCCAGCGCGCCCAGCAGCTTTACCGCTCCGTCCAGGATGGCTTCGGGTCTGGCCGGACAGCCGGGGATGTAAATGGAAACGGGGATGACTTTGTCTATGCCGGAAACCACGGAGTAGCAGCCGTCGAAAACGCCGCCGGAGCAGGCGCAGGCGCCCACGGCCATGACGAATTTCGGTTCCGGCATCTGCTCGTAGATCCTTTTTACGCGTTTTACCTGCTGGCGCGTCAGCGGTCCGCTTACCACCAGGATATCCGCGTGTCTGGGAGTCGATTTCAGGACCGCGCCGAAGCGCTCAAGGTCGTACCTTGGCGTAAGGGCGTCCACGATCTCGATGTCGCAGCCGTTGCAGGCGCCCGTGTTGAAATGCAGCAGCCAGGGGGATTTAAGCCTCGACCAGAGAATGATTTTGTCTTTGATTTTCATAAGATTAGCCTACGAACAGGATCGCCAGGATGACCGCCACCGCCGCCACATATCCGACCACCAGTTCTATCCCCGCGCCCAGCGGGTTAAGGCTCCAGGTGGCGAGCATCAGGCCGGCCACATGCAGCAGGGTGAAAAAGATCGCGAACGGGAAGAATTCCTGGTAATCGGGGATCACCTTCCCGGCCGGGATGTCTTCGCCGCAGGCGTAGGGCTTGTTCTTGCCGGAGCCCGCTTCGGTTTTAGGGGCCGGCGCCCAGCCCGCAAAAAAACCGGACAGGCACATCGCGAACAGGAGCGCGACGATGAAAACGACCGGCGGGAACATCAAAACGGAAAAAATATCCATAAGCGTTATCCTCTTAATTTATTCAGCGACCAGATGTCTATGGAATCGGTCAGGCGGTAATTCTTGACCAGCAGCGACAGTCCCACGGCCACTACCACGACTTCGATGACGATCATCGTGATTATAAGGGCCTGGGCCAGCGCCAGGCTGCCGGTCAGCGAACCGACCGAGATGACGCCGAGCAAACAGGATTTGGACATGATCTCAAGCCCTATGAACTGGCGCAACAGGTTGCGCGAGACGAGCATACAGTACAGGCCCGCGGAAAAGATAAGCGTTATAAAATACCAGTCCATCGCGAAAGAATTTGTCATTTCTGTCTTTTTCTCCTTGGGAAGATCGAGTTGATCACGAAGACCCCCGCGGCCAGTATGGAGATCTGGCCCAGCAGATCGAACCGGCGGATGTCCCAGAGGATGGAGCCCAGCGAGTTGGCGCGGCTGCCGAATCTGGCCCAGTTTTCCAGGGATTCGAAGAAGGGGACGGCGTAGAACCAGGCCGCTATGGCCGCTATGCCCATGACCAGCGGCATGGCGTAGAAGCGGGCGCGGAGGTCCGCCGTTTTTCCCTCCTCGTGGCGGAACAGGCTGACGGCGCTTACGAACAGCACGGTGATAAGGCCGGCGCAGACCGAGAGTTCGAAGACCGCGGCCCAGGGGGCCTGGAAGTCGAAAAGGATCAGCGCCGCCCCGACGCTGACCAGGGCCAGCATAATGGCGCTTAACAGCAGGCTCCGGGCCATGACCGCCGCCATGGCCGCCGCCGCGACCAGGATGAAGAGCAGTAAGTGATAGGTCATAAGATGATCCTCGCCGCGATGGTTTCAACCAGGTAGGAATAGATGTAGGGGAAGAAAACGCCCAGCGCCGCTATGATCAGGCACATGGCCACTACGGGAACCAGCATGGCGGGTCTGACCTCGCGCGCGTTGTGCGAAGCTTCCGTGGGCTTGCCGAAGAAGATCTTCTTCTGCATGACCAGGAAGTACGCCAGGGTCACGGCGCTGAACAAAAGCGCCAGGACCGCGTAGGCCTTCGCCCCCCCGTCCCAGAGAGCTATGATGATGATCAGCTTGCTCCAGAAGCCGGACAGCGGAGGTACGCCGGCCGTGGAAAGCAGCGCCACTATGGAAGTCCAGGAGGTCCAGGGCATGGCGTGTTCCATGCCGCCGAGCTTGTCCATATCGCTGGTCCCCGCGCTTTTCTCAAGGCTGGCGCTGTTGAGGAACAGGACGGTTTTGAAGGTAGCGTGGTTCACCAGGTGGAAGATCGCGCCCAGGATAGCCAGCGGCGTTCCCATGCCGGCAGCCAGAATGATATAGCCGATCTGGCTGATGCTGGAAAAAGCCAGCATCCTTTTGAATTCTTTCTGGCGCAGGGCGGACAGCGCCCCGACCGCGATGGAAAGCATGCCGAGGAACATCAGAAGGTCGGCAGTATGGTAAGCTTTGACCTCGAAAAGCCTGAGCATCATGGAGATCTTTATCACGGCGTAGACGCCGGAGATCTTAGTCACGATACCGGCCAGATAAGCCGAGACCGGCGCGTAAGAGCCCTGATAGGCGTCCGGCGTCCAGGCGTGGAAAGGGACCACGCCCGATTTGATCAGGAAGCCCAGCAGGATCAGGGTCACCGCAAAAACCACCGCGCCAACCGGCATTCCGGAGGCGATGATGATCTTTATGCTTTCAAAGGAGAAGGTTCCCGCGGTCAGCATCAGGAAGGCTATGCCGAACAGGATCAGCAGCGACGCCGGGAAGGTCAGAAGAAAATACTTGATGGCGCCTTCAAGCCCCGCCGCGCTTTCGTCGCAGGCGATCAGGGCGAAGGAGGTCACCGCGAGGACTTCTATGAAGATATACAGCGTGAAGAAGTCTCCGGTCGTCACGATGCCGCACATCGCCGAGACCGAGGTCAGGATCAGCGAGTAATAAGGAACGCGGGCGACCTTCGGATCCTCGCCCATAAAATAGGCCGAGAAGAAGGTCACGCACAGCGCCACCAGGTAGATGACGAAGATCATCAGAAGCGCGAAACCGTCCTCGGTGATGTTGGAAAAGGAATTTGCGAGGTTGACCGGGTTGAACAGGACGGCGCCGATATTGAGCAGGCCGGCCAGCAGGGTGACATTGGCCAGGATATCGGCCAGCTTGTGCCTGGTCCGGGCGGCGAACGGAATAACGACGGCCGTGAAAAGAGGGATAAGCAGATAAGCCAGGAGGCTCGTGGTCATTTAATTCCTCCGTAATTAGCGATGAACAGGATGTAGACGGCGGCTCCCGCTATGGTCAGGGCCATATAGAGCGGGTAGGAGCCTGTGTGAAAGCCCTGAGAGGCCCTGGCAAAAGCGTTGGCGGCGGAGGACGGCAGATCGTCGATAAGGTAATCGAAGAACCGGTCCGCCCTGTACAGGAGGCCGGCGGCGGAAGGCAGGCGGTCCATCAACTGTTCGTAGGGGTCGAACACGCGCCGCTCCGCCAGGGCGTAGATCTCTTTGAGGCCCGGCGCGTAATGGATATGGTCGGAAGACTTGCTGGCGACGCCTCTAGCCGAAGCGAGCCCGAACATATGGTTGACCACCGCTATCAGGATGACCACGACGGAGACCCAGAAAAGCCCGTTGACATGGAAGCCCGACAGGACCTCCTCATGCGTAAGGCCGAGGTTCTGCAGCGCGGGATCGATCAGGAAATCTATCGGAAGCTTCGCGCCGAAGCCGAAAGCCACGCAGATGCCGGCGAGGATCAGCATCGGCAGCAGGACGGAGAACGGCGCCTCGCCCGCGCCGTTGAGCGCCTCGGGGCGCTTGCCGAAGAAGACGGAGTGCCCCAGCTTCAGGAAAGAGGCCAGGGTCAGCACCGAGCCGAGTTCGGCCGCGATGAAGAAGATCGTGTAGCCGGTGTTCAGCGTGCCCGTGTAGATCAGCTCTTTGGAGAAGAAGCCGTTCAGCGGAGCGATGCCGGAGATGGCCGCGGCCGCGATCATAAAGCAGATGGCGGTGACCGGCATGGCGCTGAAAAGGCCGCCGAGCTTTGCGAGGTCGTTGGACCCCGTCTGGCGCTCCACCGACCCCGCCGTCATGAACAGGCAGGATTTATAGGTCGCGTGGTTTATCATATGGAAAAGGCCGCCGGCGATGCCGATGGGATTCAGCGTGCCGATACCGAGGATCATGTAGCCCGTCTGGCTTACGGCGTGGTAAGAGAGCAGGCGCTTGTAGTCGCTCTGGACAAAAGCCATCATGACCGCGATAAGTATGGTCAGGGCGCCCAGGGTCATCAGGCCGATCTGCGCGAATCCGTTGAGCGTGAACAGGTAGACGCTGATGCGCGTCAGCAGATAGATGCCGAGCAGCTTGTCCACGGCCGCCGGGACATAGGCCATAAAGGGCGCGCTGGAATCCAGCGCCGCGTCCGGGATCCAGGTGTGGAAAGGGATCGCTCCGGCCTTTGAAAGCGCGCCTATCAGCATCAGCACATAACCGAGGGCCGCCCAGCCGTCCAGCGTAAGTTTGTTGGCGGAGATGCCAGTCATGCTCATGGTGCCGGCGATGTAGCCTGTGATGCAGATCCCTACCAGCAGACAAAGGTCCGTCACGCCGTTGATAAGGAACGCTTTCATCGCCGTTTTCTTGGAGGGCCGTCCCGGTTGGGACAGCGCTATGAAGGCGTAAAGGAATATAAGGAGGCCTTCCCAGAAGAAAAGCATGGCCACCAGATTGTCCGCCAGCGCGGCGCCGGAGGAGAAAGCGGCCGTGATCAGCAGGTTGAAATAGAACCATTTGGCGCCGCCTTTGCGGTCGTAACTGAACGAATAAACGGCGATCACGAAGGAGAAGACCGCCAGCCCCAGCAGCAGGAAGGCGCTGAGCCTGTCCGCCTTCAGCGTGAAGGCGATGCCTGAGCCTGCCCAGGCGGAGGTGAATTCCAGGGCCGCGCCGAAAAGCGCCCTGGTGAGGATGGAGAAAGAGCTGACGAGGCAGACTCCCGTGACGGCTATGGCCAGCAGTTCCTTCAGGTATCTGGTTTTTTCCGAGATCAGCAGGATCAGAAAGGCCGAAGCGAGGGGTAGGATGACCGGGATCAGTATTGGATTCATTTCATTTCACCTGTTCATTGAATTGTGTCGCTCAGGCCTATCCCTAATTGCGTGGTCAGCATGTCAACATACGAGGACGGGTAATAGATGAACGCGCCGAGGGCCAGTCCTATGAGGGCCAGGGCCATGACGCTCGCCACCATGACGCGCGAACCTTCCCTGGGGTTGGTTTCCTTGTCTTCTCCGAGGAATACCAGGTAGAAAAGCCGTATCAGGTACAGAAGCGTCATGATCGCGCCCGCCAGGAACATTATCAGCACCGTAACGCTGCCGTTCTGGGCGGCGCCCCTGAATACCAGGAATTTGCTGAAGAAGCCGCCGAACGGAGGGATGCCCATCACGGACAGCGAGCACAGGGCGAAGGCGACGGCGGTCAAAGGCATCGTTGTGATGAGGCCGCCCATCCTGGTGATGTCCTTGGTGTGGGTGTTCTGCTCCACTATGCCCGCGCACAGGAACAGTCCGCCTTTGGCGATACTGTGCATGAGGATGTAAAGAAGCGCACCGGCGAAAGCGGTTTTGTTGCCCGAAGCCAGGCCCAGGAAAATGAAGCCTATCTGGCTCACCGTGGAATAGGCGATGATCCGTTTGATGTCCTTCTCTACGAGAGCCGCCCCGGCCGAGACCAGGGCGCTCAGGCCCGCTATGAGCAGCACGGCCTGCGAAAAAACCGGATCTACCACGAAGGTCGCGCCGAAGAGGCGGGCATAGGCGTAAACGCCGATCTTGACCAGGACCGCGGCGTGCAGCAGGGAGGTTACGGTGGACGGGGCGACGCCTGCGTCAGGCAGCCAGGTGGAGAACGGCAGGGTGGCCGATTTGGCCAGGATGCCCGTCAGGATAAGGGAGGCAGCCAGTATCCCGATCGGCTCTCCGCGCAGGAGCCGCAGGTCCATCGTCCCGTTGTTGAAATAAACGATCAGGATGCCGATAAGCATGCACAGCGCGCCGAAAACGGTGACAAGGATCGTTTTGTTGGCTTTGGCCACATCCCTGTCGGAACGGAAGAATCCTACCAGCCGCCAGCTGGCGAAACCGGTCATTTCCCAGAATACATACATCCACAGGAGATTGGCGGAGAAGACAAGGCCCATCATGGAACCGAGGAACAGCACCACCATGGCGTAATATTCGGTCTGGTTCTCGTAATGCGAGATGTAATCGACGGAATAAACAAGGATCACGGCGCTGACGAAGGAAGAGATGGCCGCCATGAAGACCGAAAGCAGGTCCGCGTTGAGCACGAAGTCGAAGCCCAGCGGGAAGCTCAGGGAGTAGGTCGCCGAGGCGCCGGCCAGCATGTACGGGAGCATCGCGGCGGCGCAGGCGAATGTCGCAAGTCCCAGCGCGACGGCGTACGCGTTGCGGGCTTTGACGGATATTTTAGCGGCCAGGGGTACCAGGAGGGAGCCTATTACCGGAACTGCCACTGTGATCTTCAATGTGGTGACGAGGTCCATAAAGTTGATTATACCAAAAACAGAAACGCCTCCTTAAAAAATATATCTAAAAATCGCATTAGACAAACTAATAACTGCGATAAAATGCCGTTTTACGGCATTTTATTACAGCGGGATGTTGCCCGTGTGCTCGTGTTCGCCGGGCCTGCGTTTGCCGGCCAGCATACGGAACGCTGTTATCAGGCGCAGCCGCGCGGTGACCGGTTCTATGACCTCATCGAGCGAGCCTGTCGAGGCCGTCTGGTAGGGCGATGCGAATTTGTCGGAATATTCTTTGGCGAGCTTGGCCCTCAGCGCTTCCCGCTCCTCTTCTTTGGCTTCTTTGATCTGCCGCGAGTAGAGGATCTCCACGGCGCCCCTGGGGCCCATTACGGCTATTTCGGCCGAGGGCAGCGAGAAATTCAGGTCGCCTTTCATCAGCTTTGAGCTCATGGCTATGTACGCCCCGCCGTAGGCTTTCCTAAGCACAAGCGTCACCTTCGGCACGGTGGCCTCGGAATAGGCGTAAAGGAGTTTCGCGCCGTGGCGGATTATGCCTCCGTGTTCCTGGGCCACGCCCGGCCAGTAACCGGGCACATCCACCAGGGTCAATATAGGTATATTAAAATTATTCAGGAACCTGATGAAGCGGGCTGCCTTGTCGCTGGCGTTTATGTCCAGGGCGCCGGCCATATGCGCGGGATTGTTGGCCACCACGCCCACCACGGTCCCGCCCAGTCTCATGAAGCCCGTGACGATGTTCTTGGCAAAATCGTGGTGCACTTCCAGGAACCTGTGATCGTCGGAAAGCCACCAGATGATGTGGTGCACCCGGTAAGGCTTTCGGGGGTCCACCTCGCAAAGTTTTTCAAGCAGCGGGATCTTGCGGTCTATGGGGTCCTTGGTTTCGTGCGGGGGCGGCGCTTCGAAGCGGCTGGCGGGCAGGAAACTGAGGAGCTCTTTTAACTGGCGGAAGCAGTCCTGTTCGGAATTCGCCACGAAATGGCAGACGCCGGATTTTGAAGCGTGCGTCATGGAGCCGCCGAGAGTCTCAAAATCCACTTCTTCGCCGGTCGCGGCTTTCACCACTTCCGGGCCGGTGACGAACATATGGCTGATGCCCTTGACCATGAACACAAAGTCCGTGAGCGCGGGCGAGTAGACCGCGCCGCCGGCGCAGGGCCCGACTATCACCGAGATCTGCGGGATGACGCCCGAGGACTTGGTGTTGCGGTAGAAGATCTCCCCGTAGCCGTCGAGGCTGTCCACGCCTTCCTGGATGCGGGCGCCGCCGGAGTCCAGGATGCCGATCACAGGCATACGGGTTTCAAGGGCCATGTCCATGATGTTGGCGATCTTGTCGGCGTGCGCGCGGCCGAGGGACCCGCCCAGCTGGGTGAAGTCTTCCGAGAAAAGGGCTATGGGGCGGCCGTTGACGCGGGCGAAGCCCGTCACGACTCCGTCGCCCTTGATATGTTTGTCCTTGATGCCGAAATCAGTGCAGCGCGATTCCATCAGCAGGCCTATCTCCTGGAAGGAACCTTCGTCCACCAGGTAGTTGATGCGTTCCCGGGCCGTGAGCTTGCCCTTTTTTTTCTGGGCCGCTATCTTTTCAGGCGGGCCTCCGGCGGCCGCGGCCGCGGTCGTCTCCCTGAATTTTTTCAGGGATTCAGGGACCACTCTGATCCTTTTGGGGTGGTCTTTCCGGCCGGCCGTCTGGACTTTCGCGCCGCTTATCGGGTCTTCCATTAAATCCGCCATGTGGTCTCCTTTACATCCATGATCGCATGCTGCAACAAGCTGCGGGTCATCAGGCACAGGAATACTTTTATTTTAGCAATTTTGGAGGGCTCAATGATCCGCGATCGTAGAAAAACAGGCGCAAGTCAGGAAACTACGGACAGGAACCAGACGGCTGCGGGGTCGTCCCCCAGCGCGCGGGTGGCGAGCGCAAAAGGCGGCTTCCCCAGGTCTTCGTAGCGCTTCAGCGCCGTCCGTGAGAATTCCGGCGCGCCGCCGGTAAGGTTTATGTCCAGCAGATCGGCTTTAAGTCCCAGCCCCAGGGCCTTAAGCAAAGCTTCTTTCTGGGTCCAGCGGATAGTGGCCAGTGGTTCGCGGCTAGTGGTTCTCCGTTCGTCGCGGGTTTCGGAACCCTCGATCCCTCCGGCGGCCGCGGCCAATTCGCTTTTATAGAAGTAGTCCTGATACCAGGCGGCGTCGCGCGGTTCGGCTTTTTCAAGGTCTATGCCTAAAAAGGTCGTTCCATCCGGACCTGCGGCGGCGGCGCAGAAAGGTCCGCTGTGCGTTATTGAGATCAAGCGGGAGTTCTCGCCGCCCGACTTCAATACCGGCCGTCCCAGGGGGTCATAGGAGATCTCCATGGCTGAGAGCGGCATTTCGGGCACAAAGGATCCTTTAAGGAGCGTTTTGGCCGCGTATCTCCCCCCCAGCCAGTCGCGCCGGCGCTTTTCGATCTTAAGAGCGGCGAGTTTCTCCAGTTCCGGTCCGGAAAGGAAGCTCTCCGGCGCCGGGACCGAATCCGAGCGCAGCAGATTCACCCGCGCCCCGTTCCCCAAGCCGGTTATTTCCCCGATTCGTATATTGTCAGGCATAGTTAATTCGCGAGATGATTATTTCGCGGTTTCAAGGAGGGCGATGCGGGTTTCGTGATCGGTTAGTTTATCGGTGTGATCCGTCAGCATGTCGGCATGAGTGGCGGCCTTTTGATCGTACTTTTCGCCTTTGAAAATAGTTTTTTCAAACGCGGACATCAGACCGCTGTACAATTTATCCATTTTGGCCGACAGTATGTCCATTTTTTTATGAAGTTTAGAGTCAGCCTGGACCTGGCTTAGATATACTTTTTCCAGTTTGTCCTCAACGGAATTTATTCTGCCATTTAGTTCAGTTTTGACAAGTTCCAGATCGCCCTTGGCTGCTGGTTGTTTATCCGAATCATTATTTGACATAATTTTTTATTCCCCTAAGTCTTTTCCCTATTCCCCGAGTTACATAGAGTTATTCTACAGTATTGCTGGCGATTGCGTAAGGGGTAAAGGGTAATCCAGTGACACAAAACTTAATTCAGGTAAATAGGTATTGTGTCACCGGATTAGTCCTCAAAGAAGGAGACGAATTTGGCGATGACCCCGGCGGTCATGACCGCCAAGCGAGCGACGGCCCAGGGCGAACCGGAGAGGGCGGTCTTGATCGTGGGGCCCATGGGTACGAAAATAAGAAGGGCGATCCCGGAATAGATTGTCAGGACCAGGGCGTCAGCGGCTATTACTTTTGCCGGGGCTTTGTGTGCCACATCCCAACTGAGCCTTGCCGCGGCCTCCTCCGCCTCGGGCAGATCGCTGAACCTGAGCACGGCTTCCGAGATCCCGCCTACGAAGGTTTTGCCCAGGGCTTTGATCGTTCCCATGATCGTAAGGCCGCCCGTCTTGACCGCCTGCCAGCCTTCCAGGCGCATGGCTTCGCAATAATTGACCGCCCGATGTATGCGGCCGGTTTGATTTATGTCCGGCATCACGGCCGGGGCCTGGCCGGTGAGCCCGGCTTGCGGATACAAGGAAGGCACTTTTGAGGCCAGTTCCGTTCTGTTAACCGTTGTCCGCGTTGCAAACCGGAGCCCGGGCCAGGCGGCGACGGTCCTTACCGGTTCCGCATCCCGGCCGCCGCCGCCCGCACCGTCAAAAAAACGGGCGGAACTTTCGCTGTCGCGCAGGCCGGCTGCGAAATTTTCCAGACCGGCGAGCGAAGCCGTCCGCGCCTGCCCTGCCGCGCCGCCGCCCTCCAGGCTTTCCTTTACCGCCTTGCAGCCGTAATAGGCGTAATACTCGACATCCGCTTTAAATTGTTTGTCCAGGTACTTCGCTGCGGTTTCAAGATCTTCCCCGTTCAGACTGCAGGTCCTGAATCTGTCCGTCAGCGCGGCCACTTTTTCTTTTTTAACCGCCAGTTCTTCGCCGGCGGCGGCGCCGTAATTTTTACCTATGGCCGTAAGGGTATCGGTGGTCAGCGCGAGCGGAAGTCTTACGGCCTGAGTATTCGACCAAGGGGCGCGGGCTTCTTTATAGAGCGCGGGAAGATCCTGGGCGGGAGCGCAGGGCGCCGTAAGTACCGCCAGCGCCGCGCTCAAAAATATTTTTTTACCGGACGGCATTCCCATGCCTATAGCATAGCGGGTAAAAGCGCGGACCGGGAGGGCCATTGGGACCTGAAAAAGCCGCCAAAGGGCCTACTTTTGTTCCGGAAAAATCGTAAAACAAGCGGCAGGCCCCGCGAACATGCGGGCCTGCCGCTTGTTTTGTCTCAACTCCTGTCGTCAGATCTGCGTCGGGATCATCAGATAGTCCTTCAGTTCCGCCACGGGGCGCAGTTCCGAGTCGAAGGCGTAAGCGTCATAGCGGGTTTTCCCGTCTTCCGTGGTCCCCTTGTAAACGCCGTAGGTATAGAGGCGGTCGGGGTCGGGATTATTGTCGTAAACTATGGCGGCTCCCACCGCGTCCGGGAGCATCATCTTCCTGTCGAAATGGATATCGCGCCAGCCGCAGGTCTGGAACAGGGCTTCCAGCACCATGGGGTGGAACAGGAGCGCCGGGGTTTTGACGCGCCACAGCGCCGCCGCCGGTTTTTTGAAAACTCCCAGCACGGAGTTCTTATCTATGGACAGGATCCCGTCCAGCACGCGGAAGCTGGGACCGTGGAAATAGATCTTGTAGATCTCCTCGGAGGTTATCTTATACCTGGGGTGTTTCGGCAGTTCGGGCTTCTCCAGCCCTTCCCAGCCGCCCTTAACGGGGCCGGGCTCGTAGCGGGCTGAAAAATGCGTTTTAGTGGAGCCCAGTTTTACGCCCTTGGCGTTCACAAAGTCGGATTCTATCCTCAGGTCGTAGCCGCAGCGGGCGGCGTTGGCCCGCACCAGGGCGTCCACCGGCCTGCCGCGCAGCAGTTTTATGGGCACTGTGAAGTGCAGGTCCTTAAGGACCCTGGGACTTTCTCCGGAAACGGCCGCCGCGGCCTCGGCGAACGATTCGATGCCCATTACGCCCGGAACATAAGGCGTGCCGTTGATCGCGTGGTCGGCCAGGTAGGGGTCTTTTTCCACCGAGAATTCTTTGGCGGCTTCCAGTTCCAGGCCTTTTACATTCTTAGCCGCTCGTTCCAGGAAGTGGAACTGCGAGCCGCCCGCGTCGGGGAAGCCGGGGTCGAAACGAAGCTGTTTGTCCCAGTCGAGTTTTCCCAAGCTGCCCGAGAGTATGATCTCGGGCGCCTTGCCGTAGACCAGCTCGTCGGCCAGCGCGTTCATCCCCTCCTCAGGATAGAGAAAGTCCAGTTCCTGCGATTTCAGGAAAGCTTCCACGCCGGGACGGATGCCCATGCCGATATTGGCGTAGGCGGTCATGTCCACGCTGAACGCCCGCACGCCTTTGTTGGCCAGGCTTATGGTCAGTTTGGCGATATAGTCGGAAGCGGCGGCGTAGTCGGACTGGCCGAGGTTGCCGAATTTCCCGGCGATGGACGAAGCCATCACCCAGAACCCTTTTTCCTTCACTATGCCCGATTTCAGCATGTTGACCGCGCTGTCCGCCTTGGTATTGAAGATCAGGAAGAATTCGTCCAGGGTCTTGTCCACCACGAGTTTTGAGCGCTCCAGGCCGGCGAAATGTACCACGCCGTCCACGGCGCCGAGGTCCGTTTTGATGTTGTTCATGACCGAGGAGAAGACGGCCTTGTCGTTCAGATCGCAGCGGTAGTAGCCGACTTTCACTCCCAGCGCCTTCAATTCCTCTATCGAGCGGTAGAGTTGGGCGGAATCCTTGATGCGGGTGAACTCCCGCTCCAGGACGGCCGGGGTGGCTTTATCCGTTCTTTTTTTAAGTTCTTCCCAGAGAGGGCCGGTCTTGTAGGCTTTCAGTTCGGCTTCGCTCATCGCGGCGAAACGGGCCGAGTCGGAGTTAAGCTCTATGATGTCGAGGATGATGAGATGCGGTTTGTGCCGCGCCGCGATAGTTTTGGCGAACAGCCCGCCGAGTCCCCTGCCGCCGCCCGTGATCAGGACTTTTTTATCCTTCAGCGGGGTGCGTTCCTTGTCTTTCTCCAGCAGCTCCGGTTTGCCGATAAGTGTCCAGCGTTTATTGTCGGAGTAACCGGCCGCCAGGCGTTTGTCGGAATAAAGTATCTCGTAGAAGGTCTTCTGCACCATGGTCTGGGAGGAAGCGTGCGGCTCAAAGTCCAGGAGTTTGACTACGCTGTGCGACAGTTCTTTCCTTAGGCACAGGGTGATGCCGTGTATGGCGCCGTAGACCGGATCGTAAACTTCGCGGGTCTTGTAGCCGAAGCCGCCGTCCAGCGTCGTCACCACGGCCAGAAAGGTGGAGTGGCCCTCTTCCAGTTTGTTCAGTCCGCCGTTGAAATACTTGCCGGCCAGGAAGAGCGGCATGGCGTAGCGCTTAAGGTCTTCGAACGCGTTCGTTTCCGCGCCCAGGCCTTTTATTACGCAGCCCATGAGGTAAAAAACGCCCTGCACATTCTCATGCGCGGCCGCGAAACCGGCCACGGCCTTTTCCACCGAGGACAGGTCCTTGAAATCCACCTGGATCGTGTCCTTCAGTTTGGTTTTGGCTGAAGTGAATACGAACGACTCTATCCTGTGCTTGTTAAGTTCGGACCGGAAGGCCTTTACAAGGTCCAGATCTTCGCCGAAGATCACGACCGGTCTTTTGGAGGAAAGTTTGGTTATGATCTCATTTTCCACCGGGGCGGGTATTATGGTCGGCACATAGCGGATATGCCGTTTGGGATAAACCGGCTCCTGTTTTGCCGGTTCCGTGGTCTGGAGCGGCTCGCTGTTTACGGGCGGGGAGTCGGGAATTAAGGGAGGTTGTGAAGTTATGGGAGTGCGGCTCGCGGCTTGCGGCTTGTTGGTCGCGGCGGAGGTCGTAACGCTTTGCTGGGACACCGCCGCGTTGGCCGCCGGTCCGTTCGTTTCGTCGAGCACGAAGCGGACGCAATGCCTGATGGTCGGATAATCCTTGAGGGAGAGATTGTCCTTCCTGGTGATGCTGTAATGCTCGCGCATGGCGGCGAACAGCTCGGCCTGCTTGACGGTGTCGATGCCGAGGTCCGCTTCCATGTCGAGGTCGAGTTCCAGCATATCCTTGGGGTAGCCGGTCTTCTCGGCGATCA